>Ga0209768_10000725_pt1 | contig 21818 bp, 17 predicted proteins | sample LauGreSBDMM110SD_3_FD_187564 | JGI IMG/M metagenome (GOLD analysis project Ga0209768, IMG submission 187564) | Freshwater lake microbial communities from Lake Michigan, USA - Sp13.BD.MM110.SD (SPAdes) (version 2) | ecosystem: Environmental > Aquatic > Freshwater > Lake | place: Lake Michigan... | reverse complement strand
CCGAAAAAAGCAAAGCTATGGGCGTTACACTTCATATGAATTGCGGTGTTCAAAAAATTGAACATACCAATCATTCATGGACGGTACAAACTACAAGTCAAGGAAATGTAACGGGCTTTGATTATGTACTTTCAACGGCACCCATGCGCGAGCTTGTGGCAAATGTATTACCTGCCTTTCCGGCTTCAGTGGCTGCAAATGCTACTGCACTTGGCTATCGCGACTTTTTAACCGTGGTGCTTATTTGTAAAGATGAAGATGCTTTTTCTGACAACTGGATTTATATTCACGATCCAAAGGTAAAAGTTGGTAGGGTGCAAAACTTTAAATCATGGAGCCCTTACATGGTGCCTGATCCAAGTATGGCATGTTATGGCCTAGAATATTTTTGTTTTGAAGGAGATGGGCTTTGGACAAGTTCCGACGCCGATTTAATTGAACTTGGCAAACAAGAGATAGAAAAAATTGGTCTTACAAAAGGAACAGCTGTTGTGGATGGATACGTGGTGAGACAACCCAAAGCATATCCTGTGTACGATCAGTTTTACAAGGTAAGAGTGGATAGTGTTAGAGATGCGCTTGCAAATTATCCGGGTTTATATTTGATAGGGCGAAATGGCATGCACAAATACAATAACCAAGACCACTCCATGATGACTGCCATGCTTGCTGCAAAAAATATTATTGCAGGTAAAGAAGTATATAATTTATGGGATGTTAATGAAGACGCCGAATACCACGAAGGTGGTGATAGAGGAACGTCGGGCCGTATGGTACCACAAAAAAATAACTAATCGGTTTCAAATACGTAGCTATAAGCCTTCAAAAATACAAATTGAATTCTGGTATGTACTAGTATAATAGTACTCGTAATAAGCATAAAAATAGCGGTATACTTAAGCATTTGGCCCACAAACGTAGGTGTAATGTTTGGTGGTAAACTGGACTGCGTTTCCATGGCTTTTGTTACGAAGTCATTAAACTCGATGGGACGTAGCATTAAAATAGCAATGCTATTTAATAAAAACATAAATGCAGTACCCACAGAGATGTAGCCATTTATTTTAATCCAATCTTTTAAACTAGGATTGCAGTTTTTAGCTTTATTGATGGCCGTTGTTACAAAACGAAGGCTAGAAAAAGTATAAATAGTAATACAAGAAAATATAAATACGATAAGTAATAGGGCTGGATTAGCGAGTGCAGTTGGAAGCACAAGTAAAGCCATAAAGCCAAACAATAACGCTATTGGAATTAATAAGTAAGTGAGTACTTTAAAAATTTGCACCTGCTTCATAAATATAATTTACGTTTTGTCTGTTAGGTTTAATTTGATTTGCAACTCAACAAATTGCTTGTCATCAATAGTACTTGGTGCATCCAGCATGACGTCTCTACCTGCATTGTTTTTAGGGAATGCGATAAAGTCTCTAATACTTTCTGATCCGCCCAGTATTGAACACAACCTATCAAATCCAAATGCCAGTCCACCATGTGGTGGTGCACCATATTCAAAAGCACCTAATAAAAAGCCAAATTTATGAAGGGCTTCTTCGGTGGTCATGCCAAGTGCGTCAAACATTTTTTCTTGAAGGGCACGTTGGTATATTCTGATTGACCCACCACCTATTTCATTACCATTTAAAACCATATCATAAGCGTTGGCTTTAATAGTTGCATATGGGTGTTCTAAATATTTATCTGCGTTTTCAATAACAGGGCTATTGTTGATCATGACGTGAATATGATCAGGCTTTGGTGATGTAAACGGATGGTGTCTAGCAACCCATCTGTTTTCTTCTTCGGCGTATTCAAAAAGTGGGAAGTCAAGTACCCATAATAATTTAAATTCGTCGTCTTTTCTGAAGCCTAATTTTTTACCCATTTCAAGCCTTAATTCTGAAGTTGCTTTACGGGTTCTTTCTTCTTTACCTGCAAGTATTAAAACAAGGTCGCCAGCTACAGCGCCGGCCGCATCTGCGATGGCTTTTAATTTGTTTTCGGTGTAAAATTTATCGACACTACTTTTATAGGTACCATCGGCGTTGCATTTGATGTAAACAAGGCCTTGCATGCCTATTTGCGGGCGTTTAACCCACTCTGTAAGCTCATCTGTTTGTTTGCGGGTATATTCGCTACAGCCAGGTGCTGCAATGGCTAAAACAGTTTCTGCATTATCAAATACACCAAAGCCGGCACCATTAATTAACGCACCAGTTGCTTCTATTTCACCACCTTTTAAAAATGCAGATTTTATGTTGGCAATTTTCATTCCAAATCTAATATCTGGTTTGTCATTACCAAACTGCCACATCGCGTCTTCCCAGGTCATTCTTTCAATGCCCTCTGTATAATCAATGTTTTTTACGTCTTTAAAAACACGTCTAATTAAATTTTCAAACATTTGTAAAACATCTTCTTGTTCTACAAATGCCATTTCACAATCTATCTGTGTAAATTCTGGTTGTCTGTCGGCTCTTAAATCTTCGTCTCTAAAACATTTTACAATCTGGTAGTAACGGTCGTAACCGCTCACCATTAATAATTGTTTAAAAGTTTGAGGCGATTGAGGTAGTGCGTAAAATTGACCCGGGTTCATGCGGGATGGAACCACAAAGTCACGTGCACCTTCGGGGGTAGACTTAATTAAAAAAGGCGTTTCAATATCCATAAAACCCGCTTCGTGTAAGTAGTTTCTTACCGAACGGTTTACGTTGTATCTTAATTCTAAATTTTTCTTAACTGCGTTTCTACGTAAATCGAGGTAGCGGTATTTCATGCGTAGATCATCACCACCATCTGTATCATCTTGTATGGTAAAAGGAGGTACCGCCGATTTATTGAGCACCACACAACTACTTACCATAATTTCAATGTCACCGGTTTCAATATTTGGATTTTTATTGCTTCTGCTCGCTACGGTTCCTTTGGCTTGAATCACAAATTCTCTACCGAGCGGATTTTCTTCCAAAAAAGAAGCCATCGATTCGCCGAGTAATAATTGTGTAATGCCATAACGATCACGTAGATCCACAAAAGTAATGGCGCCAAATTTTCTAACTGTTTGAACCCATCCTGCAAGGGTTACTTCACTACCAACATGGCTTTCTCTTAATTCTCCACAGTTATGTGAACGGTACATAGTGCTAATTTATTAATCCAATAATTTGAAGGCAAATATACTTCAAATGCCGCTAGAACTTGTCCAAAATGGGTTTATTGCATCCCCTAATTACATAGTTTCTGCTTCATTTTTATGCCTTGGCTTCCAGATTAAGTAGTAGAAAGCTAAAATAACCACACCAATTCCAAATGGAATCATGGCTAGGTGCTTGTAGGTAATCCCTAAAAAAGCAATTTGTGTATCAAAGTGAAAAAATTCAGTAATCATCCAAAAAGAGTTGGCACTTATCCATACCGTAATGGCCACATTATGACAAAGTTCAGACATGAACTGTCTGGTACGCCACGAAATAATTATAGAAATAAGTAGTGTTGGAACAATCATAATGATACCTAGTAGCGGAATGCCTAGGCACCAAGCAATATCTTTAAATAGCCAAAATACAATGTGTAGGTTTTCCATTTTTCGATACTGAATTGGGATGATGTATGCGCTATCTTTTTTGTTGTCTGACATTGTGGTTCAATTAAGTTGCTAAAATATTAAATCTATCGATTGAAGCCTCATTATCTAGGGTTGTTTCTTGCAAAATATGGGAAGTAAGTTGCTCCGCAAAATAGGGTGCCAATGAACATCCTTTGGTTCCCATGCCATTAAAGATACCTATGTTTTTATAATTAGGATGCATACCTACAAAGGGTCTACGTTGTATGTTTGCCGGCCTTATGGCTGCAATATGGTCAATCACTTCGTATGGAATTGTAAGCCACTCGTTTAGTGCTGCTATTGTTTTTTCTTTAAAACTCAGTGAGGGGTCATCATTGTAATTATCCCATTCGTAATTAGAGCCCACCCAAAAAATCGAATCTTTCCATGGTACAATACTTACTGCTTTTTTATAAATGAACCCGTCGTCTAAATCTTTAATGTTTACAAGTAAAGCTTCGCCTTTATTGGGTGCAAAAGGAAGTTGTTTAAAGTATGGATTCTCTTGACCCTTCGCACCTTCGCAAAAAATAATTTGGTTAGCGGTATAGTTCTTATAAACAATTTGATCTGCTGTAACATCTAGTTTTTTAAAATCAAAAACATCTTCTAGTAGCGCGTTTTTTTCAATTAAATAATGGCGCCATGTGGCTAGTACGTTTTCTAGATGAACAAGCCAACAAGGATCTATAACACTATGTCCAAAAGGGCCATCAAAAGCTGCTGTGATAGCATCAGAAAGGAGGGGACTAGAAAGAAAAGTAGGATCCTCTGCTAGCCTTGTTGCAAAGGCTTTTTGCATTTGTTCACTGGCGTGAAAATTTACAATATTACACTGCCGTATAATAGAGGTATTGAGTTTATTTTCTAGCGCCTTATAGATGCGAACTGCTGCTGGCATAACGGCGTCTATTTGCCAGGTTTTTACGATCCGTCTTCCAGTAACCGGATTGATAACACCACTGGCTATTTTGCTGGCTGCTTTTTTATTGCCATCATCTATAACGAGCACTTTTTGATACTGCTCCATGAGTGCGTTACTTAAAACAGTGCCGCTAATACCCTGGCCAACTATAATGATATCGTAGTGGTTTTGGTGCATTTATTCTTCGACTCTTATTTCGGTGGCAGGAATAAAAAGCTTGATCAGGTTATTGCGTAACTTATTTTTTGATGCATTCGTTTCGATGCTTACAAAAGTATTACCAGTACTAAAAACACCAGCAGCTGTAAGTATATACTGGCAATGAATTTGTTGTTGTGCTAATGTATTAAACACAATCTCTTGTGTAAAAGAGGAAGCGTATTTTTTTGCAGTACTGTTTTGAGGAAGCAGTAGGCTAGTACCGCCCATGATGTTTTCGTCGAGTGCTATTTTTGTAAAAGCCGTTGGTGTTGAAATTATTAGAGTAACATCTAGTGTATCTCCTACATGCAGTGTTGCGTTTTCAGGAAGGACAACCCAGCGGCCATTTATTGTATGTTTTATTATTTTTTGTAAGCCAAATGACCCTAAGAACTTTATTGGTTTTTCAACTTTGTTAAAGTGCGACCAAACAATTTTAGTTTGCTGTTTATTGGTTGACCCTGAATGATTTGTTTGAAGCGAATAATTTCCCATATCGTTACTTATAAAATCACCAAGTAATAAGCTGTCAAAACGAGCACGACCTGCTATGGTAAATTGTTTGTTGCCCATTTGTAATTTCCAATAATCAAGTGGGGTAGAAGCGGCAAATGAAATGCGCAAATTATGATGGGTGCTGCTTTCTGGGGCATTTAACAGGGCGCTAAAAATGCCTTTTATGCTGGTGTCTTTACTCGTTTTTAAAACCACAGAATCTGAAACAAGTATCCTGTTGGTGTATACAAAAAAGCTATCGGCGTATTTACTGGTTGCTATAACATCTTTTTTATTTTCAAGTACGGTTGCTTCCAATTGATAGCGTAGTAATTGCATATAACCAAAGGCAGCTTGTATGGGAAATTGGATACGAATTTCAGCGTCTGCCTCAATACTATAATACTGTGATGGGAAAACATTTTGAAACCAACCATCTACTGCGCTATTATTTGATGGGTTGATGAGTGACAAGTGAACCTGACCGGTAACTGGCTTATTGGTTTTATTAACGATTGTTGCATTTATAAATGACTTGTCACCCTCTCTTAAAAATTTTGCATGACGACCACTAATAACCACTTGCCCGGTAGCCATATAGTTGCTACCAACAGCAATCAAAATCAAAAAAAGAAGATGCTTACGTAAGTGCCTCATATTTGTAAATCTAATCATTGATAGGCAAAAAAAAGGCCTGCAACAAATGTTACAGGCCTTCATTAAAACGTCTAATTATTTATTAATAACTTCAGCCATTGTTTTTCCAATATCTGCTGGGCTGGCAACTACATGAATACCACAAGCTGCCATAATTTTCATTTTAGCTGCTGCTGTATCATCTGCACCGCCAACAATCGCACCCGCGTGGCCCATTCTTCTGCCCGGAGGCGCTGTTTGACCAGCAATAAATCCTACTACAGGTTTTGTTTTATTGGCTTTAATCCACTCTGCTGCTTCAGCTTCCATGCTACCACCAATTTCACCAATCATGATGATACCATCGGTTTCAGGATCGTTCATTAAAAGCTCAACAGCATCTTTTGTAGGGGTACCAATTATTGGATCACCACCAATACCAATTGCTGTAGAAATTCCCATACCCGCTTTCACCACTTGGTCTGCTGCTTCATATGTTAGTGTACCGCTCTTTGAAACAATACCAATACGTCCTGGTTTAAATATAAAACCTGGCATGATACCTACTTTTGCTTCACCAGCAGTAATAACGCCAGGGCAGTTTGGTCCAATAAGTCTGGTTGTTTTTCCGAGCAAATAATTTTTCACTTTAACCATGTCTTGCACTGGAATACCCTCTGTGATACATACAACAAGTTCGATTCCAGCATCGGTAGCTTCCATAATGGCATCTGCTGCAAAAGCAGGTGGCACAAAAATGATACTAACGTTTGCGGCTGTTTCTGCAACAGCACTTGCTACGGTATTAAACACAGGCTTGTCCAAATGTGTGGTACCACCTTTTCCGGGGGTAACGCCACCAACAACCTGGGTGCCATATTCAATCATTTGTGTAGCGTGGAACGTGCCTTCTGTTCCGGTAAATCCCTGAACAATTACTTTAGAATGCTTATTAACTAATACTGACATAGTGGTCTCGGTATTTTTATTTGCCGCAAAAATAGGTGAAAAACAATACCTTACCTTCTTTCCTATTAAACTTTACTAAAATATCCCGTTCAATCCATACTTTTGCGCTCGACTTCACAAAAGTCTTCATTTTAAAATCAAACACATGGCAACTACTTCAGACATCTCACGTGGGGTGATCCTTAAATTAGACGGAAGCTTATATTCAGTTGTTGAATTTGGCGAGAACAAGACGGCTCGTGCAGCAGCAAAGGTTTGGGCTAAATTAAAAGGCGTAGACAACAAAAGATCTATTGAAAAAACATGGAATAGTGGTGAAACCATTTACCCAGTTCGTGTTGAGAAGAGAGCTTTCCAGTTTTTATACAAAGACGAAAGTGGCTTCAACCTTATGAACAATGAGACTTTCGAGCAAATTGCTTTAGGCGAAGAAATGATTGATGCGCCACAGTTTTTAAAAGACGGTGCTGAAGTTTTTGTGTTTATCAATACAGAAACCGACCAAGCGATTGGTGCAGAATTACCAGAAAAAATTGTTGTTAGGGTTACTTATTGTGAGCCAGGATTAAGAGGTGATACTGCTACCCGTGCATTAAAAGCTTCTACGGTAGAAACAGGTGCCACTGTAATGGTTCCTTTGTTTGTGGAAGAAGGCGAATTAATCCGCGTAAATACCAAATCTGGTGACTACGTAGAAAGAGTAAAAGAATAAGAGAAATCTTTAATAAATAAAAAAGGGGAAAATTCAGTTTTCCCCTTTTTTTGGCAAAAAATGCCTATTTTGCCCCCGAAATTGATCAAAACAACCCCAATTTACCCCAAAAACCGTAAAAATGGACTTAAAGCAAATTCACGAATTAATCAAAATTGTCAATAAAAGTAACATTGGCGAAATCAGTATAGAAGATAAAGATGGTAAAGTAACCATCAAGCAAAAGGAAGAGGCCGCTGTAACCTACACGTCGGCACCTAGCCAGGCGGTATATGCGCCAGCTCCTGCTGCTCCAGCCGCAGCCCCTGCAGTTAGCGCACCAGCTGCTGCTCCAGCTCCAAAAGCTGATAACCTAATTACCATTAAGAGCCCAATGATTGGAACTTTTTATAGAAGAGCCTCCCCAGATAAGCCATTACTTGCAGATATAGGTACCGATGTGGCTACTGGCAAAGTGGTTTGTATTATTGAAGCGATGAAGTTGTTTAATGAAATTGAAAGTGAAATTTCGGGAACCATTGTTAAGGTACTCGTTGAAGACGCAAGTCCTGTAGAATTTGACCAGCCATTATTTTTAGTACAACCTAATAAATAAGTAGGCTACCATTTAACTTTAAATTGAAAAGATGTTCAATAAAATATTGATTGCCAATAGAGGAGAAATTGCTTTACGTATTATCCGTACTTGTAGAGAGATGGGGATTAAAACAGTAGCGGTTTATTCTACTGCCGATAAAGATAGCTTGCACGTAAAATTTGCGGACGAAGCTGTTTGTATTGGTAAACCTAAAGGGGTGGATTCTTATTTAAACATTCCTCATATTATGGCGGCTGCCGAAATTACCAATGCAGACGCCATTCATCCTGGATATGGATTTTTAGCAGAGAATGCCAAGTTTGCGCAAATCTGTGCCGACCATGGTATTAAATTTATTGGCCCTACCCCCGAAATGATTAATAAAATGGGGGATAAGATCACCGCTAAGGATACCATGATTAAAGCAGGTGTTCCGGTAGTGCCAGGTGGTAAAGGTTTATTAGAAAGTGTTGAGGAATCAAAAATATTAGCCAAAGAAATTGGATACCCCGTTATTTTAAAAGCAACTGCTGGTGGTGGGGGTAAAGGGATGCGTGTGGTTTGGAATGAAGAAGAAATTGAAAAAGCATATTCGTCTGCAAGACAAGAAGCCGCTGCTGCATTTAAAAATGACGGCGTGTACATGGAAAAATTTGTAGAAGAGCCAAGACATATTGAAATTCAGGTAGCAGGAGATCAATACGGAACAGTATGTCATATGAGTGAGCGTGACTGTTCGATACAGCGCCGTCACCAAAAATTAGTAGAAGAATCTCCTTCACCATTTATGACGCCTGAGCTGCGTAAACAAATGGGAGATGCGGCCATTAAAGCAGCAGCTGCCATTAATTATGAAAGTGTGGGTACGGTAGAATTTTTAGTGGACAAGCACCGCAACTTCTATTTCATGGAAATGAATACCCGTATTCAGGTAGAGCACTGTGTAACAGAAGAAGTTATCAATTTCGATTTGATTAAAGAGCAAATTAAAATAGCAATGGGTGAAAAAATTTCTGGCCGTAACTACGAGCCGCAAATGCACGCCATTGAGTGCCGTATCAACGCCGAAGACCCATACAACGACTTTAGACCATCACCCGGAAAAATTACCGTACTACATACCCCAGGTGGACATGGTGTTCGTGTAGATAGCCATGTATATGCTGGTTATGTGATTCCGCCGTACTACGATTCTATGATTGGTAAATTAATTACCGTTGCGCAAACGCGTGAAGAGGCTATTGATACCATGTATCGTGCCTTATCGGAATATGTAATTGAAGGTGTTAAAACAACCATACCTTTTCATTTGCAACTCATGCAAAATGAAGATTTTAGAAAAGGTAATTTTACTACAAAGTTTTTGGAAACCTTTACGATGAAATAAAAAAAATCCCTTACAAATTGTAAGGGATTTTTTTGAATGCTATTGGAGCTATTGTCCACCACCACGCTGTGGTCTGTTTCTTGTCATTTCTTCGTAGAAATCATCTACTGCTTTAATTTGATCATCCGTTAAAGGAACCGCCTTTAATTTCTTTTTACGTTCGTCGGCCGTTTCTTTTCGTTTAGCGGTTCTTTCTTCTTCCGATAAATCACGAAGGCCTCTATTTTGCGCTTGCGCCCAAAGTTGAATTTCTAACACCTTATCTGCTTCTGTATCAGATAATTTAGTTTTCTCCATTAATTGTGGCTTGATACGTTGCTTCATCATTTCAAGCATTTGAGCAGGGTCCATTTGCTGACCACCGCCACCACCTTGTGCCATAACACTTGTAGATGCTATACAACCTACAATTGTCAAAAGTGCGATTATTTTTTTCATAATTTAATTTTAAGTATTGTTAAGTTACTAAATTTTACCTTCTGCTATTTTAATTTTCGGTTAACCCAATTAATTACTCGGTGCGCTTATCTTAAAAATAACATTTCTCTATACTTTGGTAAGGTCCATTTATCGTCATCTACCAAGTGTTCTAGTTTGTCTACATGGTAGCGAATTTCATCAAAAAATGCAGATTTTACATCCGCTTCATAAGCGATGGCTTTTTTTCTGGTGTCTTCGATGTTGTTGGCTACTTTTCTTGCTTCTACCATGGCATTTACCTGCGTGTAAATAACTTGTATGTGCTTACTTACTTGCTGTAATAAATCGGTTTGACTAGCATAGGCATCTGCACCTAAACCAGCGGCTTTTAATCCACTAATATTAGTAGACAATTTATTTTGATAAGAAATCGCTGCAGGTAAAATGTGGTTGATGGCTAGGTCACCCATAATACGCGCTTCTATTTGTACTTTTTTAATATATTTTTCTAGTTCAATTTCATGTCTTGCTTCCAGTTCTACGTGGGTATACACATGGTTTCTTTCAAATAAATCTTTTGCTTTTTTAGTAACCATGGCATCAAGTGCAACAGGTGTTGTTTTTAAATTTGGAAGACCTCTGCGTTCTGCTTCTTGGTGCCACTGTTCACTGTAGCCATCGCCTTCAAATAAAACAGCTTTACTATCTACAATGTATTTTTGAATTACTTGCATGATGGCAATTTCTTTTTTGTCGCCTTTTTCTACAAGACCATCTACATCTGCTTTAAATTGCTTGAGTGTATCTGCAACAATCGTATTTAATACCGTCATAGAAATCGCACAGTTTGCAGAAGAACCTACCGCTCTAAATTCAAATTTATTGCCCGTAAATGCAAATGGAGACGTACGGTTACGATCGGTATTGTCTAATAACAATTCTGGAATGCTTCTATGTAAATCTAATTTTAAAATAGCTTCGTCCTGCTCGTCAAACTTGCTGCCCACACGGGTTTCAATGTCTTCAAGGACCTTGGCTAAATATTGTCCTACAAAAACAGAAATAATTGCAGGTGGTGCTTCGTTGGCGCCAAGTCTGTGGTCGTTGGGTGCAGAAGCAATAGCAGCACGTAAGATATCAGCGTAGTCGTGAACGGCTTTAATGGTATTCACAAAAAAGGTCAAAAACATGAGGTTTGTTTTTGGCGTTTTACCCGGAGCTAATAAATTAATACCCGTATCTGTAGCTAAACTCCAGTTGTTGTGTTTGCCACTTCCGTTAATGCCAGCAAATGGTTTTTCGTGAAATAGAACCACGAGTTTGTGACGCTTTGCAACACGGTTCATGATGTCCATTAAAAGCGTGTTGTGATCGACAGCAATATTTACTTCTTCAAAAATTGGTGCGCACTCGAATTGAGCAGGTGCAACTTCGTTGTGACGTGTGCGAAGTGGAATACCAAGTTTGTAAGACTCTTGTTCAAAATCTCTCATAAACGCATATACGCGCTCTGGGATAGATCCAAAATAATGGTCTTCTAATTGTTGTCCTTTTGCAGGAGAAGCACCATATACGGTTCTACCACACTGCACTAAATCAGGTCTTGCATTGGCAATCGCTTCATCAATTACAAAATACTCTTGTTCCCAACCTAGTGTTGGTGTTACTTTGGTAATGTTTTTATCGAAGTAATGACAAACGTCGATGGCTGCTTTGTTGATAGCTTCTACTGCTTTTAATAATGGTGCTTTATAATCTAAAGATTCACCGGTATAAGCAACAAATAAAGTTGGGATGCAAAGTGTTTTACCTTGTCCAATTTCAATAATAAATGCGGGTGAAGATGGGTCCCAAGCGGTATAACCTCTTGCTTCAAATGTTGCACGTAATCCACCGCTTGGAAAAGATGACGCGTCTGGTTCTTGTTGAATAAGTGCTGCGCCATCAAATTCTTCGATAGCGGTACCATCACCTTTTAAGGTAAAAAATGAATCGTGTTTTTCTGCGGTGGTTCCAGTAAGTGGTTGGAACCAGTGTGTATAGTGCGTTACGCCTTTGCTTTCGGCCCATGCTTTAATACCAATGGCAATTTGATTGGCCATTGAACGGTCAATTTTTTTACCGCCTCTTATACTAGTGATTAAACTTTTATAAGATTCATCGGTAAGGAATTCTCTGGCTGTTTTTACAGTAAAAACGCTGGAATTAAAAATGCCTGTAATTTTTGCACTCGCTGCAACGGTGGTATTGTTGTTCTTTAAATCACGGATTGCATCAAAACGTAATGACATATAAATAGTTTTAATATGATTAAAATGTAAAGATAGTACCTAAATTTTTAACTTTTTGGATATTAATCAACAAAAAATCCCCCAATTCTTGATCAAATATGCACTTATCGTTCATAAAAACGCTAATTTCTGTGTTGGTAGGTTATATTGGTTAAATACTGCTGGTGATTGACCAGATTTGAATTATAAATAATTATATGTGAACTCAGGGGAAATTATTTTAGCGCTTTTGGTGATGAATTACACATTTAGAGGGCTTTAATGTTGGTAATTCGGCTAAACAATTAGAAGCGGCTATCTTAACTTCGCAGCATCATGGAAATTACAGTAGAAACCGCCCAAAAACTTCGCCTTACAGCCGAGGAATTTGAATTAATTAAGCAAAAATTAGGTAGAACCCCAAACTTCACTGAGCTCTGTTCATTTAGTGCCATGTGGAGTGAGCATTGTAGTTATAAAAACTCAATCAAGTGGTTAAAAACATTGCCACGTGATGGTGGTCGAATGCTGGTTGCAGCCGGTGAAGAAAATGCGGGCTTAATGGACATGGGCGGCGGCTTTGGTGTGGTATTCAAAATTGAAAGTCACAACCATCCAAGTGCACTAGAGCCTTTTCAGGGTGCAGCTACCGGCGTAGGTGGTATTCAGCGTGATATTTTTACCATGGGTGCGCGTCCAATTGCGTCACTCAATAGTTTACGATTTGGAAATTTAAATGATACAAAAACACAACGCTTGTTAAAAGGGGTGGTGCACGGTATTGGACATTATGGTAATTGTTTTGGTGTTCCTACTGTAGGTGGTGAAGTTTATTTTGAAGATTGTTACCATACCAATCCACTGGTGAATGCCATGAGTGTGGGTATTATGAAAGCAGGTGATATGATTTCTGCAACTGCCGAAGGTATTGGTAATCCCGTATTTTTTGTAGGAAGTGCAACAGGTAAAGATGGTATTGGTGGTGCAAGTTTTGCATCTGCAGATATTACAGCAGACAGCGTAGAAGAATTACCAGCAGTACAAGTGGGTGATCCATTCCAAGAGAAAAAATTATTAGAAGCTTGTCTCGAACTTATTCATACAGGATCCATTGTTGGTATGCAAGACATGGGTGCTGCAGGCATCATTTGTTCTACCGCAGAGATGAGTGCAAAGGGTGGTGTAGGTATGCGCATTGATTTAGAAAAAGTACCGACCCGTCAAAAAAATATGAAAGCTTGGGAATTACTTTTAAGTGAGAGCCAAGAGCGTATGTTAATTGTAGTAGAAAAAGGAAAAGAAGATGCTGTTTTAAAAATATTTGAAAAGTGGGATTTGTCTGCCAGTAATATTGGAGAAGTGACAAATGATGGCATTTTAAATTTTTATATGAATGGGGTACACGAAGCTTCATTACCTGCACATGAACTTGTGTTAGGAGGTGGTGCACCGCAGTATACTAGAGAATATACAGCGCCTGCTTATTTTTCAAAAATAGAAGCGTTTGATATGAATAGTGTTGAGGATGTTACAAGTGTTGCGCAAACTGCAGAGGCACTTGCAACCCTTCCTAACATTGCATCAAAGCGCTGGATCTATACACAGTATGATAGCATGGTGGGTGCAGCAAATGCATCTACCAATGCACCAAGTGATGCATCAATTGTACTTGCAAAAGGAACAAGTAAAGGCCTCGCTATGACAGTAGATTGTAACAGTAAATATGTGTTTGCTGATCCTTACAAAGGGGGTATGATTGCGGTTGCAGAAGCAGCGCGTAATATTGTGTGTAGTGGTGGCGAGCCCATTGGTGTTACCAACTGCTTAAACTTTGGTAATCCGTACGATCCAGAAGTGTACTATCAATTTGTAAAAGCAGTAACTGGTATGGGTGATGCTTGTCGTAAATTTAATACACCCGTTACAGGTGGTAACGTAAGTTTTTACAATCAAAGTCCGGAAGGTCCTGTATATCCAACACCAACAATTGGTATGGTAGGTATTGTTGAAGATATGACCGCCACCATGACCCTTAACTTTAAAAAAGAAGGGGACGTGATTGTATTAATTGGTGCACAACAAAATGATATTGGCTGTTCAGAATACTTGCATAAATTAAAAAAAGTAGAATATTCGCCAGCGCCACATTTTGATTTAGATACTGAATATAACGTACAACAATTAGTAGCTACTTTAATTAAAAATAAATCCATTGTAAGTGCACACGATATCAGTGAGGGTGGTTTAGCCATCACGCTTTTAGAATCTGGATTTACAAGTAACCTTGGTTTTGAAGTGAATGCCGCAGCTACTAGTTTTAGAACCGATGCTTACTGGTTTGGTGAAGCGCAAAGCCGCGTGGTGGTGAGTTGTGGAGCCGAGCATGTAGCTGCAGTTGAACAAGCCGCGGCAGCGGCGGGTGTTGCTGTTTCTGTGTTAGGAAAAGTTACAAGTGGAGCAGTTCAGGTAGGCGCAGAAAACTGGGGTTCTATTCAGGATTGGAAAAACAAATACGATACCGCTATTGAGCGTTTAATAAAATAATTTATTTGCCCGAACATTTTTTCATGACAACAAATCCTTCAACAATAATCGTTACAGGTGCTGCAGGATTTATTGGATCGTGTATGGCAGGTTATTTAAATGCGCAAGGATATCACCATTTAATTTTAGTGGATGATTTTGGTGTAGAAGCAAAAAGAAAAAACTGGGAAGGAAAAATATATGATCATATTGTTGAAAGGTCTTCTTTGTTTGAGTGGTTAGAAAGGACAGCGACAAAAATTGATGCCTGTATACATTTAGGTGCAAGAACTGATACCACCGAGTTTGATTACAGTGTGCATGAAGCGCTTAACCTCGAGTATTCAAAACAAATTTGGCAGTACTGTACTGCAAAAAATATTCCACTGATGTATGCTTCATCGGCCGCTACTTATGGAGCTGGTGAAAATGGCTACAACGATGACCACGAAGGTATTGCAGGGCTTAAGCCATTGAATCCATATGGCGTAAGTAAAAATGAATTTGATAAGTGGGCGCTTGCGCAAACGGAAGGACCTGCTCATTGGACAGGACTAAAATTCTTTAACGTATATGGCCCTGGCGAATATCATAAGGGCCGAATGGCAAGTGTTATTTTCCATGCTTTTAATCAAATTAAAGAAACAGGAAAAGTAAAGTTATTCAAGAGCCATAAACCGGATTACCAAGATGGTGAACAGCTCCGTGATTTTATTTATGTTAAAGATGTTGTGGCGGTAATAGGATGGATGTTGGAATCTATGCTGGATAAAAAATGGGCCTCTACAAAAAATGGGCTTTATAATTTAGGAACCGGAGAAGCTCGAAGCTTTACAGATTTAGTAAGGTCTACTTTTGCTGGTCTTGGATTGGAGCCCAACATCGACTTTATAGACATGCCAATAGACATTAGAGATACCTACCAGTATTTTACTGAAGCGAACATGGAAAAACTGAAGGCAGCAGGCTACAATACAGGCTTTACAAGCCTCGAAGATGGGGTTCAGGATTACGTGGTCAATTATCTTCAAAAAGACCTTATTTATTAACCTGTTTATTCACATTTCTAATTATTTTTTCGATTCAAGACGCAAACGCTTTGCGGGTCCTTTTAATTAATGTAGGTTTGTATGACCTCTAATAAATTTCCCTTTTTTAATCAGGTCAAAACAATGTTAACCATGTAAAAATGGATTGCACAATAGTTCGCTATTGTGTGCATTTTATTTTTATAACTAGATGAATTTAATTTATGGCAAAGTACATTTTTGTTACGGGCGGCGTTACAAGTAGCTTAGGAAAAGGAATCATTGCAGCATCGCTCGCAAAATTATTACAGTCTAGAGGACTCACAGTGACCATTCAAAAATTCGACCCTTACATCAACGTAGATCCGGGTACTTTAAATCCGTACGAACATGGAGAGTGTTATGTTACTGAAGATGGTGCAGAAACGGATTTGGATTTAGGGCACTACGAACGTTTTTTAAACATTCATACCACCCAGGCTAATAACGTAACTACGGGTCGTATTTATCAGACCGTAATTAACAAAGAAAGAGCAGGTGATTTTTTAGGTAAAACAGTTCAAGTTGTTCCCCATATTACCGATGAAATCAAACACCGCATGAAGTTGATTGGTGAAACCGGTAAATATGATATTATATTAACTGAAATTGGTGGAACCGTTGGTGATATTGAAAGTTTACCTTTTATAGAAGCCGTTCGTCAATTGCAATGGGAGCTTCCGGAAGAAGATGTAATGGTGGTGCATTTGACACTCATTCCTTATTTGCGTGCTGCGAAAGAATTAAAAACAAAGCCTACACAACACAGTGTAAAAATGCTGAGTGAAACAGGAGTGCATCCAGATATCATTGTTTGTAGAACAGAAGAACCATTAAATGATGAAATCAAGAAAAAAATTGCTTTATTCTGTAATGTAAAACAAGGCTCTGTTATAGAAGCCATGGACGCTTCAACCATTTACGAAGTGCCTATTTTAATGCTTCGTGAAAAGCTCGATTTAATTTGTTTGAAAAAATTAAATATCAATGGATATGGCGCGCCAAATTTAGATAAGTGGAATGGCTTTTTACATAAATTAAAAAATCCAAAATCTGAAGTGCGTATTGGACTGATAGGAAAATATATTGAACTACAAGATGCGTATAAATCTATTTTAGAAAGCTTTATTCATGCTGGTGCACCTAACGAGGTAAAAGTAATTGTTGTGAATGTGCATAGTGAACACTTAACGCATGAAAATGTTGTTGAAAAATTAGAAGGCCTCGATGGCTTATTAGTAGCACCTGGTTTTGGTAACAGAGGTATTGAAGGAAAAATTCATGCCGTGCAGTATGCAAGAGAAAATAATTTACCATTCTTTGGTATTTGTTTAGGGATGCAAATGTCAGTTATTGAATATGCGCGAAATGTGCTTGGTTTAAAAGATGCACATTCTACAGAAATGGATGCTAAAACTTCCAACCCAGTCATTAACATGATGGAGGAGCAAAAGAAAATTAAAATGATGGGAGGAACCATGCGCCTTGGTGCATACCCTTGTGAAATTACAGCTGGTACACTAGCGCATAAAATATATGGAGCTACTTCTATAACAGAGCGCCACCGTCACCGTTACGAGTTTAACAATGATTATTACGACGCTTTTATCAAAGCCGGACTTGTTGCAAGTGGTAAGAATCCTGAAACTGGATTGGTGGAAATTGTGGAGCTTCCTAACCATCCATTCTTTATTGGTGTGCAGTACCATCCAGAGCTTAAGAGCACTGCTGAAGTACCTGCGCCAATTTTTGTTAGTTTTTTAGCTGCTGCAAAGCGCTATCAAGCCTCAAAAGCGGGTAAATAACCTTAATTTTTAACGGGGGGGTCAATGATTCTAGGTTTCAACTAGTACCTTTGCCCTTCAATAAATACACGTATGAAGTCTGATAAGAATTCGCTCATAGGATTTGTTTTGTTAGGTATCTTGTTTTTTTCCTATTTCTGGTATACCAATCAGCAACAAACTGCTCTCGTTGCCTTTAAAAAGCAACAAGAAGATTCCATTGCTAAAGTCCAAGCCAAACTTGTAAAACCGCAAGATGTAGCCGCTGCAAAAATTGATTCTTTACAAAGAGATACCATTGCTAAAATTGCTACTGCTGGAAACTTTGCACAGGCCGCACTTGGTAAAGACACAACGGTAACGATTGAAAATGAATTAATTAGTGTTGTATTAACCAACAAGGGTGGGCAAGTACAAAGTGTAACCTTAAAAAAGTATACAATTTCGGACAGTGCTGCTGTTAAGCTTGTTCAACAAAATCAAATGGGTTATGCGGTTAACACTGCAGATAATAAAACTGCGCTATCGTCGGATTTGTATTTTTCGCCGTCTACATTAACGAAAGCCGCAGATGGATCTTCTACTATCAAATTTATTATTGCATCAGCTACTGGTACGTCAATCATTCACACATATACTTTACATCCAAATTCATATGCGCTAGATTGGGATATTGAATTGGTAGGTGCCAATCAATTATTAACCGCTGGTGTGCTTAATTTTAAATGGTTGTCTGAAACCAGTCAACTCGAAAGAACTGCCGAATATGAAAGGCAGATGTCTAATATTTGTTTTTCTGAAGGAAACGAGTTTGATTATATTTCAGCGAACAACGAAAAAACTTTTGAAAAGCCGGTACAGTGGGTAAGTGTGGTGCAACAGTTTTTTAATACAACGCTTATTGCAAAAAACGGGTTTAATACAGGTGATGTTAAGTGGTCTCGCTATACAGATAGTTCTAGTAAGCTGGCTAAAACAGAAACCAACTTACAAATTAAATTACCTCAAGCAGCAACAAGTAAAGTGGCGCTTCAATTGTTTGCAGGTCCTTCCGATTTCGAAATCTTAAAAAAGCAAGCGCCAGAAATGGAACGTATTGTTAATTTAGGTAGAGATATGTATTCGTTTGTTCGTCCTATTAACAAGTACATTATTATGCCGGTGTTTGATTTCTTTGCTGGCTTTGTTTCAAATTATGGTTGGGTAGTATTGTTACTGACCTTATTTATCAGACTTGTTACTTCTCCATTAACCTATAGTAGCTATTTAAGTGGCGCTAAAATGAAAGTGTTGAAGCCAGAGCTTGATACGATCAAGAAAAAATTTGGTGATGATCAGCAGGGTTTTGCAATGGAGCAAATGAAATTGTTTAGAGAAGCTGGTGTAAATCCACTCGGCGGTTGTATTCCAGCACTTCTTCAGATTCCTATTTTCTTTGCGCTCTATAGCTTCTTTAATTCCCATATTGCACTTCGAGGCCAGGCTTTTTTATGGAGTAAAGATTTGTCAAGCTATGACGTTATTGCAACGCTTCCGTTTAGTATTCCATTAGGTTTTGGAGATCATATCAGTTTGTTTACCATTACAGCGGTACTCACCAGCTTCTTAATTTCTATTTACAATATGAGCATGACGCCAACGCAGGATAATCCAGCGCTCAAGTACATGCCTTATATTTTCCCGTTCATGTTACTTTTTATCTTTAATAGGTTGCCATCGGCATTAACCTGGTATTATACGGTTTCAAACCTTGTAACATTAGGCTTGCAGTTTGTGATTCAAAATTATATCATCAATCATGATAAAATTTTAGCGCAAATGGATGAAAAAAGGAAAACGCCAAAAGCTAAAAGTAAATGGCAGAATCGTTTTGAGCAAATGCAACAGAGTCAAAAAAAGTTGCAAGACTTAAAAGATAAAACAGCCAAGAAAAAATAACAAAAAGCCCTGCTATTTTAAGTGGGGCTTTTTTTAAAATACACTTTTCTGAAAAAAGGTATCACGATATTAATTGGTTTATTTTTTTTGCAAGCTAGTTTTGCCCAACAGCGTATTGTTGCGGAGTGTACAGTTGTTTATAAGGTGGAATCAAGTATAGGCATGGCTCAAGTTCAAGAAAAAGCCTTAAAGACGGTGTATATAAAAAGTAATAGTGCCCGTGTTGATCTTGTAGCACCAGCGTATGCACAAACTACGATTTATAACAAAACAACTGTAACAGCAACAGTTTTACACTCATTTGGAGAAGACAAATACATGACTTCTTTAAATACCAAGCAGTGGCGTAAGGTAAACGCACCTCTCGATAGTATTCAAATACAATTCACCAATGATTCGATTTCTATTTTAGATTATTCTTGCAAAAAGGCTTTATTACAACTTAAAGATGGAGCTATTGTAACAGTTTATTTTACAACAGCCATCATTCCTTCAGTAAGAGAATATGAGTACATGTTCAAGGATATTCCTGGATTTGTTCTAGGCTATGAGATGATGGACGCAGCAGGTATAAAAACTGTATTTAGGGCAACACAAATCAATTTATATAATCCTGTCGCTGCATCTAAGTTTGATATTCCTACAAAAGGGTTCCGGATTATTGCGGTAGAGTAGTGAAATAAATTAAATTGTACTGGAAAAATTGAGCAATGCCTATCAGTTAGTTTGATGCCGGAGTAGGCGTCTTAAACTTAGGCACTTTTACTTTAAACTTGTAAGGAAAAACGAATGAACTATTGCCGTTATCAAAACGAAGCATTGAGTTTATTTCTGTGTTATTGTTCCCTTTTAGTTGTAGTCCTAAAGTTTGAATACTCTTGTATTGCATTGTAGCCTTAAGTGAACTGTAAGACAAACTTTTAGAATTAAGTAAGTTTAAGTTTTTGAGGGTATACTTTGACTGTTTGCCTCTTTTTTCGGTAGTGTTACCACTTAGTGTAAACGCAGCATGGCCATATTGTACCCCAACAAGTAGGGCAGCAACCAAGGTGAGGATAGTAAGTAGTTTACTGCGTTTCATTAATACAAAGGTATGAATTCTTAATTGTTTCACAATTATCAAATCGTTAATACAACAGATATGTTTATAAATTGTTGTGTAGATTGTTGGAAAACCTTGATTTTTGCTCTATTTTAGGTTAATTCCTTTCAAAAATGAGTCAAAACAGATACCAAGAAGACCGGGAATCGCTCAAAGAACTGCTCCAGCAGTATCGTAATCTCAAGCTTGGCCGCCAGCATCAATTTTTGGAGGAGGACTCATTTTTACGCATTATTGACTATTTCGACGAAAAAGACAATGTAAAAGAGGCAATCGAAGCCGTTGAAATTGGATTGACTCAATTTCCTTTTGCTTCGGCACTCATGATTAAAAAGGCTGATTTACTGATTGTTGATAAACGTTATCTCGAAGCACTTGACATTCTTGAAACTTCCGAACTCTATGACAATTCAGATATTGACCTTTATATTTTAAAAACGGATGCCTATTTGGCCCTCGATCAACCAGAAAAAGCAGCCGAACTTTTGGAAGCTGCTATGTACAAATTTGAAGGGGATGAAAAAGTAGATTTACTTTTTGAATTAGCGGATGTTTATGACGATTATGAATCTTTTGAAAAAGTATTTGATTGTTTAGTGCTGATTTTAGAACAAGAGCCAGCCAATGAAGAAGCGTTGTATAAAATTTGTTTTTGGACTGACTATACAGGGCGTAATGAAGAAAGTATTAAGCTACATCAAAAAATAATTGATCTACTACCTTATAGTGAGCTTGCTTGGTTTAATTTGGCTGCGGCTTATCAAGGTTTAAAACTCTACGAAAAATCGATTGATGCCTACCAGTATGCAGTAGCGATTGATGATAAATTTGACTATGCCTACCGTAATATGGGCGATGCCTATTTGCGCCTTCGTAAATATAAAGAAGCTATTGAAGTGCTTGAAAAGGTTGTATCATTAACGAGACCTGAAGATGTTATTTATGAGGCTATTGGACATTGTTATCATAAAATGGGAAAAATAGCGCAGGCAAGATTTTATTATAAAAAAGCAGTACATCTAAATCCTGATGACAGTAAGTTGTATTATAAAATTGCTACCACCTACATGTTAGAAAAGCAGTGGCAGCCGGCTATTAAACAACTTGAAAATGCAATGCGCATGCACCGTGCCATTACAGAATACAATTTGGCTATGGGAGAATGCAAATTAAACCTTGGCCAATATAAAGAAGCGGTGCAT
>Ga0209768_10000723_pt1 | contig 21891 bp, 31 predicted proteins | sample LauGreSBDMM110SD_3_FD_187564 | JGI IMG/M metagenome (GOLD analysis project Ga0209768, IMG submission 187564) | Freshwater lake microbial communities from Lake Michigan, USA - Sp13.BD.MM110.SD (SPAdes) (version 2) | ecosystem: Environmental > Aquatic > Freshwater > Lake | place: Lake Michigan... | reverse complement strand
ATACGTGGGCATCATTATCAATCAAGATGCTCAAGTCACCAGTATGTACGACTACTCTATGATAAAAACAGAAGAGGAAAAACAGCGGTTCTTAGAACTAGGTGAAGCCTGGTGGTGGGAGTCAAACCGGCAAATCCCTATCAACATTTTCTTGGCCAGAGAAATCATTGAATTTCGATATGTGATTAGAAACTTTTCAACCAAAGATGTCAAACTCATGCACGGGCCTTGCACCAGCCTCAATGACATCATTGTCAAGCGAATCAAGCGTAAATCAATCACCCTAGTTAGAAAGGTAGTCTAACTGTACCCATAGCTGATCTGCTCACAGATCAAATTCATCTGCACCACAACTGCCACAGCATAGGCAGTGGCATGACTTTTCTTAAAGAAGTACTCATCGTTGTCAGGCTTGGTCCAAACCTCCGTCATCACCGTAGTCCAATCTTTGCCAATCAGATAACGTTTCGCAGGTCGAATCATTGCCAGCACTGCCGCCAACTGCTCTATAGACTCTGGCTTGCTTTGCCTCAGAATACTGCCATGACTATTCACATGGAACAGGTTCTGGATAAAATCTTCGTCTTGTAGTAGATCCCATAATGGTTCAGTCTCCATCAATTGAATAAGATGTGTTTCGTCTTTGACACCTTTATAGATGCCCACATTTAAAAAATCAATCTTGAAATATGCTTCTGCTTCTGGATGGTCATAAGGCACACTGCAAACAGCTTCTTGAGCACTCGCAGGAACACCATGCAGATACACCCCAGTGTTATGCTTGACCAATCTATCATTGTCAACGCGACTGGCTGGTACATGCTTGAACAACTTCAGAGCATGATCTCTATCTACAAAGTCTATATCGATATCAGGCATTGTCTTTGATCTCTGTAGGCGGAGCCCATGTAGCATAGTCTATCTTCTTCCACCGTCTAGGTCCCGGTGTGGTATAAGGAACATAGATCTCGCCAGTTTCTCTATCAACCAAAAGCCATTTCTCTGGACACTTGGTTGTGATAGTTAATTCCACAGCCGTGCTGTGTTCTTGAACTATAGTGCCGTCTATGAGTTGTCTTGACATCACTGCATCCTCGTAGTTTCAAATAACAGCAAAGGCAATGTTTCTGCTAAAAATTGTGCATATTCTTCTGCAGATTCTTCGTCGGCAAAATTTGAAAACTTCACATACACACAATGCTCATTGTCTTCTTCTGTGCTCATCACCTCTATATCAATGTCGTCGCTGGATATAGATTCTGGTTCTTGATTGTTTTCTTCTGTCACAGTATCTTGGCCTCCTTGATTACATCCTTGACCAGTTCGTGATCTGCTGGCAGTGTTTTAAATCTACGCAGCCAAAACTGTGGATCTATCACAGGCCCAATAATTTCCAATTGTTCGTCATTCATGCGAGTCAACATCTCTTTGCCTGACCGAGCATTCAATATCATCCAAGGACTGACCAATCCCTCTTTGATATCATGGGTGGCTCTGTTTAGATTCACATAGGCAAAATAGTGTTCCCATGCCGCAGAGTTTGATTCCGCCCATGACATCATGGTCATGATACTGCGTTGTATGGCGCCATCGGCAGGTTCTACTTTGATCAACTCTGCAATATAGCTCTGATACAATTCATCTCTGCACCAATGATCCAGTTTGACTCCGCTCTTGACCACATAGTCCACAAATCGTTCAGGATAGATGGGTGCTGTATTAACCAAGAAACTACCAAATTTCACAAAGGCTGTGTAGAAACTAGAACTAGCAAATTCTTCAAATGTCTTGGGCTGTTGTGCTTTTTGCGTGAGCTGATAGAATCTTTGGAATGTCAACAATCCCATTAACACATGTTTTTCATTGCGGCTGAGATGTCTACGTTTTTGTTCGCAGACATGCACCACCAAGGTTTTTTCTTTGGCAAATAACTTTTCGCAATGTTCGCATTTAAAATTTAATTGCATTGACTTCTTTTTTATCCCAGCCAAGATTTTGGCAGTAGTCTTTGATTTCTCTGTCTGTGGTAATGACTGCAAGTGTAGCAAGGTCTGCCCTCTTCATTGTTGGAAATAGGTCTGCAAGGAATTCTTCTTTTTTATTCTTTTCTTTCTTTAATGCAATCCACTCATGAAACTGTTTGGCCTTGCTTTCATGACTGCATGAAGCCAGAGTCAGCCATTGCAGTTTAGGATGCTGGCTGACATTGGCCCAGTTTTTGTTGTAGTATTGATTAACTGTGAGTAGATAATGTTCTTGTATTTCTCTATCTGTGGTAGCTACACTGCTGATATATCTGTTGAGATTCCATAGATCTCCTTTGATTTCTTTGCGGCCTTCTTCCGTGGCAGCATCCCAAAGTTCTTTAATTCCCTGGTCAACACAGGGTATGATATCTTTGAATAGGTCTACGTGTTTGTTTTTAGCCATGATCTTTGCTCAAGTGATATAGTATTTTAACACGATCGAGAGCAGCTTGCAAGGCCTGATTAGTCCGACCTGCTCGAACTATGTCTTCCCAAAGTCTTAGTTCGTCTTTTAGAAGTAGTGCTAAATCTCTTCCAATTTCAAATCGTTCGTTGTGTGATGCACCGAACTCTCTAGCATAAGTTATGCCGTCGGCTTTTTCATAAATGTAGGTTGCGCCTGGTTTAAGATTTCCCATATCATCCTTTACAAATCATAACGCAGTCTTTTGGCCAACTCACTTCCATGGTATAACCCCAAGCTAACAAAATTTCAACTGCTAAATTTCCTTCTTCACCGTAATATCGTTTTGATAAATTTTTATCTTCCATTAAAATAACAGGTTTGAATTTTTTAATGGTATTTTCAGCACCTCGAAGTATGTAAGGTTCATACCCTTCACAATCCATTTTTATAAAATCAATATCTTGTAAATCAAACGAATCTATAGTATTACACGGACATTCTCCACTTTGATTTTTATTAATTGATGTACCGAATGAATGTTTATTATAAATTAATGCTACGGTTTCTTCCTTGTCACTTAGGCCGTAATCGTATACTACTACATTATCCAGTTGAAATTTTTCTACATTTTTTCTAAGACATTCTCGAACCGAGATATCTACTTCAAATGCATGAATCTTAGAAAATTTGCCATTTAAATTATAACTCATCAGACCGTAATTTGCACCAGCATCGATTGCACCAGTAAAGTTTTTAACATATTTTAAGGCAGTGTCGAGTTTATTTTTTTGATAGTCAATTATTGTGATGTTATCATCTTCTCTTCCTTTTCGTTCTTTTGATAAGGCAGATATAAATGCACGATCCCCAGGCACAGTGATCCAGTCTTCGATGTTCATATGATAAATTTACCTTGTAAAATTAAACTAGACCGCACAGTTCTCTTAGCTGTTTGATAGAATATTGTGTTTTAGATTTTGCCTTTTGATGGCTAAAATATTCAGATAGCCAACATCTGTTTAACGGTGTTTGCGATTTATTCGATGTTCTTAAACTAGAAAGATCAAACACCTGTTTCAAAAAAGGCCTAGCTGCCAACACAACCACTTCACTATCATACCAGTGAGTTATTGCCGGATCTCTCTCAGAATAAAGAGTTTCATAATTCTTTACATATTGATTATAGTTAACATGAGCCGGATTAACAACTACAAATCCGCTTTCGGCTCCGAATGATTTTCTAATATCAAGATTAACATATTCTTCTTGGGTGTAATTCGGAGATGTACTATAGAGTTGATCAAAAAATCCAATTAATTTATTGTTGCTCAACAGGTCATCGAATTTGTTATAATCAATTTCTTTATGAAATAATAAATCAGCATCCACCCAAATCAATCTGTCGGCCTTGGTGTTCTTCATTGCATCTAAAAAAGCAAATCCCTTTTTAGCAAATGTTCTAGCACCCCCTGGAGTTTTTCCTACAGAGATTTCAAGAAATCTTGTATGATTGTCCTTGCAATGCTTTCCCCAGTCTTTCCAACTAATTCTAGAATCAGTTAACCCTGGATTAAAATCTTCACCATAGACAACCAATTCCATATTTGGTCTATTCCAATGTTTTAGCCAAGATTCTATCATAACTTGTCCTATATGATCATAGTAGGGTTTATGCATCGATGTTACAAACTGGTATTTCATTGGCCTTCCTTGAATTCTATTTTGTATTTTAATTTTGCAGGAACACCGGCATACATACATCCTGCTTCATATACTCCTGGAGTAACCACAGATCCGGCTGCAATTACTGCATTATCACCAATGGTACAAGGCCCTATGATTATTGCATGGCTTGATATCCATACTCCTTGCCCAATTACAATATCACTTCCTTTAGTTGGCGCTTTTTTTCTTGCTGCCCCTTTTAAATCTATATTATGTGTTCCTGTTAGGACAGAGACATAACTACCAAAAAAAGTGCCGTCTCCGATAGTAACTTGACCAGAGTTTAAATTAAAAAATGTATTTTGCAGTTTAACTTTTTTGCTAGAGATCAGTCTTTCTCGGCCACCTAAAAATCTTGGTGTTTGGAGAGTAGCATCGATCACATACGGACCTATTTTTTTTGCTATTTTGATTAAATCTTCTTCAGACAGCGTAGTTAGCAGGTTATCTATATCCACGATAGGTCTCCGGATTATTGCCTATGAACACAGACAATTCAGCAGTATCAAAATTATAGTTTTTAGTATTATTAATAATAGCCACCTGCTTAGATCCGCCTGGATCAGAATATAATTCATATAACTTATATTGATCTTTGATTTCCCAAAGATACCTGTTAACTCCTTCGAGATCTGTATCATCAAATACAATTACATCGCAATCTTTTAGCTGTTGGTGGTCCCATTTAACAGTGTCATAACTATGCCCGCCATCGATATACGCCCAAGCTGCTATGCTGGGAGTTAACGTGTCTGTGGTGTATCCTTCCTTCAATTCATATGTAACATGCGGATTTCTTTTGCAGAGTTTGTCTAATTGTCGACGACATTTAACAATATTGCCTGCACCTTTGCCGTTGTCTTCATCGATATGAAGTTGTGTGTCACCACCAAACAGATCATAACCTATGATATGTAATTTTTTAACTTTGTCTTTTAACAAATTGCCAATTGCAACAATACTTCTTCCGCGGTGTGCGCCGATTTCGATATATGTTGCACTTTCAGTGGTAACACTAAGACTTAAAAATGCCTTGGCCGTTCGATCTAAATGACCAAGTTTTCCTTCAAGATATGTTGTCATAGCATTCCTTTGTTCGACAATCTCTTTATATCAGCATCAACCATCATTTTAACAAGGCTGTCGAAATCTATTTTACGTTGCCAGCCCAACACAGTTTCTGCTTTGGTAGGATCACCGCATAGACTATGCAATTCTGCAGGTCGAACAAATGCTGGATTGGTTTCGATATAGCTTTGCCAGTTATCAATGCCTGCATGTTTGAATGCACGTTCTAGTAAATCACCAATAGTGTATTGCACACCTGTGGCAATAACATAGTCGCCTGGTTCGTTCTGCTGTAGCATTAGCCACATGGCTTCGACAAAGTCTCCTGCAAATCCCCAGTCTCGTTTGGCATCTAGGTTGCCTAACACAATCTTGTCTTGAAGGCCAAGTTTGATTTTTGCAACACCGTCGGTGATTTTACGTGTTACAAATTCCTTGCCACGAATAGGTGATTCGTGATTAAAAAGTATGCCGTTTGATGCGTGTAGGCTGTAGCTTTCACGGAAGTTTACCGTCATCCAATAGGCATATAATTTAGAAACTCCGTATGGACTGCGTGGCCAGAATGGAGTATGCTCATCTTGTCGTCCGCCTGAGATTTCAATACTGTTGCCAAACATTTCACTGGTACTGGCTTGATAATATTTGGTATCTGAACTATGCTGTTTAACAGCATTGAGAATATTTAAAACTCCTACAGCATTTACTTCAGTGGTTGTTTTATTTAGATCCCAACTTGCTCCAACAAAACTCTGCGCAGCAAGATTATAAAATTCGTTTGGCTTTAAACTTTTCACTAAATGATTCATACAGCCGTCGTCTGTGATATCTCCGGTAATTAGCTCAATATCATTTTCAATTCCTAGAAATTTGATATTTTCCAAATTTGGATTTGAATATCGCTTAACTAGTCCGTAGACTTTGTAATTTTTTTCTAGAAGTAATTTAGCAAGATATGGACCATCTTGCCCAGTCATCCCTGTAACAAACGCTGTTTTTTTCATATTCATTTTCCTTTTTTCTTTGAACTGCCTGTTTTATTACCGCCTTTGTTATGAACCATATACCCTTGATGTATGTGATTAAAATTGCTTTTTCCTAGGCCAGGTGTGAGATCCAGTACAGTTATTTTTTTCTCGTTTACAAATTTATTTCGAGTGGCATCGTAAACATGACAATCAGTGTATGCTGGTAATTCAGAATAAATTCTATCGCTGTTATAGTAATCAATAAATTCATCAAAAAACTCATCAGCATAGGCATGTTTAAGATTAAATCCAATAAATCCTGTTTCAGTATATCTTCCAACTCTTCCTAAATATGATGTAAAATAATTATCTGGTAACAAATTATTTAGATACTGTTCAGTTATATTGTTCTTTAATACTGTATCGGCATCTAACCAAAATAATTTATCCACGTTACTATTTTTAGCCGCATGCCAAATAGCGTAACTTTTATGACTAAATCTTACGCCGTCTTCCATAAAACTGTTTGGTTTTTTATCTGAATGTCTTTGTTTAAATTTAGTTAAATTAGGAACAGATGGTTCGAGAGGAATGATCGAAACATTACTAGGCACTTTAAACTTTACAGTATCGATATACAAAAAAACTCTTATTTTTTTATCTAGATGGGCGTCAATTCCATTTACAAGTAGATTAGCGTACTCATGGTATCCATTATCGCTGAATGTTGAAACTATACCGATCATAGCACGTTTTTATATTCTTTCACACAATCTGTATTGTGTGCATTTATAGTTTTAGAAAATAATAAATCAAGTTGTATAACCTCGCCGGCTGAGATGTGGTCGTCGATGCAATCCAAAATATAAAACCCTAAGTTTTCTAATCTTTTTACAACATCAATTGCCAGAGGAGCTCCTTGATTATATTCCATTAGTGAAACTTCTATCAAAAGTAAATCATTAGATTGTAGAAATTTTGTACCACCATTGATGATGTCGAGTTCTGCTCCTTGAACATCAATCTTAACCAAATCGAATTTTTGATTTTCAAAAAGTATATCTAGTGTAGATACCTCTACATTGATTTTTAAAATTTCATCTTCGGGGATATTTTTCCAATTAACTTCTGGATAAAATGAAGCTCCTTTAGATCTTGGTTTTCTTTTAGTAGTAAAAAATTCTAAGATTCCAATTTTATCAGACAACGCAATCATATGATAAGGAGAATTTTTTCTTTGTAAAAATCTTTCGCAATGAGGATTGGCTTCAACCATAGTTACTGAAGCTTGGGGATATAATTCTTTAAGACTATCAAAAAACTGTCCGCAATTTGCACCGATATCCAGACATGTTATATTTGGTTGAGAGAAATGCGTTCGAAGTTTTTCTATTTTAGGTAACGATGATTTTTTCATTGATTTTCCTTGTGTACCCAAATGTAATCACATTTAATTTTTGTTGCAAGAACATATCCTAATTTAGTTAGGAAAGATGACAAGGCATCAAATTGTATTTTAAACATTGCTTCCAAAATAATCACAGGCTTGCATCGCTCAATTGTCTTAATTGCTCCCTGCAGCACAGGAAATTCAAACCCCTGAGTGTCAATTTTTATTAAATCGACCTCAAGCTGAAGATCGTCTAATTTTATAATTTGAATTTCTTCTTTTATTAATTCGTCGCTGCTAGACTGAAAATCGACTATTGAGTAGTTTCCGCAATTGTCTGAAGATGCCGGCAAAGAAATAACAGTTTCCTCATTGCAACTACCTAACCCGTAGTTGTGTAACACTATGTTTGTAAAACTTTTACAATTTTCTTCAAGACATTTGAAGTTAGATGTTACTGGTTCAAAAGAATGAACATGTTTAAATTTTTGTGCGAATCTAACAGTGTGTAACCCTACATTTCCCCCAACATCGATTACAGTATTAAATTTTTTTACAAAATTATATGATGCATCGATGGTCAATTGCTGATATGTTGTACCCGGATATTGCAACAGATGTATTTCAAAATGCATGTCATTATCTGGCATAGCCCAGCCTTTGATTTCTTTCATTTATTATATCCTACTGTTTCTCTAGAAATATCATCATGGTCAAATTCTGCCCAATATAGTTCAAAGGCGACACAGTCAGTAACAGCTTCAAATTGATGATATTCACCAGGAGCAACTTTTGTATATTGTCCTGCTTTGAGAAGGGTCTCGTCAACTAGATCGTAATCGCCTTTCCAAACACGGATAATCATCTCTCCAGATTCTACAAAGAATCCATTCCATTTAAACTTGTGCTTATGCTTGGAACACACACCACCAGCCTTGGCTTCAATACGGTGAAATTCCAATACACCGTTTGCCTCTAGTAATTCAGTTTGTCCCCATACTTTTCCTGCCTTCATAGTAACTCCTTAATATGTGTATTTAATCAGATCAGTTTGTGCAGTTGTAAAACTTCGCTTTGTCTACTGACTTCTTTGACAAAGAACACACAAGGCGGATTAGTTTCTTCGCTGAGTGGTACCGTTAATAATTGCCCGTTTTTCATCTTAGGAAAATACCAGCGCACATCCTGATAGATATTAACAATTTCTATAGGCATATATTCTGCTCTAAATCCCTTGATAGGATTGAAAACTAGTGCATCAAACCCACGCTCATTGATCGAAGTCAACGGTAATACTTCTGGGTCAAGACCACAATCTTTGTCGCCTACTACCATGCACCAGTCTAGGGGCATTTGTACTTCGTAACCTCCTATGTTCAGTACAATAGCGGGCGAGTTAAATGATTCCAGAAATATCAGCGGCATAAAAAAGAAATCTGGTTCTTGAGGATTGGAATTATCTAGTACCGAAAATCTCGTGTCTTCGTCTACCTCGTCTGGCAGTTCGTTTAAATCAAATGCTTGATTGTTTAGTGTAAGTATTCTCATATATTAACCTTGGTGATGGTAAAGGGGTATTTGGCCTCTTTATAAAACTTTTTTCTTTCTGTAAGATGCCTCTTGGCATATTTGCAGGTGCTGGTAATGTCCCAGATTTCTACGTGATCTTTGTCTTCTGCTTTTCTAATGCCTCGCCCAATGCTTTGTATAACGCGGACAAAGCTCTTTCCGGGTTCAAGAAGAACCAGATTAAAAATGCGTGGAATATTAATACCCACAGCGGCCACACCATAAGTCGCCAAAATAATCTTGCCATCACTTGTTTTAATTTCATCGTATTCTTCCTTGCGGTCATCTAACTTCATCCCACCGCTAACAAATACCGCCTCTGGTATCAAGTCAATTAATTTTTTCCCAGTATCAATCCGATTGATTAATACCAGAGTATTGCCGGTAGCAGATAGTGCAGTGATCTTGCTGGCAATCCACTGTAATCGCTTATCGTCTGTGACAAGAAACGAGTATTCATCTTGGAATGACGTAAACACCTGTACATCTGTGGTCTGTAACACATTGATATTCAACTGTGCCAGCACACCTTTTTCCTGCAGATCATGCGCACTCACTTGGTTTATCACAGGACCTATACTGGCCAATATGCCTTGAAACTCCCACTGTTCTTTAGGTACAGTTCCGGTAAGTCCCCAGCGTATGGCACAGTTGCGAAAGTTCTGTGTCAACAGTTTAGTCAGTACTTCTGCCTTGGCCTGGTGGACTTCGTCAACAATAATTGCACAGACTCCTTCACAGAATTCTGCCAAAGTCATGGTGTCGTTGTCATAACTTTTCTTATCTAATACGTTTAATGATTGCCATGTACAGATAGTATGCGTCTTGCCTAATTCTTTTCTGTCACCGAAGTACACACCTACATCCAGTCCTAGATTACGATAGTCTTCTTCTGTTTGAACCACAAGACTTTTATTAGGAACAACCACCATAGTGCGTCCATATGGCTCACATAGATGACTTAATGTAGCAGTGGTGATTGTTTTGCCAGCGCCAGTGGCTACTTCTTGCAGGGCCTGAGGATTCTCTAAAAACTTGTTGATTACTTCGTACTGATAGTCTCTCAGCACGATAGGTTCTCCTGCCTGTTGATGTCCTTTAGGCCAAGTCTTGCCAAGGTCAGCCCAATAATTTTCATCGATGGCAGCAAATTTTAATTCCTGATGCGGTCTGAGATCTTCAACTTCGATGTCATATCCTTCATCCTCGATCACTGCTAGAATCACATCAAGATGTGCAAGATATCCGCTGCCGCCGATATTGAAATAGGTTTTAGTTCCATCCCAACGACCTAGTTTGTATGCTGGCATGTGGCGAGCATACGGCAAATCGAACTTTAATTTATTGACAATTTTCCGTCGTGTTTCAACCCGCAGCCCATCTACCTTGATGTTTACTTCGTCTTTGATTGTTAACTTACAGTTCAACAATTTTTTGTCCTTTAGTTTCTGTTGGTCTAGTATCACCAAGATATATCACACAAGGGTGACACATAAACCAATCCCGTGCCATGGTATTTGTTGGAGGAAAAATGTTATTTGTTACTAATAGTGTAACATCATTGTCTGCCTTAAACAACCACTTAGCTGGCTTTGATTCAAAAATTAATATCCTGCCAGTTTCGACTTTGCCGCCAACTCCCGCGATCTTGATCCAATCGTTCAAGCCAGTGATAGAATCTTTGTTATCTCTAAAACACACCTTGATTTCTTCACGGTTGACACCACTTTTTTCGGCATCAGCAACAAAGCTCTGTAGCCATGGCAATGTAGCACTGCTTCGATCTAGTAACACACATATTTTTCCAGAAACAGATTTAGCTAACTGAAAAAACTCTTGATTGGTTTTCAACCAAAAGCTGTTTTCTTGGCTAGCTGCGATTTTTTCTATGGCAGTATGGGGTTTTCCGGCATAGGGGTAGCCCATGCTTTTTGCCAATAGCAAATCACTGTCATAGCAGTCTGTTTTATTATCACGCCACCAATCCTGAGTGCCCTCGCTGGCATTAAACAATGTCACCCAGTCGGCACACAAATCGCACGACGGCAAAATATCGTCCTGGTTTTGCCAAATTTCTTCAACATCGCCTAAGGCAATCATAAACGAGTCGTCGATTTCGAAATTATGTTTGCAGGCAAATTCGTAGAGCGCAATTAAATTATAATAATAAAAATCCAAGCGTCTTACTTTAGTGTCTGGATCCCAAAGTCCATGTATATGCAGTGCATCTCGACTTGCGATTTCATCTTCGAACTCTTTTTTTAACTGATAAGGAAATTTTAGACAAATTTCCAGTTTGTTTTCACGTAACTCTACATATATTCTTTTACTGAGATCAAGGACTCGAAATCCCCTGCGCCATTTGATATCTTGCAGTCGAGGTCTATAATCAAATCCTGCCATGGCGGACATGGTCTTGTATTTTTCCAATAATTTTATGAGGAAATTTGCCTGATTTTTAGTAAGCTCACTGCCATTGATAATTTTTTCATGAAAACTTGATATGGGTGAGAAATCTTGACCTTGTATAGAGATTTTCTGTTGACTGACCCAGTGATAAAACTCTGTGAATATATCTTCGGCAAATTCTGATGGTAACATTATTCAAGTATACAGCCTTGATTTCCGGTTGTCAACTGAATAATCTAGAAATTGGGATGCCTTGGCGTATCTCGTTTACTGTCCACTCAGTGTGGCATAACTTCACGAACCACTCGGATCTATCAGGCACATAAGGATTGTCTAGTTCCGACCATTTGATGCTGAGATCTGCGGCTAGACTAGATGAATCACACAGAACGGGAACACCATGTATCGATGCTTGAACAGCTGGTCCACTGTTGTGGTTAATTACACAATGATAATTGTAAAAAATATCGAAATCGTCATAACTACCCGGAACTAGCACAGGTCGTTCAACCTCTACTCCAGACTGCTTGAACGGAAATGATGATCGAGGATGATATCGCACACGAACTCTTCTATGAGTATGCTGTTTTATTTTTTCAATGGTGTTTGCTACCCAATCTTTCATGGCAGGCATGCCCTGCCATTGGAGACTTTCTTGATGTTGACAAGCAATAAGTATTTCTCCACGACGTGTTGTAGAGATCGGTTGTAGGTTAACACCTAATTTTTCAGGTCTGGTCATATCTAAATTACTGTCGTTGGCAAATTTACCAAGATTGTTAATATGGTCGAGACTGATACGCCAAGTTTCACCTCTTTTTAGATTGCCCACTTCTATTATCATTACAGCTTTGCCTTGCTGTTGACACCTATCATAGATCAGTTTGTTTTGTCGCATTCTGCCCGACCATAACACCGACCATATCACTGCAACATCTTCGTTGTCGGTGACAATGTTGTGTCCTTGCTGGCGCAGTCCGTGTTCTATTGCATCAAACACTGGAGGACTGTTCAAAGCACCGTATTCTCGATATAATCTGAAGCGCATATTTTTAATAAATAATCTACGTAGTTAATGTTGCTGTATATTTATAGACGATGAATAAATTCCAAAAAAGATTGCATAAACTTTCAAGAGACCATGCTCATGCACTAGTGCTAGGGTCAGCTTTTGGAATTTTAGATCAGGTAGTGGAAATATATGACACAGTATTCGTGATCAGTGCTGACCGGCCGACTATCAAAGCTAAAAATCTTGTTTACAAAGAAACTTTTGTTAAATTAGATCATATACAAAACATTGCGTCAATCTTTATCGATCACAGTGAGCTGTGCAATCTTGATAAAATAGAAGTGATATGGAAAAAATATAATTCAAAAATTTTCGTCGAAGGGGGGGTTCGGATAGATAACACTATAGCCAAGCCGTTGTACGATACTGGCTGGGCATGTACCAGTCTGCAAGGAATTTTTCACGTATGGGAGCATTATAGATGAAGATATCAGTGGTTACTACCTTCCACGAAGAAGGTTTAAAAAAATATGCACAAAAAATGATCGACACTTTCTGCGTAAATTGGCCTCATGAGGTAATTTTACACATTTATCCAGAAGCGTGTAATCCTGCCATACGTGACCACAGTCATGTTAGACTAAAACGCCTAGAAGAAATTCCAGAGCTAATGTCATTTAAAAATCAATGGAAAGATGTTCCTAAAGCCAACGGCGATGTTAGTGCTGACCCAATACGAAGCAAAAGAAAAGATTCGGGTAAGGGATTTAAGTGGCATGCTGTTAGATTTGCACACAAAGTTTATGCAATATTTGACTGCGCTAAAGAAACAGATGCCGACATGTTGATATGGATGGATGCCGATACTATTTGTCACAGTCCTATCACTATGAACGATCTATATAGAATGATTCCTTCAGATGCAGAGTTATGTTACCTAGGGCGAAGGGGCAAGTATTCAGAATGCGGCCTGTATGCTATGAACCTACGATCTCCCAACATTCAACTTTTCCTTAAAGAATTTCAAAGAGTCTATGATCAAGCCGAACAGGGAATTTTTCAATTAGATGAGTGGCACGACAGTTTTGTTTTTGATGCTATCAGAGTAAAATTCCCCCAGATGCGGCAGCTGGATTGGGCAGCACATCTACATAATCTCAAGCCACACTCACAAAGCAGTACAGGTGAAGGTCACCCGTTGATTAATAGCGAATGGGGTGCTTGGTTGGATCACCTCAAAGGCGGTCGAAAGAAATTAGGTCGCAGCAAACCTGAAGATTTAAAAGTTCAAAGAACTGAAGCATATTGGCAATGACAAATTTTGTATGTGTGGAAGGTACAGATTACGGAGCTACTGAATTTACTACAGGCAGTGGTGGAAAATTTGTTACCAAGGAAGAAATGTATGCAAATACCACACTGCCCGTGTGCTGGGCAGGGTTTTTTAAACCTCAGTGGTTAGAAATTTGTGAAAAATACAAATTAACATTTTATAATTTTGATAGTGCGTATTTTGGTAACGGAAAAAGAAAAACAGTGTTTCGCCTCACCGTGGACGGCTTTCAAAATACTAATAAAATAATAGATAGGCCAGCAGATCGATGGGAAAAATTAAATTTATCAACAGAAAATTTTTCTCATGGAGATGATATTGTAATAGTGCCTCCTGATAGAAAGATATGTCATACTTTAAATCTAGGTTTAGAGGAAGAATGGATAGAAAAGACAACTCTAGAAATTAAAAAATATTCAGATCGTAATATACGAATAAGAACCAGGCCTGCGCCGCGTAGCGAAAGAACAATTACTAATACTTTTAAAGATTTTATTAAAAATAATACCTATTGTGTTGTAGGATACTCATCAAATGCATTAGTAGAAGCAGCTATGTGTAGTATACCAACGATTCCGTTAGGACATTCTGCAACAAAAAGTTTATATGAGTATCAAATAAAAGATATAGAAAATATTAAACCAGCAGACAACGATGAAAAACTAGCTTGGCTCTGTCATTTATCTTACTGTCAATTTACTAGAGAAGAATTATTATCCGGGTATGCCTGGAAAGTTATTAACACCTAACCGCCGAATCTTAATGCGTACGGACCTGGGCCTAAGTATCTGTTAAGTATAGATTTATCTTCCGGACTGTTGTGGCCGTCTTTAGGCGCCCAAAGAAAGTTTCTTTTACTTTTGAGAGATACTGTTTCGTAGCCGTAATTTTCCATAAAGGAGCAGCACAAATCAACGTCTTCGTTGATTTCGATCATGACCCAAGGTTTATATTTTTCGATGATATTTTTCATTCCTTTTACTACATCCCATTCCCATCCTTGTGTATCAATTTTAATCATATCAACATCTATTAACTCTTCCTCGTCTAATTTAACAACTTCAACCACATAAATGTTCGGTGTTAGATGCAATCCGTTTCTAACTAATTTTCCATCTCCGCAGTTTTTTTCAGCTTGAGAAAATTCAGCCTCACCGTTGAAATCTGCAACTGCTTTTTCTCGCAGTTCGATACCGGAGGGAATATTAGCTTTGATACATTCAATATTTTGTTTTGACGGTTCGTAGGCAACCACGTTAGAAAAATGTTTGGTCATAGGCAAACTCCAAATACCAACATTGGCTCCAACATCTACAAATGTTCTTTTGTTTGGCAAATGAGTAATAACTGCTTGCATAAATTTAGATTCATATTCGGGATCGTGCATAAACTGATCGTGCTCGAGCAACCGGGTTACTCTTTGATCGTCATCGGGTACCATCCACCCGTTGTTTAATTTTTTCATTTTATTTCCTATTCTTTCACTAAAATGTGATCCCATCCACGGGGACATACTGCTTTAATTTTGTAGCCTAACTCTTCAGTTACATATTTTAAGGTTTCTCTTTCAAAAAATACTTCCAATACTATTATAGGCCAGTCTCGTGTAATAGTTTTTAAACCACCTTTGATATTGGCCATTTCATAACCGTCAGTATCTATTTTAATATAATCTATATTTTGCAGATTGAAATCATCTAAACAATAAAAAACTTTATCTGTCATATTTTTACCAGCACCTCTTCCTAATCTTTCAGGATTAGGACCATCTCCTAAGGGAATTCTAAAATGAGTTATTTTAGTTAGATCTACATTAAAAGGAAAATATTTTCTAAATCTTGGATCAAAGCAATACACATGTTGAAAATGATTGAACAAATATCGAGTATATTCACCATCACGACAACCAATATCTATTGCATTTCGTACGCCTTGAATAAAGGGTAAACTAGTAAGCCAAGTCATCTTACAATGATGATCCGGAAACTCTCGGATTCCATCGGGACTATAGAAAAAATCACGTTCGTACCATTCGGGTTGATATAAATCTTTTTGATATTCAGTGGGTGTTACGGGATAGTTCATTTATTTTCCTATTCGTTAATAATAATTGCACATTGCATTATAATTTTTCCTTCAGCATTTTTTTCAATTAGTTCTGTTACTATTATTCCTGAAGTTTTTAATTCTTCTATAAATTTTGCCACCCCTGGAAATTTTTCGGGATATGTGTCGTCAAAAATTATTATCTTACTATCTTTTACCTGTTCGTAATCCCATTTGACTGTAGAATATGAATGGCCGCCATCTATATACACCATATCAAAAGTTAGTGGACCAATTAATGTGTCATGTGTCCACCCTTTGATTAATTTGTAAGATTCTAATAGCTCCCTCTTAGCATACTTATCACAGCGTTCTTTGATCACGTTGTAAGATGCGGATTCCTTGCCATTGTGTTCCATTTCTCCTGTGATGGGATTTTGAGGATATTCAAAAGTTGGCCTATCTGCCAATTCAAACGCATCATATCCGACATACTCTATTTTATATCCTAACTCTTCAGTGAACGGGATCAACGATTTGAGTGTTAATCCCTCATGGCATCCTATTTCACAGAACGTTTTTGGTTTGTATTGCTCTATCAGCGGCTTGAAAACCGCATTCCATTTATAATCTTTCATATGTATTGTTTAAAAAAGTTCCAGGCTTCACCAGATTTTAATTCGTCAAATTTCCAATGACACATTGACAATCGTTCTATCCACGATTGCCTGTCAACTATCACCGGATCCTCTATTCTACTTATATCGGTATTAGCTACTGCAACACTTTGACTGTGCTGTGGTTGTGGATCTGTTAAAAATGCAGGAATGCCTTCTATAATACTGGCTACACTAGGACTACTGTTGTAGACCACTGTGGCCCATGCATTGTGCAGGTCTTCTCTAAGATCGGCATTGGTACTTAATGATACTGATTTGTGATTTACTTTTAAATATTTTCCAATTTTTTTATCGCCGGGATGTGCTCTAACAACTATCGGTCTTTTACTGTATTTTCTTATTTCTAAAATAGTCGAATTCATCCATTCGATAACATCTAATCCTCGCATGCTCCAGCCACCGTTTCTTTGTAAGCAGATTAGAATATGTGTCCCTTGTGTTCTCCAAGGCTGTAGACTTATACCTAAATCTTTGCTGATTTTTAACCAGCGAGAGGAATCAATGTCTTGATCAAAATAAAATCCGGTAGTCGGAAATACTCCGTCAAAACTATATCTCAAATAGTGTAGTGGGTTAGATTTGTCTGCGTACAGAAACAGATTGCTATCTACGATCAACGATCTTTTATTTGATTTCTTCTGAAGATCCACTGCACTTTGTCTTAACTGTAGATGCGGTGCAGTTTTTCCGTGCTCGTGAACGAACCCTTGTATAAGTGCGACATCGCAAGGAATCGCATTCATTCCAGTATGCGCTATTGCAGTGTCACCGGCTGCAATAACTCCTTGACAAAAATAATTCAATATCTGCGGCTTTTCCATGTTATGATTATTAGGCGGGATACCAGCATAATAGGCCACAGCAGTTATATTAGACACTGTGATATTCCTTAATGATATCGAGTGCGGTACCGTTCATAAGCTCGTCTTTGGTAAATTGACAATAGCTTAACCATGCTAACCAATTGCCTAACGAACCATAATAAAGATCATTAATTTGAGATAATGAATTTCTAGTAACAATATTACTAACATGTTTATCTAGAGTGATAGCCGGGATGCCAGCCCAAATAGATTCAACAGCACTATTAGAATTAATACTAATTGTACAGTAATAATCTCCTGTTAGTAACTGTTGGTACAGACTTTTTCTAGTTTTTTTATTTGTCTTAGATCTAAATTCTATAGGACGATCTGTGTATTTTTTCAATTCTTCTGCTACTTGTTGCCCCCACGTACCAGCATCTGTGTGAAATATATCGGCTGCAAACTCTCCTGGCTCAACAATTAAAATTGCTTTTCCATCTCGGCGCCATGGTTGTGGAAAACTAGTAAAAGATTCCAGTCTATCAACTGGTGCATCGAACGGTGTGTTGAAATGTAGATGATTTCTTACCAATCTATGCCATTTTTTGTTCGGCTCTATGAAATTAGTGTACCCGCTGTCGATAAACCAAAAAGGTAGATCTCGGTCAATTTTATCAACTAAAATAGTTTCATTGCCTCCGGTATTTCTCAATAGGCAATCTTCGTGGATATCTTTAAAATCTTTTCTACGTATCATTTCAGCTGTGGGGTCAATTTGAAACCCCACAGTTTTGATAAAATATTGACTATCGCTATTAACATAACCATCTATAATAGTTTTTTCATCTAGTTTATCTATAAAGTATTCGACATGATCACGAATTTTTTTAAAATGATTTGATCTATAAAAACTTATAGTGCTCTTGACTTTTTTGGACCAGTCATTTACATCTGCTAAATTACCTCGATATAATTTTTCTTTGAACTTATCTCTAAATTTATTAATGTCGAATTTTTTATGATCTCTTTTTTCGGTAATAAAATTTATTGCTTCTTGTACGTTTATTGGCAGAATCTCGTGCTGACTGCAAATTTCTTTGAGATCTATCAAGGAAATAAGATATCTTGCTATTTCACTATCGTTAACTAATAATTTCATTTGTTTAATAACTTCCATGCTGTGCCATTGGCTATTTCTTCACCGGTGAATTGTCCGTAGGCCAACGATGCGCAGTGCTGTTGCACTAACGATTCATCTGGATAGAACGGAGTAGTTATTTGACTAAGGTCAGTCAGCGCCAGGGGAGATGCTGCACATGGCACAGCGACAAACGATGGTATACCATATATCACCGATTCTAATGCTGCAATACTGTTGAAGGCTACTGTGGCAAATACGCCTTCATCCAGAGCATCAAATATTGAATGGTTATGTCGTGCTGACCTGCTGCCTTTTTCTCTAACAACAATCTCCATATCTGTGTGTTTTTTTATAGTTTCTATGGTGTTCATTAGCCAAGTGGGCTTGCTTTCATCTCGATCTTTGGCCTTGCCCTCTTCGTAACCATAAAACACACACGATTTTCTATTTGGTACAATTATTAAGAGTTTTTTGCCTTTTTTCTTCCAGCCCTTCCATTGATATCTAGGATCAATTTTGCAAATTTCTTCCCATCGATCGCTGGGACAATTTTCCAACCAATGTTTTTGCAAATCGTTTTTAACTATTCTGTGAAAAAGTTTTCTGCCTCCGGGGTTACCTAGACTTATAAAATTTCCAAAATATCCGGTGTCTAGATAATAGAAATCTTTTTTCTCTTGCCAATCTCTTTGTATGTGTTTTCTTTTAGCAACACCTCGGTAGACATCTAGTGGCGCGCCTTTGATTGTTTTCTGAAATATTTCTTCTATTGATATATCATCCATTTAGCAGCATCTCCATGGCTTTGCCGTTTCTTAGTTCTGAGTTATGAAATTGTCCGTAGGACAAATGACAGGCCCATGCATGTAATTTATCTTGGTCAGGATAGTAAGGTTCATTTATTTTAGATAGATCTTGTAGACTAACGGGACTGGCAGCATTAGCCGGCGCTAGTGTGAATGCAGGAATTCCTTGGAATACAGCTTCTGTAGCCGCCACACTGTTAAATGTAACCAATGCAAACACATCGTTATTGAGGGCCTGCTCTAGTGTATCGTTAACAGTTCTATCCAATCTTTTAGGCGCCCGTTCTCTAACTACCACAGGTCTATCCGTGTGTTTTTTTATTTCATTTATCGTATGTTCTAGCCAAGTATCTAGATCGTAGTCATAGAATCGCATGGGTTTTTCATCCGGCTTGGCCACTAGTATCTTTCTTCCATCTTTCTTCCAAGGCTGAAACTTTTTATTAAAATGTTTGAACCTATCGTCTTTTCTTGGAACTATCTCGCCATGTTGTAGATCATTCTTTACTATACGGTGCCAATATTTCCAACCGTTAGGATTTGAATCAGTTCTTTCGTTGCCAAAATATCCTGTGTCCATGTAGTAAAAAGTTCTAGTATCTTCCCAACATTGATGCATCCACTTTTTCTTAAGTATGCCTCTCAACACAATCGAGTCAGTGCTATCGGTATAATTAAAATCATTAGTTGAGGTTGTCTTAGTGTTGCACCCCTGTGCAAACATGTTGATATATGGATCCTTCCCATCCTTGCTGAGAAATATCATTTCAACATCTCACGTAGATTTTGTTTCCATACTTTGTGATATTCACAACGGCGATATTCTTTAAACCAAGGGCCGCCTTCGGTGTAGTGTATGGCTTTGGGATTACCGTCCTGTGGTTCTTGATACCAACCTGCTAACCAATTCCACTCTGGGGCTAAATCTCCAATTTCTGAATCATCTAGCCATTGAAATCTATGTAGATACTGACCTGTTTGAGAATTTACTACATCGGGGGTAATCTGTTTGTTAGATGGATGAGCACAATTCCATAAAATAGCCGAGCTCCAATTTTTTCTTGGATAGGGCAGTTGCTGGCAGCCGTCCATCTTTAGGCCTTCTTTAGGAGTGTAATCATGCTTGACTACCATCACTGCATATTTGTCATCGGCCTGTTTAAACAACTCAGCAACATCGTCGACAAAAACAAAATCACAGTCTACAAAAACCGCCCAGCCTTGATAATTTGTAAGATAGGGAACTAAAAATCTTGTAAAGGTAAATTCTGTAGAACTTAAAGGATCGATATCTCTGGTATAGATACCGCTCTTTCTAAGATCTTGCTGTTTCAACGCCATGACTTGTGCTTGAGGTTGGTGTTTATATATGCTGTATTCGCAGACTTGAAATGCAATATCTTCTCTAATATCATATCCTACAAAAATTTTCATTTTCGTTCGATGTCCTCTTCAACGCATTGTTCACCGTATTGTATTTCTACAATTTTTAACGGGTGTTCGTAGGGATTAGTAAGTTGATGCCACTCTTGTACTGTAACATGTAGTTGGTCGTGTTTATCTAACAGTGCAGGCGGTAGTTCAAAATTCAACGGCGTTGCTCTGTTGACCACAGCCTCACCTTCACTGACAATCCAATATTCGGCACGTAGATTATGACGTTGCATCGATAGACTACAACCGGGATTTACAGTTAGTTCTTTGACTTTCATGCCAGGCACTTCGTGTAGTACACGATAATAGCCCCATTGACGTTCTGTTTTAGGAGCCTTCCATTCTTGAAGAATCCAAGAACTAGAATTCTTTTTATCCTCGCCTCCTACTCCAAACACAAATGATAAATTAGAATCTTCAACATCCATTTCTGGAATGTTATCTTTGGTCCGGTCGCCGCCGTTGGCGAATATTAATTCGGCATCGGGGTAATGTGCTCTTGCTTGTTGAATAAAATGTTTTGCTGATCCGTCATCGTCATCAAAGGTATAAACTTCATCGACCATTGATAAATTATTAATAATACAGAGTCGTTCGTTCCATGGCATAAAGGCTGCACCTTTTTTACGAACAAGCCAATCGTCAGAATTTAATCCAACAATCAACATGTCGCCTAGAGTTTTTGCAGCTTTGAAGTAGGCAATATGCCCGGAATGTAGGGGGTCAAATCCACCAGTGATTAAAACTATTTTCATGCAGATATTTATCTGCGTATATTATCCAGTATTTAAAGACTGGCGTCTTCTAGGCCCGATACCCGTAGTTTAACAATGTTGCTGAGATGCCATTGTTTCTGGTCAAGTGCTTTGATAATACCCAACCATTTGTTACGCAGCAAGGCAAAGTCGTTGATGATTTTTTCAAAGTCTACAACATCAGCTTCACCTTCTACAAACTTTTCACAGTCCCTAGAAGATAAAGCTCGTTGATAGTTTTCTAAATACTTGCGAAAATGTTGACTACGAAGTCTACGAAGTTCAATGTTTAAGTACTCAAGGATACCTTCAATTT
>Ga0209768_10000722_pt1 | contig 21900 bp, 22 predicted proteins | sample LauGreSBDMM110SD_3_FD_187564 | JGI IMG/M metagenome (GOLD analysis project Ga0209768, IMG submission 187564) | Freshwater lake microbial communities from Lake Michigan, USA - Sp13.BD.MM110.SD (SPAdes) (version 2) | ecosystem: Environmental > Aquatic > Freshwater > Lake | place: Lake Michigan... | reverse complement strand
CCTATAGAGGCTGCAGCATTTAAAAAACAGTACAATGGTTTTGTACTATTAAGATTATTACAAGTTTTAGGCGCTTATGGCTTTAGAGGTTTGTTTGAAAGAAAGGCACATTTTTTAAGCAGTATTCCTTTAGGCTTAGAAAATTTAAAAAGGTTTTTACAAACTTATACTTTAGACAAAGACACGCCCGTTTTTGGATCTATCTTGAATTGGATGGTAAGTGAAGAAGTCATAGAAAGGTTTACGCCACCCATAGCCAATATAAATACACCTTTAGTAATTACTATTAATAGCTTTAGTTATAAAAAAGGTATTCCATCAGATAGTTCTGAGAATGGCGGTGGCTTTGTATTTGATATGCGTGGTATTTTAAATCCAGGAAGAGTAGAAGAATATAAAAAGCAATCGGGCCTAGACAAAGCTGTTCAAGATTTTTTAGAACAAAGAACAAAAATGAACGGATTTTTAAATAGCGTTTGGGATTTAATAGATATTACTGTAGAAGATTATTTAAAAAGAGGATTTATTTCACTACATATTAATTTTGGATGCACTGGTGGGCAACATCGCAGTGTTTTTGCCGCAGAACAAACAGCAAGGCACCTTAGAAATAAATACAAGATCAAAGTATTGCTAGCACATACCAATAAAGAAAATTGGGTTAAATAATAGATTCTATGAGAGCCATGATTTTAGCAGCAGGATTAGGTACAAGGCTAAAACCCTTTACCGATTTTCATCCCAAGGCCTTGGCCATGGTGAATGGAAAGTCTTTGCTGCAAAGGAATATAGAATACTTACAAGCATTTGGTATTAATGAACTAGTGGTGAATGTGCATCATTTTGCAGATCAAATTATGGAAGCGGTTGAAAGGAATAAAGGCTGGGGTAGCCAAGTTTTTATTTCCGATGAAAGCAGCGAAGTTTTAGAAACTGGAGGTGGGTTGTTGTTTGCAAAATCTTTTTTTGAGAAAGAGGAAACTTGGTTGGTAATAAATGCTGATATCTTAACCAATTTAGATATTGATAAATTAATAGCTGCAGATAAAGTTTTATCTGAAGGTGCTGAAAATTATATTGCCACTTTAGCGGTAACGAACAGAGTGTCTAGTAGAAACTTATTATTCACAACAGAGGGTAATTTAATAGGTTGGAGAAATAATACAACACGCGAGGAAAAGTGGGCCGGTATAAATACCACTGAACAGCCTGCTGGTATTCATTCTATTGCAAAAGCATTTAGCGGTATTCAAATACTACATCCTTCTTTTTATACAACTCTTCACATGACAGGTAAGTTTTCTTTAATAGATGCTTATTTACAAATAGCCGCCAAGGGTATAATTGGTTATTACGACCACAGCGATAGTATTTTATTAGATGTAGGCAAGCCTGAAAATATTGAAAAAGCAGAAAGCCTTTTTAAATAAGTAGCGCGCGTTTATTGTTCTACTTTATACTTTAATGTATATTTTCTTCTTATCTAAGAAGTAAGCGAGTATGCCGAAAAAGGCAATAATGCTTAAGGCATATACAAAAGAGCCTACGCGTAAATCAGTATTGATATTCTTACATACATTTTCGTAAAACCAAGGCAGTGCTGAAGTATAGACGGGTTCTCCTTTTTCGTCTGTATGGTCGGTCCATCTTAGTAAGGCTAAAATACGCGGTAAAAATCCACTGAGTACAAATACAAACAAAGGGTTCTTTCCAAATACATCGAAAAAATGACTCCATTTTCCTTTGGCATTTTTAAATTCTAATAAATAAATAAGCATACCCAAACAAATCATAGCAAGTCCAGAAGTATATAATACATAACTACTAGTCCATATTTTTTTATTAATAGGAAAACTAAAATCCCAAATATAGCCAACGAGTACAAGCACCACCCCTGTTAAAAGCAGTTGCGCCAACATCTCATAATTTTTTCCTTTCAACTGAATGTATTCTCCTACTAAAAAACCAAGTATAACTTGAACAATGGCAGGGAAAGTACTTGTCAGTCCCTCAGGATCAAAGGGTACGCCTTCTCCTTTATATAAATGTGATACGCCTAAAATAGTTTGGTCAATACTATTGCCAAAATAACCCGATAAACTAAAGGGATGTCCCTCCGCACCTAATGAATAGGTTAATACCCAATAAATGACTAGTATCATCATGCCTATAAATAGTGCTATGCGAGATTTTCCATAATAAATAATAATAGAGGCGAAAAAATAACAAAGTGCAATTCTTTGCAAGACGCCTAAAATGCGCACCATTTCCCAAGGTTTAAAAACTAATTCAGTACCTGAGAATTTTACAAAAGGGCTCCAATTTAAAAATAGTCCAATACCAAAAATTAAAAGAGTTCTTTTAATAATTTTTGACCAAAATTCAGCGGCGCCTGCATTTTGTAATTTGGGCATTACAAAGGACATGGCATTACCCACTGCAAATAAAAAGAAAGGGAAAACTAAATCGGTGGGGGTTAAACCATGCCAGCTTGCATGTGCTAAAGGGCTATAAATATGGGCCCAAGTGCCTGGATTATTCACTAAAATCATAAGCGCCACCGTGGCCCCTCTAAATACATCTAGTGAATAATATCTTTGATGACTCATCGTATATTATATTATAAAAAAATTAGTAATAAATAGCCCCGTTTTGATATCTTTGTAAGATACAAATTCAGATGGGAAAAAATATATTAATTACAGGCGGGGCGGGCTTTATAGGATCACATGTAGTGCGTTTAATGGTGACTAAATATCCTCAGTATCAAATCTTTAACTTAGATGCACTTACCTATGCAGGTAATTTGGAAAATTTAAAGGATATAGAAAAGGCAGCGAATTATCATTTTATAAAAGCCAATATATTAGAGCCAGTTGCTTTAAAAGCTATTTTTGAAAAACATGCTATTAGCGATGTCATACATTTGGCCGCAGAATCGCATGTAGATAGGTCCATTGTATCTCCATTAGATTTTGTGTATACCAATGTTATTGGAACAGTGAACTTATTAAATACGGCTAAAGAATATTGGAAAGATGATTTGAGCAATCATTTGTTTTATCATGTTTCAACCGATGAGGTTTATGGAAGCCTAGGCAAGGAAGGTTTGTTTAAAGAAACGTCTGCCTACGATCCTAACTCTCCTTATTCAGCAAGTAAAGCGGCTAGCGATCATTTTGTGCGCGCTTACGGTGAAACCTATCATCTACCTTATGTAGTTTCTAATTGTTCTAATAATTATGGACCGAATCATTTTCCAGAAAAATTAATTCCTTTATTTATACATAATATTATCCATAAAAAAGCATTGCCTGTATATGGCGATGGTTTATACACCCGTGATTGGTTATATGTATTAGACCATGCCCGTGCCATTGATTTAATATTTCATGAAGGTAAAAATGGAGACACTTATAATATTGGTGGCTTTAATGAATGGACTAATATTGATTTAGTGAAATTAATGTGTGCTCAAATGGATGTGAAATTAGGTAGAGCTGCAGGAGAAAGTGAAACTTTAATTACTTATGTGAAAGACAGAGCAGGCCACGACCGCAGGTATGCCATTGACGCTACTAAATTAAATAAAGAATTAGGCTGGAGCCCATCGGTTACTTTTGAGCAAGGCCTAGATGCAACTATTGACTGGTATTTGAATAATGGCCCTTGGTTAGATAATGTAACTACTGGCAATTACCAAACCTATTATAACTCCATGTACTCAAATAGATAAGATCCAAAGAATGAAAATAGAAGCGACACCCTTAAAAGATTGTTTTATTATTCACGACACCGTGCATGGCGATGCTAGAGGTTACTTTATTGAAACATTTAACCAAAGAGACTTTAAAGCTGCAAGTGGGTTAGATATGGTTTTTGTACAAGACAATCAGTCTAGATCAAGTAAAGGCGTTTTAAGAGGTTTACATATGCAAAGAGGTGCCGCTGCACAAGCAAAGCTAGTAAGGGTTTTAGAAGGGGCTGTATTAGATGTAGTAGTTGATTTAAGAAAAGGTTCTCCCAGCTTTGGCCAGCATTTTACCATTGAGCTTTCTGCAGATAATCATAAACAATTTTTTGTACCTGCGGGCTTCGCACATGGCTTTGTAGTATTAAGTGAATCGGCTACTTTCTTTTATAAGGTAGATAAGTTTTATGAGCCAGGCGATGAAGTAGGTATTATATATAACGATAAGGATTTAAATATTGATTGGAAATTACCTACATCGGAATTAATATTTTCAGAAAAAGATAAAACATTAGGAAGCTTTGCAGAATATGCGGCTTCTTTATAAAATAAAAAACAAAAATTAGGTTTATGAAAGGTATTATATTAGCAGGCGGATCAGGTACTAGGTTGTATCCTATTACCAAGGGTATCAGTAAGCAATTAATGCCTATCTATGATAAGCCCATGATTTATTACCCACTATCTGTATTATTATTAGCGGGTATTAAAGATATTTTAATCATCACCACCCCTGAGGATAGCGATCAGTTCAAAAGATTATTAGGCGATGGTGCTGAAATAGGTTGTTCCTTTCATTATGAAGTGCAAGCAGTACCTAATGGACTTGCGCAAGCCTTTGTTATTGGCGCTAATTTTATTGGTAAGGATAAAGTAGCCTTAATATTAGGCGATAATATATTTTATGGAGCTGGCTTTAGTAAGTTGGTTCAATCATTTAATAATGTAGAAGGAGCTGCGGTATTTGCTTATGAAGTCAATGATCCTGAGCGTTATGGTGTGGTAGAATTTGATGCCAATAACAATGCACTTTCTTTAGAAGAAAAGCCAAAACAACCAAAGTCCAATTATGCAGTGCCTGGTTTATATTTTTATGATAACGAGGTGGTAGATATTGCTAAAAACATTCCTGCTTCACCAAGAGGGGAATATGAAATAACGGATGTCAATAAGGTATACTTACAAAATAAGAAATTACAAGTGGGTATTATGAATCGTGGAACCGCTTGGTTAGATACCGGTACTTTTGACTCCTATGCCGACGCTTGTGAATTTGTAAGAGTGATTGAAAAAAGACAAAGTCAAAAAGTAGGTTGTATAGAAGAAGTAGCCTACCGTATGGGCTTTATAGACAAGACTCAATTACTGGTACTTGCCGATAAATATGCTAAAAGTGGCTATGGGGAATACCTTAGACAGTTAAAAAAGTAGATTTTCCCTAGTTTGTAGCATATATTTTCTGTTTTCTTAAACAATAACTGAACAATTTTACAAATATGTTGTTGTTATGGTATGTCAAAATATTCAATCAAGGACTTAGAGCAAATTTCTGGGATCAAGGCCCACACCATTCGTATATGGGAGCAGCGCTATAATTTCCTGCAACCCTCTCGTACCGAGACGAATATAAGAACCTATTCACCCGTTGAATTAAAGATTATTTTAAACGTATCTTTTTTAAATAAATACGGGTTCAAGATTTCACATATTGACAAGATGAGTCCTGAACAAATGGAAGAAAAAATTCTTACCATTAATCAAATGGACGCTCAAAAGGAAAGGGTAGTGAACAATTTAATTAAAGACATGGTTTCACTCAATATGCCAGCCTTTGAACAACAATTAGATAATTATATAGCACAAAAGGGGGTTGAAAAAACCATTGTGGAAGTCATCTTCTCTTTTTTAGAAAGAGTGGGCATACTTTGGATGACAACACGTATCAACCCAGCACAGGAGCATCTTGCTACCAATATTTTAAGACAGAAAATTATTTATGGTATTGAAAAATTAATGCCAGTAACTAAATATACAAAGAGAATAGTTTTATTTTTGCCTGAAGCAGAGTACCACGAATTAGGTATTTTATATGTACATTTTTTATTAAAACAAAATGGCATATACGTAGATTATTTAGGAACCAATATACCTATGGGAGACCTTGAATTTTTAGTGAGCAGAACAAAACCTGATTATCTATTTTGTCATATTACATCCCCTGCAAAGAAGTTTAAATTGGATAAGTTTCTAGATGGTTTATCCAAAATTAATAAAAGCTCTCCAGTGGTTTTATCGGGTCAAATTGTTCGTGATTATAAGGGACAAGTCGCTTCCAATATCTCCATTAAACGAAGCTTAGGAGAGACCATTCAGTTTCTAAATTCTATCTAATTATCTATTCTCGAAGATTTACGCCTACTAGCTCCAAACCTTTACTTTTCTTAAAGTATTGGTTATCAGTATTTTAAATTCGTATAGCCCGGCATAGGGGTTATTGAGCCTTACCAAATCCGAAATGTTTAATGTTTTTTTAAAGAAATTAAACAAAATAACCGGTTCAGGATAAAATTATGTTTAGCTTTATCTTCCAAAAGTTAAACATAACTATATGTCAAACGCTGAATTCACCCTACTACTTACTGAAAATGCCGATTTTCTAAAGCCCTTTGCTATTAATTTAACCAAGGATCACGAAGCGGCTAAGGATTTATTTCAGGAAACCCTATACAGAGCCTTGTCTAATAAAGACAAGTATAATGTAGGTACCAATATCAAGGCTTGGTTGTACACCATTATGCGTAATATTTTTATCAATGATTATCGTAAAAAAGCGAAACAGTCTGTAGTATTGGATAATTCTCCTAACGATTTTTTAATCGATCAAACCAGAACAAAGGTTTTGAATGATGGCGTGACTAACTTAAATTTGAGAGAAGTAAAGCAGCTTATTTATGATTTGCCTGAACTATTCAGAACGCCTTTTAATTTATATTTTGAAGGATATAAGTATAATGAAATTTCAGAAGAATTAAATGAGCCCTTAGGCACTATCAAAAGTAGAATTCACTTTGCAAGAAAAATATTAAAACAGAAAATTCAACGATACTAAAATATGACCCCTTCTAAAAAAGCATTAGTGATTGGTGCTGGTTTTGCCGGCATGTCAGTAGCTACTTTTTTAGCAAAAAAAGGATGGTCAGTATCTGTTATTGAAAAACATAATTTACCTGGGGGTCGTGCTAGAAAATTTGAAGCCCAAGGTTTTACATTTGATATGGGTCCGAGCTGGTATTGGATGCCCGATGTATTTGAAAGGTATTTTGCAGCCTTTGGAAAAAAGGTTTCAGATTTTTATAAATTAAAAAGATTAGACCCCTCTTACCGTGTTTATTTTGATGAAACGCATTGGGATATGCCTGCTAATTATACTGAATTAGCTGCTTTATTAGAAAGTGTAGAACCCGGTGCAGCAAAGGCTTTGGACCAGTTCATGGAGGAAGCCAAATACAAATACGAGATAGGTGTAGGTAAACTAGTACATCAGCCAGGTATTTCATTAAAAGAATTTATAGACATTGATTTAATAAAGGGCGTTTTTAAATTAGATGTATTTCAATCGATGAAAAAACATGTAGCTCGTTTTTTCAAACATCCTCATATTCAAACTTTAATGGAATTCCCCGTTTTATTTCTAGGGGCACTTCCACAAAATACACCTGCCTTATATAGTTTAATGAACTATGCCGATATTAAAGGAGGTACTTGGTATCCAGAATTTGGTATGTACAGTATTGTGCAAGCTATGTATGATACTGCTATTGCGCAAGGCGTTACATTTTATTTTGGAGAAGAGGCTTTACAAATTGAAGTATTGAATGGAGTTGCAAAATCTTGCTTAACCAAATCAAGTATAACTAGCGAACAAAAGCATTATGAGTTTGAGGTGGTCATTGGCGCTGGTGATTATCATCATATAGAAACAAAATTAATAAGCCCTAAATATCAGTCTTATACAAACAGTTATTGGGACTCGCGTACGATGGCTCCCAGTTCATTACTATATTATGTGGGTTTGAATAAAAAATTAACGGGGGTAACGCACCACTCTTTATTTTTTGATACCGATTTTGCTATTCATGGTAAAGAAATTTATACAGAACCTAGTTGGCCAACAAAACCTTTGTTTTATGCCTCTGTACCTTCGGTAACAGATGCTAACGTGGCACCAGCAGGAAGTGAAAATTTGTTTTTATTAATTCCAGTGGCTGCAGGCTTAGAAGGAGATACCGAAGAAGTTCGAGATAAATATTTTAATGAACTTATAGTTCGTTTAGAGCAAAGATGGGGTCAATCTATTTCGGATGCCATCGTTTATAAAAGGTCCTTTGCGGTATCTGATTTCAAGAGTGAATATCATTCTTTTAAGGGGAATGCCTATGGATTAGCGAATACACTACTACAAACAGCTATTTTAAAACCTTCTTGTAAAAGCAAAAAGATAAAAAACTTATATTATACAGGGCAATTAACGGTGCCAGGGCCAGGGGTACCACCTAGTTTAATTAGTGGGGAAGTGGTAGCGGAGCTGATTGAAAAAAATTATATAAATTTGCAACCTAGAAATGTCTGATTTAAAACTATATAATGAAGTCACTGGTTTAAGCAGTAAAACAACTACGCTAATGTATAGCTCTAGTTTTTCTTCTGCTATTAAACTACTACATGCCGACTTACGTCAGCCTATATATGACATATATGGTTTTGTAAGATTCGCCGATGAAATTGTAGATACTTTTCACGACTTTGACAAAGCCACTTTACTTAAGCAGTTTAAAAAAGATACTTATTTAGCCTTAGAACAAGGAATTAGTTTAAATCCCATTTTGCACCGTTTTCAATTAACCTTTTCAAAATATAAAATTGATCCTGCTTTATTAGAAGCATTTTTAGTAAGTATGGAAATGGATTTAAATAAGCAGCAATATGATTTAGCTACTTATCAAACATATATTTATGGAAGTGCGGAAGTGGTAGGACTGATGTGTTTACATATTTTTTGCGAGGGTGATATGGCCCAATTTGAAAAATTGAAACCATCTGCTAAACATTTAGGGGCTGCTTTTCAGAAAGTAAATTTCTTACGCGATATTAAAGCCGATTTTGAAGGCCTAGATAGAATGTATTTTCCTAACTGCAATTTTTCGAAATTTACTCAAGCCGACAAAGAAATGATCGAAGCCGATATTCAGGCCGATTTTGAAGAAGCTTTAAAGGGTATTAAAATGCTTCCATTAAAAGCCAGGTTTGGGGTATATGTAGCTTTTAAATATTATTATTCTTTGTTTAAAAAAATTAAGAAAACACACCCAGAGGCTATTTTGAAAGCAAGAATTAGCATACCTACACCAGGAAAAATATTTATTGTGGCCAAGGCTACATTACGCAGTCAGTTGAATTTGTTGTAGTAAATTTGTTGTATAATTAAAAAAATTGATTTTTATGGTTTTTATATTAGTGGCTTTACTTACTTTTTGCATTATGGAAGGGATTACTTGGTTAACCCACCGTTACGTAATGCATGGTTTTTTATGGTATTTACACGAAGACCATCATCAGCCTACAGGGCATTTTTTTGAAAAGAACGATGCCTTCTTTTTAATATTTGCCATTCCAAGTATGGCCTGCATTTTCTATGGTAATTTCGTAGGACCTTTGTGGGTGGCTGGTATAGGAACAGGTGTAGCCATGTATGGCTTCGCTTATTTTATTGTGCACGAAGTTATTATACACCAAAGAATTAAATGGTTTACTAAATCTAATAATAGATATATTAAAGCCATTCGCTGGGCACATAAAATGCATCATAAGCATTTGAACAAAGAAGAGAGTGAAAGTTTTGGTATGTTAATCGTTGCTAAAAAATATTGGGATAAAGTACGTCGAGACGAAGCTATACAAAGCAATGAGTAATGCTATCAATACTAATACTGAAGTAGCAAGCTACGATTATATTATAGCAGGAGCCGGAGGGGCGGGTTTATCTTTATTGCATTATTTAATGCAGTGTTCAAGTTTAGTTACAAAGTCTATTTTAATTATTGATAAATCATTCAATAAAACCAATGACCGTACCTGGTGCTTTTGGAATAAAGACGCTAGTGTTTTTGAAAATTTAGTACAACATCGTTGGAATACTATTTCCATTCATGCTCAAGGCTTTAATAAAGAACTACCTACCGCACCTTTTTCTTATAAGATGATACAAGGGATTGATTTTTACAATTCAATTCTTCACAACGCCAAATCAAAATCCAATATTCATTTTCAGGAAGCCACCATTCTTGACATTACATTCATTGATTCAAAAAATCCGAGCAAAGGCGCTAAAGTTGATTGGGAGGGTGGGTCTGCAATGGGGGGCTATGTTTTTTCTAGCTTGTTGCCTTTTCAAATGAATCAATTAAATACCGCTGCTGCTTATTCTAATTCATTACAGTCTGGTACTTCTTCAAATAACAAAGCCCCTTTTTTATGGCAGCATTTTAAAGGCAGGGTAGTGCAATTTGAAAAACCTGTATTTAATAAAGCTATTGCGAAGCTGATGGATTTTAATGTGCCTCAGCAAGGGGCTACTGCCTTTATGTATCAATTGCCTCTAAATGATACAGAAGCCTTGGTAGAGTACACCATATTTTCAGAAAATGTTTTGGGGATAGCAGAATACGATAAAGTTTTAGATGCTTATTTAGCTAAAGAGTTTCCTGGCGCTACTTATACAACTACGCACCAAGAAATCGGTGCCATTCCTATGACTCAAATTGAATTAGCTTCTACCCAAGCGCCTATTTATACTATTGGTGCATTAGGTGCAGCCATTAAAGCAAGTACAGGTTATGCTTTTCAGTTTATTCAGGAGCAATGTAAAAATATAGTAATACAATTAGAACTTGGCTTGCCTTTACAAACTAAGGTACATAACACAAGACATCAATTTTACGATGCAGTTTTATTGCATGTTTTATTTTACCATAAAATGGAAGGTGCTGAAATATTTAAACGCATATTTGCTAAAAACGAAGCAGCTACTGTGTTTAAATTCTTATCTAATACTTCTAGCTTACTAGAGGACATACAAATTATGCGCTCTCTTCCTACAAGTATATTTTTACCTGCAGCCATTAAGGTGCTCTTACGGCGGTCGTAAATAAATTTATTTTCCTTAAATTTGTTTTTCAGCCTTGTAGTACAATGGATAGTACATGAGTTTCCGAAACTCCAAATCCAAGTTCGATCCTTGGCAAGGCTACAAATCCTTTCAACAGAGTTGACAGTCAGGGACGCGTCCCTAAATTATTTATTATCGAAATATGGCAGTTCGTCGTTAGATACCGACTCTTTTTCTTGCCAATATGCAAGTGATACAATATGTCCATCGGCCGTTTTTAACTGACGGCCAAAAATGGCATTGGTTGCGTTAAAACATAAATCGGTTACACCTATTGTAAATGTAGTGGGAGCAGGGGGTTCTATTGGTGCAGCAGATGCTGGAGCAGGAGCAGGCGCTTCACCTTCCACTGGAGCAGGGGCTGGTGCAGCAGGCGCAGCTTTTGGAGCAGGGCTATCTACCACCACTACTTCGTATTTATTAAATTCCAATAAAGTTTTTAAAAACTGTATACGCTCGGGACTTGCATTTTTTTCTACAATGGCACATTTGCTTGTACCTAAGTCTTCAAATTCGTGGTTCTTATTAATAGCCATAATATTTTATTTAAATACCAATACTTAGTGAGTAAATATAATCGTACACTAAACTTGCTAAACCTGTAATAATAATACCTGCCATACATATATACATGGCCAATTTAGTAATACCCGGTACGTTTAATTTTTGAATAGGTGCTTCGTTCTCATCCATGAACATAGCTTTTACCACTTTTAAGTAGTAGTAAAAGGAAACCACCATATTTAATGCGGCAAAAATGATAAGGCCGTAATTGTCTTTAGCGGCACCTGCCATCATTAAAAATAATTTTCCAAAAAAGCCAGCTGTAGGAGGAACCCCTGCTAATGAAAATAAAGCAATGGTTAATACCCAAGATAAAAATGGGTTGGTTTTATAAAAGCCTTTGAAGTCTGAAATATTTTCTTTACCCGCTAAAGTGCTTACTAGCGATACTACACCAAAGGCAGCTAGGTTAGAAAATACATAAATTAATACAAAGTAGACCAGTGAGGCAGAACCTGCTTGAGAACTACCTGAAATACCAATTAATATAAAACCTACTTGCGCAATAGAAGAAAAAGCAAGGAAACGTTTAAAATTGTCTTGTCTTAAGGCAAATAAATTACCAATTAAAATAGTGGCAATAGATAAAACTACCAGAACGCCATACCAAACAGTGGCAATGGGTGTAAACACTTTATATAAAATAGAGGTGAAAGTGAATAGCACAGCCGCTTTAGAGACTACCGATAAAAATGCAGTAACTGCTACCGGAGAACCTTCGTATACATCGGCTGTCCATAGGTGAAAAGGAACCGCTGATATTTTAAAGGCAAAACCAGACACTAATAATATAAAGGCAAATAATTGCATGGGGTTATTACTAATATATGCTGTTAAGACATCAAAGCTTAGTGTACCCGTTGTGCCGTATAAAAAGGAAATACCCATTAATAAGATACCTGAAGAAAAGGCAGAAGATAAAATTAATTTCATAGCCGCTTCAGAAGACTTTCTTTTAGCTAAATCGAAATTAGCTGCAGCAGCTAGTGGTATGGTAGACATTTCCAGTCCTAAATAAAACATTAATAAGTTGCCACTAGAAATCATAAAGAACATACCTAACAATGAAGTAAATAGTAATAAATAAAATTCAGCTAACTGCTTATGATTTTTTAACCAAGCATAAGACTGCATGGATATAAGAAGCATTGCTAGGTTTAGAATATTTTTCTCCAGTACAATAAAGGCATTGGTGGTGAACATGCCATTGAAAATACCGCCTTCACTCATGCCAAATATACCAGCAGCCAAGTTCACAACTAATAAAATATTAATGAGGTTTAAAATACTTTCGTTACTTCTCTCTTTACCAATTTTAATAAATAGTAAAATAAAAATAAGCAAGCTTAATAAAAGTTCCTGTCTTAGTAATATAAAAATGCTAGATGACATTAGGCTAAATTATTTAAGGGTAATGGCTTTATCAATGTTAATCATTAAAAAATCGGTGGAAGGCATAATTAATTGATTGATTAAAAATGGTGCTAACCCAATAATTAAAATTCCTATAATTAATAAACCTGCTGCTAATTTTTCATTCCAATTGGCATCGCTTAATAAGGCATGCTCATTGGAAATAGGGCCCATAATGGTTTTGCCTGTCGCACGTAATATATATACAGCAGTGACTACAATTGAAGCTGCAGATATAACAGTGGCTAATCGGTAGACACCATCTGGGTTTTGCCAAGAGCCCATAAATACAGTCATCTCGGCCACAAATCCGCTAAATCCTGGAAGTCCTAAAGAACATAAACCTGCAATCACAAACACGGTAGATATAAAAGGCATTACTTTCAATAAGCCGCCTAATTGTGCCACCATTCTGGTATGTGTTCTAGAATAAATCATTCCAATGGCGGCGAAAAATAGGGCAGTCATTAATCCGTGAGAAACCATTTGTATAACTGCACCATTAATGGAAGTTTTATTCAACATGCCAATACCTAAAATCACAAAGCCACAGTGACTAATAGAAGAATAAGCATTGATGTATTTTAAATCGGTTTGCATCATGGTGGCAAATGCCCCATAAATAATGGCAATAGTGGCTAATAAAATAATAATCCAAGAATAACTATGCGCTGCATCTGGCATTAAAGCCGCCATACGTAAACAACCATAACCGCCCAATTTCATGGAGATACCTGCTAGAAACATAGAAGCTGCTGTGGGTGCAGATGCGTGACCATCGGGTACCCAAGTATGAAAAGGAAATAAAGCTGCAAATATGCCAAAGCCTAAAAATAGAAAAGGGAAGAAGAATTTTTGAACTCCTAATGAAATGCCCATCTTGCCTATTTCCACCATATCAAAAGTATGGGTGTTGTAATAGATACCCATTAAGCCAACAAATACTAATGCAGAGCCTGCCATTAACATGAGTGCTAGTTTCATAGCACTATTTTCTTTTTTACCAGATCCCCAAATGCCTATTAATAAGAACTTAGGAATAACGGCTACTTCTAAAAAGAAAAATAAAGTGAATAAGTCTAAAGAGATAAAGAAACCATAAGCACCCATACTTAATAGTACGAGTAAGAAAAAATATTCCTTGCTTAGTTTTTCCATCGTCCAAGAAACCAGTATACCCGCCACTACAATAAGGGAAGTTAATAAAATCATGGCTAGTGCAATGCCATCTATTCCTATATGGTAATTAATATTCAATGCTTTAAACCAAACGGTATTGGTTTCAAATAAATAAGTAGCGGTATTGCCTGCAGCTCTTTGATCCATATATAATTTCAACAACCAGCTAGCCGTTCCTAATTGTGCTAAGGATCCCACTAGTCCAATAACTCTTATTTGCGCTAATTGCTTACTCAATAAAATGAGTAGGGCAGTTAGTAAGGGAAGTAGGATTAACAATGATAAATTCATATAAATATTTTATTTCCAGATATAAATAAATAATACCGACAAGGCTATTACACCTCCAAAGAAGAACAAGGCATAATTTTGAACCTTGCCCGATTGTAATGTTTTAATAGCTGCTGAAATTTTTGCAGTGGTATTTGCTATTAACAAGATAAAACCGTCTACAATATTTCTATCGGCCCAAGCAATAGGTTGTCCTATGAATGGAAATACAATTTTTTTAGTGATAAACAAATACAATTCATCTACATAAAACTTTTTATAAGCAGCTCTGTAAAAGCCGCCAAAGAATGCCACTGCTTTATCTGATTTTGCATTTTGATTTTTATAAAAACTTGCAGAAAGCAAAATAGCTATTATAGATAAGCTTACAGGCGCAATAGAAAAGACCATATCAATATGGGTTTCTAAGGCAGCACCATCTGAAGTAATAAATTGAGAGAAAGGAATAAAGCCAACACCCACAGCGCAAGCGGCTAAAATAATTAAAGGCAGTTTCATTGTCCAAGTACCTTCGCCATGGTCCTGCGCGTCAGAATGCGCGTGATCTTTTCCGGTATCATGCCCTTTTGCAGCAGCATCCTTGCTCCAGAATATATTAAAATATAAACGGAACATATAAAAACTAGTGAGTGCTGCTGTAAATAGTGCTACCCCAAAAATTAATTTATTCTCGTGGAAGGCAGCCGTTAAAATTTCTTCCTTACTAAAAAATCCTGCAAAAGGAGGAATACCTGCAATGGCCAAACAAGCAATTAAAAAGGCAATATGCGTAATGGGCATTAATTTTCTTAGTCCTCCCATATCTTTCATTTCATTGCTATGCACCATATGTATTACAGCGCCTGCACCTAAGAATAGTAAACTCTTAAAGAAGGCATGCGTAAACAAATGAAACATAGAAGCCATAAAGCCTAATCCGCTTTCACCCCCATTTTTTGAAATACCTAAGGCAAACATCATATATCCAATTTGCGACATGGTAGAATAAGCGAGTACTCTTTTAATATCGGTTTGTGTACAAGCAATAATGGCTGCAAGAAGTGCTGAAAATGCACCAACATAGGTAACAATAGTTAAGGATGCTTCGTCCATGGAGAAGATGGGGAATAATCTTGCTACTAAATACACACCTGCAACTACCATGGTTGCTGCGTGAATTAAGGCAGAGACTGGCGTTGGGCCTTCCATCGCATCGGGTAACCAAATATGTAAAGGAAACATAGCCGACTTTCCTGCACCACCCATAAATATTAAAGTTAAGCCCCAAGTAAGCATACTAGCACCTAAAAAGCTAGCACTGGTAATGCTTAAAAATTCTGGAGACTGAACTGATGTTAATTTTTGGATTAATAAACCAATATCTAAAGTACCTCCATAAAAACCCATAATCATAATGCCTATTAAAAATCCTAAATCGGCAAAGCGCGTTACAATGAAAGCTTTTTTAGAAGCAGCCACTGCAGAAGGTTTGTTGAAGTAGTAACCAATTAATAAAAAACTAGAGGCTCCCACTAATTCCCAGAACATATACACTTGAAATATATTTACCGATAAAATAAGCCCAAGCATGGAGAAAGTAAATAAAGACAAGAAAGCATAATAAGTAGCAAAGCGTTCTTCACCCTTCATATAACCTAAACTAAATACATGCACCATTAAAGAAACAGAAGTCACTACAATCAGCATCATGACAGAAATAGGATCAACTATTAAGCCCATATCAATAGAGACATTGGGGCTAAACTGCAACCAAGTATATTTTAAAGCAATTATTTTTTGGTAAATTCCATTTACTTTTCCATCTACAAAAAAGTATTGTTTAGCTGCTACAAAAGAAAGTATAGTGGAAGTAAGTAAAGAAGCGGTAGAGATAATGCCTGCTGTTTTAGCAAAGTATTTGCGTCCAAATAAACCTAGTACTACAAAGGTAGCAAGCGGAAGTAAGGGAATCCAAAGTATATATAAGTAGTTTGACATAATTAAAATTTCATTTCTGTTGCATCGTCTACATCAATGGATTGATGACTACGATATAAATTAATGATAATGGCAATAGCCACAGCTGCTTCTGCTGCTGCAATGGTGATAATAAATAAAGAAAAGAACAAGCCATCTAATTTATCAGGAAATAAATATTTATTAAAAGCCACAAAATTAATATTCACGCTATTGAGCATGAGTTCAATAGACATTAACATAGTAATTAAGTTTCTTCTTGTAAATAAGCCATACATGCCTATGAAAAATAGGGCAGTGCTTAGAAATAGAATATGTGTTAAGGGTACTTCGTTCATGGAATTAATCCTCTTTTTTATTTAGGTGAACAATACTTGCAGCAGTAGGCTTCATGGCAATAACAATACAGCCTACCATGGCAGCTAATAATAACATACTCACTACTTCAAAAGGTAGGATAAAACCATAGGAGGTTGTGCTTAGCATTTGTATACCAATTTCGCTTACACTTGAATTAAAGGGCTGAGCCGATAAAGTATTGAATCCGTAATGATTGATTAAATTAAAAGTAAATGCAGTTCCTAGTATAGCGGCCAAGGCAGAAAAAATAATTTTAGGTGCGGCTGGCTTAGCCATTTTATTACCTGATTGTTGCGTTAAGAAAATGGAGAAGATAATTAAAACCACAATACCTCCTACATACACTACTATTTGAATGGCTGCAATAAATTCTACCTGCATCCAAAAATAAAGTGCTGCAATGCCTACTAAAGAAAATAACAACCAAATGGCTGAACGAAATATTTTAAGTGAAGTTACGGCTAGTAATGCTGCCCCCAGTATGAGTGTAGCAATGGCGTAAAATAGGATGGCTGATGTATTCATTATTCTATTCCCTCCCTTATTTTAGATCCTGGTTGATTTAATACCTTGGTTAATTTAGTTCTATCAAAAACACTATGTTCGAAATTAGGCGCCATTATAATGGCATCACTTGGGCAGGCTACGATGCATAAATTACACATGGTGCAAAGCTCTAATCTGTAAACTAAAGTGTCAATGGCTTTTTTCTTTTTACCATCTGCAGAAAATTCAAACTTAGTTACTACTTTAATAGTGCCATTCGGGCAGGCCAATTCACAAGCAGTACAACCTGTGCAGGTATGCTCATTGTTTGCATCATGTGGCATGACCACTTCGCCCTTGAACCTTTCTGATAATAATAAGGTGGCACGGTTGTCGGGGTATTGTTCTGTAATAATTTCTTTAGGATGCGTAAAGTAATAACCTGTCTTACGCATTCCTTTTAACAAAGAACTTACGCCGTTTACAACATCTGATATATACTCTTTCAAAAACATTTTCTAAATTATTTAAATTAAAAATGCCAACCTAATATAGCAATCACTGCTACTAATAAAAGGTTAAACAAGCTTATGGGTAATAAATATTTCCATTCTAAATTCAATAGTTGATCGACGCGTAGTCTTGGGAAGGTCCATCTAAACCACATAATTAAAAAGATAAGAAAAAATGTTTTTCCCATAAACCAAACCGAAGAAGGGATATAATCCATGATATGATTGAATGCTTCCCAGTTGCCAATATGTAGTGGCATCCATCCACCAAAAAATAAAGTAGCACCAATAGCACAAACAATAAATATATTAATGTATTCTGCTAAGAAGAATAAGGCAAAACGCATACCTGAGTATTCGGTATGAAAACCAGCGGTTAATTCCGACTCGGCTTCTGCTAAGTCAAAAGGCGCGCGATTGGTTTCGGCAGTAACGGCAATAATATATAATACAAAGGCAATCAGCGCTGGAATATGCCCTTTAAAAATCCACCAGCCATTTTCTTGGGCTTTGACAATTTCAGATAGTTGTAAACTACCAGTTAATACCACTATGGTTAATACTGCAAAGCCTGCAGACAATTCATAGCTTACTATTTGAGCGCCACTGCGCATTGCACCTAATAAAGAGTATTTATTATTACTTGCCCAGCCTGCCATTAAAATACCTATCACCGATAAAGAAGAAACCGCAGAAATATACAAGACCCCAATATTAATATCCCAGATTTGAAAATTCTTCGCAAACGCAATAGGTGCTAACAATAACATCCCCACCATCATTACCACAAAAGGAGCTAGGTTAAATAAAAACTTATCTGCTTTGTCGGGCACCAAGCCTTCTTTCATAATTAATTTCAAAGTATCGGCCACTGTTTGAAACATACCGCCTGGGCCTACACGGTTGGGTCCTAAACGAATTTGAATTTGTGCAGCTACCTTTCTTTCCATAAGCACTAATACCAAACCAAGTAGGGCAAATAAACTAATTGATAGTAAAATAACAATGACACATTCCATTGCTAGTGCCATGGTGGGATTGAACTTCATAAATAACCAATCTTGAACACTGGTTGTAATTCCTTCTAAACTAAACATGCGTTACTGTTTTTATATAACAAACAATTCTTTTATCTATCAATCCTATCTATCAATATCAGGTATCACTAAATCGAGTGTACCCATGCTCGCCATTAAATCTCCAATCATACCTCCTGCAGCAATATGATTTAGTACAGATAAATTGGAGAATCCTGGAGATCTAAATTTAATTCTGTGGGGGGTCGTACCCCCTTCACTTACTATATACACACCAAATTCACCTCTTGCTGTTTCTACTCTTGAATAAAATTCTCCTTTAGGTAATTTTAATACATTTTTTGTTTTTGCTACAAAATCACCTTCTGGAATATTATCAATGAGTTGTTCTATAATGCGAATAGACTGATTCATTTCTTTCACGCGCACTATATAACGCGCAAATGAATCGCCTGCTGTTTCTATGACTTCATCAAATTCTACTTTATCATATACTTCGTAAGGATAAATTTTACGAATATCGCAGCTAACACCGCTAGCGCGCGCTACTGGGCCAGTGCAACCGTAAGAAATGGCATCTTCTGCACTTAAAATACCTACGCCCTTGGTTCTACTTTGAAAAATAATATTGTTGGTTACTAAATCTTCGTACTCTGTTACTTTAGATTTGAATTGTGTGATAAAGGCTTTCACTTTCTTTTGAAAATCGGGATGAAGATCATACATCAAACCCCCTGGTACAATATAATTCATGGTTAATCTTGCACCGCAAGTATCTTCCATAATATCGGTAATCATTTCTCTTTCTCTAAAAGCGTAGAAAAATGGAGTGAAGGCGCCTAAGTCCATGGCCATTGCGCCCAACCAAAGTTCATGTGAAGCAATACGTGTTAATTCACTTAAAATAACACGTATATATTTAGCACGGTCAGGTACTTCAATTTGCATTCCTTTTTCAATTAGTAAAGCGCAGCCTAAATTATTAATGTGAGAAGATAAATAATCCATTCTGCTGGTCACATAAATAAATTGACGATAGGTTAAGCTCTCGCACATTTTTTCAATAGAGCGGTGTATGAATCCTAAATGCGGTTCAATTTTTTTTATGGTTTCTCCATTTAAAGTCACTACTAAGTGAAGTACACCATGTGTGGCAGGGTGTTGAGGTCCCATATTAATGACTAATTCGCCGTCGGCGCCAAGTTCACTGGTATCTTTTATTATTTCAGTTTGATTGTACATGCGCCAATTATAATTTTATCATGTTGATAGGATCTTCAAAATCTTTTCTTAATGGGAAGCCTTTGAAGTCATCTTCTAATATTAATTTTCTTAAGTCGGGATGGTTCGTGAACTGCACGCCAAACATTTCAAATACTTCACGCTCTAAAAATTCTGCAGTTCTCCAAATATCACAAACTGTTTCAATGACTGGTGTTTCTCGATTCACATTGGCCTTGATAACAATGCTTTGACGATGTGTAGTCGCAGACAAATGATAGACCATGGTCAATTGTGTTTTAAAATCAACACAGGTTACACAAAACAAATAGTTCATTTGCATTTTACCTGTTCTTAAAGCAGCCATCAAAGGCTTTAAGGCAGTAGGCTCCACCAAAATATTCAACCATTCTCCTGTTTCGTCATAAGTAGCCGCTGGAGCGAGGGAGCTGATGTATTCTTTTATTTCTTCGTTGGTCATGATAGTGTATTTCTAAACTTTAGATTCTCCTCTAATTTGTTCGCGCGTCATACCTAATTTAATTTTCTCTTGTAAAGAAATTAAAGAATGTAATAAGGCTTCAGGGCGTGGAGGGCATCCTGGAATGTATACATCCACAGGAATAATATGATCGGCTCCTTTTACAACAGAATAAGTATTGTAAAAAAACGGGCCACCACTAATAGCGCAAGCGCCCATGGCAATGACGTATTTAGGATCGGCCATTTGATCGTATAGTCTTTTTAAAACCGGCGCCATTTTATTGACAATGGTGCCTGCTATAATAATAACATCGGCTTGTCGCGGCGAGGCTCTTGCTACTTCAAAACCAAAACGAGAAAAATCGTATTTGGCAGAAGCGGTAGACATCATTTCAATACCACAACAACTAGTCGCAAAGGACAAAGGCCATAAAGAATTGGAACGCGCCCAATTGATAATACTATCAAAAGTACTTACCACTATGCCACCACCTGGTGTTTCATGCACGATACCTGGAAAAGGTTCCTTGCCTGCTATTTTTTCTTTTAACTCCATTTTAATGCACCTTTTTTATGAGCGTATAAAAAGCCCATGAATAATATAAATATGAAAACGATAATTTCAATTAAGGCAACTATGCCTACTTTTTTTACCACCACTGCCCAAGGGTATAAAAACACTAATTCCACATCAAAAATTAAAAAAAGTAAGGCAAATAAATAATAGCCCACATTGAATTGATGCCAAGGAGAAGTATCGGTGGGAATTCCGCACTCATAAGCCTGTCCTTTTTGAGGATTTTTGCTTCCTTTTACTAAAATTTTCCCAATTAAAATACCGCCTGCAGAGAAAGCAATAGCGGCAATTAATAAAGCAATTAATGATATAGCACCCATAGTAATTTTGGTATAAAAATGATGCTGTAAAAGTAGCATTAAAACGGCTAATAATTCCCTAGGTAATCCACATCTAATTCACGGTTTAGGGCATTTTGTTAAACAAATACGCTGTGTCGTATAATTATCTAAAATTTAAAGGAAAAACTGGTCCCAAAAATGGCAGGATCTCCCAAATGAACGGCCCCGAAATCGTAGCCATAAGAAATATACTTTGCACCCGCTAGGTTTTTAGCCCAGAAGCTTAAAGCCGTCTTCTTATACTCCATACCCAATTTTGCATTTAATAAATGGTAAGGCGATTGCTCAATATTATTGGCTAAATCAAAATAAGTGGTTCCTATATATTTCCATTCTCCTCTTAACATTATTTGTACTTCGCTAGAAACAGGGTAGCTGTATTGGGCTGCTAATAATGAAGTGGTAGCAGGCGTGAAAATAGGACGCTTGCCTGCTAAATTTAGACTTGCTCCTTGCGAAGCAATTTCTAATTTATCATAGGAAGCCGAGGTAGCTCCAAAAGAG
>Ga0209768_10000720_pt1 | contig 21910 bp, 21 predicted proteins | sample LauGreSBDMM110SD_3_FD_187564 | JGI IMG/M metagenome (GOLD analysis project Ga0209768, IMG submission 187564) | Freshwater lake microbial communities from Lake Michigan, USA - Sp13.BD.MM110.SD (SPAdes) (version 2) | ecosystem: Environmental > Aquatic > Freshwater > Lake | place: Lake Michigan... | reverse complement strand
AAAAATATGTGCCGTTGATCTTTCTAGCGCCCTTGAAGTTAATGGGGTCATGCTTTACAGCGCGGTTGAATTTTTTCTTATTTTTTAGATAAAAGGTGGCTCATCTGATGTTCGCTAAATGTCTCCTATCCCGCATTTTCCTGATCGCCGGGCTTCGTTGCTCGACTGCCTTTAGAGCCGATGACGATTCATCGCCAAGTGCATGAGACGAAATAAAAGGTCGTGACTCATGCCTAAAGCCCTCAATCAGCTGACTGCCCGTGTAGCGGCGGCCCTGATAAGTGAAAAAAAAATTCGATCTCAAGATCTTGTCGAAGCTTGTCTTGCACGCATTGCGGAGCGTGAAGACGTGGTGCGTGCTTGGGCCGGAATATCTCCACAGATGGCAATCGCCCAAGCAAAAGCTAGAGATGGCGAAGCATCGCGAGGGCCTCTGCACGGCATACCAATCGCGATCAAGGATGTAATCGATACATGTGATCTGCCCACCGAAATGGGCTCGCCGATTTTTGCCGGGCATCAGCCACGGGTCGATGCCGCTGTTGTTGCCCAGTTGCGTAATGCAGGCGCAGTGATACTTGGTAAGACGGTCACAGCAGAATTCGCAGGTATGGCACCCACGATTACGACCAATCCGCATAACCTCGCGCATACACCCGGGGGCTCATCGAGCGGATCAGCTGCAGCAGTTGCTGATGCTATGGTGCCGATTGCCCTCGGTACTCAGACTGGCGGTTCTGTTCTCAGGCCAGCGTCTTACTGCGGTGTGTTCGGCTACAAACCAACCTTTGGACGCATCAATCGCGCTGGCCTGAAATTCGCCGCAGAAAGTATCGACACGCTAGGCTGGATGGGCCGCTCTTTAGAAGACATCGCACTCGTCGATGGAGTCCTGAACGCAGGCTCGACAGCCCCGCTGGAGGCCCGCCGCCCACTCCGTATTGGCCTGTGTCGCACTTTTATGTGGGAAAAGGCGCTATCCGAGACCAAGGAGGCCATCGCGAATGCCGATGCAAAACTTCAGGAGGCAAAGATTATTGTGGAAGCAGTCGAACTGCCGGCCGACTTCACATCGATTACTCGATTTCGTCAAAACATCAACGACTACGAACGCGTTCACGGGTTGGCGCATGAATGGGCTCACCACCGCACTCAGATCAGCCCCGAACTATCGGCCTCTTTGCGCCGTGGAGACGCACTTGCTGAATCCGATTACATCGCCGCGTTGAAATTTTCTGAGGATGCACGTGTGCGCCTCGATCAGTGGATGCAACCCTATGACGTTCTAATTACTCCCTGTGTGAATGGCGAGGCGCCAGAGGGATTAGCCTTCGCGGGCGATCCGAGTTTTCAAGCGCTCTGGACACTCCTGCATGTGCCGGTAGTCTGCCTGCCGACGCATCGCGGGCCCAAGGGGTTGCCGGTCAGTATTCAACTCGTTGGCCGCCGTTATGGCGATACGCGATTACTGCAAAATGCGCTGGCGATTTGGAGCATCCTTAAACCCTTAACATAGCCTAAAACTCGCAATAACTTTTATCTGTCCTGCCGTTTTCGTTGAAATCGACACCGCCTCTCGCGGAGCTCGGGACAAGGCGCAGGGCTCAGATACCAAAGGCCGTTTTAGCGCTAATGCTACGATTCAATTCAACTTTCAGCCCACAGCCGTAGGCAGTAAGGTTGTTATCGACTCCGATCTGAATTTGGCAGGAGCAGTGGCTCAATATGGACGGGTTGCAGGAATGATTCAGAGTTTTGCAACTGAGATCATTTTTCAGTTCACAAAAAATCTTGAGACACAAATCGACCAATTCAAAGTAGGCATATTGTCCAGTTTGCCGATTGCGTCCACATCAAATGTTGGTGATGTACCAGCGCTCCAAGTTGGCAGCAATCGCTCCACTTCCAATGCTGCCAAATATTTCTACGTTTGTATAAGTGGGAATTAAAAGATTTAACGCACCAAATCAAATCGGCTTTTACGCAGCCAAAGACACGCCATTTAACGCTAAGTTAAAAATTTTCTTTATTAAATTTTTATACCGGAGGTTCACAGCTCCATGTCAGCACGGCCGAGCCTGAGGGCGTGAACCTTTGTCTAAAAAAAATCAGTGTGCGAAGTACGATCATGATGAAATTAAGGCATGGGACTGCCGTTTAGGGCTCGGCGATCACGCCGGGCGGCAAGGTGTTGATGTGGTCATATATTTCACCCGGGCGGGTGATCCACACTTTTTCGCGTTCTGGATGATTGGCAATGTGCTCGAGTGCTTTGCGTAGGGCGTGCAGCCTGTAGGGCTGACCAAAAATCATAGTGTGCAGTGCGACCCCTAAGACTAAGGGCTGCCTAGCTGACTGCTTGAGCATCTCTTCGAATTGGTGAACGATCATCGTGGCAAATTCTTCCGCCGTGTGGTGCCTCACCAGAATCTGCGGCGAGTCATTAATTTCCAAAGAGTAAGGAATGGACATCAACTTGCCATTGCGGGTTTTCATCCAGATTGGTTGATCATCACATGGCCAGTCCATTTCAAAGGAATAGCCGGCCTCCTGGAGCAAATCAGGCGTCAAGCGGCTTTGGGACATCCACGGCCCCATCCAGCCCCGGGGAGCGACGCCGGTCTTTTCTTTGATGAAAGACCGCACGCCCGACAGCATGCGCATTTCATCTTCTTCCCACCACTGACCATGACGCTCGGCGTTTGTCCGGCCGTGTCCAATGATTTCATCGCCGCGGGCCAAAATAGGTTCCACCACGTCCGGCGCATAATCGAAAACGGAGGTGTTGATCAAATGACAAGCCGGCAATTTCAATTCATCGAGCAGCTCGTACATGCGCCACACGCCCACTCGGTTGCCATAGTCGCGCCAGGCAAAAGTTCTGGAATCGGGGGGCGGTAGTTCGTTGGACACCGCATGACCCAGGCCGGCACCAAAGGCAAAATGCTCAATATTGAGCGCAAAATAAATAGCCAGTCGCTTTCCATCGGGAAATGAATAGTCAGGGCGCTTGGTAATGGGTGAATATTTAAAACGGCCGTGGTAAGGTAGCTGTATCAATTGGAACCCCGCTCAAAGTACTGAAGTAAAAACCTGTTATTGATCCATGCACCGGCAACTCAGCGGGGATGGTCTTTTTGCCAATCGTCGTATGAGGGCACAGTCATTTTGAAATGGTCTCTAGTTCGGGTGTACAGCTGTCCGAACATGCGCCCGATCGGGTGGTATTTTTCGGGGTCGATGTAAAAGGTCTTAGGATCGAACAGGCCGTCGCGAACGTGCATCATGAGCACCTTGCCGACCACGATGTTACGGTCGGGGCTGACTTGCAAAAAGGTTATTCTCTCGCATTCGAAGGCCATCGGCGCTTCCACGATGCGCTTGGGCTTGATGGTCGTCGAGGGCGCCAGGGTAAGCCCGGCCATATCGGTTTCACTCACGCCGATCGGAAAATCAATCGCACAAATATTCATAGCTTGACCCAGATCTTCATCGACCATGTGGATCACGAACTGCCCGTTTTTCATGATGTTGATGGTCGTGTCTTTGAGCGACTTGTCATGGCGACGTGTCTCCAGACCCACCACCAGCACTGGTGGGTTTTCGCCCATCACATTGAAAAAACTGAATGGCGCCGCGTTGTCACCGCTTTCCTCGCCATAGGTCGTGATCAGCGCAATGGGGCGCGGAACCACGGTGGAGGAAATCAGCTTGTACTGAATGTCTTGCGACATGGCGTTGATGTCAATTTGCATGGGCAACCTAGGCTAAAAAGTGATGTTGTGCAAAAATAAAGCCCTCTATGTCGAGGGCTTTCAAAAACCATTATGCCGATAATTTCTACGTCCGGTGGGCCAATTACTTCTCAATCCGACGTGGATGCCTTGTTGCATGGATTGACCCGCTGGGCGCTCTACCCTGTGCCGGCCGGGCGCGCCCTGGAACTTGCTATAGAGTTCGTGCAATTGAATTACGCCGTGCAAACGGGCGCAGGGCATCTGCTGTTTGAAGACGAACCCAGCGCTTTTGTAGCCTGGCTGAACACGAGCGCAAAGGATGTCTGACTTCCAAGTCTTAACCTTCATGGGCTTGACCGAGGTGGCCCAAGCCATCGCATTGCGGCAGGTGTCGGCCTTGGAAGTAACACAAGCTTGTTTGCATCGCATCGGCCAATGGCAGGCCTCGCGCAAAGCCTTTATCCGCATCGATGCCGAGCCGGCATTGGCAGCAGCAAGGCGTGCTGATGCCCAACTGGCGCAACGCTCGTTCAAGCCCGGACCTTTGCATGGGGTACCCCTAGCGCATAAGGATTTGTTCTACCGTGCTGGGCAAGTCTCCACCTGCGGCAGCCTGATACGGCGTGACTGGCGGGCCGACACCACGTCCACCTGTTTGACCCGACTGGACGAAGCAGGAGCGCTTGATTTGGGCACACTGAATATGTCGGAGTTTGCGGGCGGACCCACCGGCCACAACATTCACTACGGTCATTGCGCAAGCGCTTACCACCCCGACTACATCGCTGGCGGTTCATCTAGCGGTTCGGGTGTGGCAGTTGGTGCGGGCTTGGTTTTTGGAAGCCTGGGCACGGATACCGGCGCCTCGGTTCGACTGCCGGCTTCGGCCAACGGTGTGTTGGGCCTAAAGCCGACCTATGGCCGTGTCAGCCGCCATGCCGTGATGCCACGCGCCTGGTCGCTGGACCACGTGGGCGTGCTGACACGAAGTGCTGTTGATGCGGCGCGTTTGCTGCGATTGATCGCTGGGCATGACCCGCTTGATGCCACATCGCTTGATCAGCTGGTGCCCGATTACGAAGCAACGCTGAATCAATCGGTGCATGGCGTGCGTCTGGGTGTGCCCGATGCAAAGGTAATGAATGAGCTCGACCCCTCGGTACAAGCCATGCTCGAATTTTCTCTGGACGTTTTAGGTGACTGCGGCGCGCAGGCTAAGGCGGTTCACATCGACGACATGACGCCCTATTTCCGGTGCGCAGAAACAATCATCAAGTCAGAAGCAGCGAGCATCCATGGGCCTTGGCTCAGGCAGCGGCCTCAGGACTACACACCCATGTTCAGGTCACGCACCGAAGCCGGGTTGTTGATCCCGGCCACGCAATACATCGACGCCTTGCGGTGGCGCACACAACTTTGCCGCAACTTCATGGACGCGACCATGGCCGGTATCGATGTCTTGCTCATGCCTTGCATGCCATACGCTTTACCTACCATTGCGGCCAGTGATGTGGACAGCAGCGGCGAAGCGGTACGCGCCCTGATTGGTCGCATCACCATGTTCACCCGGCCTTTTAACCTGCTAGGTTTACCTGTTGTTCAAATACCCGCTGGTTTTTGCCCAGCCGGCTTGCCTTGGGGTTTCCAGCTGGTGGGCCATCCGTTTCAAGAGGCAGTGTTGTTGCGTATGGCACACCACTTCATGACCCAAAATCCATTGCTTGCGCGCCGCCCGGTGCTTTGAAAGGCTGTTGCCCATGAAGATGCAGGTTGCTTGGTTTCATCGCTTTGGCGAGCCAGAAGAATTGGTATTAGAAGAGACCCGATGCCCTACACCCGGACCCGGCGAGGCCTTGGTGCGCGTGCGCGCAGTGGGAGTTAACCATGTGGACCTGGATGTACGCGCCGGCACCGCCCGCGTTCCCATCCAGTTCCCCCATATTTTGGGGCGCGAGTTCGCCGGTGAAGTGGCCGCCCTGGAAGACGCCAGCAGCACTTTCAAGGAGGGCGATCGGGTCTGGATCGCCAGCCGGCTGGCCTGTGGTCAGTGTGAGTTTTGCTGGACCGGGCGCGACAACCTGTGCGAGCGTGGTCATTTCTTCGGCATGGGTTTGCCGGGAGGCTACGCGCAGTATGTCAAGGTGCCGCTGGTGGCTTTGCGCGCTTTGCCTGCGCAATTGGGCTTTGAGGAGGCAGCAGCCAGCCAAATTGCTTTTGCCACAGCGTGGCATGTCTTGATCAACCGCGGCGGATTGCAGGCAGGTCAAACGGTGCTGATCCAGGCCGCCGGTTCCGGCATCGGCAGTGCCGCTGTGCAAGTAGCCAAGTACGCCGGTGCGACGGTATTGGCCACGGCGAGCAACGACAGCAAATTGGCCCGTGCCAAAGCCCTGGGGGCTGACCACCTCATCAATTACAGCCAACAGCCCGCTTTCTCAACGCAAGTCATGGCGCTCACCGCGGGCAAAGGTGTGGACCTGGTGATGGAGCACGTGGGCGGCGATGTGTTTACCCAGAGCCTGGCCAGTCTCAAAATTGACGGCAAGATCGTGACCGTGGGGGCCCATGCGGGGGAAGTGGTGCCGCTGGACATCATTCCATTTTTCCGCCGGCAACTGCAATTGATAGGTTCGCGCAACGCCAATTTTGCGGAGCTCAACACGGTGATGGACTTGGTGGCCCAGGGACGGTTCAAGCCTGTCATTCATGCGGCCTTGCCGCTGGCTCAGGCGGCCGAGGCGCATCGCATGATCGGCTCACGCGATGCATTCGGCAAGGTGGTGCTGCTGCCCTGATGGGCGCTTAACGATCGCCCGAAAAGTTGTGGGTCAGTGGCCCCTGACCGGCAAATTGGCGCATATGGTTCACCATCGCCAAGCTCGGTTGCAGGTACATCTGGCTGCGGCTGACGCCGGCACCAGTTGTGCGTGCGATGCGTGCGAAAAAAGCGGCGTGCTGAAACAACACACCCAAGCTGTCCATCACGGGCACATTGCCATGCGCTTGCAAGCGACCACGGCGCACCAGAAATTCGTTGAGCACCCCGTCAGCCGGGATGATGATGTCCGCCCCCTGGGCAATCACTTGCGCGCAGGCAGCGTCAAAGCGCGCCTCTATGCCCTGCGCCAACTGCTCATCGGCTTCGAGCGCAAATTCGTCAATCCCTGGCTCCAGGGCAACAGCGCCTGCGAAGCGTCGCTCCAGGCCGTAGGCGTGCATGAGGTCAGAGTAGTCAGCCGACTGATCGGCGCACAAAGTCACGAGGCCAAATTTCCGACCCAATGAGCAAGCCACCAGCGCACAGGTCTCGCCCAGACCCAGCACCGGAATATTCACCAGCGAGCGCGCAGCGCGCAAGGCCGGGTCAAAGAAACAGCCGATGGCCACGGCGTCAAAGCCCTCGCGTTGCGCCACCATGGCGGCATCGCACACTTGCATCTCCAAAGCCGCAGCCACAAAGCGGTGCTTGATCGCGTCGATCGGTGCGCAGCCCGGCGCGTAAGTGCCTGGTCGCAAACCATGCACCAGCACGCTGGCATCAGAACCCATCACCTTGGCCGCATGCTCGGTCAGGGTTTTGCGGTACAGGGGCATGACCGTGAGGTCAGTGAAACTTTGGTGCCAAATGCGCATCATGAGCTCTCAGGTTGTGAGGAAAAACCGGCTGGCATGGCGGGAGATGTCACCGGCAAAAGCCTCGGTAGCATCAAAGCCCGCGTCTTGCAGCGTGACCAACTCGCCACGTTTGAGCAACTTCAGCATTTTGGGCCCCTGCGCACCCAGGTGCGCCTCTTGGGGCACGCAGCATTCAATGACTTGGGTGGGCGATTTGATGCGGCGCAAGGTGGCAGAAAAGTCGAAGTCGAAATTCATGGCGTACACCTGGGCGATGTGATTGCGGCACTGAACCATCTCCACCATGCGGGCCTCTTGTCCCCGCAAGACTTCTGGCGTGATGCGACGCGAGGTCATGATGGCCGGATTCCACCAGACCTGCGACAGGCCGCTGAAGTCGGAGGCCCAATTGCGCAACAGGTGAGAGCCGTCGGAGTTTTCCTGGTAGGAGCCCATGTGCTTGCGAACCACTTCCATGATGGCTGCGTTACGGTCTTTCCGTGAGACCACCAGACTGTGGGTCATGCCAATGAGAACGGATTTGTCAATTCTGTCGGGATAGGCTGCAGCCATGGCGGCTGCAATTTTGTTGCCCGTGTGAAAGCCCAGCACCTGCACGCGCTCGATACCGAGTTGATCCAAAAAGTGGATCATGCTGCGCGCCAGGTCTTCCATGCTGGCACCCGCGGCAGGCGCATCAGACATGCCAAAGCCCAGGGTGTCAGGCGCAAAGCAATTAAAGCGGGTACCCATCTTGCGCATGAGTGGCGCAAAACTCCACGCCGATCGGGGTGTCTCATGCAGCATCAGCAGGGGCTGGCCTCGTCCATGGTTGTAGTAATGGATTTGACCTTCGGGTGTAGTAGCGTAGCCCCGCTTCATATGCGATCTCCAGCGTCTTCGAATCACTGTAACATAGGGAAAATCATGGAGTGCGCATGTCTCAGACCCCTGTAATGAACGAGCGGCAGACAGCCGCCGAGCACACACATTTGTTGTTCGAATGGGCTGCAAAAGCCTGCCAAACTCCTCTGCCTCCGGCCATTCGTCGCCGTGCCGCCACCATCCTGGCAGACGACATTGGCGCCATGGTCGCCGGCTCGCTCGAGCCGCAGGTCACGCAAGCCCGCCAGGACTTTGTCAAGAGTAGCTCGCCGCTCCAGGAGGCCACGGTGCTGGCCCCGGGTGCAGCGCACGTAGACCGTTATGCGGCAGCCTGTGCCAACGGCATGGCCATCACCTGGTGCGAACTTGACGAGGGCTTTCGCAATGCCTCCTGCCATGGTGGGGCTTACACCTTACCGGCCTTGCTGGCTGAAGCAGAAGCTTGTAATGCCAGCGTGGAGCAGGTGCTGCGTGCCGTGGCGGTGGCCTATGAGGTGACCACACGTTTTGCGCTGGCCTATCCATTCGGCAGCTTTTATGTGCACCCGCATGCCGCATTTGCCACCCTGGGGGCAGCCGTCGCGGTGTCGCTGGTACGTGGGCACGATGCCCGTCTGCTGCAAGACTGCGTAACGGGCGCCGCCTCGATGACCTTTGCCGGTCCCTTTGACACCGCAGTGGAAGGCTCTTTAGTGCGCAATGGCTGGACCTCGGCGGGCGCATGGGTGGGCATGCGCGCGGCAGACTGGGCGCAAGCGGGCATCGCAGGCGGCATTCACACACCCTACGATGTATTCGCCACCAATTTGCGCACCCGTTGCCTGCCCGAGCAACTCAGCGCCGGACTGGGCGAGCGCTGGTCGGTCAGCAATGGTTATCACAAGATGTTTGCCTGCTGCAACTATGCCCATGCCGCAGTAGAGGCTTCATTGAGTTTGCGTGCGCAAATCGGAAGCCGCACACCCCAAGACATCGCAGAAATTTGTGTTGAAGCGGGTCCGGCGGGGCTGTCTTTGTCCACCGTTGAACCGGTCACCGTGCTTGCCGCTAAATTTTCGATGCCCCATGCCGTGGCTGCCACCACCTTGCGAGGGACCGGTGGCGCTGCGTCCTTTACTTATGACACCTTGCAGGATCCCGCCATCGCAGCATTGCGCCGCCGCGTCAAATTAGCGGCTTATGAGGGTGCAGGCCCTCCCCCGCTCGACCGCCCGGCACGGGTCACTTGGACTTTTCTCGATGGTGCGCAACTCTCATCCACGGTAGAGATCCCGCGTGGTGGGGCAGACCAGCCTTTTGACGAATTCACGCTCTTGTCCAAGTTGGCTGAAAACACAGCCAATGTCTTGCCGGCCGCACCGGCCTGGCTGGCCCGCTTGATCGATGGTGAGCCTGCAGTTTTAGCGATGGGCTGGCGCGAAGCCATGGCCGCTATCACCCGGGGATCTAAGGCATGAGTGGTTTGCGTCATCTAGTCAAAGCCTTGCGCGCCTGTGCACAGCAGCCTTTGCCGGCGGCCGTCAGCAATGCGGCTCGCTGGCATTTTTTAGATGCATTGGGCGTGGGCCTGGCGGCGACCAGTGCCGAAGCGGGAGCACCTTACCGGGGTGTGGGTCGGGAGCTGGCGGTGGGCGGGTCCAGCAGTGTGCTGGGCCAAAGCCAAGGTGCCGCACCCGCCGACGCAGCCTTGGTCAACGGCGGGCTGATGCACAGCCTGGAATTCGATGACACACACACAGGCTCCATCATCCACGGCAGTTCGGTGGTGGCGGCTGCGGCCCTTGCCATGGCCCAAGCACAGCGGCGCAGCGGCGCAGACATGTTGGGCGCCTATGTGCGCGGATGGGAAGCCCTAGCCCGCTTTGGACTGGCCGCGCCGGGCGGTTTTCATGCACAAGGTTTTCAACCCAGTTCCGTGGCCGGCACCTTGGCCGCAGCATGGGTAGCTGCTGAGTTGACCGGCCTCTCAGAGGACCAGACCGTGGCTGCCATGGGCATTGCCCTGAGTCAATCCAGCGGTGTGATGGAATTTGTCAGCAACGGTTCTTCTGTGAAGTCCTTGCACCCGGGTTGGGCAGCACACGCCGGCTTGCTGGCAGCGCAACTGGCCCAAGCGGGCATGACCGGACCCGAAACCGCGATTGAAGGCCGCTGGGGCTTGTTTGCCCAATTTGCCCGCGACCCGCAAGCTGCCGCACGGTTTGATGATTCACTGGCTGATTTGGGCCAGCGCTGGCAATTGCCGGATGCAGCGATCAAGTTTTACCCGTGCTGCCATTACCTGCACCCTTTCATCGAAGCTGCGGGCTTGCTGGCGCAGCGTGGCGTGCAGGCTGCGCATATCAAGGCCATGGTGTGCGAGGTGCCGGCCGGCGCAGCCCCCATCATTTGCGAGCCGTGGTCACGGGCTTTGAACCCCGCCAACGGCCACGCAGGGCGCTGGAGCCTGCCCATCACCGTGGCCATGCGCCTGATTGATGGTTATGTGGATGTGGCCAGCTTTGAGCACAGCGCTTCACCCGAGGTGCGCGCACTGGCCCAAAAAATCACCTGGGTACCACTGGCCCAAGACCGCTTTCCGCAGCACTTCGAAGCCGTCATCCACTGCGAGTTGCTCAGCGGCGAAAAAATCTCGCAGCGCATTGACGATGTGGACGGCAACCACACCCGGCCGCCCAGCGATGAACGTGTGCTGGCCAAATTCAAAGCCAATGCATCGCTGACCCTGACGCCCGATGGGGTAGCCCTGTTGTCCCGAACCATGCAGGATCTGGACCGCCTGGACGACGTCACGGCCATTGGCCTTGCCCTGAGCCAGATGGCCAGCCCGGTCAAGTCTTGAGGTGACTGGCTTCGGCCTTGCGCTGTGATTGCTCTTTTACCGTGAGGGCAGTTGAGCGCGGAAGTTCCCTGGTGCTACATGTTGTCAGTGGCGCGAGTGGCCGGCAGCTTTTGGTCGCACCCACCTGGGTGGCTGCGGCTTCCCCAGCCAGACGCCCGGTGCTGGTGGCCATGAGCAAGCCGGAGCCAGACAGATAACCCCAATCAGCGGGCCCCGACAGGCCGCGGGCTGCGCCGCCGCCGGCAAACAAATTAGGGAAAACCGTGCCATCCGTGCGCAACACGCGCATGTCGGTGTTGATTTCCAGGCCCCCTTGTGTGTGGGTCAGGGCGCCAATGATCTTGCAAAGGTAATAAGGTGCTTTAAGGGGTGGCTTGTGCGTGAAATCACGCCCCAGCGCATCAGTCTTGGCGCCCTTTGCACAGGCAGCCACGTCCGCGAAGGTGTCCGACAGAACCTGTTCATCGCAGCCCACGGCCTTGGCCAGCGATGCAATGCTGTCGTGGCGTTTGATGGCACCAGCTTCGTTGGCCTGCATGTGGCTGTGCTGTTTACTGGCTGGTGTTTCACCGCGCTCGTCCCAAATCGCCCAGGCATACTGACCCGCTTGACGGTGGACATGCAGTGCTTGCTCTGAGTAGCCCGAGTTCTCATTGGAAAAGCGCAGGCCTGCCTGATTGACATGAAAGCCACCTTCGGTGACTGTGGGCCAGCTCAAGTGCACTGCATGCGGCGTCGCCACGGCACCGTGCCCTTGAAAGGACCCCATGTCTTTGACCGACGCGCCCATAGCGGCGCCCCACTTGATGGCGTCGCCCTGATTGCCGGCATGGCCTTCATAAAAAAGATCCACGGCTTCGGGAATGTATTGGCGCAGCATGTCTTTGTTACCGCCAAAGCCGTTGCACGCCAGGATGAGCACATCGCAGCCCATGTCTTCTACATTGCCATCGGGACGCTTGACCCGCACGCCGTGCACATGGCCTGTGGCGTCGGCAAATAAATCGGTAACATGGGCCGAGGTGGCAATCGGAATACCTTCGCGCTCGACCGCTGACAAGAGCACCGCCAAAAGTTCGACCCCATAGCGTGTGGGAGAGGCGTGCATGTGCGGACGGCTGTGGCCGGGGTACTGGAAATCCAGGATAGGGGAGATGGGCAACTGGTAGCGATCGGCCAGCCACTCCACGGTTGGGCCCGAGGCGTCGGCTACTCGACGCGCAATTTCCAGATCGCATTCGCCGTGCGCCTTTGCCACCAGGTCGTTGAACAACAAATCGGGTGTGTCGTCCATCAGGCCCGCTGCCTTTTGCAGGCGGGTGCCCCCGGCAGGAATCTGCCCGCCCGACAAGGAGGTGTTGCCCGAAGGCCGGGCATCCCGCTCCAGAATCAATACTTCGGCGCCGCGCTCATTGGCAGCAAGGGCTGCAATCGTGCCGCAGGCCCCGGCACCAATAATAAGCACCTGGACATGGCTGGAAAAATGGGCCTGATCAGGCGAGAGCACCGGCATCTGTATCTCCTGTGAAACGGGGGTTCAAACTCAAGGGGCGGTGAGGTTAGGCAGCCACAGGATCATTTCTGGAAAGGCCACGTACAAGCCCAGGGACAAAAAATCTAACACAATAAAAGGCGTGACCCCCGCAAAAGCCTGTCCCAGCGTGACCGGTATGGGCGATGAGCTTTTAACCACAAAGACATTCAGCCCCACCGGCGGCGTAAGCACCCCGATCTCAGCGAGTTTGACGGCCACCACACCCAGCCAGATGGGGTCAAACCCGGCCTCTTTCATCACCGGGAACATGATTGGCAGGGTCATCACCATGATGGCGATGGGTTCGATGAAGCAACCCAAAATGGTAAACAACAATATGAAGCAAAGCAGGTAGGTGTATTTGCCGACACCCAAGCCGATCATGGAACTGGAGATGGTGGTGACCAGACCCGAATACGTGAGGAAGCGTGCAAACAGCATGCCGCCAATGACGATGATGAAAATCACCGAAGTGGTGACGGCTGCTTCTTTGAGCACATTGATGAGCGAACCCGGTGTCAAGCGCCGGCGTGCCAAAGCAATGACAAACGCACCAAAAGCCCCAACTGCCCCGGCATAGGTGGCCGGGAAATAGCCGCCATAAATGCCACCCACCACAATGCCGAACAGCAGCATGATGCCGTAAACACCTTTGAGGGATTCAAAGCGATCGGCCCAGGTGAACTTGAGGTTAGCCAGAGGCGCCAGGTCGGGCCGCACCCGGGCCAGGATATAAATGCCACCGCAATAGATGATGGCGGTCAGAATGCCCGGCACAATGCCAGCGATGAGCAATTTACCAATCGATTGCTCGGTGATGACCGCATAAATCACCATCAAGATGCTGGGCGGAATGAGTGCAGCCAGCGTCCCCGCAGCCGCAATACAGCCTGCACTGAGCCGAATGTCATAACCAAAGCGGGCCATCTCAGGCATGGCCATTTTGGTGAAAACGGCAGCATTGACGATGGTCGAACCCGATGCCGCGCCAAAGGCGGCAGAAGCCATCACCGTCGCCATCGCCAAGCCCCCGCGCAGCGCGCCCAACCAAACATAGGCCATGCGAAACAACTCGGTGGTGATGCCTGAGACGGTGGCAAACGAGCCCATCAAGATGAACAAGGGAATGACAGCCAGAGAAAACGAATTGGTGGTTCCAAAAGGAATGGCCGCAATTTGGGCAAATGCAGCGTCAGGGCCCACCGACAGGTAGATGCCCAAAAAGCCGGCCAGGCCTAGGGCAACACCGATGTGTGCCCCCAGGAACAAACAGACCATAAGCAGGCTGACAACAAGGATGCCGGTGGTTTCAGGAGAGAGTAAAGGCATGGGTAATTCTTGCGACGATTATTGAAAATTCTGGGGCGCGTGTTGTTCCGCGCCGACCTCACCACTGACCATGTGCTGCAGGTCTTGGATCAAATCTAAAGCCAGTTGCACCAGCAACAGTGCACTACCCACCACAAGCAGCAATCGAGCAGGAAACAGCGGGAAACGAATCGCGCCCATGGTGGCCTCGTTAATTTCCAGGCTGTAGAGCGCCTCACTAAATCCCTGCCAGGCGAGCAAGCCAAAATAGGTGATGGCCACCAGGTGGGTGACCGCGTCCATGAAGGCTTTGGTACGGGGACCCCGGTCGGTGTAAAAAATCTCTACCCGGATATGCCCGCGCTGCGTCTGCGTGAATGCCAGTGCGCCGAACACGATCAACACCATGGTGCTTTCGGTGATCTCCAGCGTCCCGGGAACGGGCCAACCAAAAAACTTGGTGCCGACCACATCAGCAAAGCCCAGAAACATAGATGTAATCAGGCCCAAGGCGCCCAATAGGAGCAGGAACAAAGCCATTTTTTGCACCCATTGGCTGATTTTTTGCATGTTAAGTGTCCTGTGTGGAAAAGAATGCAGTGCTGCCAGGGGCAAACTGGCAATAAGGTGGCCTGCGGGGCGATGCCACCGCAGGCCATCAGGTAGTTATGGCAGCCGAACCCGGGGGCGCACGACATCCCCAAAGGTCAGCTTCAACGACACCAGAGTATCACTGGCCCAGAATTTGTCGCCAGCGGGCAGCCACTTTTTTAGGTGTTTCTGCATCGCCAGTGGATGCAGCGGTTGCTTTTTCCCAGTCTGACAAAAAGTCAGGTGAAGCGGCGCGCCATTTTTTCAACTCTTCGGCAGGTATCGGAACTATGGTGCCGCCTTGTGCCTTGATGTTGACCAATGACTTGGATTCAAAGTCCAAAATATAGTTCATGTACTCACGCTGGGTGGCGCGGGCTTCTTCCTGGAAGATTTTTTGGATGTCAGGCGGCAGACGGGCCCACGTACGCTTGCTGATAGTGATGTTGTGGCCGGAAATAGCCATCACAGGGCCGCAATGGGTCTTGGCGACTTCATTGAGTTTCAGCGACAGAATGTTGCCTGGATTGATGAACGAGTAATCAATGTTGCCGCTCTTGAGCGCTTCATAAACACCGACAGGTGGCACGGTTACGGGCACAGCACCGACAGCGGTAAATGCTTTAGGAATGTCGGCGCCAAAACTGCGGGCTTTTTTGCCGCGCAAGGTGGCAATGCTTGCGCAATCTTTGTTGGCACCACTCATGTAGTACTCGCCCAAGGGTTGCTGGAACAACCAAACCACACCGATGCGGTCCATCTCTTGCTGATAGATGGGCATTTCTGCAACCACAGTTTCCAGCAGGTCGATCACCTGCTTGGTCGATGAGAACAACATGGGCGTTTGGAAGGCGCGCCAGTAACGCAGTTGGTCCGGGTTGTAGCCAGGGGCTGTGGCGGTCATGTCGATGGCACCGCGGGCCGTGAGCATCAGCAGCTCGGTGTCTTTGCCCAGGCCACCTGCAAACGTGATGTCAATTTTGACTTGACCATTCGTACGCTTTTCAATTTTGGCTGCGAATTCTTTTTCGAGTTGCAGGAAAGGACCATCCGGCAGGTAGTGCCCCCAACGCAGCAAATACTTCGGTTGTGCCATAGCAGCACCGGCCAATGTCAGGCCCAAAAAAGCGGCCAGTGAAAACCGCGAAAAAGAATTCCAGTTGAATCGCATAAAAAGCTCCTGAGTCAATGAAAACAAAGTTACAAATCTATTATTTGTGTGTGACTGCCCTTTGTCAATAGCGTAAACCTGCTCTATATATAAGCTATTTGCAAACCAGGTTGATAATCAATAATGCATCGCAAACGTGCTCAAAGAGTGCTGACTGCGCTCAACTTTGAGGCATTGAATTTCAAGTTCGCTGCTTGTTTTGCTCAGTACCGGAAAGGGCTTTGGCATACTTGCGCCACTTGTAACGCCCCCGGGGCATTTTTTTGGGAGCTCGAAAGTGGATTTACAACTTCGCGGTAAAACCGCTTTGGTCACTGGTGCCAGCGTGGGCCTGGGTCGCTCTATGGCACAGATGTTGGCGCGCGAAGGTTGCGAGCTTGCCATCGTGGCGCGACGCGAGTCTTTGTTAAATAATTTGGCTGAAGAAATACAAGCTGAAGGCTGGGCAAAGCCGCTGGTCGTCGTGTGCGACATCATGGGTAAAGAGGCCCCGCAGCAGATTCATGAACAAGTGATGAAGCGCTTTGGCAGTCTGGACATTTTGGTCAACAATGCAGGCGGCTCACGCCCCTTTGCCGGCATGGGTACCCGCGAACAATGGGACGATGCGATGAACCTGAACTTTCATGCCGGGCGGGAAATCACGCATGCATTTCTGCCAGAAATGCAGCAGCGTGGCTTTGGCCGGATCATCAATTTGACGGGGCCCGATGAGCCCATGATCATGAACGGAGGGGTGCCGCCCAACGGGGCCGTGCATTTGTGGGCCAAGGCTTTGTCGCGTCACGTGGGCGCGCAGGGCATCACGGTGAACAGCATTGCGCCGGGGCGCCTGCATTCCGAGCAGGTGGACGAAAAGTTATTGCCTACGCCGCAGGCGCAGCAAGCTTGGGTGGCAGCGAATGTGCCTGCAGGCTACATCGGCGAGCCTCAGGACCTGGCCGCATTAGTATGCTTTCTGGTGTCGCCGCTGGCGCGCTACATCACGGGCCAAGTGATACATGTGGATGGCGGGGCGCGGCGCGCCGCATCTTGACAAGGTGGCCAGCGCCGTGCCCGTGCTGCTGGCCTTACTTGCCCTGCTGGAAAAGCAAATCGAGTTTGGTTTCCAGCGCGTGGTAGCCAATGCGGTCGTAGAGCTCTTCCCTTGTCTGCATGCTGCCAATGACCGCTTGCTGAGTGCCATCGCGGCGAATGGTTTCGTAGACGTTTTCGGCGGCCTTGTTCATAGCCCTGAAAGCGCTGAGCGGGTACAGCACCATGCCCACGCCCACTGAACGCAATTCAGCCAGCGTGAACAGAGGAGTCTGACCAAACTCGGTGATGTTGGCCAGCACCGGCGCCTTGAGCGCCGAGGTAAAGCGCTTGTAGGTCGGCAGGTCGTAAGCGGCCTCGGCAAAGATCGCGTCTGCGCCGGCCTCTACAAAGCGGGCAGATCGCTCCAGCGCCGCATCAACCCCTTCGCTGGCAATGGCGTCAGTCCGGGCAATGATGAAAAACGCGGCATCGGTGCGAGCATCGACAGCTGCCTTGATACGGTCCACCATTTCTTGTGCAGGCACAATTTCCTTACCTGGGCGATGGCCGCAGCGCTTGGCGCCAGCCTGGTCTTCAATGTGGCAGGCAGCAGCGCCAAACTTGATCAGGCTCTTAATTGTTCTAGCGATATTGAGTGCGCTCGGCCCGAAGCCGGTATCAATGTCCACCAACAAGGGCGTGTCGCAAATATCCGTAATTCGGCGCACATCCGTCAGCACATCATCCAACGTATTGATGCCCAGGTCGGGCATGCCCAGCGAGCCGGCCGCAACGCCGCCACCGGACAAATAAATGGCGCGGTACCCGGCGCGCTTTGCCAGTAGGGCGTGATGCGCATTGATGGCGCCCACAATTTGTAGCGGGTTCTCTTGCGCCAGCGCGAGACGAAAGCGTTGTCCGGGGGTCGGTGTGGTGTTCATTTATTTTCCAAGGCGTATTCTTTGGTAGGCAGTGCTGTTTAACTGGGCCGAGAGTTCTTCAGCATATTTTTGCAAAAGCGCGATCTGCTCCTGAAGGGGCGGGTCGGGAATGTCCTGGATTGAGCCGACGATGCCAATGGCACCTGCCAGAACATCGTCATAGCGAAAAACCGGCACCACAAGGGTGTTGATGCCCACCATCATTTCGCCTGCGGCGTAATCAAAAAATCGCTGGCGAATAAGAGGCAACCGGTCGAGCACGGTCTGGCGGTCAATCAACGAGTCTTCCGTCTCAGAAGGCAAGGCCCCGGACAGCAGTGATTGCTGAGACGCCTTCGAAGCATAGGCCAGCATCAAACGGCCGAATGCCGAGCAGTGCGGCAACGGCCGGTTGCCCGGCTTGACCGAAACGCAGATACGGGCGTAGATGTTTTCTGCGGTGGCAATGACCATCGGCTGGTCATTGATCGGTATGGCCAGCACGGCTGTCTGCTTCAACTCATCGCGCAGCTTGATCAGATAAGGCTCTGCACGGTAGCGCAGGTCAAATTGCGCCCCGGCGGCTTCGCCAAGCTGAAACAGCCGCCAACCCAAGCGGTATTTTTCGCTGGCTTGTTCCTGCTCGACCAGACCCATTTCTTTGAGGGTGGCCAGAAGGCGGTGGATGCGGGGCTTGGTTTCGCCCATCTTGTTTGCCAGATCGGTGATGCGCATGGCGCGCCTGGCCAGAGCCATCTCGTTGAGCATGCGTATGGCCACCTTGATCGCCTCAACCGAGTTGGGCTTGCGGGTGACCGAAGCATTCGTAGCTTTGGCGGTTTTGGGCTTCAATTGGGGCGAAGGCATTCTGTGGATCTTATGCTAGAGTCAATTTGCGTAAAAAATTTTCGTCAGGCGTAAAAGATCTGGCGCTTTAGAATTTTGTCTTGTAGCGACGGATAAGCCGAATTGATTGCTTTTGATTTGCTGACGGGGTTTTTGGGGAGTGGCAAAACCACACTTCTGAATGCTTTCCTGCGCACGGAGGCAGGCGCCGACATGGCCGTCATCGTCAACGAATTCGGTGCCATCGGTCTCGATCAGCTGCTTTACAAAGAAGTGTCTGAAGATGTTTACCTGCTGGACTCCGGTTGCCTGTGCTGCACCGTGACCCACTCGCTGCGGGAAACTCTGCTGGAAATCAAGGGCCTGGCCCAGCGCCTCGGACGCCCGGAACTGCGCCGCGTGGTTGTGGAAACAACGGGTCTGGCAGATCCCCTGCCCGTGCTTCATGCGCTGCTGGGCGACCGGACCCTGATGCAGCATTACCGTCTCGGGCAGATCATCACCACCGTTGACGCCATGCAGGGCGCCGAGCAACTGGCGCAGCACCCGGAGTCGCAGCGGCAAGCCGGCGTTGCCGACCAATTGGTGATTACCAAAGCCGACCGGGTGGAACCGGCCCAGTTGCTGGCACTCCAACACCAACTGCTGCAGATCAACCCGCGCGCGAAAGTGACTGTTTCCAGTCGCGGGCAGGCTGCAGCGGCTGTCTTCACAGCGCACGCCAGTGACCGCCAATTTCAACTGCTGCCTTCGCCAAACAAACCTATTTTTTCTGCGCTCTCTGCGTCCCCCAGGGTGTTTGGCCACAGCAGTACGATCACCTCGTGGAGCACCTTTGTGGATGTGCAACCCACCTGGGCCGGGATCGCCGCGTGGTGGAATTTGCTGACGCACCACTTCGGGCCACAACTGCTGCGCTGCAAGGGCCTGCTGCAACTCAGTGACCCGCCCTCCTTTGTCCTGATCCAGGGCGTCGGGAAAGTTTTTCACACACCGACGACTTTGACGGCTTGGCCTGACGAAGACCCGCGGGGCCGCCTTGTCTGCATAGGCACGAACCTGGACCCGGTATGGTTGCAGGCCAGTTTGAAGGCCTTGTTGATCACGGAGCCGTCGAGCAAACCGCGCAACCTGGCTGAATTGAATGACTGTTTTTGAAAAGCAAACAATGATGACCAACGAGTTCGTACTGAGAGGTGGCACCCTAGTGGATTCCAGTTCTGATGGAACACCCACTGATCTGCTGATACGCAACAGGAAAATTGCGGCACATCTGGCGCCCGGCACCCCCGTGGATGCATCCATCCCGGTGAAGTCCGCTCAGGGCCTGCATCTTTTTCCGGGTTTGATTGACGCCCATGTGCACTTTGGTTTTGGCGAAAAAATCACCGAGTACGAAACCGAAACCATTTATGCAGCGCAAGGCGGTTTCACCACGGTTCTCGGCTACTTTTTAAACAACGAGGCTTACGCAGATGTCTACCAGCGGGAACAGGGCTACGCCAAGACGCGGGCCTATGTGGACTACGGTTTTCATTTCAGCACTGCCAATGAAGATCACATCCGCGAATTGGCCGACTACGTCAAAACCTATGGCGTGACCTCGTTCAAGTACTTCATGAATTTCAAGGGCGAAGAGGGACGCTACCTCGGCCTGGACGGAACCGATGATGGCTATTTGTACGACTTGCTGGCCGCAGCGGCCGCTGTCGGTGATGTCAAGGTGGTCTGCCATACTGAAAACATCGAGATCGTGAACCGCATCCGCGCACGTTTACAGGCCGCTGGGGGGTCAACGCTAAAGGACTGGTCCATGGCCAAACCGGCTTTCACCGAGGCCGAAAGCTGTGTGCGGGCCATGTACTTTGCAGAGCATCTGGGCGCACAAATCTACATTCCGCACCTGAGCACGCGCATGGCGCTGGATGAGGTCCGGAAATGGCGCGGCCGTTACGACAAGGTCTTTGTCGAAACCTGCCCGCACTACCTGACCCATACCGAAGATTCCGACCTTGGCAGCATGGGCAAGGCCAACCCGCCGTTTCGAACGCAAGACGATGTCGATGCCATGTGGGAAGGCTTGCGTGACGGCTCGATTGACGTGGTGGCCTCAGACCATGTGCCGCGCAAGCGGGCCACCAAAGAAAAACCACTTTGGCTGGCTTCGCAAGGCTTTCCCGGCACCGCGACGATCTTGCCCGTGCTCTTGCATGAGGGTTACCACAAAGGCCGTTTGAGCTTGCGCAGAATCGCAGAAGTATTGACAGCCGCCCCAGCCAGGATTTTCAACATCGCACCGTACAAAGGCAGTCTGGCCATTGGCGCCGACGCCGACATCACGCTGGTGGATCTGCATCTATCGCGAACTGTGAATCCGGCTGAGCTGGGTTCTTACTCCGACTACAGCTTGTATGAAGGACAGGTAATGACCGGCTGGCCCGTGCAAACCATTGTTCGCGGCCAGACCGTTATGGCCAACGGAAAGATCACGGGGCAGCCAGGCCACGGTCACTATATTTTCAGATCCTTAAATTCAACACCAGGAGCGTGACATGAGACCATGGGACGGCATCATCAGCGAAGAAGAGCAACGGGCTTACCGGGCCGCCGGTTTCGGGCGACCCACCGGTGTCGGCAAGCGCCCCGCCTTGCTGATCATTGATGTGCAATACCGCACCGCTGGAACCAGCCCAATGCCTTTTTTCGAGGCCATCAAGGAGTTCCCCACCAGTTGCGGCGACATTGCCTGGAAAGCGATCGACAACATCAAACTGCTGGTGGATGAATTCCGCAAACGGGGTTGGCCTGTGCTGTATCCGCATGTGGCGCCGAAGAGTCAACACGAAGGTGGGCGATTAGCAGAAAAAGTTCCGGCTATCATGAACATCGCTGCCAATGGGTACGAATTCGTGCGGGAGATCGCCCCTGTGCCCGGCGATATATTGCTGCCTAAAAAACATCCCAGCGCTTTTTTTGCAACGGCACTGACCAGCCATCTGATCGACTTGCAAGCCGACACATTGGTCGTCACCGGTTGCAGCACCAGCGGCTGTGTGCGCTCCAGCGTAGTTGACGCCTTTGCCTTGAACTTCAAAGTGCTCGTCCCTGAAGACGCGGTCTACGACCGAAGCCGCGTATCTCACGCCGTCAATCTGTTCGACATGTCAGAGAAGTATGCCGATGTAGCCCCCACTGCAGCAATCACTGAAATACTTAGGCAAGTCTGAGTTTTTCTGCAGGGAGCAACCGCATTGAATTTTTTAGCTTGTCCTTTATCACGCAGCCCAGTTCCTCATGCAATTTGAGGACGGACAGGTTCGAAACCTTGGTTTCAGTTGACCTGAATGCCGGCGCTACGCACCAATCGGCCCAACCGCACCACATCACTGCGGATGAGATCACCGAACTCCTGTGGTCCGACGCCCACCAGATCAAAGCCCAGAC
>Ga0209768_10000715_pt1 | contig 21964 bp, 23 predicted proteins | sample LauGreSBDMM110SD_3_FD_187564 | JGI IMG/M metagenome (GOLD analysis project Ga0209768, IMG submission 187564) | Freshwater lake microbial communities from Lake Michigan, USA - Sp13.BD.MM110.SD (SPAdes) (version 2) | ecosystem: Environmental > Aquatic > Freshwater > Lake | place: Lake Michigan... | reverse complement strand
GATTGTGAAACAATCTGAATTATCTTCTCGGTACTGCCAACAACATCTGCCTCCGAGACCACCTCGTATTGGCACTCTGGATGGACGATTACTTGCACACCGGGTACCCGAGTGCGAACTTCGTGGATAGATTCACGGGTAAAGCGACCATGAACTGAACAATGTCCACGCCACAGAATCATCTTCGCCCCACGGATTTCATCTTCAGTTAGGCCGCCCATGGGTTTCCATGGATTCCAGAGCACGCAATCTTCCAGTGATAAGCCAAGAGATAAGACGGCAGTGTTGCGCCCTAAATGTTGATCAGGCATGAACAAGACTTTTTCAGATTTAGCAAAGGCCCACTCCAGTGATTTCTGAGCATTTGAAGAGGTGCAAATTGTTCCACCATGTTCGCCGGTGAAACTTTTGATTGCCGCCGATGAATTCATATATGTCACAGGCGTCGTGCCAGATGCCACACCTAACTTCTCCAGATCTTTCCAACATTGACTAACTTGATTTGCAGTGGCCATATCTGCCATGGAGCAACCAGCGGCCAAGTCAGGAAGTATGACTCGCTGTGTGGGGCTAGTGAGAATGTCGGCGCTTTCTGCCATGAAATGCACACCACAGAAGAATATGAATTCGGCAGAACTTTGTTGGGCAGCAGCTTGTGCGAGCTTAAATGAATCACCGGTGATATCGGCAAATCGAATTACTTCATCTCGTTGATAATGATGCCCAAGGATGAGAGCGCGATCACCCAAAGTGGCTCGAGCAGCTATCGCTCTATCAACCAGGGTCGGATCACTTGCTGCTGGTAGCTCACCCGAGCAGGAGACACCCCGTTCCGAGGCGAGGTCCTGACCCTGGCCTAAGACAAGGAGTTCTGAGAGTGAGATAGACACGGGAGTATTGTCATCTCTTTCGGTTAGCCACGGCAACCCGGCGCGAGTATTCTTAGCCACATGACTACTGAAATGACTTCAACTCCTGTCGATATTACATCTGGCATCAAACTTACCGATGTCGCTGCCGCAAAGGTTTCCGCCCTGCTGGCTCAAGAAGGTCGCGATGACCTCTACCTTCGTGTGGCAGTTCAACCAGGTGGCTGCTCTGGTCTTAAGTACCAGCTCTACTTCGATGATCGCGCCCAAGATGGCGATATTGCTCGTGAATTCGGTAGCGTCAAAGTTGTCGTAGACAAGATGAGTGATCCATATTTGATGGGCGCTTCAATTGATTTTGTAGACACAATCGAAAAGCAGGGCTTCACAATTGATAACCCAAATGCGCAAGGTTCATGCGCATGCGGCGATTCATTTAACTAATCTCTTCGATTACTTCTCTCCTTTTGGATAGATTGCGCCTATGAAGATCGGCGTTGCGGGATCTGTTGGTCTAGATCACATCATGACCTTTCCCGGAAAGTTCACAGACTCACTTGTGGCTGGCTCTCTTGAAAAGGTTTCGCTCTCATTCTTAGTTGATGGACTAGATGTCCGGCGCGGGGGATGCGCTGCCAATATTGCATTTGGGCTTGGTGTTCTGGGGCTTAACCCAATCTTGATCGCCGCAGTAGGTAAAGATTTTGCTGAATACGATGCCTGGCTGACACGTCACGGCGTGGACACATCACACGCCCTTGTCTCCACCGAGCAACACACAGCTCACTTCACGGTCACAACTGATACTGAGTTAAACCAGATTGCATCATTTTATCCCGGTGCTATGTCGGAGGCTCGAAATATCCAATTGAAGCCAATCATCGACAAGGTAGGGAAACTCGACATCCTGGTTGTTTCACCTGATGATCCCGAGGCGATGCTGCGCCACACAGAGGTGGCACTTTCGTTGGGAATCGCAGTTGCGGCAGATCCTTCGCAACAGATGGCGCGCATGAGCGGGGAAGAAATCAAGAAACTTATTGATGGCGCCACCTATCTTTTTATGAACGAGTATGAGTTGGCACTTGCGATTCAAAAGACTGGCTGGAGTGATCAGGAAATTTTGCAGCGCGTGAAATATCGGATTGTCACGCTCGGGTCAGAAGGTGCCCGGGTGGAAAGTGTTGCTGGCACTTTCATTAAAGTTGGATGCGCCAAAGAGAAAGCGAAAGTTGACCCAACAGGTGTGGGTGATTCATTTAGATCTGGCTTTGTGGCTGGACTTGCATGGGGGCTATCACTTGAAAGATGCGCCCAGCTTGGTTCCATGATTGCTACCTACGTTATTGAAACTACCGGGACCCAGGAATATCGATTTACCAGCGCTGAATTCCTTGCTCGCTTCAAAGATGCTTATGGAGATCAAGCAGCGAGTGAGATTGCAAGTCACCTTGCTGCTTAAGAAGTAATTTCGATAAGTGCTTTCGTTAAGGCCGCAATATCATCACGAGTCATCCCAGATTTCAGGGTGATGAGCAGATGTCCATCAGTTGGATAACCCATTGCAGCTAGTACATGGCTCGGCTGTAAATCTGCGGGGGAGCAAGCAGAACCTGAATCCACATCAATTGCGCGGGCAGATAATTCGCGAACTAAATGTTCGCCATTAATGCCATCAACGACGATTGAGAAAATGTTGGGAAGACTAGGTGCTTCTGGGGCAACCACGCGCACGCCGGGAATAGCAGCTAAAGCAGAGAGTGCGAATTCGCGCATGGCGGGGTCTTCGGGTGTGAAGTTCTCCAGTGCAACGGAAGCTGCTATCAATAAGGGAAGTGAATAAGTTCCGGGAGATTTAATCGGTGCAATGCGTGGCAATGGATATGCGTATTGACTTTGATTATTAATCGCAAGAATGGCTAAACCCCCAGGGCCATGCCAGGACCGGGCATCGAAGAGAGCAGTATCCCAATGGTCAGGCAGCTGAACTCTGGCACCGGATGAGGTTGCATCGATTGCCACAAATTGCGATAGCCCAGCAAGTGCCTCTGAATCTTGCACAACTCCGGTCTCACCATTAGCTAATTGCAATGAGAGCACGGAGCCGGGTGGAATCTGCGAGGAATTGATCGCTCCCGCTTCATCGACCTGTAGTTCTGCAATCGCCCCGCGATGAGATCTTGCTAACGCCCTGATCTTTCCTTTGTCGGTAGCCGAATATGCAAAGGTGAGGTCATCACGTAGCAGCCCGGCAATGGCCAAGTAGTGACCTAGCGCGGGTTCGCCAAGTACTTCTATGGAATCTGCCGGTAGCTGCAAATGTTCAGCGATATTTTCTAGGGCCTGATTATGCAAAATTGCGGCGCGAGCCGATGACTGCGAAAGCTTCTTCGGATCAGCCCAGCCTTGGTCGAAGGCAGCCAGCAGGGCGCTACGAACCACCTCGGCAAGAGGTGACTCCGCAGTGAAATTTCCTGTGACACGAACCACCGGATGAACGCTACTCGCTCGAATGGTTGCATGCACTTCGCGCCACTATCCTTTACCCATGTCTTCCGACGCACCACGCAATTGGCGCCCATTTCGGGTAGCCGCAGCGATACTTCCGGCGCTATTCGTACTCAGCGGCTGCTCTTTTGATCTCAAAAATGTATCTGGCATGGGATTTCCTAAGAACGCATCGAGTGTCAATGATATTTCACTCTCGCTCTGGCAAGGTTCATGGATTGCAGCCGGTGTTGTTGGAGTCTTCACTCTCATTTTGATTCTTTGGCCAGCGGTTTTCCATAGAGCTCATGCAAGTAAGGGTGAATTTCCGAAGCAGACTCAATACAACATTCCGGTTGAAATTCTCTACACGGTCATCCCGTTCATTATCGTGGCGGTGCTTTTCTACTTCACCGTCATTAAAGAAAATAAAATTGTAGATAAGACAACACCGGTCAAGCATGAAATTTCGGTCAATGGATTCCAATGGTCGTGGCAATTTGAATACCCAGCAGCTGGCGAGGATGCAGTCGTTACCGGAACACCAGCAGCTCCTCCTACGCTCTATCTTCCACAAGGCGAGAGCGTGCGCTTGACTCTCAATTCCAGCGATGTCGTCCATGGATTTTGGATTCCAGCATTCATGATTCAAATGCAGAACCTGCCGGGTGAGACAAATCAATTGCAATTTACCGCCAACAAGATCGGTGAGTTCCCTGGCCGATGCAACATCTTGTGCGGCCGAAATCATTCACAGATGCTCTTTAAGGTAAAGGTAGTGTCACCAGAGAATTATCAAAAGTATCTTGACTCACTGAAGGCGAGCGCCGCATGACCACGTATGCCGAACGTCCAACGATTGCAGCTCCTCGCCAAGGAGTGCAGAAGACCTCGCTGGGATCTCAGTTTGTAAAGACAATCACGTCAACAGACCACAAGCGCATCGGCTATCTCTACCTAGCAACCTCCTTCTTCTGGTTCCTCTTTGCAGGCGTATTGGCGCTGCTCATCCGGATTGAACTTGCCCGCCCAGGCATGCAGTTCATCAGCGTTGAGCAGTACAACCAGATCTTTACCATGCACGGAACAATCATGTTGCTGATGTTTGCCACACCGCTCTTTGTTGGTTTCGCTAACGTGATCATGCCGCTGCAAATTGGAGCTGCCGACGTTGCCTTCCCACGTCTTAATATGCTTTCTTATTGGCTCTTTCTTTTTGGTTCAATTCAAGCAGTTGCAGGATTCTTAACTCCCGGGGGAGCGGCATCATTTGGCTGGACTGCATATGCCCCACTTGCTAACTCAACCTATTCACCGGGCATTGGCGGAGACCTCTGGGTAATGGGGCTAGCTATCTCAGGTCTTGGCACAATTCTTGGCGGCGTTAACTTCATTACAACAATCTTTACAATGCGCGCTCCCGGAATGACGATGTTCCGTATGTCCATCTTCTCCTGGAACGTTCTCTTAACTTCAATTCTCGTTCTTCTTGCCTTCCCACCACTAGCTGCGGCGCTCTTCGGACTTGAATCCGATCGACTCTTTGGAACACATATCTTTGACCCGGCAAATGGCGGAGCCATGTTATGGCAGCACTTGTTCTGGTTCTTTGGCCATCCTGAGGTCTATATCTTGGCGCTGCCGTTCTTCGGAATCGCCACTGAAATCCTGCCAGTCTTTAGTCGCAAACCAATCTTTGGTTACAAGGGTTTGATTGCAGCAACTATCGCTATCTCTGCGCTCTCGGTTGCAGTGTGGGCGCACCACATGTTTGCCAGTGGAAAAGTTCTCTTGCCCTTCTTCTCATTTATGACATTCCTTATCGGAGTTCCCACTGGTGTGAAGTTCTTTAACTGGATTGGAACCATGTGGCGCGGCCATGTCACATTTGAAACACCTATGTTGTTTGTAATGGGATTCCTGGTCACATTCCTCTTCGGCGGAATAACTGGAATTATCCTGGCCTCACCACCACTTGATTTCGCAGTATCTGCCTCCTACTTCGTGGTTGCGCACTTTCACTACGTCTTATTTGGAACCGTGGTCTTTGCCATGTTTGCCGGTTTCTACTTCTGGTGGCCAAAGATGACTGGTCGCATGCTCAATGAACGTCTAGGCAAGATTCACTTCTGGACCCTCTTCTTCGGCTTCCACCTAACCTTCTTGATTCAGCACTGGCTCGGTATTAAGGGATTCCCTCGTCGCTATGCCGACTACCTCGCAACTGATGGATTTACCGAGATGAATATGATTTCAACGGTTGGTTCATTCCTGCTGGCGCTTTCCATGATTCCGTTCTTCGTCAACGTCTGGATTACCCGTAATTCACCGAAGGTTGAAGTCGATGATCCTTGGGGCTATGGCTCATCCCTGGAATGGGCCACATCGTGTCCACCACCACGCCATAACTTCACCTCGATGCCACGTATCCGCTCTGAGCGACCAGCATTTGATTTACACCACCCTCACATAAAGACAGAAGGCCACTAAGCATGAAGGCTAATTGGCAGCTCTTTACCGGACTCGCAATCTTCTATGCGATCATGTCAGCTGTTTATTATTACGTCGGTGGTGAAGCAGTTGGTATCACCGGCATGGTTCTGGCGGCATGCCTTGCTGGCATGGTCGGCTTCTATCTCTGGTTTACCCAGAAGCGAATCGGCTTTGATATCCCGTCAGATAATATTGATGCTGAGATTGCAGATGATGCAGGTGAACTTGGTTTCTATAGCCCACACTCATGGTGGCCACTACCGGTAGCTTTAAGTGCAACGGCCATGGGTCTAGGGTTGATTATCGGTTGGTGGCTCACCCTCATCGCTCTGGGTGCTTTGATTATCAGCATCATCGGCATGGTCACTGAGTACGAAAAGCCACTGACCAGTAGCAATCACTAAGAACTGCTAGCGAAGCTGCCGCCAGGATAAAGTGCGAAAGCTGGTAGCACTCGCGCCCTGGATCTTCGTCCTAATCTGGAGCTCAGGCTTTCCGGTATCAAAGTATGCATTTTCATCAGGGGACCCGCTCTATTTTCTAGCAATTAGATTACTTCTGGCCGCACTCATTCTCTTGGTGATCGCGCTTATATTTCGAGCGCCAATAAAGCTTTCCCGGAACGATTTCCTGGCCTCCCTTGCTATCGGCATCACTCTTCATGGCATGTATTTAGCCGGAGTTTGGTATGCCATCAGCTTGGGAGCACCTGCCGGGCTATCATCAGTCATCACCAGCATGCAGCCGGTGCTGGTATCCCTGATTGCCATTCGATTATTGAGTGAACCCTTGACTCGAAAACAAGGGATCGGGTTAGTACTGGGATTCATCGGAGTCTTTCTTGTCGTCTTACCTAAGCTTTCAGGCACATCGCACTTTACGGCAACATCACTCGGGCTCTTGGTCCTAGCTCTCTTGGGAAGCACCGTTGCGACCTTGATGCAGAAGAAGATAGGTCATTCGATTCCGCTTTTAATCGGCACCACTTATCAGTTCGCAATCTCAGGTGTGGTCTTGCTGATTATCTCGCTTGCAATAGGCGCAACTGATTTCCACCTCACCCAGACCGGTCTATTTGCAATGCTCTGGGCTGTGCTAGTCACTTCGATTGCGGCAGTGCTCTTACTTTTTTGGCTGCTCAATAAAGGATCTGCCGCGAAAGTTTCATCCTTGTTCTATCTCGTGCCACCGATTGCAGTGCTAGAGACTTATGTTCTCTTCGGAGAAAAGATCAACGCCCAGGGGTTCATCGGAATTGCCTTGACCACGCTGGGCGTTGCGCTAGTTCTACAGAACTAATTTCTTAGCTATTAGTGGTGACCCTCAAGTTCCTGACGTTCTGTTTGGGTTGCCTTAGGAACTGCAGTTGCCATCGAGCGTGAGATTCGATTACGAATCTTGTTCTTAATCGCCCCTGGTCTGCGAACTCCGCCGCCATCGTGTTCCGGAAGTTCAAGTGGTGCTAGCTGCTCGTGGGAGGTCAGCAGCCAAGCCTTCTCAGCTGAGATTGGCTCATGAATTTCCACAAATTCACCACTTGGCATACGTACCAGGCGTCCGGTTTCGCGGCCGTGCAGAACTAGATCACGGTCTGCCCGTTGCAGTGACAGACATAGGCGCTTAGTAATGACATATGCCAGCGGTGGAAGCACAATGACACCGATGCGAGAGAACCACATCATCTGATTAATGGTGAGATCAAATGTTGTGGCAATGATGTCGTTACCACCGTTTAAAAGTGTGACGAGGGTAAAGGTCAGCGCCATCGCGCCGATAGCGGTACGAGTTGGTGCATTACGTGGACGATCAAGTAGATGGTGCTCGCGCTTATCTCCGTTAGCCCAGCTCTCAATAAATGGATAGAGGGCAAGAGCTGTGAACATGATGCCAGGCAAGATGAGTCCTGGAATTAAAATGTTCCAGGAAATCGTGTAACCGAATGTGACGGTCTCTATTGGGGGAGCCATACGCACCAGGCCATCTAGCCAACCCATATACCAATCGGGTTGGGAGCCGGCTGAGACTTGTCCGGGCGTGTAGGGACCGTATAACCAAATCGGGTTAATCGATGCGACGGCGCCAAGGAATGCGGTAACACCAAAGACGATGAAGAAGAATCCGCCAGCTTTAGCCATATAGACCGGCATCAGTGGATAACCAACAACGTTCTTCTCTGTGCGACCTGGACCAGGGAATTGGGTGTGCTTCTGGTACCAGACGAGCATTAAGTGCACGGTAATGAGTGCCAGGAAGATTGCCGGCAGTAAGAGCACGTGCACGGTATAGATACGTGGAATGAAAGCGACACCAGGAAATGCTCCACCGAAGGCGAAGAAGGCAAGGTAGGAACCAACTACCGGCAACGCTTGAATAATTGCTTCCGCGATGCGGATACCAGTACCTGAAAGAAGATCATCGGGAAGTGAGTAACCCAAGAAACCTTCTACGATTCCGAGAGTAAGAAGACCAACTCCGATAATCCAGTTAAATTCACGAGGTTTACGGAAAGCTCCGGTGAAGTAGACCCGCATCAAGTGAACAACAATTCCCACCATGAAAATCAACGCGGCCCAGTGATGAATTTGGCGCATGAGTAATCCGCCACGAACTTCAAAGGAAATATCAAGGGTAGATGCGTAGGCAGCTGACATCTCTAAGCCTTTTAACGGTTCGTATGAACCCTCATAGATGACTTCGCGCATTGATGGATCAAACCAAAATGTAAGAAATGTTCCGGAGAGAAGAAGAATGACGAAAGAGTAGAGACAGATTTCACCGAGCAAGAATGACCAGTGATCGGGGAAGACCTTGGTGAGGTTCTTCTTCATCCACTTTGCCGCACCTGTGCGATCGTCAACATAGCCTGCGACGTTACCGGCGATTCTTTCGCGTGCTGTCATTTTGAGCGCTCCCAGAAACTAGGTCCTACGGGTTCATTAAATGGTGCTTGGGCCACGAGGTAACCCTCAGTATCAATTGTAATTGGCAACTGTGGAAGTGGGCGAGCTGAAGGGCCGAAGATGACCTTGGCTGCGCGAGTCACATCGAATGTTGATTGGTGGCAGGGGCAGAGCAGATGCTTGGTCTGCTGCTCATAGAGCGCTACGGCGCAGCCCATATGAGAACAGATCTTTGAGAAGGCAATAATTCCTTCATAGGTCCAAGAGAGTCGTTCGGCATCGAGATTAAATTCTTCTGGGCGAAGACGGATAAGGAGCACCGCATCTTTTCCAATGTCATTTAAAGATCGGTGCTCGCCTGGTGCTATCGCTGGAAGTGTTTGGGCAACGGCGCCTACTTCCAGATCTTCCGGACGCAGCGGGCGATCACCCGGATCAGTAACAAGGCGAGTGCCCTTCTTCCATGATGTGGTCTTAAGTTGGTTTCCAGGTAGTGGACCGAGGTCACCTAGCAGGAGCACTGGGGAGATAGCAGATAAACCGAGTGCGGCGCCTAGTGTGCGCTTAATCAGTGGTCTGCGACCAAGACCGGCAGCGGCGGCGCCAGCTTTAACAGTCTTAACAAAGTCTTCCCGATCTTCATCTTCAGATTTAAATTCATGGCGTTGGGCAATTACTTCTTCATCAGGCATCAGGGTCTTGGCCCAGTGAATTAAGCCCGCACCGATACAGAAGAGTGCGATCGCCATTCCCATGCCGAGACCTAGTTGATGAGCATTGGTATCTCCTAGAACTGGAATAAAGAAAAATATATCTTCATCAACGAATAGGTATGAATAAACCAGGAGAACGGTGCCGAGTGCGGAGAGAATAAATAGCGTTGCTACCTGACGCTCTGCGCGAGCAGCAGCTTTAGGGTCAGTATCGGCGCGACGATGAACGTGGGCTGGCAGACCTGGGTCTTTGATGAGTTCTATCTCGTTAGACATCTAGCTATCTCGCCTTCGCTGCTAACCAGACTGCAACACCAATCAGCAATCCGATTCCTAGCGTCCACACAAGTAGCCCTTCCGTAACTGGACCAACCCGACCGAGTGCTGCTCCACCTAACTGAGGTTCAGCTTCAGCTGCCTTGATCCACTTAATCATGGAGAGTTTTTCTTCCGGGGTAATTGTCTTATCGCTAAATACTGGCATTGATTGTGGGCCCGTGATTAGAGCTTCATAGATATGCACCGGCTCAACTCCCATAATAGTGGGCGCATATTTACCTTGAGTTAAAGCTCCACCTTGTCCTGCGAAGTTGTGACACATGGCGCAGTTAGTTCTAAATAGTTCCCCGCCTTCAGCGGTGGAACCATCGCGCTCGTAGTTCAACATTTCCTCGGTAGGAATTTCTGGTCCGGGAGCAAGGGATGCAACATACATTGCGAGCGCGTAGACCTCTTCCGGGTTATAGAGCGGAGTCTTTCGCATCGCTTGCACGCTCATATCGCCCATTGGCATACGGCCAGTGCCCACTTGGAAATCTACCGATGCCGCGCCAACTCCGATTAGAGACGGTGCGATTCCGCCGCTTTCAGCGTTGAGTCCATGGCATGAGGAACAACCTTTAAGAAATATTTCACGACCTTCATCGATAGCAGCAGAACGCGCAGCGATGGTCGTCGTCTGCTCAGCATCGACGGCGCTTGCAACCTGGAAGGTGGTGCCGATGGTCAAGAGAGCAAAGATCAGCAGCATGGGTCCGGTCGCACGATGTCTACGTAGCCGAGAAAGACGCTTCACAGTATTCCTTTCAATTCATTCTTAATCATTTGATGAGGTAAATAGCAGAAAAGAGAGCGATCCAAACAACGTCTACGAAGTGCCAGTAGTAGGAAACTACAATCGCAGTAGTTGCTTGTCCTTGGGTAAAGCGACGTGCCTTAGCAACGCGAACCATCACAATCAGGAAGGCGATAAGCCCACCTGTTACGTGAAGACCATGGAAGCCAGTTGCCAGATAAAAAACTGAACCGTAGGCGTTTGATGAAAGCGTTAAGCCTTCTAGAACAAGATGTGCGTACTCATAAATCTGACCGGCAACGAAGAAGCCACCCATGAGAAATGTGAGCGAGAACCATTCGCGCATTCCCCATTCGGTGAACTTGAAAATTGATCCGGTACGACGAGCTTGGAAGCGCTCGGCAGCAAAGACACCGAACTGACAGGTGACAGAGGAGAGCACCAATACTGTGGTGTTAAATGCAGCAAATGGAATATTTAGAACTTCAGTAGATTCCAACCAGATAGTTGGGCCTTGCACCGCACGCGTTGTGAAATACATGGCAAAGAGTGCGGCGAAGAACATGAGTTCACTTGATAGCCAGACAATCGTTCCGACCGCCACCAAGTTCGGGCGGGTGATCTTGTGGTGAGAACTCACGCTGGTGCTGGTCATGGGCGCCATTATTCCCGAAAAGGCGCCGACTGACCTATTTAAAAGCCCGCCCGGAGCCCCGATTTGCCCTTCGGAATAGGTGAAAAGGGTCACCAAAAAATGAGAGTCGACATCTGGATTATCCTGAATAGACTTCGCTCATGTCTGACTCTCACGGTAGTAAAGAGCGCAAATACTCCATCGTTTTGTATTCAGATGATTCATCTGTGAGACAGGCGATTATTGGCGCCCTGGGAAATCGGGTGGCACCAGAGATGGCCGAGCATGTGATTCACGAATTCGCCACCGGGGCAGCGCTTCGACTCTTTGTCGATGGCAAGAAGCCAGGAACCGATAAGCCAATTGATCTCTTTATTCTGGACGGTGAATCAGTACCCGAGGGCGGCCTGGGAATAGCACGTCAACTTAAAGATGAAGTATTTAATTGCCCACCAGTGTTGGTCATAACTGGTCGCAAGGCTGATGCCTGGCTGGCGGCCTGGTCTCGGGCAGAGGCAAATGTTCTCCACCCGATTGATCCATTTACGCTTTCGCATACAGTGGCTGATCTACTTCGCACCCGCACAGCTGCACTTTCTGCGCGCTAGATAAGACGGAGAGCCAATTCGCCATGACCTCATCTCATGATGGTGGAAGTTGGAAGACAAATATAGAAGCCCTCACATCTGGTCTTGATTTAACGCCAGAACAGATGAGATTTGTAATGCGAGAAATCTTAAGTGGAAACGCTGATGTGGAATCAATCAAAAGTTTTCTCTTGGCACTGAAAGCCAAGGGTGAAACCGCGGCAGAAGTTGGAGCACTTGTTGCCGAGATGTATGCACACGCAGCGCCCATCAATATTGCAGAACGCGCCGTCGATACCGTTGGCACCGGCGGAGATGGTGCCCACACCATAAATATTTCAACCACCGCAGCAATCATCGCTGCCGCAGCTGGAGCTCGAGTGGTTAAACATGGCAATCGCGCCGTCTCCTCTAAATCTGGTGCCTCTGATTTCCTGGAAGCGCTGGGTGTAACTCCTGGCCTTGATGGCAAAGGTGTGGAGCGCACGGTGCGAGAGCTAGGCATTGGTTTCTGCTTTGCTCCGATCTTTCACCCGGCAATGAAGTTCGCAGCACCGGCGCGAAAAGAACTGGGCGTTCCAACTGTCTTTAATATCTTGGGGCCACTGGCAAACCCGGCCAAGCCAAAGGCGGCGGCCGTTGGTGTTGCCAATGAGCGGATGCATCTGGTGATGGCGCAGGTACTGGCTGATAAAGGCTGCGATGGTTTTGTCTTTCGAGGCGATGATGGTCTTGATGAAATCACACTTGCCACAACAACAACCATTCTCTCTATTGGAAGAGATGTCATCACAAGTGATCGAATTGATGCAAAAGATTTTGGTTTAGCAAACGCACCACTAGATGACATTGTTGGGGGAGATGCGGCTGAAAATGCCCGCATCAGCCTTGCTATTTTCGCCGGCGAGCATGGGGCGCCACGAGATGCGGTCTTACTTAATGCCGCCGCAGCTATTGCCGCCTTCGAAGGCGACTTAGATTCGGATATTAAGAAGCGGTTAACCGCCGGGCTAGCGCGTGCTACTAAGGCTGTTGATTCTGGGGCTGCTAGTGAGTTACTAAAGAAATGGGCGGCGCTTACTTCCCAGATTTCGGCTTCTTAACTTTCTTTCCGAATTTTTGTAGTTCTTCCAGGGTGTAGATATCAAAGGAGCCCAGGCGCTCAATTAATCCGTGCAAAACATCAACTGTTGCTCTGGCATCATCGAGGGCGCGATGGTTAGGAGTGGTTTGAGTGCCAAAGAATGCAGCGAGAGTTCCCAATTTACAGTTCGGCACCTCATCACGAGTTAACACCTTGCGCGCGATGATTGCAGTATCAAGGACTACAAATGCTGGCCATGGGTAGCCGTGCACTTTCGAGTAGTGCTTGAGAAAAGATAGATCAAAGGGTGCGTTCTGAGCCACGAGTACCGTCTCTTGGTGAGAGCCAAGGAACTCAAAGAGTGAGGGCAGAACAGTAGATATTGAGGGAGCTTGATGAACCATGGAGTCGTTGATGCCGGTGAGTTCTTGGATGTAGTCAGGAATGGGATGACCGGGATTTATGAAAGTTTCAAATTCACCGAGAGTTTTACCTGCCTTAACTTTGACCGCGCCAATTTCGGTAATTGCAGCCCCGATATGCGGGCCGGAACCGGTGGTCTCTAAATCAATGACGACAAATGTTGTTTCCAGCAGGGGACGACCGAGATCTTGCAACGTTGATTGCCAGGAATTGTCGTTCACGCAACGAACTGTATGTGATTGCTCTGACATTGCTTACGCCTTACCATTTTCGATATGAGTCTTGACGGGGTACCCATTGAGTTATTGCGCGATTGGCAGGCCGAAGGACACGGGGCCAATGCAAAGATTGGCGTTCTACTGGTTCATGGTTTTACCGGCTCTCCGGCATCGATGCGTCCATGGGCTGAGTACCTCAATCGCCACGGATACACCGTCAACGTTCCCTTACTTCCCGGCCATGGCACCAAAGTTGAAGACCTAAACCTGGTGAAGTGGCAAGAATGGCCAGCTAAGGTGGAAAGTGAATTGCAGTCATTGCTGCGCAGTTGTGAGCAAGTTTTTCTGATTGGTTTTTCTATGGGCGGAACGACAACACTCAATATCGCAGCTCGGTATTCTACGGAACTTTCGGGCCTGATTCTGGTTAACCCAATGATTCGCCTCAGATTTGTGCCCGCGCAATTGGCTTGGTTACTCAGTCGATTTCAGAAGTTTCGCTCTGCTATTGGAGATGATCTGAAGCGCCCAGGAGTTACCGAAGCCGGCTATGACGCCAATCCCATTGTGGGCGTCTATGAGTTACTGAAAATGTGTAGCGTTACCCGCAAGCAACTACCCAATGTCACTTTGCCAGTTCAGCTCTTTCATAGCACCGAAGACCACACCCTTCCAGTTTCTAACACCGAGATTATTCTTAAAGGAATAGCCTCACGCGAAAAGCGCAGAATTGAGTTGGTCAATAGCTATCACGTCGCCCCGCTTGATTATGACGCTGAGATCATCTTTGAGAATTCGCGGCTATTTATCGAATCGCATTAATCTTCATCTTTGTTAAACTTTGAGCGTGCATAAAATTGTTGCCCTCCTTGGTGGAAAGCGCGCAGCAGACTCCTTGCGAAAAACAGTTTCCGGAGATCCCAGCGGCGCACCTGCCTGGTCTGCCCAGATGGCAATCGGTAACGACATCGGTTACTTCGGACCTGACAGTGCGGTCTGGCAAGTGCACGGTTGTATTTCAACAATCGTGGGCGGCATTCGAGCTTTACTTATGCAGGCAGCTCATCCAGCAGCGCTCACCGGTGTTGCCGAGCATTCACAGTATGACTCTGATCCATTAGGTCGACTTGAGCGCACCACTCGTTGGCTCACCATTACATCTTTCGGTTCCACCGAAGCGGTGGCACGGGAAGCACAGCGGGTAACTGAGATTCACAAAAGGGTGGTGGGTAATTACCCAGATGGGAAGAACGAAGTTCGACCCTATGCGGCAAGTGATCCGCGCTATTTACTCTGGGTGCATTGCGCGTTCACTGACTCCTTCTTACGCACCTATCAAGAACTTGGCTATGACACGCAAGGTATCGGTGATCAATACATTCGCGAGTGGGCCCAGAGCGCCAAACCATTGGGACTTAACTCTGCCCCGCTATCTATGAGTCAGTTAGATGCCGAGATTTCCAGGTTTGTTAAGGATGAAGTTGCAGCGATAACGATGACTCCTCCTATCGTTTCATTTATTCTCAAACCTCCATTTGGTAGAGGCGGACTTTTCTTCTATGCCATCTTGTGTAACGCAGCTATTGCCACGCTAGATAAACCATTTCTCACCGTCCTGGGTCTGAAGCCAAGGTCTAAGAGATGGCTGAAGCTAAGCCGGATCTTGCTTGATTTTCTCTCCTATCTGCTCGGCCATGAATCGCCTTCGCAAAGGATTGCTCGCGAGAGAATCAAAAGAATAGAGTTAGCCGCATGAGCGATTGTCTCTTTTGCAAGATTGTTGAGGGTGTAGTGCCATCGCGCAAAGTCTTCGAAAACGATAACTGCTACGCCTTCCTGGATATTTTCCCGGCAGCTAAAGGCCACACACTTGTGATTCCGAAGCAGCATTTCACTGACATACACGAGGTTGACGCCCAGAGCTATGCATCGGTGGCAGCCGCCGCTAAGGAAGTGGCAGATATATTGCATGCGAAGTTGGGTTCAGCTGGAACAACAATCTTTCAAATGAATCGTGAAGCCGGCTGGCAAACTGTCTTTCATCTACACATGCACGTCATTCCACGATGGGATAACGACGGGCTACATAAGCCGTGGGATATCGCGGCGGCAACAGATGGCGAGCTCGCTGCCGTGCATAAAGAAGTCGTGGGATAAGAAGATGAAGAACCCAGATGCAATTGTTATCGGTGCCGGAATAGTCGGTGCCTGTTCTGCGCTATCACTAACGAATGCTGGTTTTAAAGTGTTGATCATCGACCGGGGCACGGTAGCCAGTGGAACAACTGGAGCAGGTGAAGGAAATATTCTGGTTTCAGATAAAGACCCTGGCCCGGAGCTCACGCTTGCGCTGAGATCACGAGATCTCTGGTTTGAGCTGCAAGAAGATGTTGGCGACTCCTTTGAGTTAGAAGCCAAAGGCGGTGTGGTGGTAGCTCGTTCTGATGATTCACAGCTGATGGCGCTGGCGCGATCACAATCAGCGCATGGCGTGGTTACTGAAAAACTTGATTCCAAACGGCTACATGAACTCGAGCCATATCTGCATCCAGAACTTTCATCAGGAGTTTTCTATCCGCAGGATGCTCAGTGCCAACCCATGCTCGCTGCTGCTCGCATTATTCAGAGCGTGATTGCCCGCGGCGGAGAGCTAGTGATGCGTTCTAAGGTGCTTGGTTTCAATAATGCTGGCGACTCGATCAAAAGTGTTAAGACGAGCACCGGAGAATATTCGGCGCCGATTGTTATTAATGCGGCTGGCACGTGGGCGGGAGAAATAGCATCGCTTGCGGGTTCACATCTACCGGTCGCACCTAGACGGGGATTTATCTTGGTAACCGAGCCAGCCCCACAATATATATTCCATAAGGTTTATGACTCAGATTATGTAGTAAATGTTGCTAGCAGTGATGCCGATTTACAGACCAGTACGGTGGTAGAGGGAACTCGCAGCGGAACCATTCTTATAGGAGCAAGTCGTGAGCGAGTCGGCTTTGATTCCACCATGAATTACGAAATCGTGCGCAAGCTAGCTGCCCAGGCAACATCGCTATTTCCTATCTTGCGTGATGTTCAACTTTTGCGCGTCTATCGCGGCTTTAGACCTTATGCACCAGATCATCTTCCTCTAATTGGTGAAGATTACAGAGTTAAAGGTTTGTGGCATTCCGCCGGACATGAAGGTGCTGGCATTGGACTTGCACCAGGATCTGCGGCGCTAATTACCGACACCATCCTTGGTCGTCAATCATTTATGGATCCAGCTGCTTTCTCGCCAAAGAGATTTGCTGAGGTCTTGCAATGAGTGCGAGCACAGGTTCCGAAGTTTCCTTCACATTTAATGGAGCTGCCTATGAAGGTGTGCCAGGTCAGTCCATTGCGGCAGCGCTGATGGCATCGGGTGTGCGAGAGTTACGAGCCACCCGCTTTCACAAAGAACCTCGATTAGTTTTCTGTGGCATTGGCGTTTGTTTTGATTGTGTCGTTGTAGTTAATGGTGTGGCTAATCAAAGAGCATGTCTGGTGGAGATTGCTCAGAATGATGAAATCGTGAGCAGTAAATGATTGCAATTATTGGCGCTGGCCCGGCTGGTCTGGCAGCTGCCATGACAGCGGCTGAGAGCAATGAGCAGGTGGTGGTAATTGATTCTGCTCCTCGTCCTGGTGGGCAATATTGGAGACACCTGTCGAAGGTAGAGGGCTATAAATCTTCACGATCAGCTAAATACTTCAGTGCCCTGCAAGAAAACGAGAAGATTATTTACATCAGTGGTGCCCAGATCTGGAGCGCAGTTCATACTGAAAATGGAATCACGCTTAACTATCTTGCGGCCGGGATTGAATCATCAATTACTGCCGAGAAAGTTATTTTGGCAACCGGGGCCCACGACCGAGCAATTCCTTTTACTGGATGGGAGCGGCCAGGAGTGATGACTCCGGGCGCAGCGCAAGCTCTGCTTAAAGGTCACAATGTGATTGCCGGTCAGAGGATTCTGATTACAGGAACAGGTCCTTTTCTCTTGCCGGTTGCGGTAGGGCTCGCTGCTGCGGGAGCAGATGTTGCCGGAATCATCGAAGCCCATTCACCGCTACGTTGGCTTAAGTCTCCGCTGGCACTGCTACTTAATCCACAGAAATCAATTGAGCTGATTTATTACCTTCGAAAAATAGCCAAGTACAAGTTAAAAGTGAGCTTTAATCGCGCAGTCATCTCTTTTGACGGCAAGAGCGCAACTATTGCAAAGATAGATACAGAGTTGCGAATCAAAAAGAAGGAATCAGAGATTGACTGCGATGTAATAGCCGCGGGTTGGGGGTTTACTCCTGATGTCACGCTAGGCGGGATTCTCGGGTGCAAACAAGTGGTAGACCGTGACGGGACAGTTATCTTTGCCGTTGACGGTGACCAGCGAAGTTCGGTAGCAAATATTTGGATTGCAGGAGAGGCCACCGGAATTGGCGGAGCTGATTTAGCACTGATTGAAGGACACATCGCAGCGCTGTCAGCTCACGGTCTAACGATACCGCTGCGCTTGCGCTTTGCTCGATATCGATCGCAGAAATTTGCCACAGCGCTGCAGGTTAGTTATCCGGTTGGCAATGGATGGCAGGGATGGATAGAGCAACAAAGTAGAATTTGTCGCTGCGAGGAAGTTTCACTCGGTGAAATTTGTGCTTCGGTATCAGAGTTATCTGCCAATGATGCGAGAACTTCTAAGTTATTTACCCGCGCTGGCATGGGAATGTGTCAGGGACGAATCTGTTCTCGTAATGTAAGTGAAATCATCGCAAGTCAAACCAATTGCCAAGTCACTGAGCAAGAACGAATTGGCTATAGCAATAGACCCATTGCCGCTCCTATTTCACTCGGGGCGCTAGCCGATGGTATTAAATGAAGTTAAGAGATAACTTTCTCCCATGACTAATCCATGGACCGGCGTCCTCACAGCCACAGCAACACCATTTAAGTCCGATTTCTCAGTTGATTATGACAAATACGCAGAGCACGTCTCCTGGCTGGCAGAAAATGGAACTCACGGAGTGATCACAAATGGATCACTAGGTGAATACCAAGTGCTCACACCGGAAGAGCGAGCAAAGATGGTGGAGGTTGCCATCGCGGCTGCGCCAAAAGGTTTTAGCGTCGTGCCAGGAGTTGCTGCATATGGTGCGAGTGAGTCCCGAAAGTGGGCAGAGCAAGCGCAGAAGGCAGGAGCTGGCGCAATAATGCTGCTGCCACCGAATGCCTATCGTGCATCTGATGATGAAGTCATCGCTCATTACAAAGCTGTCGCTGTGGTTGGCATGCCGATGATTGCCTATAACAATCCCTTCGACACAAAAGTAGATCTCACGCCAAAGTTGGTCGCTAGAATTGCAGATGAAGTTCCCGAGGTAGTGGCAATCAAAGAATTTTCCGGAGATGTGCGCAGAATCTGGCAGATAAAAAGGCTCGCACCAAGAATTGACGTCATTGTCGGAGCCGATGATGTGCTCCTTGAGCTTGCCACAGCTGGCATCGCTGGCTGGATTGCTGGTTTTCCTAACGCATTGCCGAAAGAATCGATGGAGTTATATAACTTGGCGCTAGCGGGCAAGTTCACCGAGGCAGCGCCGATGTATGCCGCTCTACATGATGTCTTCCACTGGGATTCCAAGAAGGAATTTATCCAGGCGATCAAGCTGGGAATGGATCATGTCGGTCGATATGGCGGACCAACTCGACTTCCTCGGTTGCCTCTGCCTAAGCACGAGCAAGAGCAGATTCGTCGCGAGATGGATGTAGCACTTGCATACTTTAAGAGCCGCTGAGTTTTTCTAACATGAAGAGCCTTCGTACCGTCACCACGGTTGAGACACATACCGAAGGCATGCCAACACGCGTTGTGACCTCTGGAATTGGTGAAATACCAGGGGCGACCATGTTTGAAAAGCGTCTTCATTTCATGGAACATATGGATTTCTGGCGACAGTGGCTGATGTTTGAACCTCGTGGCCATAGCGCTATGAGCGGTGCGATATTACAAAAACCAACCCGACCTGATGCAGATTGGGGTGTTATCTATATTGAGGTCTCCGGCTGTCTGCCGATGTGTGGCCATGGAACTATCGGTGTGGCAACGGCGCTGGTGGAGAAGAAGTTAGTAAAGATTGTGGAACCGGTTACAACAATTCGACTTGATACCCCGGCCGGCTTAGTAGTCGTTGATGTCGCCATCGAAGATGGCAGAGCTAAGAATGTCACTATGACAAATGTTCCCTCCTTTTCCTACGCACTAGATCAAGAGGTAGATGTCCCGGGGCTGGGTAAGCTCAAATATGACATGGCCTATGGTGGAAACTTCTATGCAATTGTTCCGATTGAGCGGGTCAATATTGAATTCAAACGCGAAAATGGCCAGCAGTTCTTAGACCTGGGCTTGCAAATCTCTAATGCAATCAACGAACAAAATAGACCGGTTCATCCGGAGAACCCAGATATTGCAATCTGTCATCACATCGATTTCATAACTCCTGGTGGACAAGGCCCGCTGCATTGGCGAAATGCGATGGCGATTCACCCGGGTTGGTTTGATCGCTCACCCTGTGGAACTGGAACTTCGGCTCGGCTAGCGCAAATGGTTGCCCGTGGTGAATTTAACGATGGAGATGTACTAATAAATGAATCTTGGATTGGTTCCCACTTTGAAGGACGCGTGAAAGAGCGCACCAAGGTTGGAAATTTCGATGCCATCATTCCCATAATCACAGGTCGTGCTTGGGTCATGGGCGAATCAACTTGGATGTTAGATGAGAACGATCCATTTCCGAATGGATTTATTGTTTAGTTAATTCGCTGTTCAACCTTCCAGGGATTGGCATCCTGAAGGGCGGCAGGAAGAACCTCTTGCGCAAATGATTGATAAGAGACTGGGCGCATAAATCGATAGATGGCATCGATACCAACTGAAGTTGTGTGAGTTGAGGATGCTGGCCATTGCCCGCCGTGCTGCATCGCCTCAGTTACTGCAACACCAGTAGGAAACGCATTCCAGATAACCCGGCCAGCTTTCTGAGCCAAGATCGCAAGTAGCGCGGCATATGAATCAGATGCACTGCCATGAATAGTGGCTGTTAACTGTCCTGGCAGTTCGCTAGCGATCTTCAGATAGTCACTCTCATTCGAAGTGATAACAACTGTGGTGGGACCGAAGTGTTCTTCTAGTAACCCCGGTGTTGATTGCGCGGTGGCCCAATCGGTCACAAAGATGGTCGGAGTAACACCGAAACCATTGTCAGTAGTCTGAGCGGAGAAGATTTGAACTGAGGGACTTTTGGCAAGTGCTGTGATAGCAGCGCTGTAGCGGCTTGCGATTGAAGATGAGAGTAGTGGTCCCACCTTAAGCGTTGCCAGGTGCGCACTAACCTGTGAAAGAAATTGACTTTGATTATCAGGAATGAAAATTAGCCCCGGCTTGGTGCAAAACTGACCAGAGCCAAGGAGGGCGGAATCAACTAAGCCTTTAGCCAACTCTTCAGAGCGTTCGGTAATTGCAGCAGATGTGACAAAGACCGGGTTAAGACTTCCCATCTCGGCATAGACCGGAATCGGCACCTCCCGCTTTGCGCAAATATCGAGCAGGATTCTTCCCACCGCTTCGGAGCCGGTAAATCCAACAGCCTTGATACGTGGATCTCCAGCAAGCCAGTGGGTAATTTGCGGATTTGTGCCCTGCACGATTGCGAAGAGATCGGTAGATAACCCAGCTTTAGTCAGAGCACTCTTAACTGCACCTTCAATAATCGCGCAGGTATTTGGATGTGAAGGATGAGCTTTTGCAACCACAGCGTTACCGGAAGCGATGGCAGAGGCGCAATCTCCGCCAGCAACTGAGAAGGCGAGTGGAAAGTTACTTGCGGCAAAGATTGCAACCACTCCAAGTGGTTGGTTCTGCCGGCGAATATCAGGACGTGGTGCAGGGGAGTAGTTGGCATCGGCCTTATCGATCACAACTCTTAAGTGACGTCCGGTTTCAACAAGATCTGCAAATAATTTGAATTGCACTGTGGTGCGAGTTATCTCGCCACCAATGCGGCCCTCAGGAAGTGCTGTCTCAGCACAGGCACTGGTAATCAATTGCGCTCTTTCGGATTCAATTTCTTCGGCAATCAAACGAAGCAAAGTTGCTGACTTAAGCGGCGATAGCGCGGCAAGTGTGTGCGCCTGCTCCTGTGCTTTAGTAATCAAGGCCCGGACTTCTGCTTCAGAATTCTCATGGATAGCACTTCCGAATGGCGATGCATCACTTGGCTTAACGGCGGTAAATGTCATGGGCCGAATCTTACGAGTATTCTTATCTGATGAGTACCTCAACTAGGCGAATGGGAATTCTGGCAGTCCTAGGATCTGCGCTCTGTTTTGGAACCACCGGAACCACGCAACAACTCGGCGTGCCAGATATCTCACCGCTTGCGGTCGGCGCCGCCAGACTTCTCTGTGGC
>Ga0209768_10000714_pt1 | contig 22007 bp, 18 predicted proteins | sample LauGreSBDMM110SD_3_FD_187564 | JGI IMG/M metagenome (GOLD analysis project Ga0209768, IMG submission 187564) | Freshwater lake microbial communities from Lake Michigan, USA - Sp13.BD.MM110.SD (SPAdes) (version 2) | ecosystem: Environmental > Aquatic > Freshwater > Lake | place: Lake Michigan... | reverse complement strand
ACATCGCCATTACCCAGAGGCACGTTCACCAGGTCTCGGGGAATTGAGACGGTGCTGACGTAGCCGCCAATGCGATCCCAGCTGACGATGATCATCGAGTCGGTGTTAAACGAACTGCGGTTGCCCATAGTGTCGGCGCCGATGAGTAGCATGGTGAAGCGATCGCCGAGTGGTGGTGGAGTTGGTGTCGCACTCTCTGCGGCCGAGCCGTCGGGGGTTGGCGTGCCGAAGCCGGAGAAGACATCGGTCGCCGCGACCTTGGCGCGGTAGACGATCGCCGCCGCCCCAGCTTGCGGTGCGATGGAGATCAGCAGGGCGAGTGCGAGCAGGATCGCTGAGCGGCGAGTGCGCTTCGTGCCGCGTGCGGCGTCGACGGTCACCAGGATGCGCCACGGAATCGAGAGGAGGAGCAGGGCGAAAAGAAGCGTAAGCCGGCCAGGTGTGGCAATCGCCGCTGCGGTGCGCACCACGCCGAAGAGGAGGAGTGCGCCGAGCGCCACCACCGCGAACACGAGGAGGGGGAGGGCGGCGAGGAGTGCTGCGCGGCGACGTCCGTCGAGCCACTGGCCGAGCCCGGGCACGGCGGCTGACGCGGCGGCGGCTCGGAGGGAGCCCGTTTTGGGCGTGGATTCAGCAGGCATAGGGTGATGATGCCACCCGATTGGGGGGAGCGTTTAGGATGAGCATGTCGGGGTGTGGCGCAGCTTGGTAGCGCGCCTGCTTTGGGAGCAGGAGGTCGGAGGTTCGAATCCTCTCGCCCCGACCACAACTCTCCCTCAAATCACCCCCATCTATCGTCACAGCGGCCTCGTTTAGAATGGGTTGATGATGAGCCAGCCCCTCTCCGAACGACTCAGCGCCGGGTACCGACGCTTCCGTGCAGGGCGCTACAACGACGAGCGCGTGCGATATGACGAGCTGGCGCGCGAGGGCCAGAAACCACGCACGATGATCGTCGCCTGCTCCGATTCCCGCTCTGCCCCAGAGACCATCTTCGATGCTGGCCCTGGAGAACTCTTTGTGCTGCGGAACGTCGCCGCGCTCGTCCCCGTATACGCCCCTGACGCCAAGAGCCACGGCGCGAGCGCAGCCCTTGAGTTTGCCGTGCATGGACTCGGCGTGACCTCAATCGTTGTCATGGGGCACGGGCGCTGCGGAGGAGTCGCCGCCGCGATTGATTCGGCATCTCCCCTGACCGATTCGGACTTTATTGGCGCATGGGTCGCTGACCTTGTGACCCTCGATCAGCGCACCCCCGCTGCGGCAGCAAGCAGCCCTGAGGAGCGCCAGCGGCTCATTGAGCATCTCAGCGTGCAGCAGTCGCTGGAGCATCTCCGCACCTTCCCGTGGATTGCCGAGCGCGAGCGTGCGGGTACGCTCACCCTGCACGGCGCCTGGTTTGATATCTCACTCGGTGAGCTCCACGCCCTCGCGGGGAGCGAGTGGCTCCCGCAGCCGTACGACCAGGCGGGCTGACCCCTCGGGAACCGCCAGCCCCGCTCGCTCGTTACGATACTAGTGGGGACTCTCCCCACACAAAGAGAAGTAGAGGTGAAACGTGCGAACACTCCTGAAGCTCTTCCTCCCGCTCGCCCTCCTGCTGGCGGCTGTTGCCCCAGTGGCCGCGGCTGACGAGTCTCCCGCCCCAGAGGCGGTGCCGTTTACGGTGAGTAGCTATAGCGGCACGCTGCCAATCGCCACCCCCGAGGATGCGCACGCCGCAGTACTCGCCGCCGGTGGACCATTCGACGAATTCACCTACAACGACGGCGCGCTCATTGGCGCCGCGAAGTACTACGAGGTGAAGGGTGAGGCAGGGAGCGACGCCATTTGGATCGCTGTCTATACGTACGGTTGGAACGACTGCGAGTCGGGCTGCATCAACGGACACAGCTTCGTGTACCAAGTTGACCCCCTCACTGGCGCAGCAACCTTTGATAGTCATAAGGGCGATGCACTTCCCGCCGATGCACCTGCGGCACTCGTTGAGCTGACGGGCCGCAGTGGTGGCGTTACTCCTGAGCCAGAGTGGCGCACGCTGACCGGCGAGCCAACCGCCTGCCCAGAAGGGATCACTGATCCGAATGCAGCAATCTCGAGCGACACGGTTCTACCGTGCCTGCTGCCAGATGGCTCACTCTTCCCGATCGTGATGGAGGATGGAGTTGACGGCGATACCGATTGGGCCACGATGTACAACACTTGGATGGAGGAGTTCCGCGCCTCACTCGGCCCATGTCCTCAGGGTGCTGATCTAACGGACCCAGGCCTTGCAGCCTGCCTCTTGCCCGACGGCACCGTGGTTGGCGCGATGCCACTCTTTGCCATGAACACGGCGGGAATTGGTGAGGAAGAGAACGGTTGGACGACTGTACTGCCAGCAATCATCTTGGCGGCACTGCTCGCCTACATCGGCGCAGCAACGCTGGTTGGTTGGTCAAAGCGCCGCGCCGCGTAACTCGCGCGCAATAGGAAGTACCGGGCGACCCCGGCCGAGCCGCTTAGGCGGTCAGGTCGGGGTCGTTCCCCATTCGTAGTTCTGCTTCAGGATCCGCAGGTAGACGAACGTCTCCGTTTCGAGCACACCAGGGATGGAGCGCAGCCGATCGGTAAGGAACGTCAGTAGCGCATCATTGTCTTCGCAGACCACTTCAATCAGTAGGTCGTACGCACCAGCCACCACCACGCAGTAGCTCACCTCAGGGAGAGCCTCTAGCTCTTTGGCGGTGGTGAGCAGCGCAGCCGGGGTGCAGCGCACGCCGATCATGGCCATCAGTGGGTAGCCAACCTTGAGCGGGTCAGCCACGGCGATCACCTTCAGCGCACCGCGGTCTACGAGCCCCTTGTATCGGGCGCGGATAGTTGACTCTGGGACACCGAATGCGGCGGCGATTTCGGTGAAGGGCTTGCGGCCGTCGGCCTGCAGCACCTCCATCAGGCGACGATCGAGGTCGTCGAGCGCTCCGTGGTTGTTCCCTCGTGCCATCTCACCCCCTGTAGTGCGTTGACGCCGCCACGGCGTCTGCGGGGCAGATGGCCCAACGGTGCGAAGGCTACCATCAGCGGGTGATAAGCGGCCCACTCCTCCTCGCGCGCGCCCTCCTGGCAAACGTACGATTTGCCGTGCTCCAGATCGGCGTAATCGCCCTTGCCTCCACCGTCGGTATCGCCCTCCGCCAACTCCCCGATTACGCGCTGCAGAACGCCGGCGATTACGCCAACGAGATGGCCAAGCTGCGTGCCGAGTACGAGCCCACCCTCGGACCACTGGTGGGCATCTTTGAGCGCCTCGGCCTCTTCCGGGTCTTCACCTCACCCTGGTTCACGGCGCTGCTCGTGCTCCTGACCGTCTCCATCATCGTCTGCACCTGGGACCGCCTTCCGAAGATCGCGGCGGCCACCGCGCCATCGCGCCCCGAGCAGCCCGACACATTCTTCAGCGAATCGCTGCCAGGGCGCGGCGTGATTGACCTCTCCGTCGCGCTGCCAGTGGATGCTGCACTTGGCGACCGCGCCAACGCCGCCGCCGCCGAAGCGAAGCGCGACGGCTGGGAGGTGAGCGTTGCCGCTGACCCCGAGCGCAACGGCGGGCTCCTTCTGCATGCAGACCGCTTCCGACGTTCGGGTCGTTTCACCCTCGTCATGCACACGGGGCTCGTGGTGATGCTGCTGGGAGCTGCGGCTTCGGGGATCTTCGGATACACGCAAGGAATCCTGCTCACCGATGGCGAGGCACTCCCCGTTGGGAAGATCGGTGCCGCGGATGGCCTCGTGATCGTGAATCACGCCTTCAGCGCCCCCCGCACGGAAACGGGCGCATTTGCCGACTTCTCTACAGACCTTGGCGTCTATGTTGGTGGTGAAGAGGTGGCACGGCAGCTCATCCGCGTCAATGAGCCGCTCGCGTATGACGGGTGGAGCTTTCACCAGAACTTCTTCGGGCCCGCCGCACGACTGGAGGTTCGCGACGATACGGGTGCGCTCCTCTGGTCTGGTGATGCACCATTCGCAGCACAGGTTGACGGCGTGCCGTACGCAACGCTGCCAATTCCAGGGAGCAGCGCAGGCATCGAGATGCAGTTGCGTCGTGACACCAACGGCGTCGCCGCGATCTTTATCGTGGCGAGCGCCCCGGACCCGAACGGCACACCAACGGAAGACGGCACCCTTCCACTCAAGACGATCTTTGCGTCGGTACTCGCAGAGGGTGATGTCGCAGCGGCTCCTGGCGCTGGCTTTAGCGTCTACCTCCGTGAGGTGACCTCGTATACGGGAATCATCGCGCGACGTGATCCGGCCTCACTCCTCATTTGGATTGCCGCGGCGCTGATCATGGGCGGCTTGATGCTGACGCTGCGTCGACCGCGCGCACGTCTCTGGCTGCAGATTCGCCCAGGCCTTACCGCAGTGCCGATCGTGCTCCTTACGGAACGCGGTGCCGATCCAGCCCAATATGGCGCCATCATTCAACGCATCACACGTCGGCTGTCGGGAGAGGAGGCGTAATGGCATCGTTGCGAGAGCTTGTGCAGACGCTGCTCCCCAATGCCGTGCCGTTGGCAAAGGTGCGCGACGAATCGATGGCACGCAGCGTTACCTGGGTGCGCGTGATGCGCATGCGACTACCAGCATTTGACGGCATGGAGTCGGGCGACCTAGCGCTGATTCCACTCGCACTGCTCACGGCAGCCGCCCCCGATACGCAGGCGCGCGCCGATCTTGTGGAGTACCTCGCGGAGCATGGCAGCACCGGCATCTTGCTCCTCGGCGATGAGCAGCCGGGTGCAGCCGAAGCGAAGGCGCGAGCCGAACTCGCCCAGGCCGCCGAGCAGAACGGACTCCCATGTCTCGCCGTGCACGGCATGGAGTCGGCGCAGCTCGAGCGCAGCCTGATCGGTGCAGTTGTGAATCGTCGTGCCGAACTCGAGCGACAGGCGGTCGGGCTCGAACGGCAGATCGCCGCACTCGCACTCGACGGCCAAGGACTTGAAGCACTCATCGGCGCGTTGGCCGCATTCATCGGTCGTGCTGTGGCACTTGAGGCGCGCGGTGGTGTCTCGCTCGCTGTTGTCGCACCAGCGGGCCTCCCGTCGAGCGGTGCTGCGGCAAAGGCGGTCTCGCACTACCTCTCTAAGAGCCGACCAACAGGGCAGCGCATTCCGCTCCCCGCCGTCCCAGGTGCACCAGAGGGAGAGCGCGAAGACGAGGGGCTTGAAGAGTCACCGCTTGGCGATGAGGGATCGGAGCGACCAGGCTCGATCATCCTGCTCGGTGATGAGCCGGTCGGCGAGCGTGAGCGCATCGCGTGCGAACGCGTCGCACCACTTCTCGCGCTGGAGATTGTGCGCGTTGCTGCCGAACTCCCTGCCAACGCAGGTCGTGGCGAAGCGCGCACCCTGCCGGCCGAGGGGCCACCGTGGGTCGCCATCGCAGCGCGCCAGCCGCGACCACACGAGACCGACGTTCCAGCGCTGCGTCGCGAGCTCCGTCTCCTTGCAAGCCCACGTCGCTTCATGTTGCGCGGGAGTAACGAGAGCCTTGAGGTGCGCATTGTTGCCGTTGCCGATGCGAGCGACCCCGGCGCCGCCGAATCTGCACGCAAGGTTGCCAAACGACTGGGGCGACCCGTCGCGGTGTCGCGACCATTCACCGACGCCTCAGCGCGACCCGCCGCCGAAGCGGAGGCGCGTGCTGCACTTGAGTCACTTGAGCGACGCATTGGCGGCCGCGCCGGCAGTGGCGGTGAGCAGGTAGTCCGCGCCGAACTCCTTCCTGCACATCAGCTGCTCGGCTCGGTCATGACGATCCCCGAAGGTCGACGACTCGCCCTCGCGCTGCTTGGACCACTCCTCGTGGGCACCGCAGCCGCCCGGCGACAGCGCATTGAAACGGTGCGCGCCATCCTCGACGCTCCAGGCTCATCTGAAGCGAGCAGTTCACTGGGCGTGCATCGCAACACAACCGCATATCGTCTCAAGCGTATTGAGGAGGTAACGGGGTGGGACCTTCGCGAACCCGATCTCCGTCTCGCCCTCTCGCTCGCGCTGCGCATCCTTGATGCCGAGGGCGGCTTTGACGGGAGTGTTAACGAGTAGATAAACGAGCAGATCGGATTCTTTTAGGGTTCACAAGACCACATCTCCCCTAGGCGGTAGAATCTTCATATGGAACGCAGAGCGGCATCTCGTATGACGCTCCGCCGCGCCATCGCGCTCGCAGGGGCCGCCATCCTCTGCTTCTCAGGCGTGGTGGGTGTGGCGGGCGCTAACCCGACCCCTGCGGCCGCCGCCACCTTCGTGCAGAAGCCCTGCACCGACTGGAAGAGTCAGATCTCACCCCCTGAGACCATCCGGGTGCTTCGTACCAATTCCGGTGTCGTCGAGGAGATCCCCTTCAAGCTCTACGTCTACCGCACCCATGTGGCCGAGTTCTATACCGAGTACAAGGCGAGCCCCTATAGCGATGCCCTACTCGGCGTTGGCGCGATTGCCATTAAGCAGAACGCCTGGTCGTGGACCATGAAGGCCAAAGATTGGTTCTATGCGTCCACACTAAGGAGTGCAACGTTTGAACAATGGCTTAGAGATGATCTGGCCGATGATGGCAAAGTCAATGGGACCAAAGGACGAGCTGGATCAACAAACTCACAGAGAGCGACTGAAAACTTCAAGACTCTAGTTCCATTGCGCATTCGTTATGGCGCCGATTTGCTCAACGATGGCATTGGCGGACTTGTGCGCGACTATGCAAAGGGGCATGTCACGGCACCGATTGCCGTCTATACCGCGAGTGGCGGGATCACTCCAGTGGTCAGCCTCCCCGCCGACACCCCACGCTCGTGCTTTGACGTAACTGACGAGCCGTCCATCAATCAGATCTATCGCACTGGCGGCATCTACGACCCGGGCTGGACCTCTGGCAGCCGAAGCACCGCGCGATACAACGCCGCGGTTGACGCCACCTGGGGGACCACAGTGCAGCGGCTCAAGGACGACGGGAAGTGGTACTTCGCCAACCCGGGCTTCTACGGCAGCTGGAATGGTGGAGGTGGCTTATTCACTGGCTGCCTTGAGCCACCGCGCGCCGGCCAAAGTGGTATCCCTCTTCGGCATGCGACTCAGCCAGGGCATTGGCGTGGAGTTTCAATCTTTGTAATGAACGCTGATAGTTGCGCGAAAGAACGTAACCTCTCGGTTGAGGAGTTGATTCGAAACGTGTGGTACACGCTTGACGGCACAGCTACGGGTGAAACCTCATACAGCGTTGCAGGCTCTCGTGCCTACAAGTACACCATCAACTGGATTGAGCCAAACCGCATCATCTCGCCAGGCATTGATGTCACCGGCGATGGGAAGGGTGACTTCACGGCAATCGGCGCAGATGGCTCCATCAAGTTCCTCTCCGCCGACAAGTATGTCGGCACGAACGGGCGCCTCCGCAATCGGGTGCCAGGCACCATTCCAGCACTAGCGGGTGCCACCCTGATCGACCGCGACATTGCGCGCACCGAGCGTGATGGGGGCCTCTCGGTGCTCAGCTTGTGGCGCGCGGCCAACGGGGCCACGAGCCTCATCAAGACCCCAATCTCCAGTGGCGTCCTTGGCGCATCGGTCACGATCCTCGACGCCTACGCAGGCTTTGATACAACGGCGAACCTCACCCTTGATGTTGCCGACACCTCGGCCGACATCATTCAGGAGTTCTTCATTACCGAACGCACGCCGAATTCGACTGATGCCACGGCCGCGCGAATCCGACTCTTTGAAGTCAGCACGAGCAACTTGCCAACGCAACTTATTGAGACGGCGACTGGAGCTGACGCGATAACAGTGCTTCGTGACGTCACTGGCGACGGTGTGCCAGATGCCACCGTGCTCTGGCGCGCAACCGATGGAGCCCTCATGGCATCGCAAGCGGCTGGATCGGTGAGCTTCACGCCAAGCACACAGTGGTCACTTGGCACCCTGAGTACCCCAGGAGTTCTGCTCTGGCCGATCGCAAGTGGCTGGAGTGTGACCGCCGCTGATGCGTTGGGCGATACGGGCTCTGAGCTCTACTTGAGCTATCGAGATCTCAAGGGAATTGGTCATATCGTTCGCCTCGCGATGAGCGAAGTGCTCGACGTTGCAACTCCTCCGGTCGTCAACCCTGACCTTGTCTTCACACCAGAAACGGCACCGGCGCAGTACACAACGGTTCGGGCTGGTGAGAGCACGCTGGCAAAGGTTGCGGCTCGGCTCGGCTATAAGGTCAACACCCCCGCCTACACGAAGCTCTTCGCGCTGAATGCAGGACCAGTACGGCTTGAGACGATTCGCAAGGGCGACACCTACGCGAAGATCGCGAAGCGCGTCGGGCGCACTGAAGGCTGCCTGCGATCCATGAACCCGAAGAGTTCAAAGATCGCCTATCCGGCAAAGGTGCTCATTGCAGGGAAGACGGTGAGCGTGCCCGTTGACACGACCTGTGTGTACACGACGAAGAGCGTGATGTATCGCAACGCGCCAGTACGCATTCTCGCGGGTGAGGTTGACTGGTTGCGCGCAGCTGATACCTGGGAGCTGATCGCAACGCGCGCCGCCGCCATTGGGGTGACTGTGGATGCAGCCGGCCTCGCTGTACTGAACCCAACGATTGACCTCACCACCGCCACCGCAGGTACCGAGGTGCGAATCCGCGCCCCATGGGTCGCCGTGGTGCGCAGCAACGTTCCGGCCACCACCTTTGCCGTCGGCACTCGCACCTACGCCTGGGGGAGCCCGCTGGAGGTGTGGAAGGCCACCGCCTCAGGGAGCGTGCCGAAGCTCATGGCCCGCGACTGGACCGGCGACGGCATCCTCGACCTCTTCTTCACGAGCGTCTCCTCGACAGGGAGCGTGACCCTGGAGCGCCTCGGCTTCTCACGCGGCCGGTTGGTGCAGAAAGAGAAGGTCGTCCGTACCTCCGTGGGCAAAGGTTGGACGCTGCAGTAGGGGAAAAGCGGCGTTTCTTGTGCAAGATCACAATCTAGCCACCCCCTAAACCGCACCCAGGCCCACCAGAAAGACCCTATTCTCCTTCCGACGGCTTCTCCCCTGGCTTGCAGGGGGTGAAATCTGTGCCGTACGCACAAGATTCGGGCACTGCCCGGTGGAGGGGGATCATGTCGAAGGGGTATGGAGCACGCACCGAGGCCGAAACCAAGGCGGCGCTCGCCACCGTAGCCAAGGCCGAGAAGGCGGGCATTCGTACCGTGCAGCTGCAGTTCGTGGACCTGCACGGCATTACGAAGAGCGTGCAGATCCCGATTCACATGATGCCGAACGCAATTAAGCACGGCACCTGGTTCGACGGTTCATCGGTTGAGGGCTTCACGCGCATCGCCGAGAGCGATCAGATGCTGCGCCCCGACATGGACACGTGGCGCATTCTGCCGTGGGCGCCCGCCGAGAGCGGCGCTGGCACGGCGCGCGTGATCTGCGATGTGCTCCTTCCTGACGGTTCACCATTTGCCGGTGACCCACGTGGCGCGCTGCGCCGCCAGGTTGAGCGAGCTGCGAAGCTCGGCTACAAGGTGAACATGGGGCCAGAGCTGGAGTTCTTCCTCTTTGAGTACGGCGCTGATGGGCACCCAATCACCAAGCCGCACGACAAGGCCGGCTACTTCGACTTCACCGGTGACCAGGGGATCGAAGTACGTCAAGACATGGTCGACGCCCTCGAGGCGCTCGGCATCAAAATTGAAACCGCGCACCATGAAGTGGCACCAGGTCAGCACGAGATCGACTTCGAGTATTCGGACTCACTCTCGACCGCCGACAACGCCACAACCTTCAAGTACGCGCTGAAGGAGATCGCCAAGCAGCACGGGCTCTACGCGAGCTTCATGCCGAAGCCGATCTACGGCATCAACGGTTCGGGCATGCACACGCACATCAGCCTCGCCAGCTTGAAGACCGGCAAGAACGTCTTCTACGACGCAAAAGACAAGTACAGCCTTTCGCCCATTGCGAAGTCGTACATGGCCGGCATTCTGAAGCACGCGCGCTCAATGATCGCGGTGTTGGCGCCAACGGTAAACTCGTACAAGCGACTTGTTCCCGGATACGAGGCGCCAACCTACCTGGTGTGGGGTCGACGGAATCGCTCGGCACTGATTCGCGTGCCGATGATTTCGGCGGGCCGCTCGGTTGAGGCAACGCGCATGGAGCTGCGCTGCCCAGACCCATCGGCGAATCCATACCTCGCCTTTGCGGTGATGATCGCCGCTGGCCTCGACGGCATCGAGAAGAAGATGGTGCTGCCAGACCCAGTTGAGGAGTCACTCTACGAGATGGACTCGGTCCGAGTTGCCCAGAAGGGGATCCAGGAGCTGCCAGGGAGCCTGATTGAGGCGATCGGAGAGCTCAAGGCAAACCCAGTCATCTGCGGCGCCCTCGGTGAGCACATCCTCTCGCACTTCTTGGACGCCAAGCAGGCCGAGTGGGACGAGTACCGCACGCACGTTTCGAACTGGGAGGTTGAGCGCTACCTCGAGCTCTACTAGCGGCAGTCCGGGGCTAGCCTCGGTGGATTGAGGACTGAGAACGGGGGTCGCAGGGTGCGGCTCCCGTTCCGCTATCCTTCCCCTCCCGCGATGCGGGATCGGTCGGGGCGTAGCGCAGCTTGGTAGCGCGCGTCGTTCGGGACGACGAGGTCGGAGGTTCAAATCCTCTCGCCCCGACCAGCGAACTACTGCAGGTCAATGCGCCCTTAGCTCAGCGGATAGAGCATCTGGCTTCGGACCAGAGGGTCGGGGGTTCGAGTCCCTCAGGGCGCACCACTTTTCACTCATCAATCTCATCGCCTACACTTTTCGCATGTCTTCGCCGAAACGTTCGACACGACGGGGCACCTCACTCGCAGACCGGATGACGGCTGCGCTCGCACCGTACCGATCCGCGGCCGTCGCCGCCGTGGTGCTCCGCATCTTCCTGGGCGGCACCATGCTCTATGCCGCCGTTGACAAGGCCCTCCTCGACCCGCGCTTCTTGCAAGCGAGTGGCGTCGGCTCCATTGGCGAGACGCTGAACTTCTTCGTCACATCGGGGGGCCCGCTCGCCGGGCTCGTAGAGGCGGTGGCGCTGCCACAACCTGTCTTTATCGGTGCATCGATGGCGTTCACCCAGCTGCTCGTTGGCGCATCGCTGCTGACCGGCTCATGGGTGCGCCCTGGCGCACTGCTCGGCGCAGGTATCTCACTCACGCTGGCACTCACCGCTTCGTGGGGGGTGAGCCCGTACTACTACGGTAACGACCTGCCGTACCTCGTCGGATTCTTTGCACTCGCTGCACTCGGTGACGGCGGAGTGCTGCGCCTCGGTGCCCCAGCGCAGCGGGCATACAGCCCAGAGCGACGCGCAGCGATCGTGAGCGGCACAGGCGTTGCTGCCGGCATTGCCGCCCTCCTTCTCCTCGACCGGTCACGGGCCATTTCGGCGATCACCGAGGGTGGCACCCCTTCACCGTCGCCAACGCCGGGAGCGAGCCCGACGCCAACGCCATCAAGCTCCGCGCCCGCGGGGGGCACCGCGATTGACGGTGCATCAGGCCTAGCCGACGGTCAGGCGTTGAACTTCTCTGCGGGGGGTACTGACGCAGTACTGATCAACGATGAGGGCACCTACCGCGCCTTTGAGCGCGCCTGCACCCATCAGGGGACCAGCGTTGATTGGCAGGCGGGGAGTGGTGACTTCCTCTGCAGCAACCATGGTGCACGTTTCTCTTCGGAAGGCGGGGTAACGATGGGGCCGGCAAACAGTCCACTGCGCGCCATCGAAGTGACTGTCAACAGTGACGGAACTGTGGTTTACCGCCGAAACTGATGAGGGTACTTCTCACGGGATCTCAAGGAACCGTCGGTGGTGCATTCAGGCGAGTCGCGGCAGTCCGAGGTATAGATGTGCACCCGTGGAATCGGGCAGAGGTACCACCCGAGGAGCCATCCACCGTTGACGCATATTTGAAGCGTGTGCGACCAGATGCAGTACTCCACCTTGCTATGGGCGCACCAACCTGGGCCGCTCAGATGGCTGGGTACAGCGCAGAGGAGCGAATCCCTTTTGTGTTTACAAGCACCGTGTCGGTGTTTGCAGCTCCGGGTCCCCACGAAATCGCGAGTGAACGAACCGCCACAGACGAGTACGGGCGCTACAAGGCCGATTGCGAAGATGCGGTGCTTAACGCATCTACCGAAGCTGTCGTCGTACGCCTCGGCTACCAGATAGATCCGCATGGACCCGGGAACAACCTGGCCCAGCACCTTCGGGAGCAGGCCGCCTCTGGTGCAATCAAGGCCAGTGCCGGTTGGATTCCAGCAACATCCATTCTTACCGACACGGTGGACGTCTTGATCAACCTACTCGCCAATCCGCGGCCTGGGCTACATCACCTCGATGCAAACTCGAGTGACGCATGGACGTATCCAGAGATCGTCACCGCGATCGGGCAGATGCTCGGTGAGCGCTGGAGCATTGAGACGACAAACGATCGAGTACATGATCAGCGCCTCTTGAATAGCCTTCCCGTGCCAGCACTTTCAGCAACGCTCCCGCTACGCCAGTGATCGTTTCTCAGTTGTTGCGCGAGATGTGACCTCTCGACGATAGCGTCGTGATCGATGGTCAGTGCGACCTGCAGGATCACCTCGTTTGCGGATTAATTCATGAGCCGAGGGGCGGTGCGATCGGCTACTCTCCCCCTTCGGCGGAGCTTGGGCGCGTGCGTCGTTCGGAACGACGAGGTCGGAGGCCTAAACCCTCTCGCCCTGACCAGCATCACCAGTGATCTGGAAAACTAAGCGATGATAGGCACATGCGCCCTTAGCTCAGCGGATAGAGCATCTGGCTTCGGACCAGAGGGTCGGGGGTTCGAGTCCCTCAGGGCGCACCACATGTCAGCGCCGCCTACGGCGCTCTACGAAAGGGAGTAGACCCGATGGGTGCTGGCACTCCGGCGATCGCACTGCTCACCGAGCACGGTGTGCCGTTCACGCTGCATGAGTACGAGCTAGAGCCACTGAGCGGCGTCGACCAGCACCGCGGCGAGCGAATCGCCTACGGCGACGCTGCGGCTGCCGCTCTCGGCATCTCACCTGACCGTCTCTATAAAACGCTGGTGTTGGCCATTGAAGGTGCGAAAGATGCGCGACTGCTCTTTGCTCTCGCGGTGGTGCCAAGCAGCGGCGAGCTCTCAGAGAAGGGGGTTGCGGCGGCGTTGGGTGCGAAACGAGCGGCGCTCGCGGATGCCGAGAGCGTGCGCCGCGTTACGGGCTACGTGCCAGGAGGCGTGAGCCCGCTCGGCTCTAAGCGACCACTGCCGCTGCTCCTCGATTCCGGAGCGAGTGCGCACGCTACGATCGTCGTCTCAGCGGGGCAGCGCGGTCGCTCGATTGAACTGTCGCCCGCCGATCTCCTGCGAGTTGGAGGGGGCGTTATGGCACCGATCGGCGTCACACGATGATTCGTAGCGCGCGGCACCCGCACCTTGCCCCGTCGAGCGCGCAAGAGACCTATCCGCAGATTCCCGATTACCTGCAGGCAACGGCAATCACCCTCAATTCAAATGGTGTCTCGGTCACCCTTCTGCCCGATGCCGGCCTTCGCGTCGGCAGCATCGTCATTGGCGGTCGCGAACTGCTTGTGCGCGAGAACGGTCACCCCGCAACGTGGGGGATCTTCCCGATGGCGCCGTGGGCTGGGCGCTTGGCGAACGCCACGTTCACCGACCTCGCCGGCGCTACACATCAGTTCCCGTCAACCTGGGGCGATCACGCCTTCCACGGGCGCCTCTATCAGAGCAGTGCGAACGAGCAGAGTGTTTCCGGTGACGGCACAGCGGCGGTAATGTACGCGCCGCTTGATCGTGCCGCCGGCTGGCCGCTTAACGCACGCGCCGAAGTTGCTGCGGTGCTCACTGGTAACGCCACAGCGGGTGCGCTGACGATCACCCTCACCATTACTGCGGAGGTGGCACAGCTCGTCACCGCTGGGTGGCACCCCTGTTTCCGTCGCTTCTTGCTCGACGCGAATCTGCGCAGCGAGATGGGCGCCGAGGGGGTGCTCTCATTCGCACCAAGCGGCGTGTTGGCACGGGATACCGCGATACCAGGCTTGCACCTTGTTGATGCGGTGCAGCCTGCCGTTGATGGCGGCGTTGCCACCCCAGGCTCAGGGGCAACGTGGGACGACCCATTCGTCGGAGTCACCAGGCCACCGCAGATCACCTGGGGTGACGAACTTGTATTGACCTTGACGGCGGGTCCAGCCGTGACGCACTGGATGGTCTACGACCCAGATGATGCCCTCTGCGTGGAGCCACAGGCCGGCCCGCCGGACGCCTTCCATCGTGGTGGTGCGATCGAGCTAAAGGCGGGGGAGAGCCTCTCTGTACCGCTCGTGCTGAGTTGGTCTGCATAGCGTAGATCTCCGACGCGCTCGCTCCGCCGTGTATCGTTCACCAATGCCAGCAGCACCACTCGGATTCGCCACTCGACATCCGCGGCTTGGAGCCGCGCTCGGCGCTCTGGCGATCTCACAATCCTCAACGCTCGCCAAGCTCTCTGGCGGCTCACCTGCCGTAGTGACGCTCTTCCGCGGCGTAGTCTCGCTCCCCTTCCTCTGGTTCATTGCACGCCGCGAAGGGCACACGGCCAATCGGCGCGATCGGCTCCTCGCCGTACTCGCCGGTGGGCTCTTCGCCCTCGACCTGCAGTGCTTCCACATCTCCATTCCACTCCTCGGCGTAGGTCTTGCAACCGTGGTGCCGAACGCGCAGGTCTTCATCGTCGGCATCTACGCCGCACTCATGGGGGAGCGCACGCCAGGCCGTGCCATCGCGGCGATTCCGTTTGCCTTCCTGGGACTCCTCTTGCTGGCCCAGGTGGTGGACCCGTTTGCCGGTGCACTCAACGTGTCGGCCGGCAGCGACCCAGCACTCGGCGTGCTCTGGGGTCTCGGCGCGGCGGCTTTCTACGGCCTCTACCTAGTGATCACCCGCCGCATCTCCTCGGGCTCCAGCGCCGTGGGGCCGTTCGGCATGCTGCGTGACGCAGCAATCGGCACCATCCTGGTTTCGGGGCTCATCGCTGCTGCTGGCGGGACGCTCCTCCCGCCCGACCTCTGGCCAGGGGTCGGCTACCTGGTGCTCCTCGCCCTCATGTCGCAGGTGCTCGGCTACCCGCTGATCAACGCCTCGATCCCGCACCTACCGAGCGTTGTGGGCTCGGTGCTCCTCTTTGTGCAGCCGCTCATGACCGTGGTTGCAGGGGCGCTGATCTTCGGCGAAATCCCAGCACCCGGTCAGCTGCTCGGCGCGCTGATCCTCTTTGCGGGGGTGCTGGTCGCGGCGCGCCGCTAAGCGGGCTTGCGCAGCGTTAAGAGTCGCGCCGGATTCTCAACGGTGATCGTCTTGATCGTTGCCGCGTTGACGCCCGCTTCAACCAACCGTGGCAAGAAACTCTTCTGCAGATAGGTGTAGCCGTTGCCGCCGTACGAGGCGAGCTGCGAGTCGTGGCAAACATCCTGGCTTAGCAGGATCTGCTTCTCAAAGCCTTCGTTCAGCAGTGTGCTGATCAGATCTACGACCTTCGGCTCACCAGCGCGCTCAAGCGGCGTGAAGCTCATCCCCAAGAAGTCGGCCTCAACATGTGCGCCGCGGCGCACGATCTCGCGCCAATGCTCAATGCGCGGATGGGAGTCGCAGTGGCCAATTACAATGCGCGCCGGGTCGAGTCCTTCATCTTCAAGAATCGTGAGTTGCGCCAGGCCAACATCACTCTGCACCGCGTGGGTGGTGACCGACGCGCCGGTGCGCAGTGCGGCTCGGGCAGCGGCGCGGAAGACGCGCTCCTCTTGCGCGGTGACCCATGGCTTATCCGTCCCGATCTCGCCGATGATTCCTGGCCGCACTGGTCCGCCGACAAACTCCTGCACGATCTCGTCGGCGAGATCATCGATGGAGCGGCGATCGATGCGCGCCTCGGCGGGGTAGTAGGCCTGGCGGTACCAGCCGGCACCGGCCACGATGTGCAGCCCGGTCGCCTGCGAGAGGCGGGCGAGCCGCGTCAGGTCTCGGCCGATGCCGATGGGGGTTACGTCCACCAGGGTGCCGCCGCCGAGGGCCTTATAGGCGGCCAGCTCCTCGTTTATGCGTGGCTCGTCGCCGATCAGCTCCCAGTAGTCCCAGCGGTTCTCGATCCACCAGAGGCTGCACTTAGTGTGCTCGTGGGGGAGGGTGAATCCGAGGTCGCCAGGCGCTACGGGGCCGAGGACGGTTTGGACCTGGCCGGGAGCGGCGCGGTTGCTCATAGGGGCATCCTACGGCCTGCGCAGCCCGCGCAACCCCTTGGCAGCAGGCTGGCCAGAGTGGGATCATCGCCCTCAAGGCGCCGAGGTGGCCCGCTGGGCCTGCCCCGCCGGATTATGTGAGGTAGTGACGAGATGAAGATCAAGTCGACACTCCTGGCGCTCCTTGCGGGTGCCGCCATCGTGGTCGGAGCCTGTGGTGGCTCAACCGCGAGCCCAAGCGCCAGTGCCGCAACAGGCACTGTCTGTGAGCAGGCGATCGCCGCGGGCGAGCCAGCCACCACGCTGCTCGGGAAGATCTGCGCCGCTGGCGTGATCAAGATCGCAACCGACCCGGCCTATCCACCATATTCCGAGCTGAATGCATCGGGTGAATACGTTGGATTCGACTCAGACACAGCTCGTGAGACGGCCAAGCGCCTCGGCGTCACCGTTGAGTGGGTAACCCCTGACTGGGCCGCAGTCACCGCCGGCAGCTGGGCTGGCCGATGGGATATCTCCATCGGTTCCATGACCCAGACCGAGGAGCGCGCCATGGTGGTCGACTTCCTCGAGCCGTACTTCTATGAGGCCGGATACCTCATCGTTCCAACAGATTCGGCGATCACTTCGGTCGCTGACCTGGCTGGCAAGACGATCTGCGCCGGTGAGAGCACCACGCACGCCACGTGGATTGAGGGCGGATTCGCCACCAGCACCGTGGTCGATGTGTTCAACCAGGCACCAGCGGGTGCCATCCTGAAGACCTATCCAACCGACTACAACTGCATCGAGGCGTACCTTGCGGGCCGCACCGATGACTGGGATGCCATGGCACAGAGCCGTGAGTTCATCGAGAACGCAATCGCGAATTCAGACGGCAAGCTGAAGTTCCTCTCAGAAGAGGCAAACTTCGCCGGACGAATCTCGTTCGCGCTCGACAAGTCGGGCCCAGACACCGCTTCGGCAATCGTTGCGATCAACAAGATCATCGCCGCGATGCATGCCGATGGCACGCTGTCAGGCTTCTCGATGACGCACCTGGATCGCGACGTAACGAAGCCGTAACGAACGGTTAGCGGTTATTTGGGGCAGGGGAGCTGCGGGGAAACCCGCAGCTCCCCTCTCCATACTTGAGGGGGTCGCGTGCATATTGATGCCGAACTACTAGCAAAAGCGGTTGCCAAAGACGAGGCACGTCGTGCCGCGCGCTGGCAGCTGCGGTTCCGCCTCGGCTGGGCCGCACTCTTGGCTCTGCTCGCAGCGTTTGTCTTCTTCTCCCTCAACGTAGAAATTGACTTCCTTACACGAGCCACTCCATTTATTGTCGAGGGCATCTGGATCACCCTCGCCGTCTCCTCAGCATCGATCGTTCTGGCAACGCTCCTTGCTGCGCTCGGCGCGCTCGGTCGCCTCTCCAGCAACGCCGTCGTCAACGCGATCGCGTCGTTCTACGTCAGCTTCTTCCGCGGCACGCCGCTTATCTTGCAGCTGCTCGTTTGGTACTTGGCACTGCCGCAGGTCGGCATCATTCTCGACCCAATCTTCTGCGCCATCGGCGCCCTCGGCATGAACTACGGCGCCTATATGACTGAGATCTTCCGCGCCGGCATCCAGGCGGTTCCGCTTGGTCAGCGCGAGGCAGCCTCGGCGCTCGGCATGTCTGGCGGCACCGCCTTCCGCCGGATCATCGCCCCACAGGCGTTCCGCATCATTGTTCCGGCCATCGGCAACGACTTCGTCGCCATGTTGAAGGACTCCGCCCTCGCCTCGACCGTCGCGCTCCACGAGATCGTCTGGCGCGCACGAAACATCGGCCAGAAGGAGTTCAAGACGCTGCAGACCTTCATCATCGCCGCAATGATCTACTGGACGCTCACCATCGTCTTCACGGCGGTGCAGAATCGTATTGAGTCCCGCCTCGCTGCGGGCGACCGAAACAAGGCGGTGAAGGGATGAGCGACATGAAGAGCCTCTCAACGACACCAGCTGTACATGCGCTCCACCCCGCCGAGAAGCCAGGGGTGCTGGTGAAACCTGGCGCCGAGCCGGTGTTGAAGGCAACGAATGTGACGAAGTGGTTCGGCGAGAACCACGTACTGCGTGGCGCATCAATCACGGTCTGGCCGGGCGAGACCGTCTGCATCCTGGGGCGTTCAGGCTCAGGGAAGAGCACCTTCCTACGCAGCTTGAACTTCCTCGAAGATCCAACCGACGGCACCGTTGAAATCGATGGCGTCATTGTTGGTGCCGATCCCTTCCACAAAGAGGGGAGTGAGCGCCAAGATCGAATCCGCGAGGTGCGCATGCGCGCCGGCATGGTCTTCCAGGAGTTCAACCTCTTCCCGCATCTCAGCGTGATTGAGAACTGCGTGGAGGCACCGATTCACGTGAAAGGGATGCCGCGTAAAGAGGCAGAGGCGATCGCCGAGAAGTATCTTGCTAAGGTCGGCCTACTCGAGAAGCGCGACGAGTATCCGTCACGACTCTCCGGCGGCCAGCGCCAGCGCGTTGCCATTGCGCGCGCACTCACGATGCAGCCGAAGGTGCTCTTATTCGATGAGCCGACGAGCGCACTTGACCCAACCTTGGTCGGCGAGGTGCTCAAGGTCATGGCAGACCTGGCGCACGAAGGGCGCACCATGATCGTGGTCACCCACGAGATGGACTTTGCGCATGAGGCGGCCGACCGCGTCTACTACATGGATAAGGGCGAGTTCGCCGAGGTTGGACCACCAGAGCAGGTGATCGACGCGCCGAAGGATCCGCGTACCAAGGAGTTCCTCTCGCGCTTCCGCACCCTCGGCTCCAAGAAGTAACCATGGCGGGCGGCGCACCCGACCTGCTGGTAGTTGGCGGCGGTGTCTGGGGCACGTGGACGGCGCTACACGCGCGACGTCTCGGCGCCACCGTTCAGCTGATCGAAGAGCGCGAGCCGGGCGGCCCCAAGACCACCTCCGGCGATTACAGCCGCATCATTCGGCACTCCCATGGCGAGGATGCGCTGCTCATGGGCTGGACGCAGCGCACACTGGTTGCCTGGAAAGAACTCGGTGAGCAGGCCGGCGAGCAGATCTTTGTGGAGAGTGGCGTCGCCTGGTTCGTTTCGGGCGATGGAATTTGGGAGGCGAACTCGGAGCAGCGCATGCGCGAGGCTGGCGTGCCGTGCGAGCGCATCACCCCAGAAGAGGCGCTGCACCGTTGGCCAACGCTCGGCACCGACGGTCTGACATCTGTGCTCTACGAGCCGACCGCCGGCTTCTTGCGCGCGGGGAACGGCGTACGCGCAGCGGCGCGCATGTTCGAACGCGAGGGTGGCGTGATCGTACGCGGTCGCGCAACGCCAGCAGCAGACGGCAGCGCGCTTGACGCCAGTGGCACACCGATCACCGCAGGGGCAACCGTATGGGCGGCGGGGCCGTGGCTTCCGGAGCTCTTCCCACAGCTGGTTGGCGCTGATGCTGAGGCTTCCATTATTCCGGTGCGCCGCGACGCGATCTACTTCGATGCGCCAAACATGGGTGTGGGCGAAATGCCAACCTGGATCGACGAAGGGCTTGCCGTCTGGGGGATTCCCAACGATCAGGGTCACGGCGTGAAGGTTGGCCCAGAGTTCGATGCGGGGAACTTTGATCCGAGCGTCTGGCCCGACGAGGCGCACCCAACCTCGATCGCGCGCGCCCGCGAGTGTGCGGTGCGATTCCCAGCGCTGAAGAGTGCACCGATCAAAGAGACGCGCGCCTGTCAGCACGAGCGCACCAAGAGCGGCCACTACGTGTTGGATCAGCATCCCGAGAACCCTGCGATCTGGCTCGCCGGTGGTGGATCAGGACACGGCTACAAGCAGGGGCCGATGGTGGGGGAGCTGATGGCCCGCGCGGCGCTGAACCGCAACCCAGTGCAACTGCCAGATCGACGCTTCAAGCTGCACGATCGCAGCGAGGGACCATCGAGCCCAATGGGAGAGATGGGGCTCGCCTAGCCCCGGGTGCCGCTCAGCGCGGCGTCGTCTCGGAGGCGAGGAACTCGCGGACGAGCGACTGGAAGTGATGCACCCCGTTCTCACGGAGCGCTGAGAAGCGTCCTGAGGTGTAGGCACTCGACTTCAGGCCGCGCTGCACCTGTTCACAGATCACGATGTCTTCCTGCTGGATCTGGTCGCTAAAGGCGATCCCCTGCTGCATCGACTCCCAGCCTGGGCCGGTGCCCGGCGAGGCGAAGTACCACTCGAAGATGGTTAGGGTGCGGTTCGGCCCGAGCGGGATCACGAGGTTGAGCGAGAGGTTGTCGGGGTAGAGGTTCAGCATCATGTTTGGGAAGCACCAGTAGTAGAGGGCGTCATCTTCGCCCTCGCCGCTGCGAATGAAGCGGCGATCGACGCCATGTACCTCGCCCTCCTTCAGGTCGCGAATCGGGGCGAGTGACTTGGAGTAGAAGCGGTATGGCTCCACCTTGTAGGCGTCGTAGTCGAGCTCCTTAAAGAGATCTGGGTGTGCGATGGGGATGTGATACCCCTCAAGGTAGTTGTCGACATAGACCTTCCAGTTGCACTCCACGATGTAGTCGCGGCGCTCTACGAGCTGCATCTCGTCCATCGGGAACCCAGCAGCGGCAATCTCGCTTGGGATTGCGCCGAGGACCTCTTCGAGTGGTGGTGCATCGGCGCTCAGGTTGGCGAAGATGAACGGCCCGAAGACGGCGGTGCGCACGGGGATGAGGCCGAAGTCCTCTTTGCGGAACCCCTCGGTCTGATCCATCTCTGGACAGGTCTTCAGAGCACCGTCGAGCCCATACGTCCACCCGTGATAGCGGCACTGCAGGCTCTTGCGATTCCCCTTGCTCAGCGCCACCTGGCCGGCACGGTGGCGGCAGACGTTGTGGAAGCCAGAGATCGTGCCATCGAGACCGTGTACCAAGACGATCGGCTCATCGAGGATGTTGGCCGGTACGAAGTCGCCCGGTCGCGTGAGGTCGGCGGTGCGCGCCACGATCTGCCAGGTGCGGTTGAAGATCGCTGCACGCTCGCGCTCGTAGACCTCAGGTGAGAGGTACTCGTCGGCGGTGAGGGTGTGTGCCTCACCGGTTGGAACCGGGAAGCGGGCCGCCTGCTTGTCGTGCTGCGGCGTCGTCACGCCGTTACTCCGCGGCGGCGGCGAGCTTTGCGGCGATGGCGGCGCGAGCCGCCTGGCGATCGCTGAAGTCAATCCCCTCCATGTCGCCTGGGGCGAGACCGGCAGCCCAACCGCGCGAGGTGCGCTTCCCGTCGGCGGCGTAGCGGTCGGCGACCATCAGGTCGAAGGCCTGCACGCTCGCCTCGAGCTCGCTGTAGCGGCCTGGCGGCAGCATGCTCGAGGCGGTGCCGCGCTGCTGTAGTTCGCACACGTGCCAATCCTGGCGGTTGGTCATATCCCAGAAGCCGTGCGCATCTGAGAAGTCGTAGTCGGGGAGCTTGATGGTGTCTGGGTGCAGGTACCAGTCGCAGACAACGCGCGATCGACCTGGGCCGAGCGGCTCAATCATGTGCACCATCAGGTAGTCGGGGTGCAGCGAGAGGAGCAAGTTTGGCCAGACGGCGAAGTACTGGATACGCTTCGCGTCGGTCTCGGTCATTCCCTTGAGCCATGGACGCGAGTGCGATCCCTTGTCGAGCCCCATGGTGAGCGCCTCGCCGACGAGCGGCTGCCAGCCGCCCTTCCACCAGCCGCG
>Ga0209768_10000712_pt1 | contig 22057 bp, 17 predicted proteins | sample LauGreSBDMM110SD_3_FD_187564 | JGI IMG/M metagenome (GOLD analysis project Ga0209768, IMG submission 187564) | Freshwater lake microbial communities from Lake Michigan, USA - Sp13.BD.MM110.SD (SPAdes) (version 2) | ecosystem: Environmental > Aquatic > Freshwater > Lake | place: Lake Michigan... | reverse complement strand
GCACAAGGGTCATAAAAATCACAGTATGAAAGAAAAAAACTTTTTTCTGAAGCTTCTTAGATTGTCAAAGGTCGGTTGTTCAGATTCAGCGCAACTGTCCGACACGCTTGCACCTAACTTATATATAACCCCCATTTTTTGAGGCTTACCTCGCAAATGGCTTGGCTAACCCTCATTTTTTGAGGGTCATCAAATATAATCAATACTATTTTAGTATTCAACAAGAAAACTCACCTAAAAAAATAGATCGGTAAATTAATAATTATCTATTTCAAGATCCAATCCCCCAATATTCTACATCATCATCAACATCTTGAATAAACTCCACAACGAAATCAGTATGGTGATGATTACAAAATTCATTTAGATTCTTTCTCCGAATGGTTTCTTGAATCCATTTTGTTCTTTCTTTGAAGTTGGTAAAAACTTTTGTGTTTTCAATTCCGCCTTAATGGGGTAGTCGATAATAATTTTCATAAGTTTTGTTTAAATTGATTAATACTCTTTTTGAAATGATAAATAATTCTTTTTGATTAGTCAATCGGGAAAAATAAATAATGGTTAGGTTTTTTTTTGATTCTAGTTATTTTACTTAAATTGGTTTTAAAAGTAATTTAGTCTGATTTTATAATTTCAAAATAAATCAAATGTTAGTAATAATAAATGCAATCACTAGAAAACGAATTCAAGTCGCAGAAAATGATTTAGAAAGAAAGATGAATTGGAATGGAGCAATTATAAGAGCAAAGGAATTAGAAGGATGGAGGTTACCAACAGATAAGGAGTTAAAACAGATGAACAACCAGTTGCACGAAAAAGGAAAAGGCAACTTTAAAAACGATGATTACTATTGGGGATGTGAGAAGGAAAGCGAATTCTGCGACTACCGACGTATTTTTTATTTCGACAATAGTGGTGGCGTGGGAACCTACCGAAATATGTGGATGTCTAGTTATGTTCGTCTGGTTAGGGATTTATAATTCATTTTCTAACAATACTCTATTTTGAATTCAAAATACAGAAAGCAGTTCTCCTAATCTACCAACCCCATTAACGGCTGTTTCATTGATATAAGTTACATCAAGCCCTTTCAGAAAGTCTTTATTTGGATTTGGATCCAAAACGATTATTTGACAATGTGAGTTCGTATTTAAAACAAGTTCATTTGCAGGATAAACTTCAAGCGATGTACCTATTACAATCAAAACATCACAATCATTAAGCACATTCTTTGCTTGTTTCAAATCTTTAGGATTGAGTTCTTCTCCAAACCAAACTACATTAGGTCTTAATTGGCTTCCTCGTTCGCATTTATCTCCAAGTTTCAAATCTCCATCACAGGGGTATACGAAATTGGGATTCATTGTTGACCGAGACTCAAATAAATTGCCATGTAGGTGAATTACATTTTTACTTCCAGCACGTTCGTGAAGATTATCTACATTTTGAGTAACCACCAAAACATCATGATATTTTTCAAGTTCTGAAATAAAATTATGAGCTGAATTTGGTTGACAATTAGAAACTAGATTTCTAAATTGATTATGAAACTCTAGCATTTGTTCTTTGTTTTTAACCCATGCATTTTTGTGAGCTACATCTTCGGGATTTAATTCTGTCCACATTCCAAAACGATCCCTAAAAGTGGGTGCTCCACTTTCTTGACTTACTCCAGATCCCGTGAAAAAAACTAGTTTCATAGAAGCTAATATAATCTTAATTATGGAAGTTTAAACTTTTTCCATTGAGTTGATCCATCACTCCATTTTTTATTCCAATAATAAGAACTTGAAACCAAGTCTTTACATTGATAAACATAGCCTCCATCAACAAAGTATGCATCATTACCAACAATCACCCCATTTGAACCTAAAGGAGCATTGGTATTTTTAATTTCCGTTTTATCGGAATTTGAATTTGAATATGCCGGACTTACCGCATAAATCATAAACCCGAATGATGCCATCAACATGGATGAACCAACCATCAGCTTGTACCAGTTTTCTTTTACAAAAGTTTTCATAGAATTTGTTTTAATGTTTTTCTAAAATTAAGACAAATAATTGATACTAACGGAAGATATTGACTTATCTGGATCGTTTATCTGGTACTAGTCAAATGAATGAATTTGTGAAAGTCACTGGTAGTATTTTCTTTAAGTTCTTTAAAAGCTAATTCATTTGACACTTGAATGCTTTCACCTGTAAGTTCAAGTTGATGTCCTTTCCAAATAAAAATAGAATTTAACTTCATAAGGTTCTGAAATAGTTGGTCGTTTTCTTCTTTTGCTCTCATATTATAAATTAATGTAGTCTTGTTTAGGTTTAATCATTGTTACATATCTTGGATAGTGCTTTCTATTGTTTACTCTAAATCCATGCTTTCTGAAAAATGCGGTTTGAATAGCAACAGTTGAGGCGTTTAATGGATCTAGTCCCACTGCTCCTGTACATTCCAGAAACATTTTTGGTAGGTATCCAAGTGTCCTCCCAATAAAATTAAATATAATGTCCATCAATATGGATCCGACTCCAATATTGCGAATTTCATGAGTTACCAGAACTCTTGTAATTTCTATTGTATCATCCTTATGCGGACTTAAGCGAATATGAGATCCATCCGGCAAGAAGATAGTAATAGAATCATGAATATTTAATACAGTTTTATCAGGATTCATAACAATTGACCTCATTATTTCTTTTTCGATGGCCATTCCTAATAAATAATATTTCCCTTCAGGTTTAAAGTAATTATCAATACTGTCTTCAAGGATTTTGAAAATTCCGTCACTCTCATAGAATTCTGCGGAATGTATTTTAAAATTGGTTTCTTCTGAGTATAGTTTTAATAATTTTTTTTTATCCTTTTGATAAATTTCTCTGTGTTCTTTTATTGTCATTTGATTTTTTTAAAAGAATAGAAGAAATAAAGGAACAAGTCAACTGATTTAGGCTTTCTTTTTTCAAAAGTTCGCTTATTTATTATATGAATCCTGATCGGTAGAATGAAGACGGGAGCGGGATTCTGAAATATTATGAACTACTCTGGGATCAAACCAAAGTTCAACATCAGCACAAAGTCGGAAGATGTGGTTTGGGGATAAGTGACTATTCCTAAGTTGTCGACAAAAATTGGTTTTCACTGAAGCCAATTAACCTCTCAATCTAACAAGAATGGGAGCGTGAGTGTCCACCTGAATCAATTGATTTGGGTAGGGCGTACTCACGCAACCAACTCATCAACAGAGAATTGATAAATCTATTTTTCTAAATAATAATATTTGAACTAACTATAGCAGATTTAAATAAAACTAAGTTTTATTTCTGACGAGATTTTAATTCACTTTCAGTTATTGTTTCACTAAAGCAGTTGGAACAACATTTATCACAACATTCAATGTAAATTGTTCGATTTATTTCAACATTAATTATTAAAGAAATTCCACAATTATTGAACTAATAAAGAATTTATTTTTAAAAATAAACGGATACTATTTTCAGCCTTGTAGTCTTTTTATCACTAGCTTAGTTCTTGGATTTTAAATGTCAAAAAAAATGAAGAAACTTCTATTAATAGCTTTATCAATTGTTTCATTTTCAGTTTGTTCTCAAAACATCGCGGAATTGGAAAAAGAGAATACCACTCTAGATGCGCAGCGTTCTATAATTCAATTATTGAAGAAAAACATTTCTAGGGAATATGATTCGATTTTGGCAATTCAAGACTTGGACATCAAAAAACTCAAATTGGTTTTAATTCCAATAAAGAAGTCAATAGATAGTTTGAATCAAATTATTGCATCATTTGGAATAAGTGAAAATAATCTCAACATGTATAATCTCCTAAAAAAAGAAAATATTATAAATACAACTACAAAAAAGCACAACAGTTTTTATAAGCAATTGAAGAAAGAATTTTCTTTTTCTCAAGACCAGAAATTTCTCATCGTACAGGATTTTATTTGCTTGGAAGTATTCGATGCTAAGGGCAGATTATATTCCTTTGATAAGATAACGCTCAATAGTGACCAAATTGAAAAACAAAAGAAATTATTATCGAAGGGCTCCATCTTATATTTAAAAGAAAACGATGTGTTTTTGGAGAATTTGACTGGTGTAAACGCGAATTATCTCTCCCTATTACAACAAATGGAAGCGTTAAATCAAAGACTTGAAATAATTAGTAATGATATTGATAAAATTGAAGATTTAAAAAAACAACTATCTCTTAGGTGTGAGCAAGAGAAGACAAAATTAGATAATGATTATGATCAAATTTCCACTTCTATCATAGAAATTAACAATCAAATAACTATCATAAAGGAACAAACAAGGGTGGAAAACCAAAAGTTAATTAACTACTCAAAATTCAAGACGAAAAATGTAAATGGAATCGAAATTTGCACCACTCCTTTGACTGTTCGAGAATTTAGAAATGGTGACGAAATAAAGAAGGCAAGAACAGAAGGGGAATGGAGTAAATTCAATGAGCTGAAAATACCGTCATATCATTTTAAAGATTTTGATGACAAAGAAGGCAACTACGGTTTTATATATAATCTTTATGCCATTACAGACGATCGAGAGCTCGCGCCTCTAGGTTTTCATAAGTTAAACCTGATTGATTATAACTCTTTAGAAGATCAATCGATCTTTACTACAGAAACAAAATTGGTTGAATGTTGGTGTGGAGATGGTACAGAAGGAATCTATGAATCATGCACAAATTGCAACTTTTGGACTGAATCACAAAGAAAATACAATGTTTGTTCAAAGTGTCAAAACAGCAAGCAACATATAGTGGGAAAGAAAAAATGTTCATGGTGCAATGGAAAGAAAACTATACGTCAAAGCCAATCTAATATGGAGGATAGGGAATTTAGCGTATTTCCCACTTCAACAAACCAAGTAGTGTATGGTTTTAATGGCACAGTTTGGAATGACCCTACATCGTTAGGCAGAATGGAAATTGATGAAGTGGGTAAATGCAATGAATTGCTCTTTACTGGTAATATTAAATATAATGAAATCGAAAAGCTTGGATATCAAATCCTAATTTGTAAAGATCGTGATTTTAAGTATGTGGATGATGGTGGTAATACTAAAATTGGTGATGTTGAAATAATGAATTCATTTTTAGCTGTAACAAAGTTTAAAAATGGTGATCCTATAAAATATATTGAAGACCCTATAGAATGGGAATTAGCTTTAAAAAATAAAATACCAGCTTATTGTTATTATAATAATATTAATACAGGCATAGGTTGTATATATAACAACCATGCTTGGAGCGATAAAAGAGGATTATTACCTAAAGGATGGAGGTCTTTGACAAAATATGATTTGACAAACTTGTCCTGCTCCATTGGTTATGAATTTTCTTTCAATTCAGCAAAATCTCCAGTTCAGTTACCACCTGGCATAAGAAACAAAAATGGCATATATGAACCGCGATATAAAGAGAAAAGGTATGTTGGGGCGAGAGAGGAAACAAATGAAAAATATTTCAGACACTTAAATTTTGAGTTCGATAACAATCATGAAGATAAACTAAGAATAGTTGATTCAAGTTCTATTAGCATTTATACTGAAAGGGACAACAAAAGTGGATATGTATTTTGTGTTAGGGATGCTTCGCAAAATAGTTTGTCAAAATTAATTGTTAATAAAAATTCAACTTCATTAGAAAGCCTGACTAGTCAATCAAGAGTCATACCCACTTGTTTATTAACCCAGTCAACTAATCCACTAAAAAGAAAACAAGAGTATGAATGGAAAGAATTAAAAAATTCTCGAGATTACGAAGGGATATATAATGAATCAGGAATAAAAATCATTGAAATGTTAGTGAATTCAGATTTTGAGGCATTATTTGAAAACAATGAAATGAAGTTACTTGCACTTAGAGTTCAATCGAAATGTGATGGAGGTGGATTTGCGTATTCTGGTAATGATGGTAATAATATTTATGGTATAAAAATACGAAAGGACTTAAATAATAGCCTATTTTGTTCTATTATAGAAGTTTCAACTTCGGAATATGAGCAATATAAGCCTTCAGTTAGAAGATATGATGAAATAGAATTATCTAGAATAGAAGAATTAATATTTAAAACCGATAATTTTCGAATTCAATTTTGTTTTAATCCATATATATGTGAACCATCTCAGAACCCATTTGATAATTTTTATGTAAAGATGGATCACACAATTGCATATAAAAATGATTGGTCTAACCAAGTTAGTGTTTTTTATGGCTCAGGTCATAACGTAAAAGTGAAATGGGCGATTGATCAAGTCTTAACATTTTTAAATGAATAGAACTTCAACTAATAAATTCTTGATATGAAAAAGTTCGTTATTGAATAATGTTAACAACCTTGTTATGTCTTATGCAACCAATCGGATTTCATTGTCATTGAATCTTGTCATCATTCTGTTGTAAGTCAGGTTCTTCATTCGAACTTCAGTTGCCATTACAAACTGAGGGTTAAGTTCGTACCCGACGTAGTTTCGTCCAGAGTATCGACAAACTTCACCAACGGATCCCGTACCGTTGAATGGATCAACCACCAGGTCACCTGGTTTAGAGGTAAGGAGAACCAACAACGTTGGAACCTCAAGTGGGAATGTCGCTGAGTGGGTAAGGTGGAAACCTTCCTCTTTGCATTGTTTTCTCAACTCACATGTATTTGATCCATTTGTTCTTAATGCATTTCCTCGAAAATCCATTCCTGAGAAAAACTTTGGCTTGTTGTCTGAACCGTAGACACAGAAACCGTTTGGATCAGAGACTTTTTTAGCCAACCCACCATCGTAGAAGAAGTCTTTACAACCCTTTTTTATGAAGTGGAAGATGTATTCGTGTGAACGAACAGACCTATTTCCTTCAGTGTATTGAGGATTTTTCTTCAACCAGATGATTTCATCATTTAGATCCCATCCATTGTTGAGCATTGCCCAAACAAATTGATGAACAACACCTCTGTATGATCCATTTTCAACTTTTTCGTTGATGTTGACCATCAAAGAACCATCATCTTTGAGTACACGTTTGCACTCATTGAAGATATTGATGAGGTTTTTGAGGTACTCATTACGACTTGATTCAAGACCCAACTCTGACTCACCATTTCCATAGTCTCTCATGGCGAAGTACGGAGGTGATGTTACGATTGAAGTAACTGTTTTGTCAGCTAGTTCCAACATGTCCTCACAAGAATGGTTGAAGACTTTTACATCTCCTAAGTTGAGTTCGTATGAATCCGGTACAGCTTGTCTATTTAATTGATCATTTGCTTGTTTTTCAAGTCTTTTGACAAGTGAGTTAATTGAACCTTTACCAGAGTCTAAGTTTGAAATTTCAGACTTAAGAACTTCGATTGCACTATCACCAAAAAGTTCGGTTGAGAGTCTTTTGGCTTTTTTAACCTGATCTTGATCGTACTTTGAGATTCCAGATAAAGCACTTTTCTTGCGATCAGCCTCTTCTTTGAGTTGTGGATTCAAGTCCGTTCTTGAACCTTGACCTACGTTAAAGTATTTTTTAATAAACTCCATCTCATTAAAGATGTCCAATTTAGACTTCTTGCGTTGAATGTTGGTGGACAAGGCTATGATGTTTAATTCATCTTCAGTTAATTCACAGAAGATTACAGGAACTACATCATAGCCTAATTCTCGGACAATTTGAAGTCGAAGGTTCCCTGAAATCACTACCTTATTTGAACGATTCACCAAGATAGGTTGGATTACGCCAAACTCTTTGATGTTCGCTTTCATTTCCTCGAAGTTCTCAGGTGTTGAATAAAGATCAACGATAGTTTGATTTAAAATAAGGTCATTCGTGTTGACCATTACGACTTGGTTGTTGTTAAGAGTTGACATCTTAAAAAGGTTTTAAAATTATTATTTAAAAACCCCTTTTCACGACTGGGAGGACGAGTTTAGACCATTTCAGATATCTGATAAAGTCTCGTGGTTATCGCACGGGTTGAAACGGTTTCCTCGTAAGTTTTTATTGAAGTGGATACTTCACTTGGGTAGATTTTGGTGTTGTCCTCACCGGGAGATAAATTCTCCATTTTTAGATGTAGTTGTGAATACTGATGATTCACTTTACAAAGATAAATCAGTTATTTCGTTGTTAGATGATTTGGCAACCTTGTCGGTTTTCTTGTCATCTCTTAATTTCAATTTTCTGATTGTTCCGTTGAACTACCCTACAAAGATAGATACACTTCTTATGCATATTTCTGATTGACAACCTTGTCAATGTTTTTGAAGTTTGCTATTTTTATCAAAAACAAATACATGAACGTTCACATCTTAAGATCAACAGAATATCCAATTGAGGATTTCAATCAGGTCGTAAAACTTTTAAAAACGCATACCAATTCAATCAAGATAAAAGGTCATTCTAATGTCAAGATTAATTATGAGAATGATTCTGACATTAAACATTGGGATGAGTTTTTCAAGATTTGTAATCATTTTAGATCAGCAATGAAGGTAAACGAAATTGATTATGTTTTTCTTTTAACCGAGTTCAAAAACCAGAAGGATTATTTTGGGTGGACTGATGAAACATTAGGTAACTACTTCATTCAAACATCCGATTGGAATCATTATTTTGAGAGTGAGGTGAACAAACATTTTCCGATATCTTATGAAGTTGTTGCATGGATTCTGCGTTCCCTAATGTATGATACACAAGAAGAACTAAAAAATAACGCACACGTACGCGCAAGAGGATGTGTAATGGACTTCTGTGATGAGAAAGAAGACATTATTCTTAAGATGAGAACTGGTGATGTATGTCAATTTTGCTTGAATCGTATTAAAGAACGTGGAGTGAATCCAAGTTTTCTTGGGAACATCTTTAATACGATGGAGAATATCCGTAAGGGTTTGATGTATCGTGAACGAAATGAGTTACTTGGAATGATAAGCCCTATTAGAATTAAGTTGGGAGTAAACAGACCTAAATTTGTCTTGACGGAAATGAATGACCTTGTTTTGAACTTTGATGAAAGTCAAACGGCTATTTATATGTTTTTACTCCAAACGGGAGGAGTACGACTCACACAGGTGGAAGATTTAGAAGATAATCTTAAAGAATATTATAGATTAGTGAAGAATGGCAATATTTTACAAAGAGAACTTGAGTCTACAGTTTCCTATTGGGTTAATCCTGAAAATCCAGAAGTTTTAACACAGAAGGTAAGTAAGATCAACAAAAAATTAAAGAGTCTTCTTGGGGAAACATTGGCAAAACCTTACTTGATTAAAAATGAAAAAGGAACATACAAAATCAAATTACCAATGAATAAAGTTGAGATTTTATGATGGGTTTTAATTTAAGTAAATATAATTGATGTTAACTTGTAAAAAATTATTTTTTTACCTTTGGAATATTAATATCCCCACTCCGTATGACTTACTGGCAATCGATTCAACTCTTCTTTTACTTCTTTCCAATTAGGCATAAATTGATTCATTAATGCCACAAATCGAGTATTATGATTGCGTTCTAATAAATGGGTCATTTCATGGATTATAATATACTCAAGACAATTACTTGGTTTCTTGGCTAATTCTAAATTTAGCCAAATTCTTTGTGCCTCAATACTACAAGTTCCCCATTTGGTTTTCATTTTTTTAATTCCAAACTCATTAACTTCAACCGCCATTACCTTTTCCCACTTTGCAATTAACACAGGAATCATTTCCTTAAGCTTTGCTCTATACCATTCATCTAAAATCTCTTTTCTCTTTGCGGTATCAGTATGCGGTCGGATATATAATTCTATAGTATTGTATTTAAGTTTTACAACTGGTGCCGAGTTGTGTTCTAATACTTTTAGCATGTATCGTTTACCTAAATAATAATGACTTTCTTTAGTTAGGTATTCTCTAGGTGCTTCTCTTTTTTGAGCTTTAATTTTAGTTTGTTGTTTCCTAATCCAACTTAGTTTAGTTATTGCATAAATACGAATGGTATCCAAATTCATTCTTAAAGGTGCAGCGATTTTAACCTGACCAAAAGGTGGATACACGCTCAAATGAACATTTTTAATATCCTTTTGAGTTACCTCAATAGTAATGTCACCAAGTTGTATCTCTTGCATTTAATATTCCTTTTGATTCACTATGATTTGAAAAATACGTTCTACTTCATCCACATCATTTAAAACATTATACAATGCTTTTTTAATGTTTCTCTCCTTAACCAAATCCCCTCTAAAATTATCTTGTTTGCTATATTGCACTGCCTCATCACAAGCCATTGCCAAACTAACATCATTGCGTAAATTATTATACAAAGCTCTCTGAGATTGCGTTGTAAGTATTTTTGGAATATTATCCTTTTTACCTTCATTGACTTTCTTAGCTAATTCAGCAATTTTCTTAAGATAGTCACTGTAGCTTAACGCTTGGTTCTTTCTTTCGTGAATAATAGCCGTTAATAAAGTTGACATTTCTTCAAAAAAGGCAGGGTCAATTAAATGGTCTCTGATGATTTTCTGACGGACATTATTTTCAATCGTTTCTGCTACTGCTTGTTGATTGGATTTTATTCCTTGTGGTAGTGTGCCAATCGCATCCGAAATCCCAGAATTTACTATTAAATCCAATAATGGAATGTCTCCAAATGGTGATACAACAACCGATTCTTCGGCTTGGATATAATTGTCAATCAAATGTCTCATATCGGCTTCATACGCCTTTAAATCTAAAGTTTCCCCACTATGTATTCTAATTTCTTCACGAAGTTTCAAGTAGAAATCCAACCGTTTTTCGATATGAGTTATTTCCTTTTCATTATAACCAACTTCTACCATATCGGCAGAAATATTAGCATAAGCTCTAATCAATGATACGGTGCCTTTATATAAAGCGGTTCTTTGTGCTTCTCGCTCCTTTAAATCGGTTTCTATCTCTGAATTACCACAGAAGTAATGAAAGTATTCTAATTGTCCTTTTGGCGGAGCTACTGGCTCACAAATCATTTCTAACTCCTCTAATGCATTGTCTAGTCGTTCCCTTCCCATCTTCAAACGGTCTTTCAGCAAAACCTCACAATCTTCTTTTGTAAAAGTATCGGTATCTAGTTCTGAGGTGTAAACATTGATAGCATCTGAAACACTATCAAAGAGATTTTTATAATCCACTATATAACCAAAGGTTTTATCATCCGTATCCAGACGATTTACTCTGCAAATCGCTTGAAACAAAGTATGGTCTTGCATGAACTTATCAATATATAAATAGGTGCAAGGTGGAGCATCAAATCCAGTTAATAGTTTAGAAACTACAATCAGTAACTTCATATTGGCAGGTTCTTCCCTAAATTTGGTTTTAGCGTTATCCTCGTATGTTTCAGTTTTAGTTTGGTTTCCGTTAGCTCCAACTTTATCCAATAAATCCGAATAAATCTTAAATATATATTCTTTATCAGTTTCGGTATTGGCTCCTGTATCTTCTGTATTTATATCTCTTGTAGCTGGATTGTACGAAGTGATAACGGCACATTTTCCTTTCAACTCGGTTCTATTAAAAAGTTCAAAATACTTGCATGCTTCATAAATACTGGAAGCCACCAACAAAGCATTTCCTTTTTCGTTTGAAAGTCGAGGTTTAGTACTGAAATCAAAAAGAATATCACTTACCACTTTCTCCATTCTGGATTTAGAACTCAATACATTTTGCATGGTTCCCCATTTCTTCTTGAGTTCCGATTTTTGAAAATCATTTAATCCTCTAGTTTTGGCTTCAAACCAAGCATCTACCTTGGCAGGTGAGGATAATTTTTGATCAATATCTCTTCCTTCATAAACCAAGTCTTTAACGACTTGGTCATCAACTGCCTCATTAAATTTATAGGTGTGAATATAAGAACCAAAGACTTCTAAGGTGGTTTTCTTGTCTTGTTTTAATAATGGTGTTCCTGTGAATCCAATAAAAATGGCATTTTGCAACATAGTTTTCATAACCAAATGCAACTTTCCGCTTTGTGTACGGTGACATTCATCTACAAAAACATATAATTCGCCTATTGTTTGAACAGGATTTTCTTCCAATTCTTTGATAAAATCCTCAAAATTATCTTCACTTTTTTTGCCAAATTTATGAACCAAAGAACACAATAACCTTGGCAACGGTTGGGTCAATTGTTGCAGTAATTCTTTTCCGCTTCCTGTTCGCTTGATAGGTTCTCCAGCATCATTAAATACCCGTTCTATTTGTTTATCCAGTTCGGTTCTATCTGTTAGAATGATTACTCTTGCATTGGAATTATTCTCTAATATCCATTTAGCCAACATAACCATCATGATACTTTTTCCAGATCCTTGAGTATGCCAAATAATACCGCCTTCTTTCTTTTTGATGCGTTCTTGCGATGCTTTCAATCCAAAGTATTGGTGAGGTCTTGGCAGTTTTTTAACACCTGCATCAAACAAAATACAATTGTAAATCACATCCAAAAATCGCTCTTTATTGCAAATCTTTTTTAAGTACTTGTCTACTTTAAGTTCGCTATTGTCCAGTTCATCTTCCTTCCAATTAAGGAAGTATTTCTCTTTGGTTCCAATGGTTCCATATCTTAAACCTTGAGTGTCATTACCAGCCATAACAAACTGAACGGTAGCAAAGAAAGATTGGATGAAGCTATCTTGTTGGTTGGTAATGTTCTGACGAATGCCTTCTGAAATTTCTACCAATCCACGCTTCAGTTCCAATACTCCCAAGGCAATTCCATTTACATAAATCACAATATCAGGACGCTTGTCTCTATTGCCTTTTATGGTAACTTCTTCGGCTATGGCAAAATCATTGTTCTCCCAGTTTTTCCAGTCAATTAGATGCACTGTAGTGTAATTGGTTCCCACATCTTCTTTTACAGGAATGCCATACCGAAGCATCGCATAAATCTTTTTGTTCTTTAGATACAAATCATCACTAAAACTATCCGCTACTTGCTTGAATTCGTATATGGCTTTGCTGAATACAGTAAGCGAATATCCCTGTTTGAGTAGATAATTACCCAAATAACTTTCCTCAATATTGCTATTTTTCTCTCGTTCTTCCCAATAACCATAATAAGTATAACCTAATTGCTCTCTGAACAATTTGATAATGCGGTTTTGAGATAAGCGTTCTATTTGTCCGATGTTATTCATTATAGATAAATTTATTTATCAATTCGTTTGTCATTGAATCTCCAAGTTTCAAAAGCTAATTCTAACAAAATTTCTTGTCTCTTAACAATGTCCTCTTTAGTCCATTTGGTAAAGGAGAAATTATAATCCGATTTAAATCTGTTTAAGCCAGTGTTATTTCCAATACTAAATTTATCATTTATTAAATTAGTTGAAATAATATTAGAGTTTATATACTCTTCTTGCTTCTTTTGGAACCAATCATTGCTAAGGTCATTAAAATTATTTACTGCTTGGTTGATGGTGCTCTCTAGTAAAGTTACGTTTCCAAGTTTAAAAACCATATTGAAATATTCGTCTTTATCTTTAAATTCTGCAGGAAGAACATTGTCTTTTGGAGTTTGAGGCAAAATATGTTCTATTTGAAGGTTATCTAAGAAATCTTTTCCTTTTACAGGTAATCCAGATTTAATAAGTATTGTATTTTCTATTTTCCCTAAAACATAGCGTAACCTGTACAACGGGTCGTATGATGAATGTCGAATATTTAAAAATACAGATTTAAATTCCGCAACTTTTTCTTTTACATAAGCAACCATTGTTTGCTCAATAATTATTTTTATTTCTTCAATAGCTTTGACACCCCTAATTTTGCTTGCCCAAAGTGCAAAAAGTCGTTCATTATTTTTTGCCTGAATCCCTAATGTATTACTATAAAAAAAGAAACTTTCTAAATTAACGCCCAAGTATTCAATTTCATCATTCGTACAATTAATATCTAATGCTAACAACAAAATTAGATGCTGTCTGGATTTGTATTTATTTACAAAGCCTATATTGGTAATGTTTGGATAATTCCCTCCATCTTTTACCAATTCAGTAGCAATTACTAAATCAGAATAACGGTAGGAAATTTTCTTTAATTCATTTGCAAATTCTAAAGGCTTAGTTTCATATTTAGTTGCAGACTTTCCTTCTGGTGATATAATCCATTTATATATATCATCTTCTCTAATGACACCATTAAAACATCTTGCCATTAAAAAATAACGAAGAAATCGTAGTGGGCTGTTGTCTTCCTTACACTTTTGTAAATTTGAAGTGATTTCTTTCCAAGTTTCTTTTATCTTTTGAAAGTCAACTTCATTAGCTTGACTAAATAATAAATTTTTCACCAAATCCATAGCATTCAAACCTGAACCTCTTTGATTAATGGTTTCAAAGATTTTTAAAGCACTACTTAAATTTTCAGATTCGATAAGTACAAGTTCAATCTTAGTTAGAAAAAATCTAACAAAAGATATTAGACTCTCAATGTCTTCTTGTAAATACAATTCAAAATGAGATTTCAATCGCTCATAAGCCGCTTTCATTTTTTTGATGGAAGCTGTTTCAACTTCTTCAAAAACTTGATTTTCAATTAATTTACTCAAGAAATCCTTACTTTCTTCATATTGAAGTTCTAAGCGTAGTTTAGATTCATCGGTATTAATATCAAAATCAGACAATAATTCTTCAATGGTTTTAAGATATTTTTCTTGTTTTTTATCCAACTCTAATGGCCTTAGCATATCTCTAAAAGCACATAATGATAATATTATGGTTGTTAATCTTTGCTGACCATCAATTACATCAAATTTGCCATTATTTTCTACAATAATAATCGATCCAATAAAATAACTTTTTTGGTTATCTGATTTAGGTTCAAACTCATTCTCAATATCAATTAAGAATTGTTCTACTTGGTCGTCAACTTTCCACACATATTCTCTTTGATAATCAGGAACTATAAAAAAATAATCTTTAAGTTTTGTAATGCTTTTAACTTCTGCTTTAATTTCCATTCTTATATTTTTATTTACTTTAAAACCTTAATCTTGATTAGTAATTATCATTCCATAATTTAATAAATCTTCTTGTACCACACCATCAACAACTTCTTGAATCGTGAAACTTGTTTCATCATAAACATAGAAATAAACAGGAATCCGTTTAATTTTTAACATGCCGGATTGGCTTTCTTCAATTATTTTAATTCGCCACACATGGTCATACTTCTTGGAAGAAATTCTAAGTTTATTTGGATATATCCCCGTTTTTTGAAATTCCATCCTACCACCCATGGTGTGGGTTACAAATAAATCATCCATAACTCAAAATTAATAATTAAACCAACCTCGTTTTTCCTGTTAATAATTCCTGCATCATCCCTAACTTTACTTTTTTGTATTTTTCTAGTTTTTGCTTTAAAGCTGAAAGCTCTGCATCTATATCCGATAAGATTGAAGCTATTCTGGTTTGTTCATTAAAAGTTGGTATTGAAAATTCCATCTCAAGTAAAAATTTGAAATGTCTATTATATCCTGTATTTGGAATTTCTTTTGTTAAAAGCAGGTAGTAAATAAATAAACAATAATTTCCTTTTTGAGGAGAAATTAATTGAGTACCATCAGCACCAACAATGAAATTGAAATTAATAAATTTTAAAATCCGAGTATGGTCTCCAAATATTATAACTCCACCAACAGGACATGTAAAAACTTTATCTATATTATCTGAATAACCAACAATAAGCTTTTTACCTTGGTCTATTATTGGAAAAATACCTGATTCTTCATATTCAAAAGAATTAATTTGGTAAGCTTTTGCTGGATGTTTCTTAAACACATCATTAAACTTCTTCACTTCCCAACCTTCTTTGGGTTGCAAAAGTTGTTGCATGGCACCTTGTTTGATGTTTCGTTTTTTGACAATGAGTTTTTCTAAACCCGTTATCAATTCATCGACATCGGATAAGGCATTTGCAATTGAGGTTTGTTCTGCTAGGGTCGGTGGTAATGGGATTTGAATTGATTTTACATCATCTTTATATAACGCACCTAAAGTTGAACTTGCGTTTTTTTCTTTTAAAAGTTTATTGCCAATTTCCGCTTTAAAAAAACTATAAATATAAAATGGTACAACACTTTTATTTAAATTTAAAAGATACATATTTGGGGCAACAGTTGCATATTTAGTTTTCATTTGAAAAAAGTATACTTTTCCAATCTCACCTCTTTTTGTAATTAGAACTTCACCTCCTTTTAGACTTGTTTTCTTTAAAAAATTATAAGTGCTTTCGTCTACAAATTTAACATTTGATAGTTCGGAATTTTTCTCTAAATCAGTCGCTCTAACATACCAAGCATAATTTTCATTATCATATATATTTACATTGTCGGCAACTGATTCAAAACTTCCATTTGCTTCAAAGTCAGTAAGCAATTCTAAACAATCATTTAATGATGATATTTTCCAATCTTCTGGAATAATCCCAGAATCTGTTTGTTTATATCCTTCCTTGATTACCATACCAATCCCATTTTAGCTAAATGTGCATTTACTTTTTCTTCTAGGGTTTTCACTTCATTTTTCAGTTGTGGCATTGGGTTGTCGTAGCGGTCTGCCAATTCCTTGATGCGTTGAGTCAAAGCTTGGCTCACACGTTCCATCTCGGTAGTAATAGCACTTGAAATGGTGTGCATCCATTTGTGGTCGGTCACCAAAGTTTTAATTTCGGTTTCCGTTAGCGTTGGGTATTTGGCAACCACTTTATTTTCTAAAGCTTTCAAAGCAACTTTCAAGTCTGCATTTATCTTGGTGTCTTGTTCCAAAAGTTTCAAGTAGGTTTCACACACTTCTATTTCTTCTTTAGGGGCTTTCTCAGCCTTTTTTTCTTTATGCAACTTAGTAACTTCGGCTTTGTTTATTTTATCTAAATCGCCAAATAAACCACCTTCAGCACCGTGTTCTTCTTCAATTTCGCTTTTGGTAGCTTGACCTTCTTCTTTTTTGGCATTCAAGGAATCAATTGCGTTTTGTTCTGTAGCAAAATAATGGGCAATTATTAAAGATGGTGGTATTAGTCTTCCTTCCAGTCCATCCAAACCTTCCACATCTTTTCGTACCGTTTCTTTCTTGCTATTCTTGCTTTCTTTAGCAAGGCGGTTCACTTCGTTTCCAGCTTTCCAACCATCGGTAGCAATCACATAAATGTCATCTTGCATGGTTTCGCTCCAATAGCTCATGAGGTGTTGGTACACATCATATTGGTCTATCAAGGCACGATTGTCATAAGCATGCAACAAGGCTTCAGAAATGCTTTGAATGACTTGTTTGGGCTTACAACCAGCTTCTAAGTTTTTAAGCGTATCGGTGGTTTGGTTTTTCCATTTGTTGAAAACCGTACTTAAATCATTGGTAAATGCCAAAAATTCAGGATGTGTAAAAATGGTGTTTTTAACTTCAGAATTTGCCAGTGTTAATTGTGAATAATTCGAGGTTTCTGTTTTGTTAAATAAGATATTTTTCAGACTTGGATACACTTTCCAATATTCATTCAAGTTTTCAATGTCGGCATTAGGAATTCCACCTTTTAAGTGAGCCAAAATATCTTGAATATCTTCGGTTTCCTGACTGTCTATGTACCTTGGTATGTTTAAATTGTAATCGTTTTTAGCATCGGCAATTTCATCAATAGCTACCATACGGCTGTATTTTGGTACTTCGATTTGTTTGTTAAATACATCCACAATCTTGTGAATATCTTGGTCACGAAGGCGGTTTTTATTGCCGTCTTTCATATAGCCTTTTCCAGCATCAATCATAAAAATTCCTTTGCGAGTATGGGCATTTTCTTTGTCAATTAGTATAATACAAGCTGGAATTCCAGTACCGTAAAACAAGTTGGCAGGCAAGCCAATAATTCCTTTTATCAATCCTTTCTTGATGATGTTCTTACGGATTTCGCTTTCGGCATTACCCCGAAACAAAACGCCATGGGGTAAAATAATTGCTCCTTTACCAGTGCTTTTTAAAGATTTGATAATGTGTAACAAAAAGGCATAATCACCATTCTTGTCTGGTGGTGTTCCAAAATCTTGAAAACGTTTGTAACTATCATTTTGAGCATCTACACCATTTCCCCAGTTCTTCAATGAAAATGGAGGATTGGCAACACAATAATCAAATGCCTTTAGTTTTCCATCTTCTACCCAATGTGGTTTCGAAAGGGTATTATCTGCCCAAATTTTCCCAGATGGACTGTTGTGCAATATCATATTCATACGAGCCAAACCAGCCGTAGCAGTTTCTTTTTCCTGACCGTATAACGAGATTTCTTTTTCAGCTTCGTTAGCTACTTTTAAAAGCAGAGAACCTGAACCACAGGTTGGATCATAAGCATTGGTTTCTCCTGTGCTATTGTTATTGTTTATGCCTAAAATCTTTGATAAAACCTTGCTTACTTCAGATGGAGTATAAAATTGCCCTTTGGATTTTCCGCTTTCGGTAGCAAAGTGACGCATCAGAAATTCATAAGCATCTCCCAGAATATCATCGCCTTCGGCTTTGTTCTTGCTAAAATCTAGTTCTGGTTTATTGAAAATCAGAATCAGTTTGGATAAGGTATCAATCATTTCCTTCCCACTTCCCAATTTGGTTGGATCATTGAAATCAGGAAAATCTTGAAGTTGGTTAACTTCTTTTAATGGATTAAGGATTTTCTTATTGATGTCATCACCAATGGTTTCTTTCCCTACCAAAGCGACCATGTCTTTGAAACTTGCCCCTTCAGGAATCAAGAGCGCTGAATACTTGTCACTGTCACCAGCATATTTATCGGAGATGTACTTTACGAACAACATCGTAAGTACGTAATCTTTGTATTGAGAGGCATCCATTCCGCCACGTAATTCATCACAACTTGCCCAAAGTGAGCTATATAATTCTGATTTTTTGATTGCCATTTACTTTAATAATTAGTTGTTTCGATATTGACTTAATTTATCAAAAGTAGTTAAAATCCCCTCCTTTCGATAAAACATTCAACAGGATCCGAATGATTGACATCAATATTTTTTAGTCGTTGACCTACAAATTAGAACTATTAGAATGATCTATCCAAATCTTTGACCTGAGTTGTCAAACTATTTTTTCAAGCCAGTTATCAAATTTATGAGACGTTGATATTTCTCTCATATTTAAATTAACGAAAAATAGATATTAATTAAAATAGTTCTATCTCAACTTGTTCAGAATATTAAAATGTAATGAAAACAGCTCGATCCCGTTGCCAAGCAATACAAAAGTAGAGCAATGAAAGACAACAGGGTATTAGACATATAATTCATTCGTTTACACGTAATTTATAACTATGAAATCTTAGAACTTGATATTACTAAAAGAAATATTAAGGAGTATAAAGTTTTAATGGAAATCATCGGAGCTCATATTGATGTATCAGACTGTCAAATTAAGAAACTATTTAAAAAGTATTGTTTCTTTCGTGCTTGTAGAATGAATCCAAGATTAAGTCACATTCCATCTGAGTTGATTTATTGTTTCTTTGATATTAAAGACGGTAGTAATTAAATTATTGGTTATGGTAGCTTATAAAAAAAGTGGTATAATATTATCAAAAATACTTTTTTATCCTTCTGACTGAAAAAAAAGGATGGATAAAGACATCCAAAATCAGATAATTTAATTTTTTTTAATTTAAAAAACGAGGTCATTTAAAAAGAAAATAGAGTAAAAACCTCTATTATTAAATACATAATGTTTACCATTTTGTTTACCATAAAAAACAAACCCCCACTTAACTCGTTGTTAAATAAGGGTTTATCTTTTTCGGTTGTGGTCCCACTTGGAATCGAACCAAGCACCTACTGATTATGAGTCAGTTGCTCTAACCGAATGAGCTATAGGACCATATTATCCGAGGATAACATTCAAATTCATTAAAGTACTAAAGCGATTTTAGGAAGCTATAAGACCTTTAATAAGCGCAAAAATAATCATTTCAAGCAATTTGAAAGAATTTCTCTAAGAAATTTGTTTTTCAGCACGCAGTAAAGTCATCCACAGCATGCCAAATAAAATTGTTGCAAAAACCAAATGAGAGATTTGTACAATACCGGGCATGTCAACATAAGCCAATAAAACGCCACTTGCTAACTCAACTGCTAAAATAATATAGGCATTCCTAAGAATAAGAAATTTTTGGTTTTTATGGTTTTTCCACGCTATAAAAGTCAGCATGATAAGAACTAGCCACGAAAAACTTCGGTGAATATAAAAAGGCAAACCCAACTTATCTGTCCAAGTACTTTTATCAAATCCCTGCTTTGTTAGTTCATCGATGGATTCGCGTACTTGAGTACCCAAAAACATTTGATAGAAGGTAATTAAAAATACAGTTAGTACTAAAGTCCACATCAACTTATTCATCGGGAAAGTCTTTTGCTGAGATGGGCTGACTATGCGGACAATGTAAATTTGAATTGCTATAATTACAAGGGCTAAAAGTAAATGAACTGTAATGGTCCACGGCACTAGATTTGTTGCAACAACAATGGAGCCAAACCAAGCTTCAATGGCAATTAAAATTAAATTCAAAGCTGAGAAATATATCAGTTTACTTTTTCTGTAGTAAAACAGGAACCAAAAAAAGCCAAGAAGCAACATATTTCCGGCTAAAAATCCAAGTAAGCGATTGAGGTATTCTACCCAGGTTTTATTCGCATTAAAAGATTCTTCTAAATAAACACTTGGATCATTTTTTATTTTGGTGGCGGTACTTTCGAAACCAAGAACACTTAGAAAGCTACAAAATTTCTCGACTTTTTTCTGGCGTTGCACTAAATAAACTTCCCGGTAGTTACTCGGTAAACTGCTTATTTCAGTCGGCGGCACCCATTTCCCAAAACATTTTGGCCAATCAGGACAGCCCATTCCACTTCCTGTAACTCGCACAAAACTTCCTGCAACTACAACAAGGTAAATAAGAACTAAAGAAACCCAATTAAAACGGATAAATAATTTGGAGAAAAGCATGTGCAAATTTAAGGATATTTTAACCAAAAGATTTAAAAATTACAAGCATTTATGATTGCTTTTTTTGATTAAAAATCAAAATCGTATCTTTGTAGCTTAATTAGAAAGATGACTTTAAATCCTCTCACAGCTATTTCTCCTATTGACGGACGCTATCACGCGAAAACAAAAAAATTAGCTGACTATTTCTCTGAATTTGGACTTATTCGTTACCGCGTGCAAATCGAAATAGAATACTTCATTGCCTTGAGTCAAACTGAGATTCCTATTTTCAAAAACTTTCCAGTGAATAAATTAGCTGAATTAAGAGCGATTTATCTGAATTTCTCAGAGGAAGACGCTAATTGGATTAAAAACTCTGAGAAAATAACAAACCACGATGTCAAAGCCGTGGAATATTTCTTAAAAGATAAAATGAAATCCCTTGGACTTGAATCTTTCCTTGAATATATTCATTTTGGATTGACATCACAAGACATTAATAATACAGCAATTCCCTTGTCTTTAAAAGAAGGAATTCAAATAATTTATTTGCCGCAGATTCATGAATTGTTAACTATTTTAACTCGCTACAAGCAAGAATGGAAAGAAATTCCAATGTTGGCAAAAACACATGGGCAAGCAGCAACACCAACACGCTTAGGAAAAGAAATTCAAGTTTTTAGTGAGCGCATAGAAAATCAATTAAAACAACTAGAGCAAATACCCTATTCCGCAAAATTTGGAGGAGCGACAGGTAATTTTAATGCTCACTTTGTTGCTTTCCCAGAAATTGACTGGGTGCTTTTCTCCAATAACTTTGTAAATTCAACACTTGGACTTTCAAGAAGTCAAACCACAACACAGATTGAGCATTACGATAATCTTGCAGCACTTTTTGATTGTTTAAAGCGCATAAACACAATTATTTTAGATTTAAACCGTGATATGTGGACCTATATTTCCATGGATTATTTCAAGCAAAAATTGAAAGATGGCGAAATTGGATCTTCAGCTATGCCGCACAAAGTAAATCCAATT
>Ga0209768_10000710_pt1 | contig 22078 bp, 18 predicted proteins | sample LauGreSBDMM110SD_3_FD_187564 | JGI IMG/M metagenome (GOLD analysis project Ga0209768, IMG submission 187564) | Freshwater lake microbial communities from Lake Michigan, USA - Sp13.BD.MM110.SD (SPAdes) (version 2) | ecosystem: Environmental > Aquatic > Freshwater > Lake | place: Lake Michigan... | reverse complement strand
GTTTCGTGACAGATATTTCAATATTTCCTTGTTGGGAAAAAATGAACTGACTACATATTTTGTGTCCATGACCCGCTCGACCTTGACTATCAGGTGTCCCAAAAATCCAAAAGAAACGAACTGGCGCGAACGGCAAATCTTGGAATTCAAAAACTCCAAGATTTCCTCTTGCGTCAATGTGCAAATTTGATTCCACTACCCATCACACCTTAGATTCGATGCCTTAAGGCCTGTAAGTGCGCTTGATGATTCGTCAAGCACAGACATATTTGCATACTTGGCTGCAGTCTGCTTCAAAGTCCCCATCCAGTCATTGGATTTGCGCCATTTAGGGGACACCTCATCTGCAATGGAGGTCCAAAGTTCTCGAGCGGGATGAGTGCAACCTCGAATCCATGGCTTGCCAAGAAAGGACCTATGAAAATGGATCATAGCTGGATCCTTAATTGCATCCTGGATATCAATCGAATCTTCCAATACGTCCACAGTCCTGAGCTTCTTCATTAAGTGGTACGGCATCAAATTGTATCGAGGATGCATATGATCAAACTTGCCATTGAGAACCAAGTTGAGGGCATCCTGGTCAATACATGGCATTTCATATGCTGCCAAGAGATCAAGACACCTTTCCGTTATCTCTTGTTCGCGCCACATCTTGAGGTCAATATTCATGAAACCAGTATTTAAGTATGGGGCTTTTGGATCCACACCAAGTTCACGCCAAGGCCGCCACATTGATGGAAAGCCTACGAAACCAATGTGCGCATCAATAACAGCTGAAACGGGTGTGGTTAATACTTGATTCCACACATCACCCAAGTCATCAAGAACGACAATGTCTGCATCCATGTAAATTGCGTGATCGTATTCCCCTAGCAAATATTTCGGGGCAATCAAGTTATAGGCAGTTGCAAGTGGAAAGCCATGGGAGAGTCTGATTTCTTTAAAATCGTCTTTGTTCACTGGAAGCACCTCAACCGAGACATGATTTGATGCAGATTTTTTGAGTTCCACAATTTGTTGGTGGGTCCAACAATTTCCAAATATGGTTAAGTGTGTCTGTGTGATCTGAGTTTGACTTAATGAATAAACGAGGACTGCTGCTTGCGTAAAGTAATTTGCATCAGCGGCCGTGAAAAAAATGCGCTTGCTCATCCTTCTAGGTCGCTATCTTCACTCTTTGAATATATTTCGTTCGGGTCACTATCATAAGTAATATCACCCAAGGAATAAACATGTCGAGGCTATAATGGAAACTTCCTCAGTTGAAGGTACAAAAATGAAATGCCTTTGTAGGCAGCTGTTTTGATTTTCTGGCATAAATTAGAGTCTAGTGCGTGAGTTTTAAGTTAAGATTAAGATTTGCGAGGATGATTTTTTGAACTCCCAAATTTGTGATTTTTAAAGAAAAGAGAATCCTATTGTTTTCAACACCCATTTTGATTTTAGGGTTTCGAAGGCCTGACAATATTCTCAAAATTATTGAGGCAATTCGACCGAATAGGCCACGAGTCATCTTCTTTGCAGTTGACGGTGCCCGAAAGGGTAGAAAAGATGATCTCGATCTGGTGATACAAACACAACTGGCGATCAGGAGTATTGATTGGAGTTGCGACCTTAAAATCCGGTTTAGAGATGAGAATATGGGAATTAGAAAAGCAGTGCCAGATGCATTGTCATGGGTATTGGAATCAAACGGCGAAGTAATAGTGATTGAGGATGACGCAATTCCAGGGCCGGATTTATTGGTGTTCATTCAGAGCCAGCTTAAATTATTTAGAAATGATTCAAATGTGGCCCATGTTTCAGGTTACAACCTTGTTCCCCCTAATGAAATCTCATCACCGAGAAATTTGACTCGAGGATCTATTTATCCCGAATCTTATTTGTGGGGAACGTGGGCAAGGGCTTGGAATCTATATTCGGACAACATTGGGGACTACAAAACAGTCGTTCGAAAAATGGATCTTAATAAAATGGAAAAAGTAGTTTGGTTTCTAAATTTTAGAATGGCGCATCATGATTTGATCCAAACATGGGCGTATCGATGGATGGCAACCATGTGGCGAGAAAACATGAAATGCATTTCCCCTAATGTGAATCTATCTACCTATGTTGGCAGTAAAGATGGAACGCATACAAGAAGAAAGTCACACGTAACTGAGCTCAAGATTTCAAAAATTGACGAGCAGCTCGCTAACCTTTCAAGGGGGGTCGATCTAGCGGCTGATAAATGGGTTTCTCGCAAGATTTTTCATGCAAGTCCACATGGTGTTGCCGCACACGCTATGGCATATGCGGCATTGGGTGCCATTAAATTGCAAAGGAAGATACCACGGAAGTAGTCAATGGATGTATCACCTTTGAATTACGAACTTTACAAAAAGATTCACATTAGGTAGCAGGACTTCGATTGCTAGTGCTGAAGGTTTAACCCCAGAATGCCGCATAAAAGTCCACGATAGTAGAACATGGCTTTGAGGTTTAGGAGTTGTATTTGGCAGCAGAATCTGTCATCCGAGTTAAAATGTAACTACAATGAGAATATTATTTTACCATTGACACTCTCCAAACAAGGGAGTCTGTTATTCCCACTAGACATCTGGTAAAACCTATTTGCATCTCGGATTTTTTATTCAGAGCCAAAACTGGATCTCTAAGACTTTACGCTTCCACATCAAGCTACATGTCAATTGTATTTGCCTGTTCGATTGGGAGACCGACCCTTAATTTATTGACTTTCAAGCAGTAATGGTGAAAGTTGAAGAAACATCGAAACTAGTTTCCCCCACTGATTCAATATTAACCCAGGTGCAGAAAGTCTCAACGAAGGTATTCTTTGCAGGGATCGTGCAGATGTGCGCGTAAGAAGCGCTTCTAAATAATCTGAATATTAATAATTGATAAAGATGATTTTGATGGCTTAAAACTAAAGTGATACGTTTATATGTCTTGGTGGTCTAATGATATTGAAATGGCGAGACCTGAATTTAGCGATGGTCCCTTAAATTACTCCAGATTTTACTCTGGCTAGGATTCTCATACATTAATGAAAGTCGCCGCATTAGAGACTCATTCAATTTGTCACCAGAAGCACTTCCATCGTACGAGGACGCCAGCTGTTTTCCCATTTGAATAGAGGTTTCTGCGACACTTGCGTTTCCTGAAATGATGGTCTTATTCAGCACTGCACCAGTATTTTGAGATATTCTCCAGTGTCGAATGGATCTTTTCTCTAGCCACAGTGGTGCATATTTAAGAAAAATTGATGTTGAGTAATTCCAAACTCTCAAACTCAATCCTGTTGATTTGGGACGCATGTTTGATAGAGAAGTGGAGAGTCTCGCTGTTGAATTTATTGAAAGAGAAGCCACATTCGAGAGGAAGGTAATCCAAATAAATGCATTTCTTATGTTTTCAATTGAAGTTCCCGTTTCGGCAACAGACATGATCTTCTTCAAGTAAGAATCCCTTGTCTCTGCGATAGCATTGAATTCAATTGGATATGCGAGCAAGTTAGAGCAAGAGGGAACCAAAACGGGTATTCCCAATGCAAGGAATTCAAGACCGACGGTGGATCTCCAATTAAGTAAAAGATCTGTTATACCTGCTAATTGGTAGATGCTTATGCCGTCAGTAGGCCAATTAACATGCACGTTACTTGGAAGATTTAGCAACACTTCTCGCCACTGGGTAACACTAGGCGCCTCTTGTAGTTCACGTTTATTTGGGAATTCGCGTGGGTGTACTCGAATAATTAGTGACAGATCTAGATTGTTTCTAAAGAACTCAATCAAGAATTTAATCCATTCGAACTGCGATTCAAAGCTTGCCTCACCAAAACTAAAATCTGGCACGACTCCAATTAGATCTGCGGAAAAAAATTCATCTTCGCTTGAAAGTACAGCAAGGTATACTTTTTGTATACTCTGTATTCCAAAAATTTTTCGAAGCCCATCATCATTATTTTTAACAGCTGCAGAAGAGTATGTGAATGGATTTTGCGCGCTCATAATATTTTCGAAGTGTAAATTTGATGCTGTCCAATCTATTTCACTGGCACCATTGTTATAAAAATCTGTCCATGCTTTTGAGCGTGAAAGCGCTATCCATTCCTCTGGTGAAGAAAACAGAGAGATTGATGATTGGCGACTACTGAAATTTTGACTTCCCCCAATAGAAAATGTCTTAATGTTTCTTTCCATAGCTATTAACGCGACAATTCTGTTGGTTGAATACATTGAGTTATGTACAATTACACGTTCGGGGCCGAACTCATCAATTGCGTTTCCGATAGCAATCTGTGTTTTTAAAACATTTCTTAGTTGATTGACATATTCATTAAATTGTTCCGAAGTTAGCGTAAGTCCCCGTAATTTATGCTTGAGAGAAAACTCGTAAAATGCGATAGGACCAACAAGCATGTCTTTAAAAGTAAACTGAATAAAGTTTTCTGAAGTAATGCTGGATAGTTCAAATTCAATGTTATTTAATTCATCCTGATTTAGCATTTCTGAGAAATTTACATATTTAGCTTGCTTAAAATTTGATTTCAGTAACGCGCTCCGCTGCTGACACCCGGAACAAATCTTTTTTGAACTCGAAGAGGTGGATTCGAATTTAATTCCTGCTTCTAAAGTTGCTATGCACTGAGGAAGTAATTCACCAGAGCAAGAAATTAGTGTTACGTCGTGGCCCAAATCACTCAGCGATTCAGAAAACCCATACTCAACTAGGGAATGATCCCAAACATTCGCGTATGGAGAGAAGAAAAGAATTTTCAAATCTCTGCCCATCCAATCTTGACATCGAATTAAGACTAAGGCTACAGGTAATTAGCATTCGTTTTCGAAATTAACAGATACATAGAAATGCAAATTGCCATGATTTGAGAAATTTGCGCCTAGCTTTGATAAAGTTGAGAAGAGAGGACTTCCATCTCACTTTGGGTTCCTTCAAAGGCGCCCTTGGATGTCAGGCCCATTTTTTCTTTAGAACAAATCTAATTAGTTACAAGGTTAGGAAAGTTCAGTTGCGAGACATTTACTTCACAGCAAGGCGAGCTCTCAAAGAATTGAACGAGAATGGGCGCAAAATGCTGGCCGTATTCTTTGTCGCATTGGTTGCCATTTCTGCACTCGATGGAATTGCAATTATTTTACTTTCAAGATTGGTGGATTCCTCTAATTCCGCATCGAGTACCGAGACATTGACGTCTGATCAAGCACTAAAGATTGCTATCATCGTTGCACTCTTTATGCTTAGAAGCTTGCTGTCTTCTATTTCCAGTTGGTTCAGTCTTAAGGAATTTGCCAAACAAGAAACTGAAATTGGGCAATTTCGTTTTAGGGAGCTAAAGGGAGCCCCTCTTAGTCAAAGGCTTGAAATGAACGAGTCTGACTACTTCACCTTGGTCGACAGGGGGCCAAGCGCATTGATTAATGGTTTCTTATTCTCGGTCGTGACGGCAATCGCAGAATGCATAAGTGGGTTCGTTATCTTATTGGTAGTTTTTTCAATTCAGCCTACCACTGCAGTAGTCGCATTCGGGTACTTTCTTATAATTGCTGTGATACAGCAGAAAGTACTTTCGAAGTATCAGAAAAAAACGGGCGAAGTTATATTTAGAAGTGGGAATGCAACGTATGAACTTCTCGCAGATTATTTTAATGTTCACAAGTTGATGCAAGTTAGTCCGTCAGCTTCTTTCGAATCAACCCTTAAGGCTGAGCGATTTCTCTTGGCAAAGGCTCGTGCAAGTCAAGGATTTATCGCTTCTCTTCCGAGGTATTTCATGGAATCAATGCTTGCATTTGGTTTTTTGGTTATCGCAGCGAGCACATGGGCTTTAGAAGGGTCGGCATCCGTAGGACCTGCAGTTACAATTTTTGCAGCTGCAGGGTTTCGCTTGCTTCCGATTGTAAATCGAATTCAAGGACTTTTCTTGGCGGCTATAGGGTACATGCCAATAGCAAAACAAAGTCTCGCGAATGACACCAGATCTATTTCGATAGGTATGGTCACCAGCAAGCAAAACTCTCTAGCTCCTAACGATAATGATATTGCACTGAAGCTTGAGAACGTAAGCTTTAGATACACGCCCACATCTAATTATGTAATTCGAAATTTTAATTTTTCTTTTATTAAGGGCAAGCAATACGCAATCGTTGGTCCCTCGGGTTCGGGAAAAACTACATTAGTTGACATTTGCCTAGGGTTGCTAAATCCATCTGAAGGAAAAGTAATTTATCCAGTTGGTGAAAATGAAATTAAGGCAGGGTATGTTCCTCAGAATACGCATATAATTTCAGCAGATTTACTCGGAAATGTTGCTCTGGAATGGAATGAAATTGAAGTTGATGAGAGCAAAGCAAGGGGAGCGCTTAGACTGGCGAAACTCGATGACGCAATTTCACAAGAGCCTATTAGTGATTTAGCTCCTATTTTTTCGCGCAATTTATCCGGTGGACAAAAGCAGAGACTAGGAATTGCTCGAGCATTGTACAGAGACTGCAACTTTCTTATTTTAGATGAGTCAACAAGTGCTCTAGATGCAACGACAGAGTATGGTGTTATGGAAACTGTCAACCAAATGCGTGGACATGTAACCACTATCTTGGTAGCCCACAGGCTTTCGACGGTCAAGAATTCTGACCACATAATTTACATTGACAATGGAACGGTGCTGGGTAGCGGAACATTCTTAGACCTTCAGCGCCTTGTACCTCAATTTCGAGAGCAAGTCCTTTTAGGGCAACTCGATCTTGAGAAGTAGCACGCCTGGCTAATCTCTATCTCTACTGGATTTGGTTGTTTCTGTTAAAATTAGGCACTACCTAAATTTTTGCAAGTATAGGATGTTGTAGTGAAGTTGAATAGCATGTATGAAAAGACACCTGGTCAAATTAGTGGATCCAGGCGCGTTCTAAGAGTTGTCAAAATGTTTACCCCTGTTTTATTTATTTCGCGTGCGATATCGGGATTGTCGAGAAAAATCGGCTCGGGTGCCCACCACCTTCAATATCTAATTGAATGGGGAGTGGACAATCCTGAATACTTTGATCACTTCATCGACCAACATCACGCATGGACTAAATCTCGCAACTCTTTAATGTGGGAGAGGGGAGTTTATTCCGGATTAGCCATTCAAGCTATGTCGTCTGATGAACTACCAAATGTTTTGGATTTATGCTGCGGAGATGGATTTATGGCCTACCATTTCTATTCGCTACAGGCAAAAAAAGTGACTGCTATCGATTTTGACAGACTTGCAATCCAAAGAGCGAGTAAGAACTGCTCCTATAAAAATATTGAATATATTCTGGGAGACATTAGAACAGATATTCCAAAAGAAAAATTTCATAACATTGTTTGGGATGCAGCCATAGAACACTTTACTGAAACGGAAATAGCTGCTCTGATGAGCACAATAAAGTCACGATTGATTACAAATGGAATTCTTAGTGGGTACACAATTATGGAGGACCATGACGGATCCCATCATCTGCATCAGCACGAATATGAGTTTCACGACAAAAAAGATCTAGCAAGGTTTTTAGAACCACATTTTAAAAATGTCCAAGTTATCGAAACTAAGTTCCCGAATCGTACCAATCTATATTTTTTTGCAACAGACGGCCTATTGCCGATGGATAGTAAGGTATCGTATACATCCAAAAGCTTAGGATGACCAGCCTAGGCTTGATAGGAAACCAATACGTAAAACAGAAAATTAACCCCGTGTACCGTAGCGTTTGTTCCATCGTTACACGGATACCAAGTAGGAGTGCGTAAACACCTCTATAGAAGAAGGGTAACAAGGTGAAAGGAGAATTTAGAGATCAGAATGCCAGTGTTTTGGTTACTGGTGCCGATGGGTTTATAGGATCGCATTTAACGGAGGCACTTGCTCGCAAAGGGTACAGAGTCAAAGCCATTGTTCAATACAATTCTTTTAACTCTTGGGGATGGTTGGATTCTGTAGACAAAGAAATTCTCAACAGTATTGAAGTCATTCAAGGTGATGTGAGAGATTCTTACTCGATAAATCGCGCTTTCGATAAATGTGACGCTGCAATACATCTCGCGGCATTGATAGCAATTCCTTATTCATACCAAGCGCCAGATTCCTATATTGATACCAACGTTAAGGGAACCCTAAATGTACTTGAAGCTGCGAAAACTCATAACCTTAAAAGGCTTATTCACATTTCTACGAGTGAGGTGTACGGATCTGCTACGAGCGTTCCAATAAATGAAAATCACCCTCTTCAAGGACAGTCCCCTTATTCAGCCTCTAAAATTGCCGCGGATCAATTGGCCTTCTCCTATTTTTCTTCATTTGATCTTCCCGTAGTTACGGTAAGGCCGTTTAACACCTATGGACCACGTCAATCTGCAAGGGCAGTGATACCAACAGTCATAACTCAAATCTTGAGTGGAAGTCCAAACCTACAAATTGGTTCCCTGACCCCTACTCGCGACTTTAGTTTTGTAGATGACACCGTTTCCGGCATCATTGCTGCCCTTGAAGGAGTTGGTGGACTTGGCGAGGTTTTTAATCTTGGAAGTAATTTTGAGGTGTCGATCGGCGCAACCATTAATTTTTTGAAAGAAATTATGTCGTCTGAAATTGAAATAGTCTCAAACGAATTAAGAATGCGTCCAAGTAAATCTGAAGTTGAGCGACTTTGGTCGGACAATAGCAAAGCGCGAAATGAGTTTGCTTGGGACCCAAAATTCACTGATGAATCAGGATTTAGATCTGGTCTAGAAAAAACTGTTGACTGGTTTACAAATCCAGGGAATTTTGCTAGGTATAAATCTGGCATATATAATGTGTAGGCATAATGAATAGCAATGATAATTTACCAACAGAAGTAGTATCCGCAATAAGGCAAGTTGTTGGAAATGGTAAACACACATTACATCAACCAAGCTTTTCGAGTCTTGAAGTTTCAATGGTGAGCGAGTGTATAGAATCAACATTTGTGTCATCGTCGGGATACTTCGTTGATAAATTCGAAAAGTCGTTGGCCGAATACACGGGAGCAAATTTTGCGGTAGCAGTGGTGAATGGAACGTCTGCGCTTCACTTGGCTTTAAACGTTGCAGAAGTATCAGCTGGCGACGAAGTATTGATTCCCGCATTGAGTTTTATCGCAACGGCCAATGCTGTAAGTTATTGCAATGCAATTCCTCATTTTGTCGAAGTTGAATCAGAAACGCTGGGAATTGACGCCGATAAGTTAGAGCGTTATCTCGTCTCCATATGTGAATTAAGAGATTCAGAGTGTTTCAATCGAATCACTAACCGTAGAATTAGGGCATTAGTGCCAATGCACACTTTTGGTCATCCTTCAAATCTTGAGAGGCTTTTAGAAGTTTGCAAGCAATTCAACATAGTTTTGATTGAGGATGCAGCTGAATCTCTCGGCAGTCTATATAAAGGTAAGCATACGGGAACTATTGGAACCATGGGAGTATTTAGTTTTAACGGGAATAAAATTTTGACCACTGGCGGAGGCGGAGCGGTAGTAACTGATTCCCAGGAACTTGCAAGGAAATTGAAGCACCTAAGCACAACGGGAAAAGTGAGCCACAAATGGGAATTCAATCATGATGTGATTGGATTCAATTACAGAATGCCGAATTTGAATGCTGCGCTCGGCTGTGCTCAGTTTACTAAGTTAACGAAATTTATTGAATCTAAGAGAGAATTGTATCTTCGATACAAGTCCGCCTTCTTGCAGATTGACGGTATTACTCTTTTTGGTGAAGCCAAAGATACATATAGCAACTATTGGCTACAGACAATTATCCTTGATGAATCTGTCGCACATCAGAGAGATAGTATCCTTCAACAAACGCATGAAGTCGGGCTCATGTGTAGACCCGCGTGGACTTTACTGAGTGATTTGGAACCTTATTTTGAAACACCACGCATGGATCTCAGTTTTACTAGATCCTTAGCAAGCAGAATCATAAATATCCCAAGTAGTCCAGATCTAATAGGTTAACTGGCATGCTAAAAAAAAGAATAGTAATAATAGGAACCGGTGGCCATGCAGTCTCCTGTGTGGATGTCATTGAAGCTACGAAGAAGTTTGTGGTTGTGGGAGTAGTATCAAAAGAAATCAGCCAAAGCCATTTTTGGTCGAAGTTTGCTTATCTAGGCTCGGATGAATGTCTGATTGATGTTGTGAACACAGTCAGCAACGCATTTATTGGAATTGGTCAAATCAAGGATTCACAGTTAAGAACCGAGCTATATTGCAAACTAAAGGAAATTGGTTTCCAAATGCCTAAAATTGTTAGTAATCACGCTTTAGTTTCACGCAGTGCAAAAATAGGTGAAGGAAGCATAGTTATGCATGGTGCCAAGATAAATGCGGGAGCTGTTATTGGAAATAATTGCATTATTAACACGGGTGCAATTATTGAGCATGGTACTCAAGTTGGATCAAATTCCCATATTTCAACAGGGGTGATTTTGAATGGTGATGTAACTGTTGGTGAAAATACTTTCATTGGAAGTAACAGCGTAGTTAGAGAAGGAGTATCGATTGGTGACTTCGCTCTAATTGGTATGGGATCTCAAGTGCGAAGAGACTTGCCCTCAAGAGAAACGTTTTTGGGCCACTAACCGTGAGTGGAGTTATTGTCATAGCTGAAGCTGGAGTGAACCATAATGGAAGCCTTGACACCGCGCGAAAGTTAATTGATGTTGCAGCGGACAGCGGTGCAGACATTGTGAAATTTCAGACATTCACAGCAGAAAATGTGGTAACGGAAAATGCACGAACGGCAAGATATCAACAATCCCGTGAAGACAAAGTCCAATCTCAATTTGAAATGCTAAAGAATTTGGAGCTGACATATTCAGATCATCTAGACTTGTTGAGTTATTGTCAACCTAAAAAACTGGAATTTTTTTCCACCGCTTTTGACAAGTCTAGTATCGATCTCTTGGTAAAACTTGGGCAAAAAAAGTTTAAAGTGCCTTCTGGCGAAATTACAAACACTCCATATTTACGATACATGGCATCATTTGGATTTCCAATGATTATTTCTACGGGCATGGCTGATTTTGAGGAAATAGAATTTGCAATAGGGACGATTGAAAAAGGTGGAACTGATCGGAGTAACCTTACTTTGATGCATTGTACATCCGCCTATCCAGCTCCAATCAATGAGCTGAACCTGTCAGCCATTTCTTCAATGAAGAAATTCTTTAATATGCCGATTGGATATTCAGACCACTCAAAAGGGATCGAGGCATCGATCGCAGCAGTGGCACTTGGAGCGACAGTTATCGAAAAGCATTTCACACTGAACAATAACTTTCCAGGTCCAGACCACAGGGCAAGTCTTGAGCCTTACGAACTCACCGCTCTAGTTAAGGCAGTGAGAAACGTAAACAGTGCAATGGGTTCTGGCATAAAGGGAATTACAGACAGTGAAAAAGAAAACATAGACGTGGTTAGAAAATCAGTTGTAGCAAGAAACTCTATAAAGAAAGGTGAAACGCTAACAGAAGAGAATTTGACCACAAAGCGACCTGGAACGGGTTTATCACCTACTCTCTGGGATGAGTTGATAGGTAGCAAAGCTACACAGAACTATCATGAAAATGATTTGATTGTCAGATGAAAAGAAAGTTGTGTTTTATAACAAGTACAAGGGCTGATTTTGGGTTAATGAGTGATCTCATTCAATCGGTTTCGGAAGACCCAAATTTTGATTACCAACTAATTGTCACTGGCACGCATCTTTCGTCCACTTTTGGAATGACATTGTCTGAAATTTCAGAAAATGAATTCGTGATTAGTGAGAAAATTGACATAGTTAGCGCTTCTGATGAAAAGTTAGATGTAGCTATTTCTGCCGGTACAGCAATGATAAAGATATCCGAGTCACTAAACCGCCTGAAGCCAGACCTCCTAGTCCTCATTGGTGATAGGTTTGAAACTTTATCTGCTGCAGTTGCTGCCTCCATACTTGGAATTCCAATTGCCCACATACATGGAGGAGAATCCACTAGGGGCGCGTTCGATGAAGGTTTTAGACATGCAATTACAAAGATGTCGCACGTGCACTTCGTTGCAGCTCAAGAGTATTTTCAGCGCGTAATACAGTTAGGCGAAAATCCGAAGAGAGTACACCTGACTGGAGGCCTGGGAGTGGATGCAATTCATAACACAGATCTGCTTGAAAGAAGTGAAATTGAAGTAAAGTTTGGATTTGATTTTAAGAACAAAAATTTGTTGATTACGTTTCATCCAGTCACACTAGAATTATCTGAAACAGAAAAGCAATTCGAAGAAATTCTTTTGGCCCTATCCGAATTACCTGATACACGGTTAATTTTTACTTACCCTAATGCAGATCCTTTAGGAGTGCGCCTGATAGAAATGATTAATAGCTTCGTATCGAGAAATGAAAATGCAGTAACTTTTGAGTCACTCGGGAGAATCGGTTACTACTCTGTGGTCAAACAGGTTGATGCAGTTTTAGGAAACTCCTCAAGTGGACTTTTAGAAGTTCCAACTTTAAAGATAGGAACCATAAATGTTGGTGACCGTCAAAAAGGTCGGCTGAAAAGCTCAAGTGTTATAGATTGTTTACCTGAAAAGAACTCAATTTTGGCCGCCCTAAACGAGTTATATTCTGAGACTTTTAAACGAGCACTAGAGTCTGCAGAAAACCCGAACGGACAGGGTGGAGCTGTAAATCGCATTAAAGAGATTTTGAAAGATGTTAATCTAGATTTGGATTTGAAAAAAGAGTTCTACGATCTAGGTGTAAATAATTAGAGGTATTAAGCAGTTAATTATTTCTACTGCACACTCATAAAAATGATCTGAAATTAACAAATCGGGAGACTAAATGCATGATCGAACTTACAATTGGCAGAATGCAATTTTGCCACTTTCATCTAGTATCCGTGAAGCAATTAGCTGTCTTGACGAAACAAGTCTAAAGATTGTTCTTGCTATCGACGAAAAGCAAAAATTTGTTGGAACTGTAACTGACGGTGACATACGTAGAGGAATTCTAAGTGGAATAGATTTGAATGAATCAATTTCCAAAATTCTAAAGAAAGATAGCGTAACCTGCAACGTCACAATGGCGAAAAATGAAGCACTAAATTTAATGCGGGAACACTCAGTCGATCAGATTCCAGTAATCGACATTGAAGATTACTTGGTTGGATTGTATTTGCGAGATTTTCTAGAAGTAAAAAATGAAATATCAAATCCGATTGTAGTTATGGCTGGTGGTATGGGAACTAGGCTCAATTCATTAACTGAAATCTGTCCGAAACCTATGTTGAAAGTCATGGGAAAACCAATACTTGAACACATAGTGGAGAAAGGCCTATCGGAAGGCTTTAAAAAGTATATATTTTCAATCCACCATTTAGGGAATGTGATCGAAGACTACTTTAAGGATGGTAGTGAATTCGGTGTTGAAATTGAATACGTATATGAGGAAAGTCCCCTTGGGACTGTGGGCGCACTTTCTTTGTTAAAAGGTAGACTAACGATGCCATTCGTTCTCACTAATGGAGATGTTTTAACAAATTTAAATTACGCAGCACTACTTGATTTTCACATGAACACACATTCATCCATGACTATGGTTGTGGGAACGCATGAAATACAAAATCCTTTCGGAGTTGTTCAACTAGATAATGAGACCGTGGTTGACTATTTGGAAAAACCGGTAATTACGAGTTTTATTAATTCAGGAATTTATGCCTTGGACCCAAGTGCTCTAGAACCCTTAAAGGCCGGACAGCAATGTGACATGCCAGAACTTTTTCGGTTGCTACGTTCATCGAACAAGAGTGTTTTCGCATACCCACTGCATGAAAAATGGATTGACATTGGTCGTCCGAGTGACTTTGAACGTGCAAACCTGGGAATAGTTGATGGTTAAAAGAATATTGATAGTGGGTAAAGGAAGCATTGGAAAACGTCACTTCGAGCACTTAAAAAACCTATTACCGGAATCCGATATAAGATTTTTGAGACATTCGCAGGTAAGCGAAAATTGCAATGATTCTGATAAAGATTTTTATTCGATTGATGAGGCTTTGGATTTTGCGCCCGAGCTTGCAGTGATTTCTAATCCAGCTAGCAAGCACATTGAAACAGCCATGATATTTGCTCGCACAGGATCACACGTATTCGTTGAGAAACCTATTTCAAATCAAATTGACAAAGTGCAGCAACTTATTGATCTTTGCGAAACAAATAGCCTTGTGTTAGCCGTTGGTTATAATCTACGTTTCCTTATTTCATTAATAGAATTTAGAAATGCAATACAGGCAGAAACCATAGGTAAACTGTTGTCAGTTCGCGTGGACACCGGTAGCTACCTACCTGATTGGCGATTTGGGACGAACTTCAGAGAGTCAGTCTCAGCAAATGAACATCTCGGAGGCGGCGCACTACTAGAATTAAGCCACGAAATAGATTATGTTCAATGGATCTTTGGTAACATCGACTGGGTTAGAGCTACATTAATCAACTCGCATGCTCTTAAATTGGACGTAGAAGATACCGTTCATTTGGTTTTTGGATTTAAGGAAAATTCCGGGGGACTCTTGGTGACCGGCCAGATGAACTTAGATTTTGTGCGAAGAGACAGTAAGCGAACCTGCCTAGCAATAGGAACCTTGGGATCGCTGGAGTGGAATGGAATAAGTGGAGAAGTTCGCCATTTCGATGCTAGACAACAATCGTGGAATTTGATTTCGGCAACAGGAAGTTTGTTATCGCAAAGTTATGACTCGCAATGGAAAGACATACTCAGCTGCATTGAAACAGGATGTAAGGCTTCCGTGACAGGAGAAGATGGATTGTCGGTGATGAGGATCGTCAACGCAGCAAGAAATTCATCGAATTCGGGACTTCAAGAACAGATTGATTGATTTGACGGGAAAATCGAGCTAGAGATTTATACTGTGAAGATGAAATATGTTGCAGTAATTTTTGCGAGGGGGGGCTCTAAGGGCTTAATAAACAAAAATCTATTGCCACTTTGTGGAAAACCATTGATTGCGTGGACGATCGAAATTGCAAAAGAAATTCCCCGTATTGAAAGAGTTCTGGTTTCGACTGACTCCGAGGAGATTGCTTCAATAGCACTTCAGTATGGCGCGGATGTGCCCTTTATTCGCCCGCTAGATTTGGCAACTGACGGCAGTCCTGAATGGCTCTCGTGGCAACATGTTTTGGAGCATTTAAGAGATCTGGAAGGGAATATGCCCTTTGCACTCGTTTCCTTGCCTGCAACCTCCCCCCTGCGTAACAAGAACGATGTAGTTAGATGCCTAGATAAGTTCGAACAAGAAAATTGTGATGTAGTCATTACTGTCGCACCTTCTACAAGAAGTCCATACTTCAATATGGTCTCACTCGACTCAGGTGGCTTCGCTCATCTAGCGGCCGCGAATGGTGAGAACATTGCGAGACGACAAGATGCCCCTAAACTTTTCGACATTACAACCGTTTGTTACGTTGCAAAATCCGACTTCGTATTGACAAACCACTCACTATTTTCTGGCTCTGTTAAAGCTATTGAAGTTGATCGAGAGAGAGCTATCGATATTGATGATATGCTGGACTTTAAAATCGCGGAAATGTTAATGCAGGAAAGAAATGGTTATAACAAAGGGATGTATTGACGGTTCCTTGTTAAGATTAGCTATGGACACATTTACTCTGAGTCAATTTCAACTAAGTGACAAAGTCGCAATCGTAACTGGCGGAGCCGGAATAATTGGTAGCCATTTCTGCAAAGGATTGGCTGATGCTGGAGCTCAAGTGGCAGTAGTCGACATAAACATTGATTCTGCAAGAGATTTGGCCTCCACGATAGGCAACAAATATGATGTTAAAGCATCAGGATATGAATGTGACGTATCAAGGCCAGATAGCGTAAAACTTGCGGTATCTGAAATAACACAGGATTTTGGCCATGTTGATATATTGATTAACAATGCAGCGACTAAATCGGATGACTTAGAGGCATTCTTCTCTTCATTTGAAGATTATGAATTGGAGCAATGGCGAAAAATTATGGCCGTAGACATCGATGGAATGTTTCTAATGGCGCAGGCAGTCGGTAAGCAAATGAAACTGCAAAAGACGGGAGGTAGCATTACGCAAATCTCTTCTGTTTATGGGATCGTGGCGCCCGATCAAAGAATTTACGATGGTGCTATGTACGAAGGTCATAAGATAAATTCTCCCGCGGCGTACAGCGTTGCAAAAGCAGGCGTAATTGGTCTAACTAAGCACCTTGCAGCATATTGGGCACGCGAGGGGATAAGAGTTAATTCGATTACTCCGGGCGGTGTTGAAAGCGGACAAAATGAATCGTTCATTTCCAATTATTCAAATCGAGTTCCCATGAACAGAATGGCGCAAGCGGCTGAAATAGTTGGTGCCGCCATTTACCTCTCCTCTAGTGCTTCGAGTTACGTCACTGGACAAAACATAATTATAGATGGGGGGCTTACAGTATGGTAACTAAAGAATCGTTACTTTATTGCACCAGTCACTCTGAATTCCAAATTCTCAGAGGTTCGCGATGAAATTCAACAACAGATACACGCAATACTGGCGGGATGCAGTTAGAAATCCAATAGACGGAATACAAATTGCGGGTAGAACTCAGGTTATGAAAATGCTCGAAGGAATGGCGATTCAAAGAAGTGACAAAGTTCTCGACCTCGGATGTAGCTATGGCCGATTGTTTGAAGCGTTACATAGTTATTCAGATAATATATTTGGAGTAGATCCCGAGAAAAGTGCTGTGCAGGAAGCAAATTCTTGTGGCTACAAGGAAGTACACGTAGGCGTGTGTGAACACATTCCATTTGTAGAAGATTTTTTTGACCACATAATTTGCTGGGCTGTATTTGAAGTAGTCGATCAAGAGAAGTGCTTAGTCGAAGCAAATCGAACTTTATGCGCAGGTGGTAAGTTTCTATTTTCGGGAAAAAATACGCGCTACAATCTGGCGGATAACGCTGCATTCACAGCTGAAAAAAATGCTTACTTAAAAGAATTTAAGCAAAACTTTACGGACCTTCAAATTTTAATTCGTCAATTACATAAGTTTGGGTTCAAATTGAATGAAGTTTACACTTTTGCGAATCGTGGCGACCTAGCACTCGATGTAACTAACAATAACAGTAGATCGCCTTCACTTCAGAGTGAATTTTATGAATTTGTGGTTATTTTGGAAAAAATCGAATCGATAGTGTCTTTAGATTTGCCGCAGATTGAACCATTTAGTTTTAGATTTTCTAAAACTTGTCGAGAGAAAGCGCGTAATTCAAATTTTGACAGTGTTCCAGAATATTTTAATTCGATCGGGATCAGCTGACATGACACGAGAAAAAATTCTTTACGTAGTTCATTGCATAGATACCGAAGGCCCTTTGGACGAGTCTCTAAATTCTACCTTCAAAAGGTTAAAGGAGTTGTTTGGCATCGATATTCCTGCAACACGTGACAACTTATCCAAAATTCAACACAAGCAACTTGATTTAGGTGGCATCGAAGATTCCGTCGCAGAATGCTTTTCTCCCAAACTTCTTAAATACAACTCAAGTTGGGAAAAAATCGATGAAATGCTTGATGAATTGCTATCTGCAAACTATAGAAATAGTCACTTGGATGATTTTGGCAATGAATGGATATTTTCATGGCACTGCATGGATCACGTAGGCATTGATAACAATCCACGTCGTAAAGATTTAGGATATGGAAATATATTTGAACATTATCTTAACAAGTTACAAGAACATGGTGATAGCAATCATGAAATCAATTGGCACTTTCATCCATTGTCATTAACCAAGAACGCCACTCAAGCTGCGACCAGTTACACAAACAACATGCAGATTCTAAATCAGATCATATGTCGAAGAATTCTTGATTATCGATGGTTTCCTGTCGTCAACCGTCCCGGATTTCATGCAGAAAGGTCGGATACGAATCTTTTTCTTGAGCAATGGATGCCTTTTGATTATGCGAATCAATTTTGTGAGGAAATTCAAGCCCAACCAGACGCCAATAATGGAAGATTTGGAAACTGGAGCCGCGCAAGCCCTTCGTGGAGAGGATATAATCCTTCACATGACGATTATCAGTCGGCTGGAATTTGTAAGAGAACAATTTTTCGTTGCTTAAATGTTGGCACAAGATTACGTCTCCTAAGAGAAAATCATGTAAGGGAAGCCTTCATCGAAGCGAATGAGCATGGATCTTCGATACTTTCATTCGCCGATCATGATTGGCGCGACATTAGACCAGACGTTGATTACGTTATTGAGCTTTTGGAAAAAGTCAGACTAGATTTTCCTGAAGTAAGGATTAGATATGCGGGAGCCCATGAAGCAGCGATTCAGCATTTGGAATTTTCAGGGAAAGACCCATTACTGTTTGATTCTTATTTTTTAAACAATCAACTTATTGTCGAAGTCACGTCGGGAGAAATATTTGGAGCGCAACCCTTTCTGGCTATTGAAACACAGGAAGGCACTTACTTCACAGATAATTTTGACGAACTTGAAAAAAACCACAAATGGTCGTACATATTCGATGACATGACCCTACCTCTAACTTTGCTGAGGAGGATTGGCGTGGGATCTGCTGGAAGATACGGTGGTTTTCATGTAAAGGTCATAGACCTTGTCTGAAAGCTTTAAGGGAAAGAAAGAGCATGCTACATATTTTGCGACGCAAGTCGATTTTGAGGGTCTAAATAGAATAAAAGTTAAAACGTTGGGAGCCTGGTGCGCACCTTTAAAAGTGAGTATTGAGTCATCCCACCCACATTTCGAAGTCGTTAACTTATTGCTTGAATTTGAGTATGATTCAAAATATATAGAAGACCTATATACGAGACTTGTTCCAAGCTTGACCCAGACACTTAATAAAATTCACAACTTGAATCTTTCTAACGATCAATGGGAAACCATAATTGGCTATTGGTTATTGACGTTTCTTCATCCACTTCACGATAGATGGCGGAGACTTTGCAGTATAGCTAGCAAAATGGAAGCCATCGAAGTAATTGCATGCATACGAAGTGACAATTTTAATCCTGCTATGACAAGTATGGAAGACAAGCGAATTGAAACAAGTGATGAATATAATTCCTACATTTACGAAAGCATGATGGATTCATTTGAATCGATGTATATAAACCTGATTAATGGGCCACTCCCAATGCAAAAAAATGAAAAATTAAAGACGCTCTTTGAAAAGTTTCGATGGAAAATGGCGACCCTGCCTAGACGTATAAAGTTATCGCTAGTTCCGGCTCTTTTAGCTAGCTGCAGATTTACAAATGTGCTCAAGTGCCAAAAGTACTTTATGGTCACAAGCTTCATCCCTTTTGGAGCGCAAATGCGCCTTGCAATAAAAACACGATCACCAGTATTTCTAAGTTACATAAACAACCTAATTTTCATTTACGCAGAGCCCGACTTGCAAAAGACTAATGTAGTGCGCGATTGCATGAATTTGAATAACTTTAGCTGCACTAATTTATTTGAAACATATTTAACAAAAAATCTTTTTCATTACATTCCAAAGAGTCTTTTGGAAGACTTTGACGCTTACGTTGACACTTTAGAAAAATATAATTTGGATTACGCCCCCAAATCAACCATCTCCGAACTCGCGCATATATCTGGTTCAGATCTTGCGAGGATATGGATGGGATTGCACGGTAACAGTGATAGGCAGCTTTTAGTTTTGCAACACGGTGGTGCTTATGGGCATTACAAAACTATGTGGTCATACTATTTTGAATCCCGCGTAAGTTCATCTTTCATATCGTGGGGTTGGGCGGAACTTTATCCAAGTGAAAATTTATTTAATTCCCCAGCACTTAGATTGCAATTAACGAAGAACGCGAGACACAAGAGATCTTCAGGAATTTTAATTTTATTGCCTCCTGAATTCGTATATCCACATTTGTATCATCCAACGCAACCTATGGATGCAAATCAAAGCATGAATCATTTGCAATTTGTCAATCAATTCTTAGGAGAACTGCCCGAGAGATACCTAAGTGGCTTGTGTTTAAAGGCACAAAAGACAAATTGTGAGATTGCCCGCGAAGTGTTTTCAGATAAATTTGACAAAGTAAATCTTCTCGATAGCAGAAGTTCAATTTCGCTAGAATCGTATAAGTTGCTAGTTTCTTCCTACGCAGGCACAAATACAGTCGAGTGTCTTATTTCAAATACGCCAACGATTATGCTTTGGCCTGAAGAATATTGCAACTTTTCAGAGAACTCAGTTTCAGTAATGAAGCAACTCGAGGAAGCGGGCGTACTTCACAAAGATTATAAATCTGCAGCAAGAATCGCGAGTCTTGAGAATGTAGATTTACTCGATTGGTGGAACAGCATAGCCGTTACGCTCGCAGTAGAAAAATATTTAAATTTCTTTGGAAGAGTTGATGGTGGCCCCAAAATTTGGGCTCAAGAAGTTTATGATGTTATTCACGCTAAATCAGAAAATGATTTGGTTAAAAGTTAACGAGGCTACAAATCACTTAGGATAAGGCACTTTTGATATTTTCAACGACACGATGGGCTCCCAAGCCATCAACTAATCTTTGTGAATTCACAAATAAGGTTTCTCTCAATTCCAGATCGTGCGCGCAAAGCGCGAGCGAGTTAACCAACTCTTTCTTGCGATTTTCAATTTCATTACCAGTCCCAACAGTAAGTCCCAACTTGAGTTCAGAGATTTTAGATAGTGTCGCATTCTGATTTTCTGCAACAGAAATGTAAATTGTTGGTATACCGATACATGAAAGATCAAGACTTGAGGTGCCGGCTGCTGAAATTGCCAAGTCAGCGATTTGCAATAGACTCTGAATGTCGGGAGTGAAGGTGTGTATGTTTTTCCGACTCATAGGCAGGAATTGGGCAAGAGCCTCTATGTTTCCAGAAGTTGTAACAAAGTGGAACTCGTAATCCGAATCTAAGCCTGAAAGTAATTCGCCTAACTTGACAACAAGATTTGAGGGGTCACTTCCACCCATCATCACAAGCACGGTAGGACGTGTATTTCCGCTTACACGCGAACTAAATTTTCGTCTAACATTTCGAATCTCTGGCCGTACCAATGCAAAAGCAGGGCCAATTAGCTGGAAATTGCCACAATAATCACTGAACTCTACTGCTCCTATGTTGTGATCAAGTACTACATTTGGAGTTAAGCCACGCATTTGACTATCAATAATAGCCATAATTGGATTCAAGCCTCCAGTGTCGTTGACTATTTCAGCGGGGATTTGGTAAGAGTCAACTACCAATATGTCAAATCTCCCCTCACGAACATCTGCATGATTAATTATGTTCGCATCGCAAATCTGCCAATCTATTTCGCTTTGCTCGACCATTTTACTTAACCAAGGAACGCACTCTATGTTGCTTATTAGCCGCACTTCATGTCCTGCGTTTTGAAACTCTCTAGCTAGGGTCAACGAGCGAACCACGTGACCTGTTCCTTGCACCACACTTGCATCTGCACGAAAAGCAATTTTCAAGAAAATTCACCTGTTTCGTAATTTGCGTATTCAGGAAATTGTTCTAGCCACTTTAGAATCTCGCCCTGACAAAAATTTGCATTTGCAGGATATAAATTCTTGTATACATTGCGCACAAAATCTAGGTCCTCTTGTGTATCAACAGTCCACCTAAAATCTGCAAATGATGGTTTTTGGGAAAAATTGGCAATCGAATAAAGGTCGGCTCGCGTATAGATCCCGTAGGTTACATGCTCACGAGACATGGCACTTTCGTCATTTTTTGCAACTTCTCTAAGAACCCTATTATTGAAAACTTCTACATCCAGACCCCGAGGAAAGGTTCGGACTTGAGTGTTACTAACATAGTCAAAATTACAATTTAGGTACATTTCGATAGTGCCATCAATTACATCCGAGTCTGCCAATGGGCAATCTGCCGTGAGTCGCACAACATCTCTGAAATCATAGACATCTAGAACTTCAATAAATCGCTGCAAGA
>Ga0209768_10000705_pt1 | contig 22187 bp, 21 predicted proteins | sample LauGreSBDMM110SD_3_FD_187564 | JGI IMG/M metagenome (GOLD analysis project Ga0209768, IMG submission 187564) | Freshwater lake microbial communities from Lake Michigan, USA - Sp13.BD.MM110.SD (SPAdes) (version 2) | ecosystem: Environmental > Aquatic > Freshwater > Lake | place: Lake Michigan... | reverse complement strand
GTTGCCCAACACGGCTGCCACCACAGCACCACCGTGAATAGGTGGGTTGGAATAGTTGGTGCGAATCACAATTTTGAGTTGACTCAACACGCGGCCGCACTCTTCTTTGTCTTTGCAGACCACGCTCAATGCGCCCACGCGCTCGCCGTAGAGGCTGAAGCTCTTCGAGAAAGAAGTCGACACCAAGAAGTTCAAGCCTGCAGCGACAAACTTTTGTATCACTGCGCCGTCTTCTTGGATGCCGTGGCCAAAACCTTGGTAGGCCATGTCTAAAAATGCGGTGAGGCTTTTGGCTTTCACCACGTCTATCACCTTGTCCCACTGCTCGGGGGTGATGTCATAGCCAGTTGGGTTGTGACAACACGCATGCAAAACGACCACCGTGCCTGCTGGCGCTGCATTCAGAGAGTCGAGCATGCCGTCAAAGTTGATGTCTTTTTTGCTGGCGTCGTAGTAGGCGTATGTCTCGACAGTGAAACCTGCATTGGTGAACAAACCGCGGTGGTTTTCCCAGCTGGGGTCAGAAATCAGCACCTTGGCTTTTGGGTTCAAGTGGCGCAGAAAATCAGCGCCGACCTTCAAACCGCCTGTGCCACCCAAACCTTGAACCGTAGCCACGCGGCCAGAAGTGACGGGCTCGGAATCTGCACCAAAGACCAAATGTTTGACCGCCGTGTCGTAAGCCGCAATGCCGTCAATTGGCAAGTAGCCGCGCGCGCTGGGGTGCGACATCATGGTTTTTTCGGCGGCTTGCACGCACTCTAAAAGAGGTAACTTTCCGTTGTCGTCAAAGTACACGCCGACGCCTAGGTTTACTTTGTTGGGGTTGGTGTCGGAGGCAAATTGCTCGTTGAGACCCAAAATCGGGTCGCGGGGTGCCATTTCGACAGCGATAAACAGTGACATCGTGGGTCCTTGAACTGGGGTAAAAAGGGAGTTTCTAAAGAGACTTGCTCAGTCTGAGGTAGGCTTAAGCGTTTTCCCTATATTTTAAACGCCTGCAGCGCATGCTTTTGAGCTTGCCATTTTGAAACCCATGCCCACGCCATTAGCCGTTGATTTAGAACTTGCCAAAGCCCAGGTAGAAGCCAAAATTGCCGCTGAAGGTGCTGCAATTCCTAGTACTGGCACCTTTGTTAGCTACTCCGGTTCGCCGTTCGAACTGTTTCAGCCCTACCTGCCAGCTGGCGACCAACCCACCGCCATCAACGAACTGGTGGACGGCATCAACGACGGTGAAGTCTTTCAAACCCTATTGGGAGTGACAGGATCTGGCAAGACCTTCACCATGGCCAATGTGATTGCCCGCATGGGGCGTCCTGCCATCATCTTTGCGCCAAATAAAACACTGGCTGCGCAGCTTTACAGCGAATTTCGCGAGTTTTTCCCCAAGAACGCTGTGGAGTATTTCGTCAGTTACTACGACTACTACCAGCCCGAAGCCTATGTGCCGCAGCGCGACTTGTTCATTGAAAAAGACAGCGCGATCAACGAGCACATCGAGCAAATGCGCTTGAGTTGCACCAAAAGTATCTTGGAGCGGCGCGATGTGATCGTGGTGGCTACTGTGTCTGCCATCTACGGTATTGGTGAGCCCGAGAGCTACCACCGCATGGTGATGACGGTGCGTGCTGGCGACAAAATCGGCCAGCGCGACGCCATCGCCCAATTGGTGCGCATGCAATACGAGCGCAATGACCAAGACTTCTCACGCGGCAAATTCCGCGTGCGCGGCGACACCATCGATGTATTTCCCGCCGAGCATTCCGAGTTGGCCATTCGCATCGAATTGTTCGATGACGAAATCGAGAGCCTGCAGCTTTTTGATCCGCTCACGGGCCGCATTCGCCAAAAAATCCCGCGTTTCACCATTTATCCATCTAGCCACTATGTCACTCCGCGCGACCGCGTGCTGGCAGCGGTCGAAACCATCAAGGTCGAACTCGCCGAGCGTTTGAAAGAACTGGTTGGCATGAACAAATTGGTAGAAGCCCAGCGCCTAGAACAACGCACCCGCTTCGACCTCGAGATGCTGTCTGAAGTTGGCCATTGCAAAGGCATTGAAAATTACACACGCCATCTGTCTGGCGCCAAACCTGGCGATCCTCCTAGCACCTTGACCGACTACATGCCCAAAGACGCACTAATGTTCTTGGACGAGAGCCACGTCATGATCGGCCAACTCGGAGGCATGTACAACGGCGACCGATCGCGCAAAACCACTTTGGTGGAATACGGTTTTCGCTTGCCCAGCGCGCTTGATAACCGCCCGCATGTACAACGGCGACCGATCGCGCAAAACCACTTTGGTGGAATACGGTTTTCGCTTGCCCAGCGCGCTTGATAACCGCCCCTTGAAGCTTGAAGAGTTTGAAAAGCGTATGCGCCAAGTTGTTTTCGTCTCGGCTACACCGGCCGATTACGAAAAAACGCATGCCGGTCGGGTCGTCGAGCAACTTGTGCGGCCTACAGGTTTGGTTGACCCCCAAGTCGAAGTCCGTCCCGCCACCCACCAAGTGGATGACGTGTTGCAAGAAATTCGTATTCGGGTGGAGTTAAAAGAACGCGTGCTCATAACTACGCTCACCAAGCGCATGGCCGAACAGCTGACCGACTATTTGAGCGACAACGGCGTCAAAGTACGCTACTTACACAGCGACATCGACACCGTGGAGCGCGTTGAAATCTTGCGCGACTTGCGTTTGGGCACTTTCGACGTGCTGGTTGGCATCAACTTACTGCGTGAAGGTATCGATTTGCCTGAGGTTTCGCTTGTCGCCATCTTGGACGCCGACAAAGAAGGCTTTTTGCGCTCTGAGCGCAGTTTGATCCAAACCATTGGCCGCGCAGCCCGCAACATCAGTGGTAGAGCTATTTTGTACGCCGACCGCATGACCGAGTCGATGAAAAAAGCCATCGGCGAGACCGAACGTCGTCGTGCCAAACAGGTGGAGCACAACATCATGCACGGCATCACGCCCAAGGGCGTTTTCAAGCAAGTGCGCGATTTGATCGACGGTGTCTACAGCGAGAAGGCTGGCAAAGAGGCGCAAGAGCGCGAAATTGAAAAAGCCCGTATCGAAGACATGAGCGAGCGCGACATCGCCAAAGAGATCAAACGCCTAGAAAAGCTCATGATGGAGCACGCCCGCAACCTCGAATTCGAGAATGCTGCTAGGGTTCGCGACCAGTTGGCCAACCTGCGTACGCAGGCCTTTGGCGGAGCCGGCCACGACAACGTAGTTGTCTAAAGGGGTATTACTTGACTAAATCCGTAGGGATTGGGTTATACTTGACTCAATTAGTCGACAAAGCCCCCATTCATCTAAAGGAGCTCCCCATGCGTCTCACCACCAAAGGTCGTTTTGCCGTTACTGCCATGATCGATTTGGCCCTTCGCCAAACCAATGGTCCCGTGACTTTGGCTGCCATCAGCCAACGCCAGCAAATATCGCTCTCTTATTTAGAGCAACTTTTCGGCAAGCTTCGCCGCCATGAACTTGTCGAATCTACCCGTGGCCCAGGCGGCGGTTATTCCTTGGGTCGCAAAGCGGCAGACATCACCGTTGCTGACATCATCGTCTCGGTCGACGAACCGATCGACGCTACCCACTGTGGTGGCAAAGAAAACTGCTTAGGCGAAAGTGGCCGTTGCATGACCCATGATTTATGGACCTCTCTGAATCAGCGCATGGTCGACTTTTTAGACTCCGTCAGCTTGCAAAAATTGGTCGACGACCAGCTCGCCAAAGGCATCCAGATCGAAAACAAGCCGAGCATGCGCAAAGCTATCTCCGCTATGCCTGTCTCCAAGCCCATACACGTCAACGCTCCTAATTCGGTCTTTGCCTTGGGCAACGCATTCGTTAAAAACTGAAACTACCACCTATCACCATGGACATGACCCCACATTTCCCGATTTATCTCGATTACGCCTCTACCAATCCGGTCGACCCCCGCGTGGTTGATGCCATGATTCCTTGGTTGCGCGAGCACTTTGGTAATCCTGCTTCGCGAAGCCACGCATGGGGCTGGGAAGCAGAAGAAGCCGTCGAAAAAGCCCGCGCAGATGTCGGCGCTTTGATCGGCGCTGATCCTCGCGAAATTGTCTGGACCTCCGGCGCGACCGAGTCGAACAACCTCGCCATCAAAGGCGCGGCGCACTTCTACCAGTCCAAAGGCAAACACCTCATTACTGTCAAAACCGAGCACAAAGCGGTTTTGGACACCATGCGTGAACTCGAGCGCCAAGGTTTTGAAGTGAGTTACATCGATGTTCAAGCAGACGGCTTGATCGACATGGACGTTCTCAAAGCCGCGATTCGCCCAGACACCATTCTGATCAGCGTCATGTTCGTTAACAACGAAATTGGTGTGATCCAAGACATCCCCGCCATTGGCACTTTGTGCCGTGAAAAAGGCATCATCTTCCACGTCGATGCAGCTCAGGCCACTGGCAAGGTAGAAATCGATATGGAAACCTTGCCCGTCGACTTGATGAGCCTCGCTTCCCACAAAACCTACGGCCCCAAAGGCATCGGCGCTTTGTATGTGCGTCGTAAACCCCGTGTACGTTTAGAAGCGCAAATGCACGGCGGTGGACACGAGCGCGGTATGCGCAGTGGCACTTTGCCAACCCACCAGTGCGTGGGTATGGGCGAAGCCTTCCGCATCGCCAAACTCGACATGGCCCAAGACCTCGCCAAAGCCAAAGCTTTGAGCAAGCGTCTGCTCGATGGCTTAACAGGCATCGAACAAGTCTTTATCAACGGCCACCTAGAAAAACGTGTGCCTCACAACCTTAATATCAGTTTTAACTATGTCGAGGGCGAGTCACTCATCATGGGCATCAAAGGTTTGGCGGTGTCCTCTGGCTCTGCGTGTACCTCTGCCAGCTTGGAGCCTAGCTATGTGTTGCGCGCATTAGGCCGCAGCGACGAATTAGCCCATAGCAGCTTGCGCATGACGGTGGGTCGTTTCTCCACCGAAGAAGAAATTGATTACGCGATTGAGACCATCAAACTCAACGTCGCCAAACTCCGCGACTTAAGCCCACTGTGGGATATGTACAAAGAAGGCATCGACATCTCGACCATCCAATGGGCTGCGCATTAATTAATTAGCATCTAGAAAAATTAGGACAAAAAATGGCTTATTCAGAAAAAGTAATCGACCACTACGAAAACCCCCGCAACGTGGGTTCGTTTGAAAAGGGTGACGACTCTGTCGGCACCGGAATGGTCGGCGCACCAGCATGTGGCGACGTTATGAAGTTGCAAATCAAAGTCAACCCTGTTACTGGTGTGATCGAAGATGCGCGTTTTAAAACCTATGGTTGTGGTTCTGCCATTGCTTCCTCTTCTTTGGTAACCGAATGGGTCAAAGGCAAAACGCTTGACCAAGCGGCTGCCTTGAAGAACAGCGAAATCGCTGAAGAGCTCGCTCTGCCGCCAGTGAAAATTCACTGCTCCATCTTGGCTGAAGACGCCATCAAGGCCGCAGTCGAAGACTACAAAAAGAAACACGCGCATTAATTTTTTCTAGGTATTCCCATGGCTGTCACCCTGACCGAATCTGCTGCAAAGCACGTTAACCGCTACCTCTCTAAACGCGGTAAAGGTTTAGGTGTGCGCTTGGGCGTAAAAACCACAGGGTGTTCTGGCTTGGCCTACAAACTTGAATACGTAGACGCGTCCGAACCCGAAGACGTCATCTTTGAAGACCAGGGCGTCAAAGTTTTGGTAGACCCAAAAAGTTTGGCTTACATCGACGGCACCCAACTAGACTTTGTGCGCGAAGGCTTGAACGAAGGCTTCAAGTTCTCTAACCCGAACGAACGCGACCGTTGCGGCTGCGGTGAATCGTTCCGCATCTAACGTGATTGACGCGGCTGGTCCGTTGTCGGCGCAACTTGCCGTCAACGATTTCGAACTCTTTGACATTCCAAAACAGTTCGCCCAAGACCGTGCGGCGTTAGACACGCGCTGGAAAAACCTGCAACGCGAAGCCCATCCCGACAAATTTTCTGCACGAGGCACTGCGGCCCAGCGCGTCGCCATGCAATGGTCGGTGCGTATTAACGAGGCCTACCAACGCCTCAAAGACCCACTGCGACGTGCCGCTTATTTGTGTGAACTTGCTGGCGCGCCCATCAACGCAGAAAACAACACCGCTATGCCGACTGAATTCTTGGTGCAACAAATGCAGTGGCGCGAAGAGTTGGACGACGCGACTACCGCCGACTCACTTCGAAATTTGCACCAAGAAGTTTTACAAACCCGCGATGCAGCTTTGGCGAATTGCGAATCCTTGATTGACCAAACCCAAGATTTCTCAAAAGCCGTGCAGCAGGTGAGGGCGCTTATGTTTATTGAACGCTTTGTCAAAGACATAGACGCACGCCTAGATCAACTTGACGCCGTCTAAATATCACCTAGACGACTCTCTGTAGCCATACGTAAAGCGACAATATATATATGGCCTTGCTACAAATTTCTGAACCTGGACAAGCACCTGATCCGCATCAACGGCGTATCGCGGTAGGCATTGATTTAGGCACTACCCATTCTTTGGTGGCGAGCGTGCGTAATTCAGTGGCAGAGTGTTTGCCCGATGCGCAAGGCCAAGTTATCTTGCCTTCTGCAGTGCGCTATTTAGACAACGATGGCCGACAAATTGGTAGCGATGCCCTGCGCGCGCAAGCCGAAGACCCGCAAAACACACTTGTCTCCGTCAAACGTTTTATGGGCCGCGGGTTGAAAGACATTGCCAATGCCGACAAACTGCCTTACCAGTTTGTCGACAAGCCTGGCATGCTGGCCATACAAACCCGCGCAGGAGAAAAATCTCCCGTTGAAGTCAGCGCAGAAATATTGGCTACCTTGCGTTTTAGAGCAGAAGACACGTTCAACGACGATCTGTATGGCGCAGTCATCACCGTGCCCGCATACTTTGACGACGCACAACGCCAAGCCACCAAAGACGCTGCTCAACTCGCTGGACTCAACGTCTTGCGTTTGATCAACGAACCCACAGCAGCAGCCATTGCGTATGGTCTAGACCAATCGAGTGAGGGTGTGTATGCCATCTACGACCTTGGTGGCGGTACTTTTGATATTTCTATTTTGCGATTGACACGTGGTGTATTTGAAGTGCTCGCCACCGGTGGCGACTCTGCGCTTGGTGGAGATGACTACGACCGTGCATTGGCGTGCATTGGTGGAGTTTGTGCAATCCACTACCCAATGCGTTGTAGTGACGCCCTCAGACAAAGCGCAAGTTATGGTAGCCGCACGTGCTTGCAAAGAAGCGCTTTCTTCACAAGACAGCATGCAATTTGAAGTCACACTCGCCAGTGGTGCTGTGGCCTGCAAAGTGACACGCGCACAGTTTGAAGAAGCTTGTAAGCCGTTGACGCAGCGCACCTTGAACGCAGTACGCAAAGCATTGCGCGATGCAAGCTTGCAAAAGCAAGACATCCAAGGTGTGGTGATGGTCGGAGGATCTACCCGCATGCCGCATATTCAAACGGCGGTTGCAGAATTGCTCGGCTGTGAGCCATTGACCAACTTGAACCCTGACGAAGTGGTTGCATTGGGTGCTGCTATTCAAGCCAACCAACTTGCAGGCAATAACCCCGACGGCGAGTTGTTGTTGTTAGACGTGATTCCCTTGTCGTTAGGTATTGAAACCATGGGTGGCTTGGTAGAGCGCATCGTGCCGCGTAACCAAACCATTCCCACTGCCATGGCGCAAGACTTCACCACCTACCAAGACGGACAAACCGCATTGGCTTTGCACGTGGTGCAAGGTGAGCGCGCATCGTGCCGCGTAACCAAACCATTCCCACTGCCATGGCGCAAGACTTCACCACCTATCAAGACGGACAAACCGCATTGGCTTTGCACGTGGTGCAAGGTGAGCGCGACTTGGTGGCAGACTGCCGCAGTTTGGCGCGATTTGAGTTGCGTGGTATCCCGCCGATGGTCGCGGGTGCTGCGCGCATTCGCGTGACCTTCACGGTCGATGCAGATGGCTTGCTGAGCGTTGCGGCCTTAGAGCAGCACAGCGGTGTACAAGCCAATATCACTGTTAAGCCGAGTTATGGTTTGTCCGATGACCAAATCGCCACCATGTTGCAAGACAGCTTTAAAACTGCAGAGCAAGACATAAAAACCCGCGCTTTAGTAGAAGCGCGGGTAGACGCAGACCGGATGTGGCTGGCAACGCAGAGCGCATTGCAAGCAGATGGTGACTTACTCTCTGCCCAAGAGCGTATCCATATAGAAAGCTTGATGGCCACCACACTCAATTCTAAAAAATTAGAAGATGCTGCCGCAGTAGAGGCCGCAACCGAAGCCTTAGCCAAAGGTACAGAAGCCTTTGCCGCACAACGCATGAACCGAGGCATACAAAATGCCTTGTCGGGTCAACACATAGAGTCCATTTAATGCCAGTCATACAAATATTGCCCCACGCTGAACTTTGCCCGCAAGGCGCACAACTCGATGTGCCTGCTGGCACCACGATTTGCGAAGCGCTGTTAGAAAACCATATCAACATCGAGCACGCCTGCGACATGAGTTGTGCATGCACCACTTGCCACGTCATCGTACGCGAGGGTTTTAATTCACTCAACCCTTTGGATGAGACCGAAGAAGATTTGTTAGATCGCGCATGGGGGCTTGCACCCAACTCGCGATTAAGTTGCCAAGCCATCGTGGCGCAACAGGGGTTAGTGATTGAGATACCCAAGTACACCATCAACCACGCCAAAGAAAACCACTAAGCCATGCGCCAAATTTTCTTAGACACCGAAACTACAGGCTTGTCGCCAGAAAACGGCGATCGTATTGTCGAAATTGGTTGCGTTGAATTATTGAATCGCAAACTCACTGGTAAGAACTTGCACTTCTACCTTAACCCCGAACGTGATAGCCATGAAGATGCGTTGAAGGTGCATGGCATCAGCAATGAGTTTTTAAAAGACAAGCCTAAGTTTGGTGAGATTGCAGACGAGTTGTTGGAGTATTTGCAAGGCGCCGATGTATTGATACACAACGCGCCGTTCGATGTGGGCTTTATCAACAAAGAACTTGAATTACAAAAACGCCCGCCCATCAAAACCTATGTCAACAGCGTTGCCGACACCTTGGCTATGGCCAAAGATATGTTTCCAGGCAAGCGCAATTCTTTGGACGCTCTGTGCGACCGCTTAGGCGTTGATAACTCAGGCCGCACCTTGCACGGCGCTTTGTTGGATGCTGAGTTGTTGGCTGACGTCTACATCTACATGACACGCGGGCAAGATGCTTTGTTGATAGAAGTAGAAGACAGCAGTGATAGTAAAAAGCTTGCAGATGCGATCGACATACAATCGTTAAAACTCACGATGATTAGCGCTTCAGAGCAAGAGTTGGGGGCGCATGAAGAGGTGTTATTACAGATCGATAAAGCGAGTAACGGCCAGACTTTATGGCGCTCTGCGCAAGAGCGTGTGGCATAATTATCTTCTTGCCCGCACAGGGTTAGGGCGATTAGCTCAGGGGTAGAGCACTGCACTCACACTGCAGGGGTCGCAAGTTCGAAACTTGCATCGCCCACCACAAAAAACCCGATAAATTCAAGCACTTACAGCGATGTGAGTGCTTTTTTGTGTCTCAAAAGTAGTACGAGAATGCCGTACTACTTTTAGGGGTTCGTACTACCCCAAATCCTTTGTTTTTTTGTAGGAACTTTTCTCAAAGCCTCGTACTCATTGGAAGCAACATTTGGCTTCGTTTAAATGTCCACGTTCAATCGATTTCGACTTATATTTGCCGCGCCATCCAACAGGTAAGTTGTAAAAGAAATTGATGCGGGACAGGTATTGGATCTAGTAAATTAATCAAATTACAAATTTATAATTTCGTAATAGTCTCTTAAGTGCGAATCGTCTGCCGCACCGCACTCTCCCACTGCAACATCCGATGCTGCGCCTCATCACGAGAAATCTGCGCTTCAAACACACGATCCATCTTCCAGTGCTTTTCTAGTGCCTCTAAGTCACTGAACATCCCGCAGTGCAGTCCTGCTAAGTAAGCTGCACCTAAAGCGGTAGTTTCAATCACAGCAGGCCGAATGATGGGAATGCCCAATAAATCTGCCTGTATTTGCATGAGCAAGTTGTTCGCACAAGCACCTCCATCGACCCTTAATTCCCTAACAGGCGTACCACCGTGTTGAACAGCATCTTTGCTCATGGCCTGCAACAACGCAGTACTTTGAAATGCAATACTGTCCAATGCAGCCCGCGCGAAGTGCGCCATCGTCGTGCCGCGCGTGATGCCCACAACCGTACCCCGCGCATCTGCATTCCAGTAAGGCGCCCCTAAGCCAGTGAATGCTGGCACCATCACGACACCGTCAGCATCTGTCACCGTTTGCGCAAGCGCTTCAATGTCCGAGCTATTTTTGAAAGCATGCAAGCCGTCGCGTAACCATTGGACGACAGCGCCACCAATAAAAACGCTTCCTTCCAATGCAAATTCAGGCTTGTTACTGATTTGCGCCGCACTGGTGGTGATTAATCCGTTTTGACTTGTTTGGAATTGATGGCCCGTGTGCATCAACATAAAGCAGCCCGTGCCATATGTGTTTTTAGCCTGTCCCTCCCGCCAACATGCTTGTCCAAATAAAGCGCTTTGCTGGTCGCCTGCAACACCACCAATAGCTAATGGGTAACCCAGCCACTCAGAATCTATGACACCAAAGTCACTCGATGACGCTTGCACCGTAGGCATCAATTTGCTGTCGATATGCATCATAGACATGAGTTCGCTGTCCCATTGGTTTGTGTGCACGTTTAAAAGCATGGTGCGCGACGCGTTACTCACATCGGTGGCATGAACACGACCTTTGGTGAGGTTCCAAATCAACCACGTGTCGACTGTGCCAAATGCCAACTCACCCTTTGCAGCCATATCATGTGCTTGAGGCACGTTGTCCAATACCCATTGCAATTTGGTTCCAGAAAAATAGGCGTCAATCACCAAGCCCGTTTTAGATTGCACCAGTTTGTCGTGTCCCTCTTGGCGTAACTTGGCGCATACAGGTTCTGAGCGCCGGTCTTGCCAAACAATCGCGTTGTAAATGGGTTGACCGGTTTTGCGATTCCAGACCACGGTTGTTTCGCGTTGATTGGTAATGCCAATACAAGCAATGTCTTGTACGCGGATATTGGCATTCTTTAAAGCCGCGCGCATGGTGGCGAGTTGGCTAGACCAAATCTCAGTTGGATCATGCTCAACCCAACCTGGGTGAGGGTAAATTTGTCGAAACTCTTGTTGGGCCATACCCACGATATGACCATCTTGCGCAAACACAATGCTGCGCGAACTAGAAGTGCCTTGGTCAAGTGCAAGAAGATATTTCACAATGATTTTTAATTTACTTTATTTAAGGACAGTTTAGAGATTAATATACAGAATCCTCGTCGGTAGAAACCCAAATTAATCTCTCTGTTTTGGAGAATTACTACATAAATGATTGTCAATTAAGTCTTCATGCAGCGCTCAGCACTTTTTGATCAATTGCTCGCAACAGATGTTTACGATGTAGCCATCATTGGCGGTGGTGCGACCGGTCTTGGCGTCGCGTTAGATGCTGCGACGCGTGGGTACAAAGTAGTTTTATTTGAGTCTTATGATTTTGCAAAAGGCACATCATCACGTGCAACCAAGTTGGTCCATGGGGGTGTGCGTTATTTAGCGCAAGGCAATTTGTCATTGGTCAGAGAAGCTTTGTATGAACGTGCCGTGCTTTTACACAACGCACCACATATTGTGCAACCTTTAGCATTTGTAATGCCTTCTTACAAATGGTGGGAAACCACTTTTTACGGTATGGGCCTAATGCTCTACGACCTAATGGCAGGGAAGTCGGCGATTGGTTCGACCCAATTTTTGAATAAACAACAAGTTCTGGATCGACTTCCCCAAGTTCGATCGATTGGTTTGCGCGGAGGCGTGCAGTACTGGGATGGTCAGTTTGACGATGCACGTCTAGCACTAGAAATCGCGCGAACAGCGCAACAAAAAGGTGCTGTCGTATTGAATTATTGTTCTGTGGAATCGTTGGCGCATCAGAATCACAAACTAAGTGGTTTGATTGGCAAAGATGCTGAAACTGGAAGAGTATTCAATGTAAAAGCTAAATGTGTGATCAACGCTACTGGGGTCTGGGTAGATGGCATTCGCGCTATGGATGCCAATACTTCTCTTGGGAAAATTGAACCCATGGTCACACCAAGTCAAGGCGTGCACTTGGTGGTGGACCGTTCTTTTTTAAGTAAAGACTTCGCATTGTTGGTGCCTAGTACCCAAGACGGGCGTGTCTTGTTTGCAGTTCCTTGGCTTGGCAAAGTAATTCTGGGTACGACAGACACCCCACGCACTGATTTACCGATCGAACCCATGGCTTTTGCCGAAGAGGTGGATTTCATATTGAACGAGTCTGCTCGATATTTGTCAAAAGCACCTTCGCGCGCAGATGTGCGCAGCGTTTGGGTGGGTTTACGGCCGCTGGTTAAACCGCAAAAAACCACATCTGGCAATACCAAAGGTATCAGTCGCGAACACACTATCCTTATAAGTGAGAGTGGCTTGGTGACTGTGACAGGTGGCAAATGGACCACTTACCGCGCGATGGCTGAAGACGTTCTTCAACAATGTCTAGATTCTGGATTGATTACCAAATCAGACAAGCTACCGATGACAGCAGATTGCCCTTTGGTAGGCGCTCCAAGATTAGACGAAAGCTATTCAGGAATTCCTCTGACGCATCAGCAGGGACCCCATTCATACGGCACAGAGCAATCTCTGTTGTCAACCTTGCCTGGCTGTACGTTATGGTTATGTGAAGGATTAAGCGAAGCCATGGTGCGGTTTGCTGTCCGCTATGAATACGCAAGAACTGTGGAGGATATGTTGGCTAGGCGATCGCGCTTATTGTTTTTAGACGCCGCGTTAGCGTTGGAACTATCTGACAAAGTGGCTACTATTTTGATATCAGAAAAAATTCAAAATCCGCAATTAGAAGCATTTAAGACTTTGGCACAAAGTTATATGCTGCCCACTTTACGTTGACCCAGAAACTACTCCAACCTTAGCAATTCATCATCGACTGCACGTGTGAACTTGTACTGGTTTGAAAGTTTTTTTATAAGTACTTTTTTAGGACTTACTAAGAAATTGCAACTCTAAAACCTATGTTGCTCGTACTCGTCTCAGGGGTGTTGGACCCGCGAGCGGCAATACGATATCTATTGCAATAGGAATCGTGACATAGAAAAGATCCTCCTCGCATCGATCGCTTGCCAGTAAGACGGTCGTAAAAGGGGTCAACGCTATGCGTTTGTTGGTGATATTTTGGAGAAAACCAATCGGCACACCACTCCCATACATTACCTGATGTTTGGTAAATACCCCAAGCATTCGGCGAGTATGACTTAACTGGTACTGTGCTAGGCGTCCAACCTATGGCCGGATCATTGGGAAACTTACCTTGCCAAATATTACAAGGTAAGCGGCCATTAAGCATCAATTCGTCGCCCCAAGGAAGCCGATACGATCGTCCCGCCCCAGCAGCAAACTCCCACTCCGCTTCTGTCGGTAGCCGCATATTTGTCCAACTGCAGTAAGCAATTGCATCGTTCCAGCTTATGTGAACAACTGGATTGTCTAATAAATCATGAATGGTGCTACCTGGTCCGATAGGGCGTTGCCAACAGGCTCCATCGACTTGTAACCACCAAGGTAAATCTCTCGAGACGCGACGCTGATGCAGGCGTTGTGTTTCTGGAATTTGAAGATAAAACACAAAAGAAGATCCGACTTGCTCAGCCTCTGTTATGTAATGCGTTGCACGCACAAATTCACGAAAATCACGATTAGAGACAGTCGAAATAGCTATTGCGAATTTACTAATAGATACCTGACGCGCTGGGCCTTCGCCATCTTCCGCAAAACCTTCATGGGAATCTGTTCCCATGGTGAAAACTCCTCCCTGTAACTGCACCAACTCTGGTGTTGCATTGGAAAAAACAGTTAAGTTCTCCTTAGATTCCTCGCTGCGCGTGTTGGATAAAGAGTTAGTCGAAGGGAAGCAACAGCTTTTCACTCTTTTTCCCAGAACGCTCTAGTTACGCCTTGACTCCTCATTAGAGCGACAACTCCTTCACGAGGTAATACACCGCATCGTTGTGCCCAATCTTCATATTGCTGCGCCATCGTTGCAACTTTTTCTGGGTATTGCTGGGCAAGATCGTGTAGCTCGGTACGATCGTCAGTGAGGTTGTAGAGTTCCCATTGCTTTGGATATTCCCGCACTAATTTCCATACGCCTATTCTCACTGCTGCATTACCCTCATGCTCCCAGAACATAGCGGGCCGACTTTCTAAGTCTGCAGGGAAAGCCTGCTTCAGCGAATGACCCTCAATGGGCAGAATGTTATGTCCGTTGACCTCAGCAGGATAGGCTATACCCGTGACATCCAAAATGGTAGCCATGATGTCTGGTAAATAACCAGGTGTGTGCCTTATTTCTCCACGTTGCGCAATGCCATTTGGCCAATGCATGATGAGTGGTGTGGAAATACCACCTTCATGAATCCAATGTTTGTAGAGTCGAAAGGGTGTATTGGATAAATTAGCCCAAGCTGTACCGTAACTTTGGTACGTATTTTCTGGTCCTGGCATCAAGTCTGTATTGTTGCCAAAGTGAACCACTGCGCCATCACGCGTGTGTGAGCGTGCAATCATCAACTTATTGACTAGCTCATCAATGGTGACGTCCTCAGGAATGTCCTCTGCACAAGCGCCGTTATCTGCTAAAAAGATAACCAAGGTGTTTTCGAGTTGGTTATTTCTTTCTAGTTCATCTAAGATTTTGCCAATGCCTTGGTCCATCCGGTCTATTTGTGCGGCGTACACTTCCATGCACCGCGCCAACCATTCTTTATTTTCAGTGTCTTTCCAAGCGGGTTGACTTGGATCACGATCGGTCAACTTCCACTGCGAATCTAAGATGCCCCAGCGAACGAGTCGCTCTAAACGTTCTTCTCTTAATTGGTCCCAACCAGCATCAAAACGCCCTTTATATTTGGCAATATCTTCATCGTGTGCATGCAAAGGCCAGTGCGGTGCTGTGTAGGCGACATACTCAAAAAATGGTTGGCTACTGTGGTGTGCATGGTGAGAGGCTAAAAACTTCACAGCTTCATTGCTGATCGCATCCGTATAAAAAAATCCTGGTTGACGTGCTTCATGTTCTGCATTGTCATTGCCGCGGGTAAGTGTGTTGGGATCATAAAAACTACCTGCCCCAATAATGGTTCCGAAGAATTCGTCAAAACCGCGCTGTAATGGCCATGAGTCCGTGGGCTGTGTGAGACTACTAGATACGTGCCATTTACCACTGAGATAGGTGCGATAACCAGAGGACTTCAGCACTTCAGCTATCGTTGCGCAGCGGTGGTTCAGATTGCCCGCATATCCCTCAGGACCTGAGTCATAAGTCAAAATACCGATACCGGTTTGGTGTGGATGTAGTCCTGTTAAAAGAGATGCGCGAGAGGGGCTACACCTAGCGGTGTTGTAAAACTGAGTGAATCGAAGACCGCCTTGTGCTAGACGATCGAGGTTGGGTGTGTTCACTTCCCCGCCATAAGACCCTATATCTGAGTACCCCATGTCGTCATTGAGGATAAGCAATATATTAGGTTTCTGAGTCATTGAATTCTCCGCTTTACAAAAAAATTAATTTAAACGCTTGCCATTTTGTCGGTCAAATAAATGGGCAGACTTCGGGTCGAAGCTCAGATGTACTTCTTCGCCTTCACGCAAGTTCGTGAGCCCTTCCATTTTTAATTTCAACCGAAGCGTATTAGCCTCGAAATTGATGATGGTGTTATCTCCTAAATCTTCAATATGGAGGACTCGGGCTGATATACCGTGCAGTGTCAATCTGAAATCGTTGGGTCGAATGCCAACCGTGATATCTTTCGATTGACTGGAAAACATAGGGGCTTGGTGCGTACTACCTTGGATATCAATGGTGTTTTCCGTCCACTGTGCTGGTATCAAATTCATGGGTGGTGTACCAATAAAACCCGCTACTTCCATTGTGGAAGGCTCACCAAATATGTCCCTAGGTGTACCGACTTGTACGATTTCCCCCTCCATGAAGACGGCAATTCTGTCGGCCAAGGTCATCGCTTCTTCTTGGTCGTGGGTGACATACACAGTCGTTACGCCTAACTCACGTTGTAATTGGTGTAGTTCGAGCCGTGTTTCTAATCGTAACTTTGCGTCTAAATTGGAAAGCGGTTCGTCAAGAAGAAATATTCTTGGATGTCTAACGATTGCACGCGCTAGAGCGACACGTTGTTGTTGCCCCCCCGAAAGTTGACCCGGGCGACGGCTAAGCAAATGTGCAATACCAACGCGTTTTGCAGCTTCGTTCACTGCTTCTGCAATGGCTTGCTGAGATTGACCGACCATTTTTAGTGGAAAACCAATATTTTGAGCTACTGTCATGTGTGGATAAAGCGCATAACTTTGAAACACCATGGCTACATCGCGTGCACCTGGTTCGGTAAAAGTTACATCTTCACCATCAATCCACACTTGCCCGCCGCTGACAGGTTCTAATCCAGCCAGTATGCGTAAGGTAGTTGTTTTACCAGAACCTGAGGGTCCTAAGAGTACGAAAAATTCGCCGGCTTTGATTTCTAGATTGACGCTGTGAAGTACCGTGGTCTCTCCATGTCGCTTGGAGACTTTTTCCATTTTGACGCTTCCACGTGCACTCATCTTCTTCCTCCTCCTTTGACCGCTCCGACGGTGAGCCCTTTGACGATATGTCGTTGCGCGAGTAGGCCGAGCAAAATGACTGGGGCCATTGCGACCATAGACCCTGCGGCCACTTTTGCCCATTGCGTTTGTTCAACCGATATGAAATTAAACATGGCAACGGTGACAGGACGAACCCGATTCCCACCTAGCACCACAGCGAACATGAATTCATTCCAAGCGTTGAGGAAGACAAACACTGTAGTCACAGCAATACCACCGCCTACCTGAGGCAAGACAATGAACCACAACGCACGCCAACGACCAGCTCGGTCTAGCAGTGCCGCTTCTTCCATTTCGTAAGGAATATCCTCAAAGTAAGACACCAACAGCCAAATAGCAAATGGCAAAGAAAATGTCAGGTAGATGATTACTAAGCCGCTGTAGGTGTCTAGCCACCCAAAGCGCTGCAGCGTGAGGTAGTAGGGTATGACCAGACCCACTGGGGGCAGCATTTGCGTAGCCAGGATGTAGAACCCACTTGCGCGACGAAATGGATAGCGTAGTCGGGCTAATGCATAGGCAGCGGGTATAGCCAAGCACAGTGTAAAAAATGTAGCCGAGCACGTCACCACTAAGCTAGACCAAAGATTAGGCAGTATCGAAGAGGTGCCGAAAAGAACTTCTTTGTAATTACTCAGAGTGGGCGTGAAAAAAAACATCGGAGGATAGGCCAGAACATCACGTTCGGTTTTGAACGATGTTAAAAATGCCCACAAAACAGGAAAAGCCCACACGGAAACCAACAGTCCTGAGACGGCATATAAGGTCACTTGACGACCAAAGCGATTCATGTGGATCCTTTGCGGCGGTGACGAAACAATGTCCAAGAGACAAGCATTGTGATAGCTAATAAAACAATAGCAAGTGCAGAGCCATAACCAATATTGAGCTCAGTAAATGATGTGCGATAGGCGTAGAGGTTTAATATTTCTGTAGATGTACCCGGCCCGCCGCCTGTCGCGGCAAAAATAGCGGCAAATGCTGACAAAGCAGTCATCGTGCGTAGGATGATGACCATCACAATCGCTGGTCTTATGAGTGGCAATGTGATGTGCCAGAAACGTTGCCATGCATTGGCGCGATCCAATCGCGCAGCCTCAAAGACATCGGGAGGGAGCGTGGCTAAGGTAGCCAGTAAGACCAAGAAGGCAAAAGGTGTCCACTGCCACGTATGGATGGCAATGACTGAAATCAGGGCTAATTGAGGATCTCCTAGCCAGTTGTAATTGCCTAGGCCAAGCGCCCGTGTAACGAGGTCAACCAAACCAAAGTCTGGGGCTAAAACCAATGTGCGCCAAAAAAGACCTACTACCACGGGTGCTAGGACGATTGGCAAAATCGCCGCTATCCGCATGATCGCTTGACCCCGTGGAATTTGCAAAACCAATAAGGCCAATGAGAGGCCGATCAAAATTTGAAGAACTACTGTTGAGGAGGTGTAGAGGAAAGTCAGACCCAGCGAATTCCAAAAACGCGGGTCTTCACCCATCTTCACGTAGTTGCCAAATCCTGCAAAACCTGAAATCCATGGCATGCCTAAATCGAGTTTTTGCAGACTGTTCCAAGCCAGAAAAACTAAGGGTGCTGTTGTGATTAAAAGTAAAAGTAAGAAAGAAGGAAGAAACAAAATCAGCGCGAAACGCCTCTCTTGATCTTCCACATTGGATTTATTTAAACCCATTGCATTGTGGTTGTTCAATTCAATATCAGTGTCTATCAACCACGCATGATTTGAGAAATGCGCACCTGTGCTTCATCCAAGGCCTCTTTGGATTTCTTCTGGCCGACAAGCGCAGATTGGATAGCCGTGGCCATCGTCTCACCGATTGCGGGCCATTGTGGAACGCGGGGCCGCCAATCGACGTCTGTATCTTGGTCAAGCGATTCAAGAGCCGCTTGTATAAAGTTATCACCAGACCCACGCATAGTGTTTATAAATTCATTAGAGCGCCATATAGATGTTCGATTCACGCCTGATCGTTTAGCAGGGCCTTCAAACTTCCAAGATGTTCTTGCTTGGGTTTCTGCAGAGGTTGCCCAAGTGATGAAAAGCCAAGTTGCTTTTTTTGCCCGTTCGCTCAAGGCTGCGTTGATGGGGAATCCCCAGTTCCAAATAGAGGTTACCCGTTTTCCAGCAGGTCCACGGGGCCAACGGGCATAAGCAATTTTTCCAACAACTTTGGATTTTTCTGGGTTATTGATCACTGCAGCGGAAGAGTGCGCATCAAGATAACAAGCAACCGTACCTTGTGAGAAGGCGTCCGCAATATCAGGCCAGTTCCAATTACGAACTGCAGGCGGCGCAAATTGTGACAATGCACTTACGTACCAATCAAGTGCGCTGATCGCTTCTGCGCTATTTACAACTATATCTTTGCCGGAGAACCAATTTCCACCAAAACCACGAAACAGCGAAGGATAAATATACATATTTTGTCCAGCTCCTGAAAAGCCTCGCATAGCAAGACCATACAAGCGATTAGTAGGATCATTTAATGCTTTTGCATTTGCAAGTAATTGCTCATAGGTATCCGCAGGCTTGAGACCTTTTGCTGCGTAGAGGTCTTTGCGATACACCTGAACTGTTACTTCGCCGTCATAAGGAATCCCGTAGGGTTTACCGTCCACAGAATCTGCTTCACGCCAAGCTTTCAAAATGTCGTTGTAATTGAACCATCCAGGGTCTGTCAGGGTTGCGTCATTCAAATATTTATCGAGAGGCTCCACCCATTTATTGGCGACATATAAGGGGTAGTACATCGGGTCTGCAGCATGCGTAGCGTAGGTGCCCGTCTTGGAAGAGAGATCGAGCATTGCCTTTTGACGAATTTGTCCTGGGGGTACTTTTTCAGCATTGACTTTAATTCCCGTGAGCGCCTCAAACTGTGGGAGTAAACCCAGCAAGTTGTCAAAATAGCTTGCAGGTATTACCGCTAAGCTAATCGATTCACCTTGTACTTGTCGCCAATTAATTTTTGCACTGGTGTAGGCGGCCAATTCAGGAGTTTGAGCGAATACGGATGATAAGAATCCCGTCCCTCCCATTCCAGTCATACCAAGAGCAGTGGCTTTACCGATAAATTCCCTGCGTGGTTGGTTAGGGATATTTTCCGTCAAATTGTTTTTTTCCATGGTCGCACTCCAAAAAGGTTAAAGAGATTTTTACAGAGAAAAAGGGCTTGGCAAACTATTTCAATTTTTGCATCATATGACGCTACAAGAGAGTTCCGTCATCTAATAGGTTAGGGATTTCCCTTGATATATAACGTTACATGACATATACCATGGCCTGGGTGTTTATAGATAGGTATTGTTGCGATGAGGGGTGATGGAGTTCATTTTGTTTCCTTGAATAAAGTTATAAAGACGATGAATGAAACTGGTCGCGACATGCTGACTAAATATAAAGAAACTAGTCGCGGCGGTTTGGCTGTCAACGTTGTCGAGTGCTGATTTAATTAAGAATTTTTTTTAAAACTGGATCGTCCAACTTTCGCCAAACAACAACCTGAAAGAATATCAATATGCAGACCAACTGGATTGGCAATAAACGGGTGCCTGGTGGCGGTGGGGAAATTGCAGTTCTAAATCCGGCTACAGAAGAGTTAATAGATCTCATACCCAAAGGTACCAAAGATGATGCCGATGCTGCTGTCTTATCAGCGCGACGTGCATTTGGCTCTTGGGCGGCGCGTTCTCCCATGGAGCGGAGAAACGCAATCCGATCAGCGTCTGAAAAACTCGCCGGTATAAAAAGTGAAGCTGCTAAGTTGTTCACTTCTGAGATGGGTAAACCTTTGCAGCAAGCGGAGGCCGAAATCAATGCGTCTATAGAAATGATGCGATCATTTTCTGAATTGGTTGTACATCTTCGAAGTGGACAGCAAATGTCGCCTAACGGGGAGTTGAATTTTCAGCAGCGTTTCCCTCGCGGAGTTGCGGCTTGTGTGGTGCCATGGAACTTTCCAATTGCTGTTGGATTGGAAAATGTGGTGCCCAACTTATTAGTTGGAAATACCGTTGTTTGGAAGCCCTCAGAAAAAACTCCACTGACTTCGCGACTCATAGCAGAAAAGATTTTCGATCACCTGCCCGAAGGCGTTATGAATGTTTTATTAGGAGACGGGGAAGGTGTTGGTGACCCCTTGGTTCGTCATCCTGATGTGGATGTATTGGTTTTTGTTGGAAGTGAGCGAACAGGACGTCGACTTGGGGAAATTTGTGGAAAGGGCTTGAAGAAGGCCATACTCGAATTAGGCGGAAAAGATGCGCTGATAGTAGATGAGACAGTAGATGTTCAAGCGGCAGCGCGGTTAGCTGCTGAGGCCACCTATTTCAATGCGGGGCAAATATGTACTTCAACGGAGCGTTTGTTCATATCAAGAAAGATATTTGAACCTTTTGTCGAGGCGTTAGTAAAAGAGTCTTTGGCAATTAAGGTGGGAAACGGTTTAGTGGAAGGGGTACGTATGGGGCCTCTAATTGATCATTTGCAAATTGAGGTAGTTGCAGGTCAGGTGCGTGAAGCTGTGTCTAAGGGAGGTTCAGTTTTATGTGGCGGAAATCGATTAGATGGAAAAGGATTTTTTTATCCGCCTACTGTCATAACAGGAGTGTCTACAGATTCTGAGCTAATGATTGAGGAGACATTTGGACCAGTTGCTCCCTGTATTCCATTTGATGATTTTGACGAAGCAATTGCGCTTGCAAATAGCACGCGTTTTGGTCTGGCAGCTATTGTTTGTACAACTTCAGCACCAAGGGCGATGCAAGCAATTCACTCTATAAGGGCTGGGATGGTGAAAATAAATACTATGCGAGGTAAAGCACCTGGTGCAACTTCTGAGCCCTTTAATTCGAGCGGATTGGGGCATGGATATGGCGTAGAGTTTTTACATGAATTGACTCGTCAGAAGTCGATTCATTGGAAAGGACTTTTGTCATGAAGGATGAAAATATGAACTCAAAAAAAAGAATTGGTTTTATTGGTCTGGGCCTAATGGGAAGTGGCATGGCTATGAACATCATGAAAAAGCACGGACAACTCAATGTCTTTGATCTTGATAAGGTTGCTGTTGCCCAATTGGTTGCTAGTGGAGCTACACAAATGCAATCTGCAAAAGAATTAGGGGCTAATTCAGATATTGTAGTTTTGTCATTGCCTGAACCATCCATTTCATTGGCTGTTGTTTTAGGGAAAGAAGGTTTGATACAAGGCCTTGCACCAGGTGCGCAGGTTATCGAAATGTCCACAGATGGAATTGAAGCTGTTCGTGAATTAAACGAAGCTCTATC
>Ga0209768_10000704_pt1 | contig 22195 bp, 20 predicted proteins | sample LauGreSBDMM110SD_3_FD_187564 | JGI IMG/M metagenome (GOLD analysis project Ga0209768, IMG submission 187564) | Freshwater lake microbial communities from Lake Michigan, USA - Sp13.BD.MM110.SD (SPAdes) (version 2) | ecosystem: Environmental > Aquatic > Freshwater > Lake | place: Lake Michigan... | reverse complement strand
AGGTCAAGATCCGAATGCACCTAATTTATTAGATGCTGTACCGCCATCCAAATACACAATCTTGCCTAACACAGCAGGTTGTTATAACGCTAAAGATGCGGTCTATACCTTGCAACTCGCACGTGAATTATTAAACGGTCATAAGCTAGTTAAATTAGAAGTCTTGGGAGATGAAAAAACTTTGTTTCCGAATATGCCTGAGACATTAAAAGCAGCTGAAACTTTAGTGCAAGATGGTTTTGATGTGATGGTGTATTGCAGTGATGATCCGATTCAAGCCAAGATGTTAGAAGAGATAGGTTGTTGCGCAGTGATGCCACTTGCTTCATTAATTGGTTCAGGTATGGGCATTTTAAATCCTTGGAATCTTTCACTCATTATTGATCAAGCCAAAGTGCCTGTATTAGTCGATGCAGGTGTAGGCACGGCATCAGACGCTGCGATTGCTATGGAATTGGGTTGTGATGGCGTGTTAATGAATACAGCGATTGCAGGTGCAAAAGATCCTATACGCATGGCATATGCCATGAAGCTAGCGATTGAAGCAGGACGTGAAGCATTTTTAGCAGGACGCATACCGAGAAAATTTGCAGCATCACCATCCTCGCCTATGGCAGGTCGCGTTGCATGAAGCATGGCATGACGCTTAATGCGTCATCTTCTATGACGCGTTCCTGCGTGTTGGTATTTGCAGGGTTAGATCCTAGTGGTGGTGCAGGGTTACAAGCAGATAGTCAGGCAATCGCTGCCATGGGTGCGCATGCATTACCTATCGTCACCACACTCACTGTGCAAGATAATGATCGCGTCTATGGCATCACGCCGGTTGATCCGCACATTGTGCAGCAACAAATAGCAGCGTTGATAAATAAAATCGATATCGCAGCAATAAAAATTGGAATTGTAGGAAGTGCAGCAATTGCAGAGTTAATCGCTTCATGTATCAACACACTACGACAAAACAACCCGCAACTGCCTGTGGTGCTTGATCCTGTGTTAGCAAGTGGGCATGGTGATGACTTAACGCGCGAAGATGCAATTCAAATCATTGCGCCTCTCAGAAAACTAGCTACCCTGATCACACCTAATACATTAGAAGCGCATAAGCTCACACACAAGCTCAATGAGCAACACACATCAGAAATACAATCAATTGAGCAGCAAGCAGATTTGCTCATGCAAGACTCACCACATGTGCTCATCAAAGGTGGTCATGCCCAAGATGAAAATGTGATTAATCGTTGGTTTAGTCAAGAGCAGCAACGTAGTTGGTCATGGCCTAGGCTGCAAGGTGAATTCCATGGCTCAGGTTGTACGCTCGCTTCAGCAATTGCAGCAGGCTTAGCGCAAGGCTGGAGTATGGAAACGTCCTTAGATAAAGCGCAGACATATACACAGCAAGCTTTGGAATCAGCCTTTGCGATATCAGCAGGCCAGTTAATACCTCAGCGCACACACTCGGAGTAAGTATGAAAGGTTTATATCTCGTCACACCCGATTGGGATGATACAGATGCATTAATCAAAGCAACTGAGATTGCCTTAGCAGTGGGCGTTGACTTGCTACAGTACAGACATAAGACTGCAAATGGTGAGCTTAGGTTAGAGCAAGCGAGCGCATTATTAAAACTATGCCGTCAACATAATGTGCCGTTTATCGTCAATGACCATATTGATTTATGTATTGAGCTCGATGCCGATGGCATACATGTAGGTGGGACAGATGCATCGGTGGCAGTTGTTCGTACATTAATAGGTAAAGATAAAATACTTGGCGCTTCTTGCTATGGTGATTTTGCGTTAGCAGAGCAGGCGCAAATCGCAGGTGCGAGTTATGTTGCATTTGGTGGATTTTATCCGTCGCGTGTCAAGAAATATGAGGTCAGTACGCCGGCTTCTATCGTAAGTAAAGCGAAATCCCAACTAACATTACCAGTCTGTGTGATAGGCGGCATGACGCCAGACAATGCCAAGCCTTTAGTAAAAGAAGGTGCGGATATGGTGGCAGCAATTAGCAGTGTTTATAGTGCAGATGACATTGCTACAGCAGTGAGAGAGTTTGCAGCGCTTTTTTAAAATATAAAAAATCAAATCTATTTTTAATTCATTCGTTTTTTCTTCATCCTATTTTTGAAAATCATTTAATCAAAGATAGCGACGCATATTTCAATTCTCCTAGTTTCAATTCCCTTAAAAAATATTCAGATCTTTTGTTCGATAGAAGAGCGATGCTATCACTGCAGCTCTTCAATGAATGTAATTTCATGTGCAAGTAATTTCTAAATTGAATGAGGAACTCGCATCTGTTTGAGGATACTTAAAGCGAAGTTTAGAAATTCAATCTACTGAGAACGTTATCAATCAAATCTATGCCATTCACTGTCAAGAAAAATAAATCGCAAGAAAAAATGTCATTTCTAGTCAAAGTAAAAATGCAATCTATAAAAAACTAGATTTTTCTTCATTGATAGAAGAGGAAAGTTTGGTTGTTGAATCATTGGCACAAAGTACGGTAAGTAATACCTAAAAATAAATAGTCATCAATAATTTCATGTCACACCCTTTAGAAAAAATACGAACCCTTCTGCAATCTGCAGGTGAGGAAATTTCACAAATCAATACGATTATTGAAGTGACAGAAGATAGTTGGCATATAGAGTTGGATGATGTAATAACAATGCAGATTTTTTTTGATGCAGAAACCGGTCGTATTGAGTTATATGCTGAGCTTGTTAAGCCAACTCAGGAGCAAGAGTTATCTGTGCTGCAAACTTTATTGTGTTTGCAGTATTTGCAAGAAAGCTCGCCTCGCCCACGTATTGCGATGGACAAGCCAGATGGAAATTTATTGTGTCTACTTAATTTGGAAGAGCGGGATATAGAGGCTGAAAAATTCGTCACTAGCTTAGATTATTTTTGCGCATACGTACTGAATCTTTGCAATTTTATTCGCGCCTATCCAGAGCAGGGATTGTCTCCAATATCACCAACTCATTTAGCTTTACAAGTTTAATTTATATATTTATTTATTTTTAAGGAAAAATTATGCCAAAAATATTCAAAGATCCAAGTCGTCATATAAAGCCTTCAGATCACCATAACAAACCACACATCACATTGGTGAACGGAATGCCCATTAAAAATTTAGCAAGCTATATTTTTAATGGTATAAAAGAAATTAGTGAAGAAAATATAATACGTTCAACTTGTAAAAATGGATATTCAATTATTTATTTCACTAATCCAAAAAAAACATTCGAAAGTTCAATTTTCAGAAATAGTGGTGATATAAAAGAAGCGCGTGCAAAATTAAAATTTTTTATAGCTGGATTAGCACACAATCTAGAGAAAAATCTAGATTCTAAAAATAATTCAAAAATTCAAACAGCATTAATCAGCCTGCGAGAATTAGCACATGATTTTAATCGTGATATTAAAATTAGTGATTTAAAAAATCCTTTGGAGATAATTCTTAATGAAATTACTACTCCTAAGGAATTAAAAAGAAAAAAAATAACATCACCTTATAAGTCCATGACACTGTATTCCCGTGGAATTAATCGTCAAGCATTATCCAGATTTAATAAAATGGGAGCTGAGGAGTTGAATAATTTGATTAATTTTATTTTTTCTTCAATTAAGATTAATCCTACAGATGTACAAAAAATGTATTCTCATATAAATTCTGCAAAACAGTCTATCCAGTGTATGCAAAAATTCATTGAGAAATATTTACAATTAGGTAATCAAGGTAAGCGTGAATTTGGAGTTCGAACAATCACCACATCTGAATTAGTTTATTGTGCAAAAAATTTTGAAAATTTAAAAGATTTAAAAATATTTTGCGATGCCTGGGCGAAAGCTAGAAAGAGTGTATCGTCTAATTCAGGTGAGGGTGTCTCCGCACTTTTTGGCTGGAGAAAAGAAGTGGATGCGGTTGTGGCGGTTCTAAATAAGCGACTATTTCAAGCGCAGTCAGCAAGTACGCCATATTCAAATATTTTTAAACCAAATAGTAGTGGCGTAGATACAAATATCTTTTTGTCACCTAATTCTCCAACTGGAGCATTAGCGAATAATTCTAATCAATCTCCTGTTGACACATTATCACCAGGGCTATTAATTGAAGATTCGGCAGAAAAAAATTATTAGAAACAATCAATAAAGCAACACCAAAAATAAGTGGCAATGTCAAAAGGACTATTCAATTTAGTGAATCTCCAATTCAATTAAATAGCGAGAGTATTCCGCCTTCATTAGATACAGCTAATGTTGAGCAAAAAATTTCAAGATTAATGTCTTCGCCTTCAATTTTGAGCCCAGAATTGATAGAAAAATTGCAAACTAGCATAGACTCCAATTCGGAAGATTATGAATCATTCAGATCGCCTACCTATTCGCCATCAGTTTTTCTTCAAAGACAGCCATCATTGACACCTGCTAATCAGCAAGCTATTGGAGATGAAGAATTGAGTCAATTGATCGCCGACCTTTCAATAGAACTAAAATCTTCTGCCAGGTTTAATAACTTCGATAATGAAAATATAGAAGATAATTTAAATTCTGAAGAAATTAACTATTTAACTAACACTGATTACGGAAACATTGAGCGCACCCCTGAAAAACCAGATCCCGATGCTCTGCAGTTCGAACAAAATGAAATGCAGTCCATCCTGCTAAAAGCTTCATCAAAGTTAAATTACGAACCAATGCCAACTCAACAAGTTTTGAACAGCAACCCTCATCCATCTATAACTAATGCGATCAACAATTCAATCAATAATCGAAACTAAGTAGCTTTACTGCATGGGCGATCACAGTCCGGCTTATAATCATGGGATGCAAAATCTCTTAGCCGGACTGAACGAAGAACAACTCGCTGCTGTCACTCTCCCTGCGCAATCCGCACTCATTCTTGCTGGTGCAGGATCCGGTAAAACTCGGGTCCTGACTACCCGCATTGCTTGGCTAATTCAAACTGGTCAGGTTTCTCCTTCCGGCATTTTGGCAGTCACCTTTACGAATAAAGCCTCAAAAGAGATGCTCACGCGTTTGTCTGCCATGTTGCCGATTAATGCGCGCGGTATGTGGATAGGTACTTTCCATGGATTGTGTAATCGCTTGCTGCGAGCGCATTACCGCGATGCGGCTTTGCCGCAGGCTTTTCAGATTCTGGATGCACAAGATCAGATGTCAGCCATTAAGCGTTTGCTCAAGCGTTTAAATGTGGATGATGAAAAATACCCAGCCCGTAATTTGATGTACTTCATCAATAGCGCAAAAGATCAGGGATTGCGTGCACAAGATGTAGAAGCGAATGATGACTACAACCGTAAGTTCGTTGAACTCTATCAGGCGTATGACGATCAGTGTCAGCGCGAAGGTGTAGTGGATTTTGCTGAGCTGTTATTACGTAGTTATGAACTACTCTCGCGCAACCAGCCTTTGCGTGAACACTATCAAGGACGATTTAAGCATATTCTTGTCGATGAGTTTCAAGATACGAATGACTTACAGTACAAGTGGTTAAAACTGATTTCAGGCTTGACGAGTGCTGTGTTTGCGGTGGGTGATGATGATCAAAGTATTTACGCATTTCGTGGAGCGAATGTGGGCAACATGTCTGCCTTTGAGAGTGAATTTAAAGTAGAAAATCTCATCAAGCTAGAGCAGAACTATCGTTCACACGGTCATATTCTCGATGCTGCAAATATCTTAATTAGTAATAACTCCAAACGCTTAGGTAAAAATTTGCGTACCGATGCTGGTCACGGTGAGCAAGTTAGAATTTTTGAAGCAAGTAGTGATTTACAAGAAGCGCAATGGCTAATTGAAGAAGCCAAGAATCTGATTGCTGAAGGATGGATGCGCAGTGAAATCGCTGTGCTTTATCGGTCTAACGCGCAATCGCGTGTGATTGAACATGCTTTGTTTTCAGCGAGCTTGCCTTACAAAGTCTATGGTGGGCAGCGCTTTTTTGAGCGGGCTGAAATCAAACATGCCATCGCTTATTTACAGTTGATTGATAACTTAAATAATGATTCTGCATTTTTACGGGTAGTGAATTTTCCTACCCGTGGTGTTGGTGCGCGTAGCATAGAACAGCTGCAAGATGCAGCAAGACAGTACAACATCTCTCTCTATCAAGCCGTGCCTTATGTTTCAGGTAAAGCAGGCTCTTCATTGGGTGCATTCATACAACTCATAGAAGGCATACGTTTTGAGACGCAGAATTTACCTCTGCCAGAAATGGTTGAGATCTTGCTCGAAAAAAGTCAATTGCTACTGCACTATCAATCAGATAAAGACGGTGCAGATCGCATAGAAAATCTTCAGCAATTAATTAGTGCCGCAAGTTTATTTATTTCTGAAGAAGGTTTTGGTATTGATGCACCTGCTTTATTAGGTCCACAAGCAACTGCAACTGCAGCGCCTGAATTAGTGATTGGTGATGGTATACAAATCATTGATGCAGATGCACCTCTCTCGGCATTGATGTCACCTCTCTCTGCATTTTTATCGCATGCTTCTTTAGAGGCTGGAGAAAATCAAGCGCAAGCAGGGCAGGATGCGATTCAACTAATGACGGTGCATTCTGCTAAAGGCTTAGAGTTTGATGCAGTGTTCATCACTGGTTTGGAAGAAGGGCTGTTCCCACATGAGAATAGCGAGAAAGAAGAGGATGGCGTAGAAGAAGAACGTCGTTTAATGTATGTGGCAATTACACGTGCACGTAAACGTCTATACATGAGTTTTGCACAAACCCGTATGTTGCATGGCCAAACACGATACAACATGCGGTCTCGCTTCTTTGAAGAATTGCCCGATGAATCACTGAAATGGTTGTCACCCAGAGTGCAGCCACACTGGGCTGGCCACACAGCGAAAGCTGCATGGTTAGAAACACCTGAGAGTGGTAACAATAAAATTGCGCAAGGATTTAAAAATAAACAAATCGATGCTGGTTGGCGCATAGGCGAGAATGTTCAACACCAAAAATTTGGTGAGGGTGTCATCGTGAATATAGAAGGTAGTGGTTCACAAGCGCGTGCCAATATTAATTTTGGTCGCCACGGCATGAAGCTGTTAGACCTAGGCATTGCGAAGCTAGAAAAAATAAATTAAAGCCACTCTCAGTAACGAGAGTGGTTTACGATGCTTCTGTTATTTTTGCAGCGCCAGGTCTGTCAAACACTTGTACATAAGTGGGATAGAAAGAGCAATACATCACTATCGTCATGACGATGGAAAAAGGCATTAATACCATCATCATGATTTCTGATCTGCCTATGGCAAGCATGAGAATGGCGCTAATGAAGGCAGGTATGGCAATGCCCATCACTATCCATCCTAGACCATAAGCGAGAAACGCTTTGCCACAATTGCGAACCGCAAAAAAACTATAAAAAATCGATTTCACTAAATTCATGCGCTGCCAAGCAGCGAGTGGAGCTGCATGCCATAAGGCCATGCAAAAAGGTAAATAGATTAGAGCTGCAAAGATCATTGCTAATGGCAAGGCATCTGCAACGATTTTTTCTTTTTCTGGATTGAGTTGGCCAGATAATAATTTCCAAAACACGCCACCATCTACCACTGAGGAAGCTGCAACAGAAAACACGGCAGCCAACATATAAATTACACCCAGTTGTAACAAGATAGGAAGAGCAGGTGAACGAAAACCTGTCCACAATAAATTGGGTAAAACTTTTTTACCTTGTTCTATATGTACACAAGCCTGCAAAAATGCCATAGAAAAAACGGGCACTAATAATAAAGGCAGTGCTTGTCCTATCAGGGGAATCAGCGAGACTGCAAACATCAGGAGCATGTAGAGTAGGAATAGCATGCTGAGTTCGGCTGGTTGTTTGCGAAACAGAGCAAATCCTTGCCTGATCCACTCTATGCCAACTTGGGAGGGTATGTTTTGCATATTAGGGTAGGCCTATAACAGGATGCGTTATACGATGACGCAATATGCGTTCGAAATGCGTAGGATCATGCGGCGTTAACATTTCGGCTGCACGTGGCAAATAAAAATCATACAGACGTGATAACCAGAAACGCAGTGCTGCCGCACGTAATAAGGTGGGCCATGCTGTCTGTTCAGCTTCAGTGAATGGTCGCTCTGAGTGATAAGCATGCAGCATAGCTTGCACACGATCCTTATCGCTTGCACCGGTATCAAGATCAATACACCAATCATTTAATGTGACAGCAACATCAAATAACCATGTATCGCAACCGGCAAAATAAAAATCAAAAAATCCACCGAGCTTATCGCCATTGAACATGACGTTATTGCGAAATAAATCAGCATGAATAGGACCATGCGGTAATGCGCGATACACATCCGACGCAGCAAAAGCTTGCTGAAATTGCAGTTCAGTAGAGAGTAAGGTTTGCGCTGCTGCAGGAATGAAAGGTAAGACTTGTGGTGTGGTTTCATTCCACCATGCCAGACCACGTAAGTTAGGTTGAATCAATGTGTAGTCTTTTGCTGCTAAATGCATACGCGCCAACATGTCACCAACTTCAGCACAGTGTTGTGCGGTGGGGTGTGGCTGCCAATCACCTTCAAGACGCGTGACTATTGAAGCAGGTTTGCCATGTAGTGTATTGATGATGTCGCCATGATGATTCGCAATCGGTGCGGGCACCAACACATTACGTTCTGCTAAATGCCGCATTAAATGCAGATAAAACGGTAACTGCTCAAACGTGAGTTTTTCAAAAATGGTGAGTACGAATTCACCTTTTTCAGCGCTCAGAAAAAAATTACTATTCTCTATACCCGATGCAATACCTTTCAGTGCATGCACTTTCCCTATCGGGAACTGCGCTGCCCAAACATGCAGTTCTTCTAAGGTGACGGGTGTAAAAACTGCCATAGGTGGTGGACTTAATCTACTGCGCTTATTGCTCAGTAGTGTGCTGAAAGAAAATTAGCGTGAAGGTGGAGGCGGTGCACCGTTATCAATGACAGGATTTTTTGATTTAGAGCGAAACTCAAAAATTTCCCACTGTGCTGCTCGTCCACCTGATTGTGAGGAAGAGAATTGCTCACTTGGTGTCACGTAATAAGTATTACCACCTTTTTTTACACGCACAGAGGTCACAGCATTCTGTTCACGAATTTGCGTAATTTCTTGTGCATTTGCCGCTGTTTTTGGTTTTTCAGCTGTGACATCCACATCAGGCACGGCTTCCAAATTGCTGGGCGGTGCTGCCAACACTGCGCTACTGATGGCGGTTAGCAGTAATGCAGACCACAGCATAAGTGAACGGTTTAAATAGAATTCAGGCTGTTTCATGACGCGACCCCGCAGTGAAAGCAAGCCGATTTGCTTGCAGTGCCCCATTTTATCAAAACAGACCACCTGCTATTCATAATAGTGAATGAGCTTGTGATCCAGAGTCGGGGAGGACGATATCGTGGGCTTCATAAAATGCAAAAATAGCATCAATTATGTTCGCAGGTTCATCAATCACTTGAACGAGCTGCATATCTTCTGCATTAATCATGCCGCGTTCCACCATGTTTTTGTTGATCCATTCTAGTAAGCCATGCCAAAAATGAGTGCCCACTAGAATCACAGGAATACGTTTGGTTTTACCAGTCTGTATTAGTGTTAATACTTCAGTCAGTTCATCCAAGGTGCCAAAGCCACCGGGCATGACGACATAGGCATCGGCATATTTTACAAAGGCGACTTTACGTGCAAAGAAATGTCTAAATGACAGAGAAATATTTTGCCAAGCATTACTCGATTGCTCTCGCGGTAGTTCTATGTTTAAACCGACTGAAGGAGATTTCCCCTCAAAAGCGCCCTTGTTTGCAGCTTCCATAATGCCAGGACCACCACCTGAGATCACCGCAAAACCTGCATCTGAAAGGCGACGCGCGATATCCACAGTTTTTTCATAGTCAGGATCATCAACACTAGTGCGTGCTGATCCAAACAATGAAACTGCTGGGCGTATTTCTGAGAGACGTTCAGCGGCGTCGATAAACTCTGCCATAATCGTGAACATCTGCCACGATTCACTCGCTTTGCGCGAGGTGGCACGCTCAATATTTTTCAATTGCCGCAATGGCGGCACATTTTTTCTATCGCTTTCCATATGAATAAAACCCTGTTGCTGGTGGATGGATCTAGCTATCTGTATCGAGCTTTTCATGCAATGCCAGACTTGCGTAACGCCGAAGGCGCTCCCACCGGTGCTATCTACGGCATGATCAACATGCTACGTCGCTTACGGCAAGATTACTCGGCAGCATACATTGCCTGTGTGTTTGATGCAAAAGGGAAAACCTTTCGCGATGACCTCTATCCCGAATACAAAGCCAATCGCGCTTCCATGCCAGAAGATTTGGTTTTGCAAATAGAGCCAATTCATGAAGTGGTGCGTGCTTTGGGTTGGCCTATCTTAATGATAGAAGGCATAGAAGCCGATGATGTAATAGGCACACTCTCCGTTCAGGCCACGCAAGCAGGTTTAAGCACGGTGATCTCGACTGGTGATAAAGATTTAGCACAGCTGGTGAATGACAACGTCACGCTGATTAACACCATGAGTAATGAAAAACTCGATCGTGCTGGTGTGATTGCTAAGTTTGGTGTGCCACCTGAACGTATTGTGGATTACCTCACTTTAGTAGGTGACACGGTAGATAACGTACCTGGTGTTGAAAAAGTGGGGCCTAAGACTGCAGTCAAATGGTTAACGCAATATGACTCTTTAGATGGTGTGGTTAGCCATGCGTCGGATATTGGTGGCGTGGTGGGTGAGAATTTACGTAAGACTTTAGATTGGTTGCCACAAGCGCGTACTTTAGTCACAGTGAAATGTGATTGTGATTTAAGTACGCAAATGCAATCAATTTCAGAAACACTGAATCAACAAGAAGAAAACAAAGAAGCTATGCGTGCATTTTTTTCACGCATGGGATTTCGTACTTGGTTACGTGAACTGAATGCAGAAAATACAGCAGATAAAAATGCATCTGTTTCATCAGCGACAGAATCACCCATCAATTCCGATGGAGAACAGCAAGCAGCGTTATTTGCTGTTGCACCTGTTGAAACACATTACGAGTTGGTCTTGACACAAGAGCAGTTAACTAAATGGTGTGCCATTGTTGAGCAAGCCGAGCTTACAGCAGTTGATACTGAAACCACTTCTTTAGATGCTATGCAAGCGCAGTTAGTAGGCATTTCACTTTGTGTGGAAGCAGGAACGGCTGCGTACATTCCAGTTGCGCATCAATATCCTGGTGTGGCGGAACAGTTATCACGCGCTGACGTACTTGCTGCGTTAAAGCCTTGGCTAGAGAATGATGCAAAAGCTAAAGTAGGCCAGCATCTTAAATATGACAGTCATGTGTTTGCCAATCATGGTATTCAAGTACAAGGCATTTCACAAGACACTTTATTAGAGTCCTATGTTTTAGAGTCGCATAAAAAACATGACATGGATAGTTTGTCCCTGCGTTGGTTGAATCGTAAAACTATTAGCTATGAAGAGATTTGTGGAAAAGGTGCATCGCAAATTGGTTTTGAAGAAGTGAGTTTAGAAACAGCTTTGAACTACGCAGCAGAAGATGCTGATGTCACGCTGCAGTTGCATCAAGCGATGTGGCCTAGATTAGAATCTAATGACAAACTGCGTTTTATTTATGAAAAAATTGAATTGCCTGTTTCACGCGTATTGCAGCAAGTCGAGCGCAATGGTGTGTTGATAGATAGTGATTTGCTAGCAAAGCAATCTGCAGAAATTGGTCAGCGCTTGCTTGAAATAGAAAAACAAGCGCATGAATTAGCAGGGCAGCCTTTTAACTTAAATTCACCTAAACAGTTAGGTGAAATATTTTTCGATAAGCTTAAGCTACCCGTCGTAAAGAAAACACCGAGTGGTTCACCTTCAACGGATGAAGAAGTATTACAAAAGCTAGCTGAAGATTATCCTCTACCTAAAGTGTTATTGGAATATCGTAGCCTAGCTAAACTCAAATCTACTTACACCGATAAGCTACCTAAGATGGTGAATGCTGCTACAGGGCGTGTGCATACCAACTATGGTCAAGCGATTGCAGTGACAGGTAGGTTGTCATCGAATGATCCGAATCTACAAAATATACCTATACGTACTGCAGAAGGTCGTCGTATTCGTGAAGCTTTCATAGCGCCAGCAGGTAGTGTGATTGTCTCTGCGGATTATTCGCAAATTGAATTACGCATCATGGCGCATTTATCAGGTGATGAAAATATGTTGCGTGCTTTTGCGGCGGGTGAAGATATTCATCGCGCAACCGCAGCAGAAATTTTTGGATTAGCCTTAAGTGAAGTCAGTAGTGAGCAACGTCGTTATGCAAAAGTGATTAACTTTGGTTTGATGTATGGCATGAGTGCTTTTGGTCTGGCAGGCAACTTAGGAATAGAGCGATCCGCAGCTCAGATGTATATGGAAAAATATTTCACACGTTTTTCTGGTGTGAAGCAATTTATGGACGATGTGCGTCAGCAAGCGAAATCACAAGGCTATGTAGAAACCGTATTTGGCCGCAGACTATGGCTGCCTGAAATTAACTCACCGAATGGTCCACGTAGACAAGGTGCAGAGCGGGCAGCGATTAATGCGCCTATGCAGGGAACAGCAGCAGATTTAATTAAGCTCGCGATGATCGATGTGCAAAAATGGTTAACCGCATCGCAGATGAAAACTCTGATGGTGATGCAAGTACATGATGAACTCGTATTAGAAGTGCCGGAAAATGAATTAGCGCTGGTTAAAGAAAAACTCCCCGCTTTAATGGCAGAGGTGGCGCAATTAAAAGTACCTTTATTGGCTGAAGTGGGTGTAGGGCCTAATTGGGATCAAGCGCATTAAGCATCTGATTAGCTTGTATGCGATGTAGTGGTGATTAATTAAATAAACGAGGTGCAGAAATGGATAGACGTGATTTTCTTCAAACGACGATGGGTGTGACATTCGCAGCGGCAGTCTTGCCTACGTTGGCTGAGTCGCCAGTCGTAACTGATAGTGATGGGTTGCTAACAGGTATCGTTACGATAGAGTCAGGTGGGCAAACTATTCCAGTCTATAGAGCACAGCCTAAGGGCGGGAAGAATCTTCCTGTTGTGTTAGTTGTGTCTGAAATTTTTGGTGTGCATGCACACATAGCAGACATAGCGCGACGCTTTGCTAAGCAAGGGTATCTCGCATTAGCGCCAGATTTATATGCGCGACAAGGCGATCCATCTACTTACACATCGATCCCTGATTTAATTAAAGAGTTGGTATCAAAAATACCTGATGTACAAGTCATGCAAGATTTAGATGCATGCTGTGATTGGGCAGCTAAAAACGGTGGTGATAAAAACAGAATAGCAATCACTGGATTTTGTTGGGGTGGACGTATCACTTGGTTATATGCAGCACATAACCCAAAAATAAAAACAGGTGTGGCTTGGTACGGTAAGCTCGTGAATGATAAGAATGCCTTGCAAACGCAAACTGCAATAGAGATAGCGCCCAAGCTGACTGTACCTGTGCTAGGTTTATATGGTGCTAAAGATAGTGGTATTCCTCTTGATACGGTTGAAAGTATGAAGACTGCACTCAGTAAAGAACGTAGTGCTTCAGAGTTTGTGGTGTATCCCGATTCTGGTCATGCATTTCATGCAGATTACCGACCTAGTTATGTGGCAGCTGATGCGCGCGATGCTTGGCAGCGCTGCTTGGACTGGATGAAGAAGTATGGCGTTTGATGTTGGTAGCGATTGAATTGCTGAAAGTAGCGGGCTATGGTTTAATCCGCAGGCTTTCTTTTTGTGTGATGCGGAGCTAAAAATTAATTCCACGCTGTCTTATATTTTGCTGGCCACGACTCTTGCGGGAGTCATTAGTATTTCTGCTGCGGCTTTTTTCTCTTACAGTTTGTTATCTAAGCTAGTGGAGCGCATGGTTAGTCTTTCGGTCGGCATTATGTTGTCGACTTCTCTCTTGCATGCTTTGCCTGAAGCGTTTGAGTCGGGAGCGAGTGTGCATGCATTATTTGCGACCTTATTAGCTGGCTTGTTCGGATTTTTCTTGTTAGAGAAATTCGCTATCTTGCGTCACTCCCATCATTACGAAGGTGATGGTCATGAACATGAACATGGTCATGATGCGCATGAAGCGGGTCATGCAGGTTGGATGATTTTAGTTGGTGATAGTTTGCACAATTTCACTGATGGGATTTTGATCGCTGCTGCATTTTTAGCTGATCCAAAATTAGGCTTGATTACTTCGATCGCAATTATCGCGCATGAAATTCCACAAGAGATAGGAGATTTTATTGTGCTCTTGAATGCAGGCTTTAGTAAGTTGCGCGCCTATATTTATAATTTAATTTGTAGCTTAATGGCGGTGGTGGGTGGATTAGTCGGTTATTTTGCATTAGGTAGTGGCATGCAATGGATACCCTATGTGCTGGTCTTGGCTTCATCAGGTTTTATTTACATAGCGGTGAGTGATCTCATGCCGCAGATGCAAAGAAGAGCAACCTTGCGTGAATCAGTGCCGCAATTTATTTTGATTGCATGTGGTGTAGGCATAGTGCTGTTATTAACGCACCAATTTCATTTGCATAGCTAAGCACATCAAATAGCTACATGTTATGCATTGCCGGTAGCAATTGGTCTGGCAGGATCGGCAGACCATTCACTCCATGAGCCTGGATATAAAGCAGCGCCCGAAAGTCCTGCAATTTCCATTGCGAGTAAATTCACACAAGCAGAAGCACCTGAACCACATTGCATGATGGTGGTATCAGGGCTTTTAATGAGCGCAGTGAGTTCAGCGCGTAAAACGTCTGCTGATTTGAATAGACCATTCGCTGTTAAGTTTTCTTTAAACCAGCGATTTTTTGCACCTGGTATGTGACCTGCAGTTGGATCAATAACTTCATTCTCACCGCGGAAGCGATCAGCTGCACGCGCATCTAAAATCTCATACTCGTGAGTAGTAAGATTAGTGACGACATGATTCACATCTACAGTTTTTACTAATGTAGGTTGTAGCGTGATGTTGCCAATTGATGGAGTGATGAGTCGGCTAGTAAGAGTGCCATCCATTTCTTGCCATGCTTGTAGTCCACCATCAAGTAGTGCGACATTCTTATGACCTACCCAACGTAGCATCCACCACAAGCGCGCTGCAAACATACCGCCATGTGCGTCATAGACCACAACTTGGGTATCTTGATTCACGCCCCATTTGCGCAGTGTTTGTATAAACACTTCTTTAGTTGGTAGTGGATGTCGTCCTCTAAATTCACCGTGTGGTCCTGGTGTTTTATCCGATAAGTCTGTATCCAGATCAGCATGCTGTGCCACTGGAATGTGCGATTGTGCAAAGGCAGCTGCGCCTGCTTTTGGGTCTAGTAAATCAGAACGGCAATCTAGAAGAACTAAGCTAGGGCTGCTTAATATTTCAGCCAGTTCACTGGCAGACATTAGCGTAGTAAAAGACATTAGCTTCTCCTGTTTGCGTTATAAAAAGTTGCGGTCATGCCGCTGACTAAAATGATAATCATACCTAACCAGCTAGACCAACCTAAATGATCACCCCAGATAAGTATGCCCCAGATGCTAGAAAAAACAATGCCCGTATATTGTAGATTCGCAGTCACTAGCATAGCGCCTAGTCGGTAAGCGCGTGTCATCGCTATTTGCGCAATCGTCGCACACAAGCCTATGGCAAAAAGTAAACCTGCATCAGTCAGCGTGAGCTTATGAAGTATGAGTATTTGACCTGTGTGATAGATGCTATCTATCACACCACTCAAAAATCCTGCAATCACGCCACACACTGAAAAATAAAACACCACGCGATATTCTGGTTCGCCTAACTGGCCTAATTTTTTAACTTGAATATAAGCAAGCGCAGAAAGAAATCCTGAAATTAAAGCTAGCAAACCACCTAGCCATTGATCAGCATGTAAGGTAGGTTGCAACAATAGAGCCACACCAATAAAACTAGCGCAGATAGCGGCAGTGAGTCCCCATGCAAATCCTTGTTGACCATGCCACCAACTGAGAGTGAACATAATCGCAGCGATCCAGATGGGTGCCATATAGTTCAGTGTCATCGCAGTAGCGAGTGGTAATTTTCCAATTGAAAAAAACCATAACCACAGAGCTGTGACACCGACAAAGCCACGCCATGCATGATGCCAAGGTAGTGTGGTGCGTAGTGTACCTTTTTGAAAGCGCAGCATGATGGCAATCAAGACCATGCCGACCAAGCCGCGACTCATCACAATTTCGGAAGTAGAACAACTGGCAGATGCTAACTTAACGCATACGCCCATGATGGCAAATACAAATGTGGCAAACAACATCCACAATGACTGCATGCGCAGGCGCTTTGTTGCTAACAAGTTGTGCCTAGTATTGGAAGTGAGTGATGGATGGGATAGAAGTGGCAAGCATCAGGTTAAATAAAAATTAACTTGATGCTTGCCGATGATGGCGAGATAAAAAAATTAGCCGACCATATTTTTACGATACCACTCATGGAAATGCTGCATACCATCTTCCATAGGTGATTGATAAGGTCCTACTTCGTTGACGCCTCTATCCATTAATATTTTACGTCCTGCATCCATACGTAGTGCGATTTCATCATCTTCTACACAGGTTTCCATGTAAGCAGCACGTTCAGCTGCGATGAAATCACGCTCGAATAAGACGATCTCTTCGGGATAATAAAACTCTACGACGTTAGTGGTTTTTTGCGTGCCATTAGGCCACAGTGTGGACACTACCAAAACATGCGGATACCACTCAATCATAATATTAGGATAGAGCGTTAACCAGATCGCACCATAAGGTGGTGTAGCGCCATCACGATAACGTAGTACTTCTTCTTGCCATTTGCGATAAACCGGTGAGCCTGATTTTTGCAAAGCAGCGTTTACGCCTACTGTTTGTACACTGTAGTTATCACCGAATTCCCAACGTAAATCACCGCAGCTCACAAAATTACCTAAGCCTGGATGAAAGGGCTCAACGTGATAATCCTCTAGATAGACTTCAATAAAAGTTTTCCAGTTGTAGTTACATTCATGGATTTCAGTGTGATCTAATAAATAGCCACTGAAGTCTAGGTCTTTAGTGACAGACAGATTTTTCATCATGTCCACCACACTTGTGCCATTTTTTTCAAACAGCAGACCATTCCAGTTTTCTACTGAGGACTTGGAGAGATTAAAGCAAGGTGTTTCACCAAAATGTGGTGCACCGATGAGCTCGCCTTTTAAATCGTAAGTCCAACGATGTAATGGACAAACTATATTATTAGCATTGCCTCTACCGGATAGCATTTTCGCTTGTCTGTGTCTACAGACATTCGACATTAATTCTATGCCGTTTGGATTACGAACAAGGATGCGACCTTCATTTTCCCATGGCAGAGCTGCATAGTCGCCATTGTTAGGCACCATGAGTTCATGCCCTACATAACGTGGGCCTTGTTTGAATAATTGATTATCTTCTTGCAGTAGTAGCGCTTCATCAAAATACGCATCTACTGATAATTGTGCGGTTGAACGCACTAGTCTAGAGAGACTCGCTAAATCAGACATCTCTACCCCCAAATTAATTTACACCAACCTAAGAGAGAAAAAATCCGCAAATACCTTGTAACACAATGGTAATTTTTGGACGAGCGGCGGATTATACCTCTCAATATCGTAATGGGGAACAATTAATTAAGTAATTTTTAAATTTTTTTATTACATGTTCGATCATGAATAGAATGATTACAGTAATAAAAAAATAATATTAACTATAAAATTTATGACACAGTGAGCATGAGTCATTAAGAAGTGTAATTTCATAGTAAGAATGCGCTACTTTTTATCGTATTGCAGTATTGTTCAATCAGATAGTCATTTTTATTTTTTCAATTGTTAGTTCAGTTCTTTTTTCAAGAAGATGACTGTATGTATGTATTAGACAGTTAGTTAGTCATCACACTAAAAATCATTTCACTCGTTTTTCGATGAAAGAAAAAATAGCGTACAGCGACCAACTATTAAGTTGATGGACTTTGATGCCATGCGTTCAAAGATAAAATTCTAAGTATTGGGGTGGTACGAATGCATTAAATTTGTATTCTTTTTGATAATTTTCTAGCTATGTCAGTTCTTGGTGTCGTGACAGAGTGTGGCATTTGGCGCTGTACTACTTAAATCACGTAATACAGATGCCTTTATTGTTTTGGTGCGGGTTTGCTCTAAAATAGATCTTTCATGACGAATTAATGACTGACCTCTTTACTATCGTTTCAACATACAAATCCCCTTGCTTATGGCTAAAAAAAATACACCTGACTCAGTGAGCGCTTCTTTTGAAGAAGCGATGGCTGAACTCGACCAACTCGTTGCAAAAATGGAGGCTGGTGAATTAGCGCTGGAAGCTTCGGTTGCTGCTTATAAGCGCGGTGCAGAATTAGTGAAATATTGTGCAGCGCAACTTGAGCAAGTCGAGCGACAAGTTAAAGTATTAGAAGGTGACATGCTCAAACCTTTGGCTGATGAATACCAAGAGGAAGAAGAATGAGTAGTGATTTCTCAGCATGGCAACGTGCTGTGCAAGCTCAGATGGAGCAAACGCTCAAGAATTTTTTGCCGTCACTTGAGCAAGAGCCCAAAGTTCTGCATGAAGCAATGCATTACGCTGTGTTAGGTGGTGGTAAACGTGTACGTCCTTTATTAGTCTATGCAGCAGGCGAATTATTTGAGGCAGATGAAGATGCTATGGCGCGTGCCGCTGCAGCAGTAGAAATGATTCATGCATATTCATTGGTTCACGATGATATGCCTTGCATGGATGATGATGATTTACGCAGAGGCAAAGCGACTGTTCATAAAAAATATGCTGAAGCCACAGCCTTATTAGTGGGTGATGCCTTACAGTCGCAGGCTTTTTTATTATTAGCAGAAGGTTCTTTAGAGGCCTCGCGTAAAGTAGCGATGCTGAGCCGCTTAGCGCAAGCAGCTGGTTCATACGGTATGTGTGGTGGACAGGCGATTGATTGTGCTGCAGTTGGACATGCTTTGTCCCTGCAAGAGTTGGAGCACATGCATAAACTGAAAACGGGTGCCTTGTTAGAGGCGGCAGTGTTGTTAGGTGCTTGGGCGGGTAAAACGCTGTTGGCGGCGGAGTCACTCGCCTTACATGCTTACTCGCAAGCGATAGGACTGGCTTTTCAAGTGGTGGATGATATTTTAGATGCAACCGCAGACTCTGCAACCCTAGGAAAAACAGCGGGGAAAGATGCAGCGCATAATAAGCCTACGTATGTATCTTTGTTAGGTTTGGACGCCTCACTTGCTCTGGCAGAAAAATTACGGCAGGATGCCCATGTTGCACTACTTCCATTTGGCGATGGTGCAACGCGATTACGTGAACTTGCGGATCTCATCGTACAACGCAAGGCTTGAGACAAATAATGAAATATTTAAAAAAAATAAACGAACCCGCAGATTTGCGTAAATTAACGCGAGCAGAACTGCCTGTAGTAGCAGATGAGTTGCGTAATTATTTACTCGAATCTGTTTCGCAAACAGGTGGTCATCTTTCTTCTAACTTAGGTACGGTTGAACTTACGGTTGCTTTGCACTATGTGTTCAACACACCTGAAGATAGATTGGTTTGGGATGTGGGTCATCAAACCTATCCACATAAGATACTGACCGGTAGACGTGATCGTATGTCCACCTTGCGTCAGCAAGATGGCTTATCTGGTTTTCCACGTCGTTCTGAAAGTCCCTACGATACCTTTGGTACAGCCCATTCTTCTACCTCGATATCAGCTGCATTAGGTATGGCATTGGCAGCGCGCACTAAAGGTGAGAAGCGTCATTCGGTTGCCATTATTGGTGATGGTGCGATGACAGCTGGTATGGTGTTTGAAGCATTAAATAATGCGGGCATCTACGAAGACATTAATTTATTAGTTGTATTGAACGATAACGATATGTCGATTTCACCACCGGTTGGTGCATTGAATCGTTATCTTGCACGTCTGATGTCAGGTAAGTTTTATGCAGCAGCTAAGCACATGGGTAAATCCATGCTGCCACCTTCTATGCGTGAATTTGCTAAGCGTTTTGAAGAGCATGCTAAAGGCATGTTGGTGCCTGCTACCTTGTTTGAAGAATTTGGTTTGAATTACATAGGTCCCATTGATGGTCATGATCTTGAATCATTAATTCCAACATTACAAAATCTTAAAAATTTAAGTGGCCCACAATTTTTACATGTGGTGACGAAAAAAGGACAAGGCTATAAATTAGCGGAAGCGGATCCTATTCTTTATCACGGCCCAGGTAAATTTAATCCTAGCGAGGGTATCAAGCCTGCCGCGAGTAAAACTACATATACACAAATCTTTGGTGAGTGGTTATGTGACACCGCTTTAGAAGACGGCAAATTAGTCGGCATTACACCTGCTATGCGTGAAGGTTCAGGCATGGTGCGGTTTGAAAAATATTTCCCTAATCGTTATTACGATGTCGGCATCGCTGAACAACATGCAGTGACTTTTGCAGCAGGTTTGGCTTGTGAAGGTTTAAAGCCTGTTGTAGCAATTTATTCCACATTTTTACAGCGCGCCTATGATCAATTAATTCATGATGTCGCCTTACAAAATCTCGATGTGACCTTTGCATTAGATCGCGCTGGTTTAGTGGGCGCTGATGGCGCAACGCATGCAGGTAACTATGATATGGCTTACTTGCGTTGCATTCCGAATATGGTGGTGATGGCACCTAGCGATGAAAATGAATGCAGACAGATGTTGACCACTGCTTATCAATATCCAGGGCCAGCTGCAGTGCGTTATCCTCGTGGTGCAGGTATAGGTGCTAAAGTAGATAAAGATGTTAAGGCATGTGAAATCGGTAAAGGTGTATTACTCAAACAAGGTCAAAAAGTAGCCATCCTTGCCTTTGGTTCTATGTTGGCGCCAGCATTAAAAGCAGCAGAAGAATTACATGCTAGCGTTGCAAATATGCGTTTTGTAAAACCCCTTGATACAGCTTTAGTTGAACAGCTAGCGCAGTCACATGATTTAATTGTCACCATAGAAGAGGGTGCAATTATGGGTGGAGCGGGATCTGCTGTGGCAGAAGCGCTTGCTGCTGCAGGTATCGTTAAACCTATCTTGCAATTAGGTTTGCCAGATAAGTTTATTGATCATGGTGAAATACCGAGTTTGCTTGCTCAATGTGGATTAGATGCAGCGGGTATTGTCACGTCAGTCAAAGCACGTTTGCAGCAATTAGAAAAATAATGCTTATTGCGAAATAAAAACGGCGCCTAAAATTTTAGGCGCCGTTTTTTTGCTTACTTACTTATTTATTTACTTAATTAACCTACGCGGCGATCTCGTCCTTTTTGCCACATCACATCAGTGCCGCCAGCAAAACGATTTAAGACACGTGCAATAACAAACAGCAAATCAGATAAACGATTCACATATTGTCGTGGTTGAGGATGCAACATCTCTACTAAGCCTAAAGCAACGATGGCACGTTCAGCACGGCGACAAACCGTTCTACAGATATGCGCTTGCGATGCAGCGCGGGAACCTGCAGGCAAAATAAATTCAGCTAGTACAGGTAAGGTGCTGTTGTATTTGGCCAGTAAATTATCGAGTCGTAGTACATGCTCATCTGTGAGCAATGAAAATCCAGGGATACAGATCTCACCACCTAAATCAAATAAATCATGTTGAATCGTGATTAACTCTTCACGCAATGCGTCGGGCATGTCTTCACATAACAGTAAGCCTAAATGTGAATTTAGTTCATCCACATCGCCCATGGCTTGTACGCGCAAGGCATCTTTGGTGGTGCGGCTTCCATCGCCTAGTCCGGTGGTGCCATCGTCACCCGTGCGCGTCGCAATTTTTGTCAGTCTGGTTGCCATTCCCTATTCACCTTCACAGTTAGATCGGGCAGAGAATACGGGAAAATAGTGAAATTCGCTCGATTAATCCTTGTAACCTGCATTACTGACAGATTATCTTGGCTGTGAAGGGTAAAATACTACCCCCTGAGGAGAATTGTTTATGAACCATCCATCACAACTGACAGAGTTGCGACGCCCATTACCCGATGCTTTTTTGGCATCATTGCG
>Ga0209768_10000699_pt1 | contig 22283 bp, 18 predicted proteins | sample LauGreSBDMM110SD_3_FD_187564 | JGI IMG/M metagenome (GOLD analysis project Ga0209768, IMG submission 187564) | Freshwater lake microbial communities from Lake Michigan, USA - Sp13.BD.MM110.SD (SPAdes) (version 2) | ecosystem: Environmental > Aquatic > Freshwater > Lake | place: Lake Michigan... | reverse complement strand
GATCACCAGGAACAGATTTCAGTTGGTTTTAGACGGGATCAAAATCTGACGCCGCAAGAAATCCAGCGCCGAAATCACCGACATCTGCCGCATCTGGTCGCGCTGGCCAGGCATCCGAAGAGTCGTCGAAACAGTTGCTCGACCATTGACAGCCACCGCAATACATAACGTGCCAACTGGTTGCCCATCTTGCTCAGCCGGACCCGCAACGCCAGTCAACGACAGAGCAACGTCGGCGCCAAGTGCACGCCGAACGCCTTCGGCCATTGCAACCGCAGCATCTTCACTCACAACAGGTCCGCGCGGAACATCAAGCAGATCAAACTTGACCTCACTCGAATACGAAACCACGCTCCCCCGAAGCACATCACTCGCACCAGGAATTGATGTCAAGCGTCCCGAAACCAGTCCACCAGTTACTGATTCGGCAAGCCCAAGAGTCAGGCCCTGTTCGCGCAACAGATTCAGCACAACTGATTCCATGTTGTCGGCGTCAAAACCAAAGACCACGTCACCGACAAGTTCAAGAACCTTCGCTTGCCATTCATCAAGAACCGCGTGAGCTTGTTGACTGTCGGCACCTTTGGCCGTGAGACGAACCTTGATGCCCTCCCAACCGCTTGCCAGAAAAGCCAACGTGGGATTACCGACTTCTTCAAGTTGGGTGATGATCGGATTCAGGCGTTCGTTCAGACCGCTCTCGCTTTCGCCCCATGTGCGAATGACGCGACTCGCAATCACACTGGTGTCACCGCTTCGTGCCCGCAGGTCGGGCAAGATCGCGCGCTCCATCATGTCTTGCATTTCATGCGGCACGCCAGGAACGGCGTAAATCACTTTGTCGCCAACCGGACACATCAACCCTGGCGCAGTGCCCCGTGTTTGGTGAATCACTGTGGCCCCAACAGGCACCATTGCTTGTTGCAAATTGTTGTCGGACATGCGTCGACCACGGGATTCAAAAATGTTACGAATCACTTGCGCAATATCGTCGTGCATAACAAGTTCGACGCCCATGACTTCGGCAATTGCTTCACGAGTCAAGTCATCATGAGTTGGCCCGAGTCCGCCACACATAATCACTGCATCTGCTTCGCGCAAAGCCGAGCGCACCACATCAACTATGCGTTGATGGTTGTCGCCCACTTTGACTTGCAATAGCGAGTCAATTCCATTCGCAGCTAGTCGTTCGCCAATCCACGACGAATTGGTATCAACAATTTGACCAAGTAGTAATTCGGTTCCGACTGCAACGACCGAACAACGCATCTCAGGCCATCAAATTTGGAGTCGTCTTACGCAACTTCTGCGCACGCCATAAATACTGCAAGCCACTGACGGTTGTGAAAGCCACAGCAATCCACAACAACCACAGCCAGATCCACGTGGCCTTATCGGCAGTCAGCGGAATGATGGCGAAGCCAACACTGAGTTGTTGAAAGAGCGTTTTCCATTTAGCAAGACGGCTCGCTGGAACACTGATTCCCTTTGCACCAACCATGACTCGATACATGCTGATAGCCACTTCACGGGCGGCAATCAGTAACACTGGCAGTGCCCAATACACATCGCGACTCACCAAAGTGAACATCGCACCCAACACCAACACTTTGTCGGCTAGCGGATCAAGGAACGCCCCAGAACGCGTTGCGCCGTGACGCCTCGCCAAGTAACCATCTATTCCGTCGCTCGAGCACAGCACGAACCACAAGACGAACGCCACCCACGAGCCACCTGAGTAATCGGGAATCACCACAAACATCAAAGGCGAAACAAGAATTCGCCCGACTGTTACGGCATTTGCCCAAGTAGCAATGGCATTAGGGTCAACCGGCACCCTCTAAGCCTGCCACAAACTGGGCTTCGTCCCATGTCTTCGATTTTGCTACTGGGCAAAAATGTTTTGGGTCGCCATCTCGGCGATCGCCAAAAATGCCTTGGCTTGCTCATCTAAGGCACGTGACGAAACAACGCGTGGGAGCTCCACCACAAACGAACTGGCTCCCTCAATATTCAGATTGATGAACACCGTGGCATTGCCAACGCACGGGGTTGACCCGCAGCCCACGTCAGTGATGGGCAGTCCAGTCATTTCAGAGAATCGCTCGATTAATTCGAAATTAGCTACCGTTCGTTGTTCATCAACGTAATTGCCGAACTGGTGCCACCACACGACTAACAGCGGTTGCTGCTCAAGGACAAATTGCTGCACGGCTTGTGTCTCAACTTCAGATGCCGCAGTTTCGCCCGAGTATTTCTCCGAGCCCTGACCAACTAATCGCCAATCATTGGTCGCAAAGTTTCGGTTGAGATCTACTCCGCGTGTGTTCCCCCTCGTTGAAGCCGCCAAGCCATCTGGGTTCACTGTAGGAATGATCCACAGATTCAGACCTTCTGGAATATCTGGACTATTTCGCAATCGCTCCACAACTTCGAGCCCCATTGACTCATCTCCATGAATCGAACCGATCGCGATCACCGGACGATGAGGCGAGTCTTGAATTTGTACAGCAACAATTGGGCGACCCAAGTGACTCATACCGATGGTGACCTCGCGCGGCCCTGGTTGGGTCGTGGTCGGAGCAACGCTTGTCGTGGTCGTTGTTGTCGTAGTCGTAGTTGTCGTTGTCGAAGTATCAGGGGCTATCGAAGCCTCTACATCTACAAGACTTAACGAAACGGAAGATTTTGAATTCTGCCCATCGCTGCACGCAAACAAAAGGCTGGCGCTGAGCAGTGTTAGAAGAAATCTTGATTCCATCTTTTCCATAACGGAATACCACAACACTTGTGACCAGATTATTCAGCGACGAGATCAGGGCCCATGGCCGAGGTCACCGTGACATCATAAAACTGACCGACTTCAAGCGACGTGGGAACTTCGATAATTCCGTCAATTTCGGGAGCTTCACGATGGCTGCGAGCAACGCCTGGCTCATCGACCAACACTTTGAGGGTGCGGCCAATCAAATCATCGCGACGACTAAACGTGATGTTGTCCTGCATTTCACTCAACTCAGATAGACGCTCTCGCATCAGACCTTCGGGCACTTGACCGTCAAGGTCTTTGGCGTAGGTGCCGTCTTCGGCCGAATAGGCAAAGAATCCACACCAATCGAGTTCGGCTTTTTCAACGAAATCAAGCAGCTGATCGTGATCTTCTTCGGTTTCACCTGGATACCCCACGATGAAATTGCTGCGGAAGGCGGCATCGGGTTCGCGTTTGCGAATATCGGCGATGCGATCTAAGAAACGTTGGCCATCTCCCCAACGACGCATTCGACGCAACAAGGGCTTGCTCACATGTTGCAACGAAAGATCGAAATACGGCACACCCGACTCGCAGATCGCATCAATGAGTCCATCACTTAAGTCGCTCGGATACAGATACAACAAACGCGTGCGATCAACCATTGATGAAACTTGGCGCACCAGCGACACGATGCTGCCCGCACCAAGTTCGTCGGGGCGATCTTTTCCGTAACTCGCCAAGTCTTGAGCAATCAAGACAATTTCGCGGGCCTCTAATTGCTCAACTTCTGAAATGATTGAGTGCACGTCGCGACTGCGTTGCGGTCCGCGGAATGAAGGAATGGCGCAGAATCCGCAGGTGCGGTCGCAGCCTTCGGCGATTTTTACGTAGGCCCATGGCGATGAACTCTTGGGGCGGGGCAAGTTCAAGAGATCGAGAGTTGGCACTGGCGCCGATCCAACAGGAATCAGTTTCTTCGGTGCAGGTGTGTGTACCGGAACTCCAAAGCCAGCAACCAAGTCAACCTCGGGCAATTCATCAGCGAGTTCTTGTCCGTATCGTTCGGCCATGCAGCCAGTCACCACTAGACGTGACGACTTCTTACGCTGCTCGTCAAGGCTCAGAATCGTGTCAATTGACTCGCGTCGAGCTTCATCGATGAATGCACACGTGTTCACCACAACTAAGTCAGCATCTTCGGCCGAGTCGGTCGCCAGCATGCCATCAGCCAACAAAGTGCCGATCAACTTGTCGGAGTCAACCTGATTTTTGGGACAACCAAGGGTCTCAACGTAGAAGCGCTTTGCTTGATTGGTCACGATCTACGAGGCTACCTGCTCGGGTTCTCGTCATGCCGAATATGCCAACTTCAAGCCGCCGTAGGTCCACTTAGTCTTCATCAATCGACCGGTTCCCGACAAGGTGATGTACGCCGTATCGCTTCCGTCTGCGGCAAAGCAGATATTGGTCGTCAACATGTCGCCAGTCGTAACATGCTCAAGAATCTCACCCGAAGGCGAGATGACCGTGATGCCGCCATTGACGAGCGTCGCTACGCAGACATTGCCCGATCCGTCGACACCAAGAGAGTCGAGCAATTGGTAACCAGAAAGGCCGTGCAATACAACGCTTGAATCGCCAGGCATCGTGGGCGCAAGCACACCTGGTTCAACGATGTCTCGCTGAAATACGCGACCCGTATGAGTCTCGGCCCAATAAACCTTCTTGCCGTCGGGCGATAGACCAATTCCGTTCGGACCTTCAACGGGGAAATCGATTTCACGAATCGACGAACCATCAGCTTTGGCGTAATAGATCGCCGTGAAGTCGGCGGTACGTGCTTCAAGATCGCGAATACCGTGATCGGTGAAGTAGAACCCCCCAACAGTGTCAAACACTAAGTCGTTCGGTGCGCGCAATGGACGCCCTTCGCACTCGGTGTATAAATCGGTGACTTTGCCAGTGGCAATGTCAACGCGCTGAATGCGACCGCCGCTGTACTTCGACTTATCAAACGGCCCAGGGAAACACAATCCACCAAAATCAATTTCAGTGAAGCAACCACCGTTGTTGCATAAGTACAAGGCGCCGTCAGGACCAATGGCTGCACCGTTAGGTCCACCCGTGATTTCGGCGATCGTTTCTTTAGATCCGTCGGGACGCACTCGCGTGATTCGCGGACCAAACATTTCAACCAAGATCACGCTGCCGTCGCGCATAGCGATGGGACCTTCGGGAAACTTCAAACCAGATGCGACTTCAATGAGTTCCATGACACTCCCCCGTTCATGCCCAACTCGGGCTTACTGGAGGTCATGCTAATCAACTGACTGGTAGGTCAATGACTCGGAAGTTACAACACGCTGAACCTACAGGGCCTCAAACTCTTCAACGGTCATCAGTACTTCGCGGGCCTTACTGCCGATACTTGGACCAACGATGCCATTTTGTTCGAGCAAGTCCATCAATCGACCAGCCCGAGCAAAACCCACACCGAGCTTGCGCTGCAACATTGATGTTGAGCCCATTTGGCTGCGGACCACCAATTCCATTGCTCGTTTCAACAATGCTTCATCGCTGTCGTCGTTACCTACACCATCGGTAATTGAATGCCCGCCCGCGTTGCTTGACGACGCTTCTTCGCCTTCAACGCCGCTGACGTATTGCACCGTCGGCGCCTGCTGACGCCAAAAGTCCACAACCTTACGGACTTCTTCTTCGTCAACCCAGCAGCCCTGAATACGTTGGGCCACCGACGAGTTGCCTGGCAATAACAACATGTCACCCTTACCGACCAACTTTTCGGCACCGATCTGGTCGAGGATGACTCGGCTATCCATCTGTGACGACACCGCAAACGCGGCGCGCGCTGGAACGTTGGCCTTGATGACACCGGTAATGACATTGACTGATGGACGCTGTGTCGCAACGATGAGGTGAATACCAACTGCACGAGCTTTCTGCGCGATACGCGTGATGCTTTCTTCAACATCGCGCGCCGCAACCATCATGAGGTCGTTTAATTCGTCAACGACAACGACGATGTAGTGCATACGCTCAAACTCGCGCTCAGAACCGATCTCGGCCTTGATCTCGCCTCGGTCATAAGCCGCGTTGAAACCAGTGATGTCGCGATAGCCCATTTCGAACAGCAAGTCGTAACGCTTTTCCATTTCTTTCACAGCCCACGCCAATGCGTTTGCTGCCTTCTTGGGGTTCGTCACTGGCTGAGTGAGCAAATGTGGCAAACGCGCGTACTGACCCATTTCAACTTGTTTGGGGTCGATCAAAATCAGTTTCACTTGATCGGGAGTTGCCCGCATCAAAATTGATGTGATGATGCAGTTAATACCGCTTGACTTACCAGCACCTGTTGCACCGGCAATGAGCAAGTGAGGTGTGGTTGCCAAGTTCAAGAAGACCGAACGTCCCGCAATGTCTTTACCCATTGCTACATCAAGTGGGTGATTGGCGACTTTTGATTCATTCGATGCCATGAGGTCACCCAGCGAAACCAACTGACGAGTTTTATTCGGAACCTCAATACCGATTGCCGACTTACCAGGAATCGGCGCCAAGATTCGCACATCGGTAGCGGCCATCGCGTACGCAATGTCTTTTTGCAGACTGGTTACTCGAGCAACTTTGACGCCTGATCCGAGTTCTAGTTCGAAACGTGTGACCGTTGGACCAACTGTCTTGTCAACCAAGCGAACGTCGACACCATGTGCCTGCAACGCTTCTTCTAGATCTTTTCCACGCTGGTCAACCTCGGCCTGATCAATAGCTTGCTTGCCACTGCGCACCAGATACGAGGCCGGCGGCAACTTCCACGAACCTTTTTTGGGTGATGGACCAGTATCTAGTTGACCTTGTGTGTGCGGTTCATCAACGACAACTTCTGGGGTCGGCTTCTTTGGCTCGGGCTTGGGAGCTTCGGGCTCTTCGTCGACAACCTCGGGTACATGACGATCTTCCGGTTCAACAATGAACATCGGTGGTGTGGGATCGGCCTCGTCGTCGTACGGCTCGTCATCACTTTCAACATCTTGTTTTTCAGACGACAACGTGCTCAAGTTCTGTGCCGCCGAACGCATTCGCGACGAAGCACCGCCGAATATCTTCGCCGAAACTTCGCCAACTTTGCTCGCTGCATCTTTCAGGCTCAAGGAAGTGATGAGCAAACTGCAACCAACAATGACAGCGATCAAGACAATGACTGCGGCGATTGCACCCACAGCCGAGCCAAGCGTTTGCCCAAGCAGTGCTCCCAACCAGCCTCCAGCGCCACCAAGTGCATCAACTCCGGTGAAGGCATCGGGACCCTTGGTGACGTGCAAAATTCCCAAACTGGCGAGAACTACTCCGCCCCAACCCAAAGCAAGCTTCATCCGGTTCGGAGTTTCATCGGCTCGGAGGTGAGCAATACCTACAGCGATAAAAATCGGGGGTAAGGCATAGCGGCCGAGACCCAATAGGCAGCCGAGTGCAGTGTCGGCCCCTCGACCAACTGGACCTGCCAATCGCAGGTACACCGCAAGACCCACAATGATTCCGAGCAAGATAAAGGCGATGGCCGAGAACTCGCTTTGACGGCCTTCAATCGCCTGACGAACTTCACTTTGGCGCGGTTCACGCTTCGTTGGCTTGCTGACTTCAGCTTCTGAAGCAGATTTTGTACGTGATGCAGGCTTTTTACCTGCGGGTTTCTTTGCGGCCATCACCCCGAACGCTAGCAATGGGGCGCGCATGCGTTCGGGCATACCCCTGAATTACCTACACCGAATAATGACCAAACAACGACAAACCGACTATTCGGCGTCAGTTCCGACGATTTCTCCGGTGTTCGTCAAAACAATCGACATTTGACCGCCCTGAGTCGATTGCACGATCAATCGGTATTGCACGACACCTGTCGACTCCTCTGCAGTGCCCGCTGCTGTTAACACAAACACCTGGGGCTGTGAATCAGGAAGTTCTGACAAAGCTTTATTCAAAATCGACGTTGGTTCAAAATCAAGTGCCGCTCGAGTAAAGGTTGCGCCGTTGGCCCCCACCGGATCTGGTGCAACTTCGAGCCCATCTTTTTCGGAGAACACGTAGCGCACAACTGCGTCGGGTAAACCATCGGCGTTAGGTGTTCCATCAAGGTCAGTTGCCACGAAAATATTGACGATCGCCGAGGTGGCATTGATCTCAAAAAACTCTAAGCCCACGCCAGCTTTTTGTTCGACGGCGTCAAGCGCATTTTCAATCTGATCAAGACGCAATCCAGCTGTAGCCGGCGCTGTCGAGTCGTTTCCACAAGATGAAACGACGAACAACACACTTAATAGCGCAACAACCATTCCTAGCCGACGCAACAATTACGCCTCCATAACGACTGGCACGATCATCGGCCGACGCTTCGTACGTTCGTTCACAAATCGACCCGCTGCCCGACGCACATCTTTTTCAAGAGCCTCAGGACTGCGCACACCTTCGGCGAGAGCCTTTTCAACTGCGGCCGCAACAACATCGCAGGCTTCATCAAGCAGGTCTTCGGCCTCAGGGGCATACACCCAGCCACGCGTAATGATTTCGGGACCAGTGAGCACTTTGCCCGAACCAATATCGACAGTGACGACGACAACAACAACGCCTTCTTCGGCGAGCACTTTGCGATCGCGCAGCACTCCTTGCCCAACATCGCCAACGATGCCATCGACATACAAATAGCCAGCCGGAATTCGATCGGCATGATCGAGACCTTCATCGGACAGTTCAATGACGTCACCGTCTTCACAAAGCAAGACATTGTCTTTCGCAACACCCATCAAAATGCCCAATTTGGCGTGAGCGACGAGGTGTCGGTACTCGCCGTGAACTGGAACGAAGAATTCGGGTTTAACGATTGACAAATACGTCTTCAGTTCGTCAGCCTGAGCGTGACCGGTTGCATGAACATCGGCGATTCCAGAGTGCACGACTTCAGCGCCAAGGCGCAATAGTCCATCAATCACTCGCGTCACGTTTGTTTCGTTGCCGGGAATGGCATGACTCGACAAAATCACTGCGTCACGTTCGCCGACCTTGAGCCACTTGCTGTCACCGCGGGCCATGAGTGACAGTGCCGACATCGGTTCGCCTTGGCTACCTGTCGAAATAATGCACACCTTGCTGGGTGGATAATCGTCGGCTTGCTCGATATCGATCAACGTGTCATCGGGAACTCGCAACACTCCAAGATCGCGAGCCATGCGCACGTTCTTCTGCATTGAACGACCCATCGTGGCCACTTTGCGACCAGTGTCGACAGCGGCATCAATGATTTGCTGAATGCGGTGAATATGACTGGCGAAACTTGCCGTAATGATGCGACGATCACGGTGTTCGTGAAACAGCGACCACAACACGCCACTAATTGACGTTTCGCTCGGTGCGTGACCATGTTCTTCGGCATTCGTCGAATCGCACAGCAACAAACGAATACCTTCGTTCGAAGCGATTGATCCGATACGTGCCAAATCAGTTCGACGACCATCAACTGGTGTGAGGTCTAATTTGAAGTCACCAGAGTGAAGAATGACTCCTTGCGGTGTATGAACTGCAATCGCAAATGCGTGTGGCACCGAGTGCGTGACCGGAATGAACTCAACATCAAATGGGCCAATCATTCGCCGTTCGCCATCGCGCACAACGATGAGTTCGGTTTTGCCCAGAAGACCAGCTTCTTCAATACGATTCTTCGCGAGCCCCAAAGTGACATCCGAGCCGTACACCGGAAAACTCAGGTCGCGCAGCAAATACTGCAGTCCCCCAACATGATCTTCGTGCCCGTGTGTCGCCACACAAGCAACAACCCGATCAGCGTTTTCGCGCAGCCAGGTGAAGTCGGGAAGAACTAAATCGATGCCATGCATGTCGGCATCGGGGAACATCAAACCGCAGTCGATCAATAACAACTGGTCATCTTGTTCGATGACCATACAGTTGCGACCGATCTCGCCAAGGCCTCCTAAAAAGGCCACGCGGACCGGAGCGGCCATCAGGAAACTCGCTGACGAGAATCTTGCAAATTGGCCCAGACAGTCTTGGCCTTTTCAGCAACAAAGTCGGCTGGTGGTCCCATTGGCAAACGGCACTGACCTACTTCAAGACCGAGCAGATTCATCATGACCTTGCTCGGGATTGGGTTCGGTGATTCATCACCAGTCTCATACGCGAAACTTTCGAGCAACGTCTGGTTGATGGCGATTGCACCTGCAGTGTCACCGGCTTCCCAACAATCAAACATGCGCTGATGATCGGCAGCGGCCCAATGTGTTGCCACACCAATCACTCCAACCGCGCCCACAGCCATCAACGGCAAGGTCAAACCATCGTCTCCGCTATACACCTCAAAACCAGTAGGTGCATTCGCGATCACATTGGCAGTTTCGGCTGGGTTGCCTGCAGCGTCTTTGAGCGCAACAACGTTCTTTACTTCGCGGGCCAACTTCAACAATGTTGAGGTGTTGATCTTGCGACCGGTTCGCGCCGGAATGTCATAGACAACAACTGGCAAATGTGAAGATTCGGCAACGGCACGCACGTGGGCTTCGATTCCCGACTGCGGTGGACGGTTGTAATACGGAGCGACGACCAGCAGACCAGCAACACCTAATTTGGTGGCTTCTTTGGTCATGTGAATTGAATGCAACGTGTCGTTGGTTCCTGTTCCGGCGATGACCGGAATCGTGACTGCTTCGGTCACAGCCGCAAACAAACTCAAACGTTCGTTGTCGGTGAGCACCGGAGCCTCACCAGTGGTTCCGGCAATGACGAGTGCATCATTGCCATTGTCTTGCAACCAGCGAGCTAATCGACGGGCGCCATCGAGGTCGAGTGCGCCACTCGCATCAAATGGCGTCACCATTGCTGTGATAACACGTCCGAAGCGGGCCATCAGAATGAACCCTCGGCAGCGCGGTCAATACCTTGCGTCAAAATGAGATCTTCGTGAAGTTCCATCCAAACATCATGGAACGAACCGCACATCACGCCAGTAAACATGTTGTTTGCTCCGCCCACGACCAACTTGCATGTTGAGTCAAGTCGCGGCACATATGGCGACAAGCGGGGAATGATCGTTGTCATCGATGACACCACCGGCTCGGCAGCAGCATGAAGAGTGACCAAACGCTTGATGATTTCTTGGTCGTACTTGTCATCGGAATGATCGTTCGGTGCGCCATCGCGCAACTGCCAATCGCCGCACAAATGCTTAAAGGTGTCATTGATTTCTAAGAACGAGTGGTAGTGCGGCTTCAACGCAGCGAGATCGAGGCCAGCTACATCCTGAGCCAAGGCTTCGGGGTGAGCAGCCCGACCAGCAGGAGTCAGTTGCCAAAGCGAACGGGCTTCACGGAACATCACCATTTCTTCGGCCTGCAACTCTTGCAAATGCTGATCGACGACAGCGACATCAAGCGCCACGATCTCGGCCAAGGTCTCGCTCTTTGAAAAGCCCTTAATTCGTAACGCGTGGTGGGTGAGAAACTTGGGATCTGAATTATTTGACTGTGACCGTGCCATACACCGTCAAATCTAGTGCGTCAGGTTCGTTGGCGACCGACCTATTGCCCGCCTTTCCCGTTACCTGCCTGTAGCGAGCGTCAGGGCGCACTATCGTCTAACCGTGGGCCACATTGAGAGCAGCGAGACCGACCGCATCAATCTCGTCATTATCTTCGGAGGTCAGTCGGCTGAACACGATGTGAGTTGTTCGACCGCCGCACATGTGATGAAGGCGGTCAATCCCGACCGCTACACGGTTACTGCACTCGGTATCGACCGATTTGGCCAGTGGCACCTCGCCGAATCGGCAATGGCGGCACTCGACCAAGGTCCCGACGCCATTCCTGCTCGACTCGAGGCCTCTGGACGCTCCGTGTCGTCTGCACTTGCGCTCACTGCGGCTTCGGCGAGCGGGTCGACCGTGGTCATGCCGCTACTCCACGGGCCTTTGGGCGAAGACGGCACAGTGCAGGGACTCCTTGAACTACTTGATGTCCCATATGTCGGGGCAGGAGTCTTGGCATCAGCGGTTGGCATGGACAAAGCCATGTCGAAAGATGTGCTGGCACGACACGGAATCGCTCAGCCACGTTATGTGGCTATGCGCGACAGCGATGTTTCAACATCACGACTTGAACAAATAGCTGCTGAACTTCACTACCCGATCTTTGTGAAACCAGCCAATATGGGCTCGTCCGTTGGCGTGAGTAAAGCCCACGATTTCGATGAGCTTGTTGCGGCAACTGATATTGCAATGACGTACGACGAGTGGCTTGTTTTTGAAGAAGCGATTGTCGGACGCGAGATTGAAGTCGCAGTTCTTGGCAGTCATCAACCGCAAGCAAGTGTCGCTGGCGAAATTGTTCCTGGCCACGAGTTCTACGACTACGAGGACAAGTACCTCAGCGATGGTGCTCAGCTCATGATTCCTGCGCCGCTCACTGCAGCGCAAAGTGACACCGTTCGTCAACTAGCCATTGAGGTTTTTCAAGCTCTTCGCGGTGAAGGCTTAGCCCGTGTTGACTTCTTCTTTGAAGAAAACGGCCGTGGATTTTTGTGCAACGAAGTGAACACCATGCCCGGATTTACACCGATTTCGATGTACCCGAAACTATGGATGGCAACCGGCGTGAGTTACTCCGAACTCATTGATCAACTTGTTGAGCTTGCTCGCGAACGCCACGGTCGGCGCCGTCGCAATACCGGTCACTGACTCACGATTTTTCGGGTGTTAAAGCCGCGCGCAAAAAGCGAGTCATCTCGAGACGCAGATTTCGCAGACCCGCAATATCTTGTTGCCAACCCACGACGCGCAACGCCTCTGGTTCGGTCGCAATTCCGGTCACGGTCGCGTACACCATTGCCACGATGATCGCTGGATTACCTTGACGCAGGCGACCGAGTTCCATTTCTGATTGCATCCAGGCCACTGCTCGAGCAACAAGCGGGTTCAAATGCTCAGTCATATATCCCGTCGCGCCACTGGGCAAACGGCTCAACTCTCGCAGCAAACCGAGCAACGCCGGACGCCGAACGGCCGAACGAAAAACTGCATGGACAACAGCCTCCAAACGATCAAGCGGGTCGTTGGGAGCTGCCCGCATGGCGGCTTCAACCACCACGGTCAATTCAGCGGCCATATTGGCCAAAACTGCCTGAACGAGGTCGTCCTTGGACGCAAACCAATACAGCAAGGTTTGCTTGGCAACGCCGACTTCGGTCGCTATCTGATCGAGGCTGACCGCATCAAAACCCCTGGTCCCGAACAGAATCGTGGCACTTTCCAAAATGCGCTCACGGGTATCCCCGCGTCGATTTGGGCTCACTGGGCGACTGGCCATTCCCTATTCCTACCAGCCCATCCGTCCAAGAATCCCTCATTTCTGAGATTTCTCTACCAATTGGTAGAGAACCGTGTTATAAATGACTCGTGATTTCCGAAAATCTCCGTGGCAAACGCATCGCGGTGACCGGCGCAACCGGCTTTGTGGGCACCGCCCTCGTTGAGCGCCTGCTCTTTAGCGTCCCCGATTGCGAAGTCGTTTTACTCGTTCGTAACGGTCGTCGCACTGCAGCGGCCGAACGAGTACGTCGTGAGATTCTGAAGAATGACGCATTCGATCGTTTACGTGCAGCGCTTGGTCCCGACTTTGATGCAACGATGCAACGACGTATCACTGTTGTCGCGGGCGACGTCGGAACTGACGGACTTGGTCTGTCTGACGAAGACGCCAAAGCGTTCGCCTCATGCGACACCATCATTCACTCGGCAGCCAGCGTTTCATTCGACTCACCGCTCGACAGTGCTGTCGAAGTCAACTTGCTCGGACCAATGCGCATTGCTGAATTAGTCAATCGCATCGGACCTCGCTCAGATGGAACATTCCCCCACCTAGTTGCAGTCAGCACGTGTTACGTCGCTGGCAACCGTCGCGGCACTGCACCAGAGCAACTCGTCAGTGCAGGACCATTCGATATTGGTCTCAACTGGAAAACTGAAGTCACGGCAGCTCGTCGTTTGCGCGGAGATGCCGAAGCCGCAAGCCGTGCACCTGAACAACTCAAGAAGTTCCGTTCTGAAGCTCGTTCCGAACTTGGAGCCGCCGGCGCACCTGCACTTGCCGAAAAGACTGAACAAAATCGTGAACGTTGGGTCAAGGATCAATTAGTTGAAGCAGGTCGCTCGCGTGCTGCAAGTGTTGGCTGGCCCGATGCCTATGCATTCACTAAGGCATTAGGCGAACAAGCACTACACGAAACAAAAGGCGCCGTCCCCGTCAGCATTGTTCGTCCGTCAATTATTGAATCTGCACTGGCCGAACCGTCGCCTGGCTGGATTCGTGGTTTCCGTATGGCTGAACCGGTCATCATCTCGTATGCGCGTGGCTTACTTGATCAATTCCCTGGAGTACCCGAGGGAACCGTTGACGTTATTCCTGTTGACATTGTCGTGGCAGCAATCATCGCGGTCGCAGCCCTTGGTCCAGAAGATGCACCCCACATCACGCAAGTAGCAAGCGGTTCTACCAACCCGCTCAAGTATCGAACACTCGTTGACAACGTGCGAGATTGGTTCACCGAGCACCCCATCTACGACTCCGAAGGTCAACCAATTGTTGTCGCCGACTGGAAATTCCCGGGTCGTGGCAAAGTTGAAAAGCAACTCACTCGCGCCAAGTCTTTGATCACCAAGAGTGAGAAGGTTTTGCAAGCGCTCCCCTTGCGCGGTACTCAGGCAGATTGGTCGGCAAAACTTGAAGACAAGCGTGGCGACATCGAGCGAGCACTCGAATACGTCGAGCTCTATGGCTTGTACACCGAGTGCGAAGCGATCTATTCGGTCGACAACCTCTTGTCAATTCATGACCGCCTAGACGACCACGATCGCAAAACATTTTGTCTTGACCCACGTGTCGTTCATTGGCCGACCTACATCTCAACGATTCACTTACCGTCGATTGTTTTGCATAGCCGTGTCAAGACAACACCTGGTAAGAGCACGCTCGATCGCAGCGATCGCCTTCGTAAGCAGATTCTTGATCCGAAGCGTCATGTCGCTGCCTTCGACCTCGAGAACACGCTGATCTCGAGCAACGTCGTTGAAAGCTATTCGTGGCTCGCAACTCGTCGACTCAATTCGCCAGAACGCGTGCGTTATGTCTTGCGCACCATGAAAGAAGCGCCCAACTTGCTCTCAATGGATCGCAAAGATCGATCGGACTTTTTGCGCTACTTCTATCGCCGTTACGAAGATGCTCCGGTTGAACAGATCGCCGAAGATTCACGCGAGCTTCTCGCTCAACTCATCATGACCAAGAGCTTCCCAGCGGGTCTTCGTCGTGTTCGTGAGCATCGCGCCCTTGGCCACCGAACGATCTTGATTACTGGTGCAATGAGTTTCGCTGTTGAAGGTCTGCGACCACTCTTTGATGAAATCGTCGCCGCCGAAATGACCGTTCGCCCCGACGGAACATATTCAGGCGAACTCGCCAAGGTTCCACCTACTGGCGAAACTCGCGCCCAAGTTTTGGCCGACTACTGCGCAGCCGAAGGTCTTCGCCTTGAAGAGTCGATCGCGTATGCCGACTCAAGCAGCGACTTACCCATGCTTGAAGCAGTTGGATTTCCGGTCGCCGTGAATCCCGAGACACGACTCGCAACGATCGCCCGTAAGCGCGGATGGCTGGTCGAAAATTGGGAGAAGTCACCAGGCGGTCCCCGTCCACGACTTCCGCTCGGACCCATGATGTCTGAGCGTGAACAAAAACGTTTCTCGGTTCGTAATGGACGTAACTCATATAGGTCGTCAAAATGAAGGCACTCAAGATTTCCCGCAAGACCGCCAAGTTTGCTGTGGCTCGTTTGATGAGTCCAGTCAGCACAATTGGTGCGGCAAAGTTTGGACCATTGTCATTAGTCAACGAATCGGCACCAACAATGCCCAACGCCGAAGGTTGGCATCGCATTCAGCCGCGACTCACTGGCATTTGTGGGAGTGACCTGTCGCTAGTTGAAGGTCATGCCTCGACATACTTTGATGACTGGGTGTCTTTCCCATTCGTTCCGGGTCACGAAGTTGTCGCCGATTGCGATGATGGTCGCCGTGTAGTTCTCGAACCCGTACTTGGTCATGCCTGTCGCGGCTTACCGTTACCTTTCGAAGGCGCTGCACCTGGCGACGGCGACGACTACGCCCATCTTGTTGGCGGACACCTTGAACCCGGTATTCAAACTGGATTTTGCACGTCAACTGGTGGAGGTTGGGCAACCGAACTCATCGCCCACGACAGCCAACTTCATGAAGTACCCGACAACATGTCCGATGAACAAGCGGTACTCGTCGAACCAGCAGCCGGTGGAATTCACGCGGCACTTGCAACATGGCCCGCAGTGCAAGCAGCGATTCAAAGGGGCGAAACTCCGATTGTTGCCGTACTCGGTGCCGGTTCTATGGGACTGTGCGCGATCGCTGGTCTGCGTCGTTACGTTCCGCAAGTACGCATCATTGTTGGGGCTCGCTATCCCCATCAACAAGCATTCGCTCGCTCACTCGGTGCCGATGTGGTTGTTCCGGCAGCTGAACTAGCACGTGCAGTACGACGCGAATCGGGCGGACATATTGTTGGCGACTATTTGTCGGGCGGATGTCATGCAACCATTGACGCAGTTGGCTCATCAGACAGCATCATGGATTGCCTGAAGTTTACTCGTCCTCGTGGTCGCGTTGTTTTGCTTGGTATGCCTGCAGTTGTTTCGCTTGATCTCACCGGGTTGTGGCATCGTGAGACCGCTCTTATTGGCGCATATACCTACGGAACCGAATCAATGCCTGATGGCACCAAGCGCCACACTTTCGATCTCGCGATTGAAACTGCTGCCGATTGCCAGCTCAACCGTCTTGTCTCGGCGACGTATCGCTTAGACGATTATCAAAATGCCCTTGCTCATGCCGCCGGTGCCGGTCGTCGTGGTGCAGTCAAGATCGTGTTCGACTTACGCGCGTCTGACGCTCGTAACAAGAAGGAGACAAACTAATGCCCCGTCCCGGATTTGTCCTTGAAGTCGATAAGTCGACTCCCCCCATTCTTTTTTGGCGTGGTGAAAACTTCTCATTAGAGAAGCTCCCCGCTGGTCGTAGTCGAGTGATCTACGCACCAGAACCATTGCCCGCGATCGAAGACGTTGATGGCGCAATTCGTCATGCATTGCTCAACCCCATCGAGCAAGATCCGTTGCCCGAGCAGTTGTTCCCAGGCATGAAGCTCACCATCGCTTTCGACGACGTCAGTTTGCCGCTTCCTAAGATGCAGCGCCCCGACATTCGTCAACGAGTCATTGAAGCAGTGCTTGACATGGCAGCAGAAGCTGGCGTCGATGATGTGCACATCATTTCTGCACTTGCATTGCACCGCCGCATGACCGAAGCCGAATTACGCCACGCCGTTGGCGACCGCGTGTATGACGCGTTTGCACCTCGCGGAACTCTGTATCAACATGACGCAGAAGATCCCGAGAACTTGTCGTATCTCGGTACGACTCCTCACGGCGAAGATGTCGAGATCAACAAGCGCGCCGCCGAAAGTGACTTGCTCGTGTACGTCAACATCAACCTCGTCGCCATGGACGGTGGTTGGAAGAGCACTGCTACTGGCTTGTCGTCGTACAAGTCGTTACGTCACCACCACAATCCCGAGACCATGATTCATTCCCGCAGTTTCATGGATCAACATCGCAGCGAACTGCACAAGAGCAACTGGCGCATGGGCAAGGTTCTTCTCGACAGTGGCGTCAAGGTTTTCCAGATTGAGACAACTCTCAATACCGACACTTTCCCGTCACCGTTTGGTTTCTTGGCCAAGCGCGAATGGGAATGGAAGCCTTCAGATCGCATGACTTTCTTGGCTTCGACGAAAGCATTGAATCGCACACCAACGCGTTTGGCGCGCAAGATTTTCCATTCAATTGAAGCCCCGCACCAGATGACGAGCGTGCAGGCTGGCGACGTTGAAGCAGTTCACCGCATCACCACCGAGCATGTGTACAAACAACAACTCGTTGAAGTGAAGGGCCAGACCGACATTTTGACGTTGGGCATCCCCTACATCAGCCCGTACAACGTGCACTCAATCTTGAACCCCATCTTGGTGATGTGCATGGGTCTTGGTTACTACTTCAACATGTACAAGGGAATGCCACTGGTGCGTGAAGGTGGAGTCATCATCATGACTCACCCAACACAACCCGATTTCCACCCAGTTCATCATCCGTCGTACATCGATTTCTTCGAACAAGTTCTCGCCGACACCACTGATCCCAAAGTGATGTCTGAGAAGTGGGAAAAGCAGTACGCCGAAGACGAGTGGTACAAGCATCTATACCGCACCACCTACGCCTATCACGGCGTTCACCCGTTCTACATGTGGTACTGGGGCAGCCATGCTCTGCAACATTGCAGTCGGATCATCATTGTTGGTGGCGACCCCAAGACTGTGCGTCGCCTCGGATTCATTCCAGCTTCAACAATGGATGATGCATTAGAAATTGCCAGCGATGTCGTTGGCCGTGCACCCACCATTACTCACCTTCATGCGCCGCCTTTGATGGTGGCCGACGTTTCGTGATTCGGATTGTGTAATGGCCCGCGACGACGCACCCTGGAAACCGAGCAACCTCGCTAAAGCCGCGCGCATTGGCGAGTTGGTCGAACGCATCACCCACCCCATTGCCAAGCGCACGTACCGCAAAGGTTTCCCCTACCTTCCTCCGACGATTCCGCTCGGCGTTGAGGTTCCAGAAGATGAACCAACCCTTGGTGCCGATTACGACACCAAGTGGGCGCGTAAGTCACCGGCCAAGTTTGTGCGCAAAGGTTTAGTCAACGGACCGATTCGTCTCGCTGTTAAAGGCTTGGCTAGTCCCAAGGTGTACGGCGTTGACCGCTTGCACGATCTCGCGCAACTCAAAGATCCACCACCGCTCATCTTTACGCCGAATCATCATTCGCATCTCGATACTGCGGTGATGGCTGTTGCAGTGCCCGAACCGTGGCGTTCGAAACTGGTTGTCGCAGCAGCTGCTGACTATTTCTTTGACAAGCGCTGGAAAGCAACCATGGCGGCCTTGGCGCTCAACGCAATCCCGATTGACCGCGAAGTCACTGGCCGCAAGTCATCAGACATGATCAAAGAACTCATCGAAGATGGTTGGAGCCTGATGATCTATCCCGAAGGCGGTCGCTCGCCCGATGGTTGGGGTCAAGACTTCAAGGGCGGTGCCGCCTATTTGTCAGGTCGTACCGGAGCCGCTGTCGTACCAGTTTTCATAGATGGCACTGGCGCACTCTTTGGTAAGGGCATGAAGCGTCCGAAGTTCGGCACGACCAAAGTTGTCTTTGGTGCTCCGATGCGCGCTCTTGAAGACGAGAACACTCGGCGCTTCTCAGCCCGCATTGAAGAAGCAGTCACCGAACTTGGCGATGAATCATTGACCGACTTTTGGACTGCTCGTCAACGTTCGGCACGTAAAGAGAGCACCAAACTGACTGGCCCCGAATACACCGGCTGGCGTCGTCAGTGGGCGTTATCAGAACGCCGTGAAATGGGAACCGCCGGACTGCGACGCCGTCAAAAGCGTCGCTGGCCCGACATCGGAAACTAGATCAGGGCTTAGGTGTTTTCGTTTGCGCAGGGATATTGATTTCATCACCCGGCAAAATCACTACTGATGCATCGACCCAGCCGTTAGAAGCCATCAAAGCCGATACTTCAACACCCCACTTGTCAGCGATACGCGACAAGCAACAGTCCCCTTCAACAACGGTGTACTTACCTTGACCTGGGTCTGGGCCTGGCATCGTTGTCTCAGTCGGAATCGGCAAACCTGGCAACGTTGTTGTCTGTGTTGCTGATGGCGGGATCAAAATATTCGTTCCGATGACCAGCGGATGCATCACGCCTTCAGGCCAGTTGTTGTAACTCGCCAACTCATCAGGGGCAACACCAAACTTGCTAGCGATCGCATACACCGAGTCGTTTGGAACAATTGTGTAGCTGATCGCCGGCGGAAGAGTATTTGCCGGGTCAACTGTGGTGACAACTGACGGCGGTGTCGTGGCGTAGTTCGTCGACGTGAGAGGACGCAGTGTGGTCACCGATGAGCCGGGATCACTGCCACATGCACTCAAAACAGCGAGAGCAGCAAGGCCAACAGATAAGAAAGTCAAACGAATTCGTAACACGCCCTTCAATCTAGATCGCCCCGATGCTCCGAACATGGCAGGTGGCATTAAACGAGAGGACGAGCAGACGGCAAAATAGGTGCTGGCAAGGTGGTTTCGCCCATCAAATAGGCATCAACACCAGCCGCGCAGGCTCGACCTTCGGCGATTGCCCACACGATGAGGCTTTGTCCACGTCCCATGTCGCCAGCCACAAAAACGCCTGGCACATTTGACATGTACACATCATTGCGCTGAACATTGCCCCGCTCATCGAGTTCAACACCCAACTTGTCGAGCCATGAACCCTTTTCAGGACCCACAAAACCCATCGCCAAGAAGACATAGTCAGCGGGCAATTCGCGATCGCTACCTTCGACCTTGACGAACTTGCCGTCTTTCATTTCGACTTCGTGGATCAACAAGGCGCGCACATTGCCCGAACCATCATCAATGAAGCGTTCGGTGTTCACGCTATACAAACGCTCTCCGCCCTCTTCATGAGCCGACGTCACTTTGTACACCATGGCGAATTGTGGCCACGGGTTTGCTCCGCCGCGCTTCTCGGGTGGTTGCGGCATGATTTCGAGTTGTGTCACCGACGCAGCACCTTGACGATGCGAAGTTCCCAAACAGTCGGCGCCAGTATCGCCACCACCGATGATGATGACATGCTTACCCGCCACATTAATGGGCGAAACTTCCATGTCGCCCTGCTGCACTTTGTTAGCCAATGGCAAGTACTCCATAGCTTGGTAAATGCCAGTCAACTCGCGACCAGGCACCGGAAGATCACGCCATGCAGTTGCCCCACATGCCAAGACCACCGAGTCGTACGTTGCCATCAATACGTCAATGTCAATATTTTGACCGACGATTGCATTGGTCCTGAACTCGGTACCTTCTGCTTCCATTTGCGCGACACGACGATCAACGTGGCGCTTCTCCATCTTGAATTCGGGAATGCCATAACGCAGCAAGCCACCAATGCGATCAGCACGCTCAAGCACGGTGACCTCATGTCCTGCACGAGTGAGTTGTTGTGCAACTGCAAGGCCAGCCGGACCAGATCCGATCACCGCTACCCGCTTACCAGTTTTCACACTGGGCATTTGCGGAATAACCCAACCTTCATCCCAAGCGCGATCAATGATTTCAACTTCGACTTGCTTAATAGCCACTGGGTTGGAATTAATGCCAACAACGCACGCTGATTCACACGGGGCTGGGCACAGACGACCAGTGAATTCAGGGAAGTTGTTCGTGGCATGCAAACGTTCAATCGCATCTTTCCAGTGATTGCGATAGACGAGATCGTTCCAGTCGGGAATCAAGTTGCCAAGTGGACAACCGTTATTGCAGAAAGGAATACCACAGTCCATGCAACGACCCGCTTGACGATTGAGTTCGTCAGCATCGAATGGTTCGTAGACCTCTTTCCAGTCGCGCAAGCGCACCGGCACGGGCCGATGGCTCGGGCTTTGGCGTTCCCATTTCAAGAATCCAGTTGTCTCACCCACGAGCCACCTCCATCACGCGATTCAATGTTTCTTCTTCATTCAGTCCCGATGATTTGGCATCAGCCATGACTTCAAGAACCCGCTTGTAATCACGGGGCATGACTTTGCGGAAGTTGGCAGACTCAGTTGCCCAACTACCCAAAACCTTCGCTGCAACAGCACTTTTGGTTTCGCTGACATGCATGGTCAGGATTGCCTTCAACTCGTCAAGATCTGTACTTGAAAGTGATTCAAGTTCGACCATCTCGTAGTTGACCTTGGCCCCAAAGACCGATTGCGGGTCATAAACATAAGCAACGCCGCCCGACATTCCAGCAGCAAAGTTGCGACCGGTCGGACCAAGCACAACGACTCGACCACCAGTCATGTATTCGCAACCATGGTCGCCAACACCTTCGACAACAGCAGTTGCTCCGGAGTTACGCACACAGAAACGTTCGCCGACCATGCCGCGTAAGTAAATTTCGCCGCTGGTTGCGCCGTAACCAATCACGTTGCCAGCAATGACATTGTCTTCGGCAACAAACGACGTTGCGCTGTCAGGCCGCACCACAATGCGACCGCCCGACAAACCTTTACCGACATAGTCGTTGGCATCTCCGGTCAGGCGCAAGGTAATTCCCTTAGGAACGAATGCACCGAAACTCTGACCAGCGGATCCGTTGAAGTCAATACTGATCGTGTCATCGGGCAGACCAGCGCCAGCCCAACGACGAGTCACTGCATTGCCCAGCATCGTTCCGACTGTGCGATTGAC
>Ga0209768_10000696_pt1 | contig 22306 bp, 16 predicted proteins | sample LauGreSBDMM110SD_3_FD_187564 | JGI IMG/M metagenome (GOLD analysis project Ga0209768, IMG submission 187564) | Freshwater lake microbial communities from Lake Michigan, USA - Sp13.BD.MM110.SD (SPAdes) (version 2) | ecosystem: Environmental > Aquatic > Freshwater > Lake | place: Lake Michigan... | reverse complement strand
AAAAAAGCGGCACCCGCTAAAAAAGCAGCACCTGCAAAAAAGGCGGCCCCTGTAAAAAAAGCAGTGCCAGCCAAAAAGGCGGCGCCTGCTAAAAAAGCAGCACCTGCAAAAAAAGCGGTACCCGCTAAAAAACCAGCGCCTGCTAAAAAAGCGGCGCCTGTTAAAAAAGCAGTACCTGCAAAAAAAGCAACACCTGCAAAGGCAGCTATAAAAAAAGTAGTCCCAGCCAAAAAGGCGGCGCCTGTTAAAAAAGCAGTACCTGCAAAAAAAGCAACACCTGCAAAGGCAGCTATAAAAAAAGTAGTCCCAGCCAAAAAGGCGGCGCCTGTTAAAAAAGCAGTACCTGCAAAAAAAGTAACACCTGCAAAGGCACCTATAAAAAAAGTAGTTCCAGCTAAAAAGGCTGCGCCTGTTAAAAAAGTAGTAGCCCCTGCAAAAAAAGCGGCCCCTGCAAAAGTTCCAGTTAAAGCAGCTACAAAAGCAGCTGCAAAACCAGCGTTGCTCCCTTCAAAAGCTGCAGCACCTGTGAAGCCTGTTGTAAAGTATGTACCTCCTCCAAAACCAGTTCCAAAAATACCAACACCTCCTGTAAAGCCAGTACGTAAAACTGCCGAGCCTTTAAAAGATGTGAAAGTGCCTAAGATTAATGCAAAAAGCAGTGTACCCTATCAACCAGGGTATGTTCCAATGGAAAAAAGAAAAGAAGTTGAAAGATCCACTAAAACATTAGTGAAATATTCGGATGCTGAATTGGCTGAATTTAAAGAAATCATTTCTCGTAAATTAGATGCTGCTAAAAAGGAGCTTGTTTATTTACAAGGAATTATTACCCGCAAAGACGAATTGGGTGGTGACAATGACGATGCAAGATATATGACCATGGAAGATGGCAGTGTGAGCATGGAAAGAGAGCAGTTGGGTCAAATGGCGAGTCGTCAAATTACCTTTATCGATCATTTAGAAAAAGCATTAATGCGTATTCAGAATAAAACTTATGGAATTTGTAGAGTAACTGGTTTGTTAATTGACAAAGCACGTTTAAAAGCGGTTCCACATGCAACTTTAAGCTTAGAAGCGAAATTAGGGTATGTAAAAAGTAGCAGTAACGTTCCAGAGTAAACATCCGCTGTGGATGAAGCATAGAAAAATAAAAAAGCCCGGATCAATTGATCCGGGCTTTTTTATTTAGTTTAATTTATTTCAAATAGGGGGTTACTTCACTTCCTGCAGTTCTATCAACTTTCGGTAGTATCCGTTTTGAGCAAGTAATTCATCGTGATTGCCGCGCTCCACAATTGTTCCTTTTTGCAATACAATAATTTCGTCAGCATGTCGAATCGTGGAAAGACGATGCGCAATGACAATAGAAGTTCTATTTTGCATCATATTATTAATGGCATCCTGTACTAATTTTTCACTTTCGGTATCTAGTGCCGAAGTCGCTTCGTCTAAAATTAAAATCGGAGGATTCTTAAGTACTGCTCTTGCAATGGTTAAACGTTGACGCTCACCACCACTTAATTTACTTCCTCGGTCTCCAATCATTGTTTTAAATCCATCTTCTTTATTTATAATAAAATCGTAAGCGTTGGCAATTTTTGCAGCTTCAATAATTTCAGCTTCACTCGCATCGGGTTTCCCCAGTGCAATATTAGCAGCAATGGTGTCATTAAATAAAATAGGCTCTTGTGTAACAATACTTATTTGTTGCCTTAAACTGTGCAAACTATATGCTTTAATATCTTTTCCATCAATATATAAATGTCCGCTAGTTACATCGTGAAAACGAGGCACTAAGTCGGCTAAAGTGCTTTTTCCTGCGCCGGAAGAGCCCACCAGTGCAATGGTCTTTCCTTTTTGAATGGTCAAATTTACGCGGTCTAATATGATGGCATCTTGGTATGAGAATATCACATCTTTAAATACAATTGCATCCTTAAAGCCAGTTAATTCAATAGGGTCTAATGGATCTTCTACAATAATAGGTGCTTCTAAAACTTCATTCAAACGGTCCAGTGTTGCCGTCCCCCGATTAACGTTGTAAACCGCCTGTGACAAGGCTTTTGCAGGATTAATAATTTGAGAAAAAAGGGCAACATAACCAATAAAAGAACTGCCCGATAATATTTCACCGCTCAATACTAGCTTGCCGCCAAACCACAACACACAACTCAAAATAATTACGCCAAGCGATTCTGAAAGTGGAGAAGCTAAATCGCGTTTGTATAAAATTTTATTTTTAATTAAAAAGATCTCGTCAATTAAACCAAAGAAACTTTTTTTCACTCTCCCCTCTGCATTAAAGGCTTTAATAATTCTTAAGCCCGTGAGGGTTTCTTCCATTTGGGACATAATTTCACCCCATTTTACTTGAGCCTTATTGGTTTGTTTTTTTAAGCTTCTACCAATACGACCCACAATTAAACCGGCAAGTGGTAATAAAACAAAAACAAACAAAGTAAGCTTCACACTAATAGCAAACAATACAATAATAATACCAATGATATTTAAAGGCTCTTTAATCATGCCTTCCAAAGCGCCCATAATGGAGGTTTCTAATTCTGCAATATCATTAGAGGATCTACTTAAAATATCTCCTTTGCGTTGTTCGGTAAAATATCCAATAGGCAACTGCAAAATTTTATTGTAAAGCAATTTTGAGTATTTTCTGGTCACTGCATTTCGGATGGGCGCTAAAAAATAAAAGGACAGGTATAAAAACAAGTTTTTAAACAAAACAGCTGTGACAATGCCAATGCAAATCCAGCCCAATGCGGCTAATTTTCCATACTGGATAATATTGTTTTGTAAAAAAGTGTACAAACTGTCTTTTAAACTCCCGCTATTTGCAGTGGCTACTTTTGCCACTCCGGAAAGCTCACTGCTTCCAAATATGAGGTCCATAAAAGGCACTAACATACTTAGGGAAAACAAACTAAAGACTATAGAAAGGGATATAAATAGGGTGTACAGGCTCATGTAAGCCTTGTATTCCTTTATATAACTGATGATTCGAATAAATTTCTTCATATCTAAACAATTCCTCGGAATAATCAGCAAAGTAACTAATTTTACAGCGAATCAACGATTTTGATTATGGAAGAAGGCAAAAGACAAAAACAAGTAGCAGGCGCAATCCAGACTACGATGAATGACATATTTCTAAAATTAGGCCTCACGATTGTAAATGGGGGAATGGTATCCATTTCCTCCGTTAAAGTGACGCCCGATTTACTGGAAGCAAGGATTTATTTAAGCCTGTTTCAAGTAACGGATCAGGCGGCATGTTTTAAAAAAATTCAAGCACAGGCCTGGGAAATTAAAAAGCGATTAAGTGAAGAAATGAAACACCAACTGAAGCGTATCCCTGTATTACATTTTTATTTGGATGACACATTGGATTATGTGTTTAAAATGGAAGAGATTTTAAAAAACCTATAAGTGCATTTTTTATTTGCTTGGCGATATTTTAGAGGTAAATATGCTTTTCAGGCAATTCAAATTATTGCATGGGTAAGCGTGTTTGCTATTGCAATAGGTACTGCTGCACTCATTACTATTTTAAGTGTGTCTAATGGATTTACTTCGGTGGTGAAAACCTTGTATGCCGATTTTTATGCCGATGTGCGCATTACCCCGAAGGAAGGAAAATATTTTACCATTAACGCAGCACAATACAATCAGTTAAAATCTGTAGAAGGGGTAAAAGCAATCAGTAAGGTTGTGGAGAGTAGGGCCTTGTTGGTAAAAGATGGATTGCAAACCGTTGCGATTGTAAAAGGGGTTGAAAATAGTTATGGCAATATTAATAATATAAAAAAGTATTTAAAAAGAGGGGAGTGTGCTATTGGCGATACGAGTGCGCCCTTGTTTATAATGGGTATTGGCATTGAACAAAAATTAGGTTTAATGCAAAGTATGATTGGTGATACCATTCAGGTGTATGCAGTGAACAGGTCGGGGAAGGCCATTACGCAACTTGGCCAACTAAATACTTTAAATGTGCAGGAGTCCGGTGCCTTTTCGGTACAACAGGAATTTGATGATCAGTATGTTTTTACCAATGCCGCATTTGCACAATACTTATTTGACTTACAACCAGATGAGATATCGGCGATTGAATTATCGGTAAAGGGTAAGGATGAAAAAGTAATTGCATCGATTCAGCAAATTTTAGGATCCAATTTTTTAGTACAAAATAAATATCAACAAAATGCCGACTTGTACAGAATTATGCAGGTGGAGAAGTGGATCATTTTTTGCATCCTAGCCATTATTATGTTGGTTGCTTCGTTTAACCTAGTAGGTGCTTTAACGATGTTGGTATTGGAAAAGCAAAAGGATATACATGTATTAAATGCAATGGGGGCTACCCAATGGGATATTCAAAAAATATTTTTATTGTTATCGGGTGTGATGGCTTTGATGGGCGCACTTATTGGCGGTGGCTTAGCCAGCCTTTTCATATGGTTGCAATATAAATTTCATTTTATTAAATTGGGAGGAGGGTCTTTTATTATTGACTATTATCCCATTGAACCGATGGCCATGGATTATGTAGCCATTATTACCCTTGTTATTATTATTGCTTTATTAGCGGGATGGATTCCATCACGCAAAGCCGCGTCAAAAATTTACGAAAGAATTGTTTAGGGCAATAATAAAGGGCTAAAAAAATTAGCCCTTTATTATTAGTAATCACCTAATGTTTCTTCTAGTTGGCCCAATGCATTTGCTAATTGCTCGTCGTTAGGTGCAATGCCATGCCATTCGTGACCCGTTTCCATAAAATCAACCCCCTTGCCCATCGTAGTTTTCATTAAAATTACAATAGGTTTGCCTTGACCTGTTAATGATTTAGCTTTTTCTAAAGTAGCTACAATTTCGTCCATATTATGACCGTCCATATGCAATACCGTCCAATGGAAAGCCTTGAATTTATCTTCTAAATTATCTAAGTTTAATACTTTACTTAATGGGCCGTCAATTTGTTGACCGTTTACGTCAACGGTAGCAATATAATTATCTACTTTGTTGTGCGCAGCAAACATAATGGCTTCCCAGTTTTGTCCTTCTTGTAATTCACCATCCCCGTGTAAAGAGTAAACAATACGATCGTCACCGTTGTATTTTTTTGAAAGTGCTGCACCAATGGATACGCTCATTCCTTGTCCTAAAGAACCACTTGCAATCCGAATACCAGGCAAGCCTTCATGTGTAGTAGGATGTCCCTGTAAACGTGAATTAATTTTACGAAATGTAGATAATTCTTTTACATCAAAATAACCAGACCTTGACAAAACGGAATAAAAAACAGGAGAGATATGGCCATTGGATAAAAAGAAAAGATCTTCGTTCTTCCCATCCATTTTAAAGTTGGTATCTATTTTCAAAACCTTGAAGTACAAGGCCGTTAAAAAATCGGCACAACCTAAAGAACCACCTGGGTGTCCACTTTGTTGTGCATGTACCATTCTAACGATATCTCTTCTAACTTGAGATGCAATTTTGTTTAATTCAGTTGTTGCCATAAAGTAGTTTATCTATGGGGTAAAGATAGATAAAAAAAAGACTCCTGTAGAATACTATGATTTACTTAGCTTTGTATTCTCAAATCATTCAGTATGTCAGAGGAATTAAAAAAAATAACAGCAGACGCAGAAGTGGTCATGAAAAAGGCCATTGGTCATTTGGAAATAGAAATTTCTAAAATTAGAGCAGGCAAAGCATCTCCCTCTATGTTAGAAGGCATTAATGTAGATTATTATGGAACGCCCACGCCCATTAGTCAGGTAGCAAACGTCCAAGTATTGGATACCAGAACCATAAGTATTCAACCCTGGGAAAAAGCCATGTTGCCTTTGATAGAAAAATCTATCATGGCAGCTAATATTGGCATTACCCCTCAAAACGATGGGGTGAATATTAGATTGTTTATGCCCCCTTTAACCGAGGAGCGTAGAAAAGAATTGTATAAAAAAGCGGCAGCGGAAGGCGAGCACAGTAAAGTAGCAATTCGCAATATTAGAAGAGATCATATTGAGAAAGTGAAAAAAATACAAAAAGATGGCGCTAGTGAAGATATTTGTAAGGGTACGGAAGATGAAATTCAAGGTTTAACAGATAAGCATATTGCTTTAATAGACAAGAATCTGGAAGCAAAAGAAAAAGAAATTATGACTGTATAATGATCGTCGAGAACAAAAATAAAAGAACCCTCTATATATTTTATGTAGCGGGTTTTTTAATGAACTTTAGATGACCTCTGTTCACAATGTATACGCCAAAAAGAATAAGACCCAAACAGCCAATTTGAATAAGGTTTAAACTTTCTCCATCCCATATACCCCAAGCTACTGCGACCACCGGTATGCCATAGGTAACCATGGAACCAAATAACATGCCTGCTTGTTTAACTAGGTAATAAAATAAAATAGTAGCCACGGAAGTTCCTATGATACCTAGTACACTAGTAGCTGCTAATGCATGCAGCACAATGGGGCTGCCAAAATCGGTATTAAAATATCCAGTAAAATAAAGTACGCAAATACTAGGAATCATTAAAAATGCAAAGGCAATGGAAGCCACATTTAAAGAACCCAATTGTTGCATATATCTGCTCAAAATATTTACATTAATTCCATATAACAGCGTGGCTAGGATAACTAGGCTTGCGAAGGATAAATTATGAAAGCTTACATCTTTCCCAGAACCAAGTAAAATACTTAATCCTATAAATCCAATAATCATCCCCAAAACTTTTACCATGCTGGTTTGCACCTTAAAAAAAAGGACGCCCACTATGATCGTAAACATGGGGGTAAGTGAGTTTAATATACCTGCTAAAGAGCTGTCAATTTGGGTTTCGGCAATGCAAAAAAGATAGGCGGGTATAAAATTTCCTAAAATGCCGGAAAAAATAACCAATCCCAATTTATTTTTAGGAATTCGCTTAATGGCTTTGTAAGCAAAAGGGAGTAAAATAATGCCTGCAAATAACATTCTTAAAGAAGCCACCTGATAGGGATTGAAGGCTTTTAAGCCCTCCTTCATAAGGATGAAAGAACTGCCCCAAACAATGGCCAAAAGGGCAAACACAAGCCAGCTAGTCCAGTTCTTATGCATTCAGTTATAATTTGCCCAAAGATGCTCCATTTTTGTCTAAAAATTTGCGTTTCTTTGTACACTATGAGTCAGCATGCTAATTATTCGATTAAAGTGGACCAATTTGAGGGTCCATTTGACCTATTGTTATTCTTTATTGAAAGAGATGAGATGGATATTTACAATATTCAAATCACAAAAATTATAACGGACTTTTTGGATTTTATTCATGGTCAGGATAAATTAAATATAGAATTAAGTAGTGAATTTATTTTGTTCGTTTCTACCTTAATGCGCATTAAGGCAAAACTTTTATTGCCAAGAAAGGAAATAGATGCGTTAGGAAACGAAATTGATCCTAGACAAGAATTAATTGATAAAATCTTAGAGTATAAAAAGTACAAAGAAGCAGCCGTGCAAATGGCCGATTTAGAAGCGCTAAGAATGCTAATGATGAAGCGTGGAAATATTTCGCATGAAATGTCATTGGTAGGAGAGGAAGCAGCAGAGGGCACTGAATTGCATACGGTAACTTTATTTAAATTAATGAAGTCCTTTGAAAAGGTAATGACCCGATTGCAGGACCGACAAAATAGACCTGTGCACACAGTGGTAAGATACAACTATACCATGGAAGGAAGCAGAAGTCATTTATTAGGTTTAGTGGAAACAGAAAAGACGGTATCCTTTGAAAAAGTTTTTGACATTTGCGAAGATCGTGTTCATGCTTTATTTTTATTCTTATCTATTTTAGAATTGTCTCAACAAAAATATATGCGCCTTATGGTGGGCGAAGGAAAGAATAATTTTATTCTTGAATGGAATGAAAATAGAGCAGACGATTTAGAGCCCGGACATATAGATGATTTCGATGCCTGGGAAACCAAGGCCGACCTAGAAAGCTTTAAGGATGCGCCTTTGGATGGTGAAGGTGATTTTGATGCCAGCTTAAACTAATTCCAACGCTTTAATATCTTTTGCTAGTAAAGCTTTTATTGCATCTGCAATGGCCATTGCATCGTAATGACACTCTTGATGTAATTCTTTTAAACTACCGTGTTCCACAATCGTATCAGGAATACCTAAAATAGTAATTTGATTTTGGTAGCCATGCGCATTCATAAATTCTAAAAGTGCAGAACCCATTCCACCCATAACGGTACCGTCTTCCACAGTTACAATTTTTGGGTAGTTTGTAAATACTTCATGCAATAAAGCTTCGTCCAAAGGTTTCACAAAACGAATGTCGTAATGCGCTGGATCCAATCCCTCGGATCTTAAATTCCGAATGGCCGTTTGTGCAAAATTTCCTGGATGACCAAAGCTTACAATAGCAATATCTTTTCCGTCTTTTAATTTTCTTCCTTTCCCAACTTCAATTGCTTCAAATGGTTTTTCCCAATCTACCATCACCCCTTCGCCTCTTGGATAACGAATCACAAAGGGCAAAGTAATGGTATCTAATTGTGCAGTGTACATTAAGTTGCGCAATTCTTGTTCGTTCATTGGCGCAGAAATAATCATATTAGGAATGCATCTAAAAAAAGATATATCATAACAGCCATGGTGAGTTGGACCATCTTCACCAACAAGACCTGCACGATCTAAACAAAACACAACAGGCAATTTTTGTATTGCCACATCATGTATTACTTGGTCATAGGCACGTTGTATGAAGGAGCTGTATATGTTGCAAAACACCTTCAAGCCTTGTGTTGCTAAGCCGGCACTTAAAGTAACGGCATGTTGCTCGCAAATGCCCACATCAAAAGCTCTATCGGGCATGGCATCCATCATATATTTCAAAGAGGAACCGCTAGGCATTGCGGGTGTAACACCCATAATATTTTTATTGGATTCCGCAAGGGTCACAATGGTTTTGCCAAAAACATCCTGATATTTAGGTGGTTGCGGAACGTCTACTTTTTTCTTTATAATTTCTCCTGTTAACTTATCAAACAAACCAGGGGCATGCCATTTGGTTTGGTCTTTTTCTGCCAATTCATAACCCTTTCCTTTTACAGTAAGGATATGCAAAATCTTTGGTCCAGGAATTCCTTTAAGATCCTTTAAGGTATCTACTAATTTGGTAATATTATGACCATCGATAGGGCCAAAATATCTAAGGTTTAAAGCTTCAAATAAATTACTGCTTTTGGATACTACACCTTTTAAACCTGCTTCTACTTTAGAAGCCATTTCTTGGGTAAAGTTTTTACCAATAGGCATTTTGCCCATCACTTTCCAAAGCTCGTCTCTAAATTTATTATAAGTTGGAGAAGTACTAATATCTGTTAAGTATTCTTTTAGGGCGCCCACATTAGGGTCAATACTCATACAATTGTCATTGAGTATAATAAGCATATCACTATCCGCAACACCTGCGTGGTTCATGGCTTCAAAAGCCATTCCGGCTGTCATGGAGCCATCTCCAATAATGGCCACGGACTTGCGATCCTCGCCTTTATATTTAGCTGCCATGGACATACCTAAAGCCGCAGAAATGGAAGTGGAAGAGTGGCCTACACCAAAAGTATCATAAGGGCTTTCGGAACGCTTTGGGAAACCGCTCATGCCTTTATACTTTCTATTGGTCACAAAGTCTGCTCTTCGTCCAGTTAAAATTTTATGACCATACGCCTGATGGCCTACGTCCCAAACCAATTGGTCATAAGGGGTATTGTATACATAATGTAAGGCAACGCTTAATTCAACCACGCCTAGACTAGAGGCAAAGTGACCACCTTGAACGCTTACCACGTCAATAATATATTGACGAAGTTCATCACAAACCTGATGTAATTTTTCCCTAGATAACTTTTTAAGGTCATCTGGGTTATTGATTGTGCTTAGTAAAGGGCCCGCCTCAAAGTGCATTTTGGACAAATTGTGTTGTAAAAGTAAGTTAATAACATAAAAAATAGCCAAAAGTTTTGACGTAAAATGAATATTTCCATTTATCTAGACATATTGCCTTTAATCTATTAAATGGCCGGTTTACCTGGCATTAATGAGTAAATTTGGGAATGATGAAAAAGCAGCATTCCATATATTGGGTTTGTCAAATTGGGGGTTGGGTAAGTTACGCGCTTACGATCTTCCTTTTTGCCTATGTGCTGGAGCGACAAATAAGTTATGTTTTTTTACAGCGCATTATTATTAGTGTGATGCTAGGCATTACCGTCACTCATTTACTAAGAACAACGCTTGTACTTAGTAATTTAAGACCACCTACCCCTTCCAGAAAATGGTGGAAAATTTTCTTATTGGTTCTTTTCTTTTCATTTTCATTTAGTCTTATCAATGGTTCGTTAGTAGAAATGTTTAGATTGTTTGAGCCAGGAAGAGATATGGCAAAAACGGAAAGCAACCAATTTATTTTTTCACTGGATGCCATTATTGCCAATTGGAATGGGGCAAGAGTGATAAGGCGTTTGTTTTTTGGTTTAATCTTAGACACACCTATCTTTTTTGTTTGGATATCTATTTATATTTTATGGCATTATATTGAATTTGCCAATAAGGAAGAGATAAAAAAAATTAAACTGGAAACACTCATTAAAGAATTGGAATTAAAAACAATCAAGTCTCAAATTAATCCGCATTTTATTTTCAATGCCTTAAATAGTATTCGTGCTTTAGTGGACGAGGACCCAAAGCGATCAAGACAGGCCATTACCGAATTGAGCAATATTTTAAGAAGTAGTATTCACAGTGACAAAGTGGAAGTGAGCAGTTTGGAAAAAGAATTGGCGATTGTGAAAGATTATTTAGCATTGGAATACATTCGTTTTGCAGACAGACTTAAAATAGTATACGAAATTGAACCTTCCACTTTGCATAATCAATTACCGCCGATGATGTTGCAAACCTTGGTGGAGAATGCGATCAAACACGGTCTAGGCAAGCAACCTGGGGATTGTACCATTAAAATAGTTTCCAAATTTGAAGAAAATAAGCATGTGCTAAAAGTAATGAACACGGGTTTGCTTCAGCCTGCTGAAAATGACGGGTTTGGATTGCAAAGCACCAAGGAACGTTTGAATATTTTATACCAAGGAGAAGCGGTATTTGAGCTGTATCAATGTGAGCCTAACCAAGTAACTGCCAAATTAGTTATCCCAATTCATTAGAATCAAATTTAAATTAATTAAATCATGCCTACTAACACCATAAAAGCAATTGTTGTTGACGACGAGCGATTGGCAAGAAATGAGTTAAAAAAGTTATTGGAACAACATCCAGAAATTGAAGTGGTGGATGAAGCAAGTAATGTAGACGAGGGTGTTGAAAAAATTGATATTGCGCGTCCTGATTTAATTTTCTTAGATATTCAAATGCCAGGTAAAACAGGCTTTGATTTATTAGCAGAATTAGAAAAAGCACCAAGGGTCATTTTCACTACCGCCTATGATGAGTTTGCATTAAAAGCTTTTGAAGTAAATGCACTAGACTATTTATTAAAACCAATCGACCCCTTACGTTTAGCAGATGCCATTCAAAAACTACAATCCGAGATGCTATTAGAACAAGCAAGTTTAATGGGAACCAGCCGAGGGCCATTAACCGAAGCCGATCAGGTATTTGTAAAGGATGGAGAAAAATGTTGGTTTGTAAAACTTTCAGAAATTAGATTATTCGAAAGTGTGGGCAACTATGCTAAAGTTTATTTCTCTACCTATAAGCCTCTTATTTTAAAATCCTTGAATTCCTTAGAGGATCGTTTGGATGAGCGCGTATTTTTCAGGGCCAACCGTAAACATATTATTAACCTGCATTGGATCGAAAAAATTGAACCTTATTTTAATGGCGGGTTACTTGTGGAACTAAAAGGTGGCGAGAAAATTGAAATAAGCCGTCGTCAAACGGTTAAGTTCAAGGAAATGATGAGCTTTTAATGATTTAAGCTATGAATCGCTGCTGCCATCTGGCTAATTAAGGCGGGATCTTTTTCTATCGCATTGCCTACTACAATAATATCGGCACCTGCTAAACAGTTTTCTTTTGCTTTTTCAGGGCTAGTAATGCCACCCCCAACAATAATAGGTATTTGAATATACTTTGCCACCTGGCTAATCATAATGGTTGGAATGGCTCTTTGCGCACCACTACCTGCATCCATGTAAATAACTTTAAGTCCCAACATTTCTCCTGCCATGGCAGTACAAGAAGCAATATCATTTTTATTAGAAGGGATGGGGTTGGTATTGGAGATATAAGAAACAGTGGTCGGAGTGCCACCATCAATTAACATATAACCAACCGGTATAATTTCAAGCCCACTTTGTCTTACAAAAGGAGCACTAATAACATGTTGTCCAATAAGTAACTCAGGGTTGCGACCAGATATCAACGATAGGTATAATAAGGCGTCTGCTTTTGGGGTGATTTGGTCAGGGGAGCCTGGGAACAACACAACAGGGATTGAACAGTTTGCTTTGATGGCAGCAACAACCTTGTCTAGGGTGTCTGTCACCACTAAGCTACCACCCACAAATAAATAGTCAACATTTGCTTGTTTGGCCAACTGTATGGTCTCTAAAAGACTTTCTGAGGTTAATTTATCAGGGTCAATTAATACCGCGAATGCTTTATGCCCATTCGCTTTCTGCTTGCCTATACTATCTAATATTTTCTCTTTCATATTGACTCCTGGTTATATTATTTTCCTCCCCTCAGCCCTCAAAAATATCAATTTTAAGCTTATGTATACGCAAGCCCGTCATTTATTACAAAAAAAACCGAAATACGCCTTATTTTTTTTCTAAGAAACTAACATCAGTTGGGGATAAATCCTAGAATTCAATGGGGTTATGGACTTTCAGTTTGTTCACATTAATTTTCCACAGCTGTTGATATTTCGGTTAGGGAATTATGGAAAGCAAAGGATATTTTCGTCTACCCATCAAGGTTTTTCAAAAAACCTCCTGGGGAACATAACCAACATCCAAAAAATAGAATACGACCATGGCAACTCCAAAAACAAAAACTGCTGCGAAAAAAGGCTTAGAATTTTCTCGCCGATTTACCAAAGACAATGTTTCTCCTTTCGATCAATTTGAATACGACTATCGTGATAGCGTTATCAAAAATCCAAACGGAGAAAAAGTATTTGAAATGACCAATGTGGAAGTTCCGAAACAGTGGAGTCAAATTGCAACAGATATTCTTGCACAAAAATATTTCAGAAAAGCAGGCGTGCCTCAAGCAGATGGTTCTCTAGGAAGAGAAACAACTGTGAAGCAAGTTGCACATCGTATGGCAAATTGTTGGAGAGTATGGGGAGAGCGTTATGGTTATTTCGCAACTGCAAATGATGCACAAGTATTTTATGAAGAATTAGTATATAGCATTTTAAACCAAGCATGTGTGCCTAACTCACCACAATGGTTTAATACAGGATTACATGAGAGTTATGGTATCACTGGAGGAGCGCAAGGTCACTATTATGTTGATCCAACAGATAAAAAATTAAAAAGATCAACAAGTGCTTACGAGCGTCCTCAACCACATGCTTGTTTTATTTTAAGTGTGAGCGATGATTTAGTGAACGAAGGAGGTATCATGGATCTTTGGACAAGAGAAGCGAGAATTTTTAAATATGGTTCTGGAGTAGGAACCAACTTCTCTCAAATTAGAGGAGCAAACGAAAAATTATCTGGTGGTGGATCTTCAAGTGGTTTAATGAGCTTCTTGAAAATTGGTGATCGTGCCGCTGGTGCAATTAAATCTGGTGGTACAACACGTCGTGCTGCTAAAATGGTTTGTTTAGATTTAGATCATCCAGAAGTAATGGAATTTATTAACTGGAAAGTAAAGGAGGAAGATAAAGTAGCTGCTTTAATAGCGGCTGGTTATGATAATGGATATGAAGGGGAAGCGTATGCAACAGTGTCTGGGCAAAACTCAAACAACTCGGTGCGTATTCCAAATAGCTTCTTTAAAGCATTGTCTGAAGACGGCAATTGGGAATTAAAGGCAAGAACAGATGGCCGTGTGATGCAATCTATACCTGCACGTGAAGTATGGGATCAAATTGCGAATGCTGCTTGGCGTTGTGCCGATCCTGGAACACAATATGACACGACTATTAATGAGTGGCATACTTGTCCAAAAGGTGGCCGCATTAATGCATCCAATCCATGTTCAGAATATATGTTCTTGGACAACACGGCTTGTAACCTAGCTTCTATCAACTTAAGAAAATTCTTTAACGAATCAGATAACTCATTTGACGTAACAGGTTTTGAATATACTACAAGATTATGGCAGACTGTATTAGAAGTATCTATTTTAATGGCGCAGTTCCCTTCTAAAGAAGTGGCTCAATTATCTTATGACTACAGAACAACAGGTTTAGGTTTTGCCAACTTGGGTTCTATGTTAATGGTAAGTGGCATCGCCTACGATAGCGAGCAAGCACGTGGTATTGCAGGATCTATCACTGCAATCATGACGGGCGTAGCTTATAAAACATCTGCAGAGATGGCATCCTTCTTAGGTGCCTTCGATAGATACGAAGAAAATAAAGAAGACATGTTACGTGTAATGCGTAATCACCGCGCTGCTGCCTATGATGCAGAAGATGCTTATGTAGGTATTGAAATTAAACCACAAGGAATTAAAGCGCAACATACGCCTGATTATTTATTGAAGGCTGCAACAAAGGCTTGGGATGATGCAGTGAAGTTGGGAGAAAAATATGGTTACAGAAACGCACAAACAACGGTAATTGCTCCAACAGGAACCATTGGTTTGGTAATGGATTGCGATACTACAGGTGTGGAACCAGATTTCGCTTTAGTGAAGTTTAAAAAATTATCAGGTGGTGGGTACTTTAAAATTATTAACCAATCGGTACCACAAGCATTAAAGAACTTGGGTTATTCTCAAGCAGAAAATGATGCGATTGTAAACTTCGCTGTAGGACATGCAAGTTTCGCAGGTGCTCCACATATTAATAATGAATCTTTATTAGCAAAAGGATTTACAGCAGAAGAGATTGCAAAATTAAATGGTGCTGCAAAATCTGCATTTGAAATTGGGTTTATTTTTAACCGATTTACTTTAGGAGATGCTTGTTTAACAAGATTAGGTTTCAAAGAAGAAGTATTTGCAGACTGGAGCTTTAGTTTATTAGAAGCTTTAGGATTTAGCGAAGATCAAATAGATGCAGCCAACGATTATGTTTGCGGTACGATGACCGTAGAAGGTGCACCAGCATTGAAAGATGAGCATTTGTCCATATTTGATTGTGCGAATAAAAATGGTAAAAAAGGAGTTAGATATATTCACGCACATGGTCACATTAAAATGATGGCTGCTTGTCAACCATTCTTATCGGGTGCGATTTCTAAAACAATCAATCTTCCAAACGAAGCGACTGTTGAAGAAATTGCAGATTCTTATTTAATGAGTTGGTCCCTAGGTTTAAAAGCAAATGCGATTTATCGTGATGGTTCTAAATTAAGCCAGCCATTATCAACAAAATCTGATAAGAAAAAGAAAACTGACGATTCAACTGATTTAGAATTGAATGCAAATGCATCTGATGCAGGTTCTCAATTAGTGGACTTAAGTAACTTAACAGTAGACGAATTATTAGAAGAAGTGCAAAAGAGAATGGCTACTTCTACCGATACGGTATTGAAGCGTCAATTGTCTCGCATTGTAGAGCGCAAATCTTTACCAGCCAAGCGTCGTGGCTTTACACAAAAAGCTAGAATTGGCGGTCAAGTATTATTCTTAAGAACTGGGGAGTACAATGACGGAACCGTTGGTGAATTATTTATTGACTTAGCAAAAGAAGGTTCTACACTTCGTAGCTTAATGAACTGTTTCGCAATTTCTATTTCTGTAGGTTTACAATACGGTGTACCATTAGAAGAGTTCGTTGATAAATTTGTATTTACGAAATTTGAACCATCCGGAATGGTGGATCATCCAAATATTAAAACCACTACATCCATTGTTGACTTTATATTCCGTGCATTAGCATATGAATATTTAGGCAGAACCGATTTAGTACATGTATTAGACAAGCCAACAGTAGAAAACTTAGGCGAAGCGGGTGATATCACTTTAGTAGGTACTCCAGAACTAAGCAGCATTCGCGTAACAGCGCCTGCAGCAAGTCCAGCACCTGTTGCAAAACTAAATGTAGTAGCATCGGTAAATGAAGGTGGTAGTTCAATGGATAATATTACTGCAGCAGCGAAGAGCATGCAAAGCGATGCGCCTGCATGTAGCACCTGTGGACATATCACTATTCGTAGCGGTACTTGTTACAAATGCTTGAACTGTGGCACATCTATGGGATGCAGCTAGTCCTTTGTTAAACAACATTAATTTCCAATACCCGCTTTCTGAGCGGGTATTTTTTTTGCAAATTTTTCATGTAAAAATTCGAAAAGCTTACGAAAAATTCTTTAAATTCATTCTCTCAAATCATACTAGAAAAACGATTGCAATATGTCAACAGTTCAAGTTAAATTAGCGCCTAAAAAATATGACGCGGTTATTGTAGGTTCTGGTGCCGGCGGTGGGATGGCAGCCTATGTATTAGCAAAAGCAGGATTAAAAGTTTGCTTGTTGGAAGCGGGTCCGGATTATGATCCTGCTAAAAACTCATCGATGTTAAAAAATCCATGGGAATCACCACGTCGTGGAGCAAGTACTAAAATGAGACCCTTTGGTGATTTTGACGCTTCCTTTTGGGGCTGGGAAATTGACGGTGAACCCTACACGCAAACAAAAGGTTCGGATAAGTTTGAATGGTGGAGAGCAAGAATGGTAGGTGGACGTACCAATCATTGGGGACGTATCTCGCTTCGTTTTGGACCCAAAGATTTTAAGCGAAGAAGCATTGATGGATTGGGTGACGATTGGCCAATTGGTTATGAGGATGTAAAACCATACTACGATAAAATTGATCAATTAATTGGTGTATACGGAACCAATGAAGGATTAGAAAATGACCCGGATGGAATTTTCTTACCGCCTCCAAAACCTCGTTTACATGAATTAATGTTTAAGAAAGCGGCAACAGGAATTAATATCCCCGTAATTCCATCTCGTTTATCTATTTTAACAAAGAAAATAAATGACGAGCGTGGAGTATGTTTTTATTGCGGTCAGTGTAATCGCTCTTGTAAAGTATATGGCGACTTCTCTTCTTCTTCTGTATTGGTGAAGCCAGCAATTATGACGGGTAATGTGGATTTAATTACGGGTGCTATGGCACGTGAAGTAATCACAGACCGAGAAGGAAAAGCAGTAGGCATTTCTTATGTAAATAAAAATGATAAACAAGAATATCAGATAAATGCGAAAGTGGTTATCCTTGGAGCAAGTACTTGCGAAACGGCACGTTTATTATTAAATTCAAAATCTCAAAAGCATCCGAATGGCTTAGCGAATAGCAGCGGGGTGGTAGGGCATTACTTACACGATTCAACAGGAGCTGCAATGGGCGGTGTGATTCCAAGTTTGTTTGGTCGCAAGCGGTATAATGAAGACGGCGTGGGCGGTATGCACGTATATACACCATGGTGGTTGGATAATAAAAAATTAGATTTTCCTCGTGGATACCACATTGAATATTGGGGAGGAATGAGTCAACCTAATTATGGTTTTGGTATGGGTATGCAGGGTATGAATGGAAAATTCCAAGTAAATGGTCAAACTAAGGAAGAAGGCGGATACGGTGCTTCTTTAAAAGAGGATGTTCGTTTCTTTTATGGTGCATCCGTTGGTATGGGTGGAAGAGGAGAAGGCATTCCAGATTTTAAAAATCATTGTAAAATAGATCCAGACGTAGTAGATAAATATGGTATCCCGGTTTTAAATTTTGATTGTAAGAATTCAGACTATGAAATTAAACAAGCAAAGCATATGAAGGAAACCTTCCGTGAAATCATGCACGAGATGGGTGCTGTAATTACTTGGGGCGATCAAGACGATGCAAGTAATAACTATGGCTTATCTAATCCAGGTAATATTATACATGAAGCAGGTACCGTGAGAATGGGTAATGATAAAAAAACTTCTGCATTAAATGCATGGGGCCAAGCGCATGATTGTAATAATTTATTCTGTGTGGACGGATCGGTATTTACTTCTCAAGCAGACAAGAATATTACCTGGACTATTTTAGCATTGTCTATGCGTACTTCTGAATATATATTGGATCAGTTAAAAAAGCAAAATATTTAATGCTTGCATTTAATTAAATTTATAATTTCAATAAATTAAAATATTATGGACAGACGGAATTCAATTAAAGCCTTATTTTTCACTTCATTTTCTGCAAGTGTATTAATGGCAATGGCAAAAGATCCTAAAACCACTGTTGCATTAGATAGTGATAGAATGCAAGAAGAGAAGGATTATTTGGCAAAAATTAAAGCAGGTCCTAAGTTTTTTGATTTGCATGAAATGGCTACCATTAAAGTATTGGCAGACATTATTATGCCAAAGGACAAAGTGAGCGGTTCTGCTTCAGAAGCAAAAGTGCCCGACTTTATAGAGTTTATTGTAAAAGATATGCCAGAGCATCAAGTGCCTGTAAGAGGCGGCTTAAAATGGTTGGACAGACACAGCAATAATAAGCATAGTAAGCAATTCGTTGCCTGTACGCCAGCGGAACAAATTGGTATAGTTGACGAGATTGCATATCCCAAAAAAGCGAAGCCTGAAGTTTCACAAGGTGTTAGCTTTTTTAATAAAATGCGTGATTTAGTAACTACTGGTTTTTATACTTCTGAAATTGGCGTAAAGGATTTAGGATATATGGGTAATGTTCCAAACCAATGGAACGGGGTACCAGCCGAGGTATTAAAGCAATATGGGTTAGCCTATACTGATAAAGAAAATAAAGAGTGCATTAGCTATTAATTTTTTAAGCAATCGTACTTCCACTTGCAATGGCTTCACTTGGGCTTACAAAGTATAATTTACCTTGCGCGTCTTCGGCCATTAAAATCATGCCTTGGCTTTCAATGCCGCGCATTTTACGTGGGGCAAGATTGGCAACAATGGTCACTTGTTTGCCTACAATATCTTCAGGATTAAAATGCATGGCAATACCCGATAAAATAGTTCTCTTTTCAAAACCTAAGTCTACTAACAATTCTAATAATTTATCTGCCTTCTCTACCTTCTTGGCTTCAATAATGGTTCCCACGCGCAAATCAATTTTACCAAAATCGTCAAAAACAATTTCTGGTTTTAATGGAGCAATTCCATTTTCGTTTTTTGCTTCAGCGCCTTCGGCGGCATTGTTTGTATTTTCCATTTTTGTTTTTTTAGCTTCCGCATTGGCTTTTAATTCAGCTAATTCGGCAGCAATTTCTTCGTCTTCAATTTTTCTAAATAATAATTCAGGGGGACGTAAACTATAACCCACTTTTAATAAGTTAAAGTTGCCTGCATTTTCCCATTCTAGCATTTTGTCCACTACTTTCATTAAATGACACATTTTTTTCGCAGTAAATGGAAGGAATGGGTTAATTAAAATAGCTAGGTTGGCAGTTAGTTGTAAACAACCATGTATACAGTTGTCAATTTTAGCTTGTGCAGTAGAATCGGTTTCAATATTTTTTGCTAAAATCCAAGGTTCCTTCTTTTGCATGTATTGGTTGCCCAAACGTGCAAGGTTAACCACCTCAAATTGTGCGTCTCTAAATTTATATTGCTCTAATAAAGCAGTAATTTTTTCTTTAGTTTCTTTTACAGACAACAAAAGGGCATTGTCATCATCGTCTAAAAACTCAATGTGAATTTTTGGTACTTTCCCTTTTGTGAGTTTATGCATCAATACCCAAGTTCTATTTACATAGTTGGCGAAGATGCTTACTAGTTCCCCATTTACGGCATCCTGAAAACCTTTCCAAGTAAATTCACTATCCTTAGATTCTGGTGAAATAGAATTTAAATAAAAACGTAAACAGTCTGCTAATGATTCACCACCATTTTCTTTCTTAATCCATTTGTTAATATAATCATCCATCTCAATACTCCAACCGCGTGAAGTACTCATTTTGTCACCTTCTAAATTCATGAACTCATTGGCAGGAACATTCTCTGGTAAAATATTGCCATGTAATTTTAACATCACAGGAAATATGATACAGTGGAATACAATATTATCCTTTCCAATAAAGTGCACTAACTTTGTTTCAGGATCATTCCAATAAGGTTTCCAATCCTTATTATTATTAATCGCCCATTGCTTAGTGGCGCTTATATATCCAATAGGCGCATCAAACCAAACGTATAAAACTTTTCCATCGCCACCTGTCACGGGCACTTTCACCCCCCAATCTAAATCACGTGTAACCGCGCGCGCTTGTAAGCCACCATCAATCCAGCTTTTGCACTGTCCAATTACTGCTGGTCTCCAATCGCTAGTATGTTCTTCTATCAACCACTTTCGTAAAAAATCCTCATGTCTATTTAAAGGCAAATACCAGTGGGTGGTTTCTTTTTTAATAGGCGCATTCCCACTTAAAGTACTTAGGGGATTAATTAATTCATCAGGGCTTAAACTCTTGCCACAATTCTCACACTGGTCGCCATAGGCTTCACTGTATCCACAGCTTGGACAAGTGCCTTTTATATAACGGTCCGCCAAAAAAGAATTGGCTTGGGTATCAAAATATTGTTGGGTTGTTTTTGTTTCTAAATCTCCATTGCTTTCAAGGTCTTTAAAAAATTCACTAGCCGTTTCATGATGCAATGAATCGCTGGTGCGATGGTAAATATCAAAGGCAATACCCAGGTCCTTAAAATTTTGTTCAATAATGGGATGATACTTATCAATAATGGCTTGAGCGGTGGTTCCTTCCTTTGTTGCTTGAATAGGAATTGCCGTTCCATGCTCATCACTTCCGCAAACAAAAACCACATCTCTTTTTTGTGCTTTTAAATAGCGTACATAAATATCGGCCGGTAAATACGCGCCCGCTAAATGACCAATATGTTTTAAACCATTGGCATAAGGCAGGGCAGCCGTAATCAAATATCGTTTAGGCGTCTTCATTCCTGCAAAAGTACTTAATATTGCGGTATGATTCAACCTCAAAACCTACAAGCTGGCGACGTAATTGGCATGGTATGTCCTGCTGGAACCATCCCTTTGGAAAAGGTACAAAAATGTGTCGAGACCCTTACTGGCTGGGGGTATACTGTAAAATTGGGCAAAACTTTAGGGGGAAAACATTTTACTTTTTCGGGTACCGACGCAGAACGCGCTGCCGATTTACAGGCAATGATGGACGATAAAAATGTTAAAGCTATTTTATGTGCAAGAGGTGGGTATGGATTAAGTAGGATTATAGACACTTTGGATTTTACAGCCATGCAGGTGCACCCTAAATGGGTTATTGGCTTTAGTGATATTACGGTTTTGCATGCTGCATTACAAAAAAAAGGCATCATGAGTATACATGGTCCTATGGCTGCCGCATTTAATAAAGGACCGGAGGGCGAACCATATATACAAGCAATAAAATCCATTTTTGAAGGTCAAAAAACCAGTTATGAAGCTCCTGTGCATAGCTACAATAAATTAGGGTCGGTAACGGCTCCCATTGTTGGGGGTAATTTGTGTTTGATTGCCCACTTAATTGGTTCTCAAAACAGTTTGGATACCAAGGGTAAAATCTTGTTTTTAGAAGATATTGGAGAATTTCATTACAATTTAGACAGGATGGTGATTCAAATGAAAAATGCAGGATTATTCAATGATTTGGCCGGTTTGTTATTGGGTTGTTTTTTAGAAATGCGGGACGAACCAACCGATATTGGGGCAGGCGCTTTAGAAATAATTCAATCCCATGTGCAAGCATTTAACTACCCCGTATGTTATGAGTTTCCAGTGAGTCACGGGCTTCCAAATTATCCAATAAAAGAAGGAGCGGTTTATCAACTTAATATTCAAGCCAATGGCGTAAGCCTTAGGGAGGCTTAAGTAAAGTTTATAATATTTTAAAAAGGCGTTAATATTCAGGCCAAAAGTAGCTGCAACCTAATTTATGTACTAAATTTGTCGTATAAAATTTATTTCTATGCAAAAGTTATTTTTTACCTTAATAGTGACATTTTCATTAGGCCTACAAGCTTCTTTTGCACAATCTTACATTTTGTCTGGCGTTGAAAAGACAGACAAGCAAGGCATGCAATATGAAATACTTGGAAAAGT
>Ga0209768_10000694_pt1 | contig 22342 bp, 21 predicted proteins | sample LauGreSBDMM110SD_3_FD_187564 | JGI IMG/M metagenome (GOLD analysis project Ga0209768, IMG submission 187564) | Freshwater lake microbial communities from Lake Michigan, USA - Sp13.BD.MM110.SD (SPAdes) (version 2) | ecosystem: Environmental > Aquatic > Freshwater > Lake | place: Lake Michigan... | reverse complement strand
TCGATGATCTTCCTTGCTTTTTTTATTGCTTGCATGTGACACTCCTAGAAAATTCAGATATCAGGTTAAACCCTAGTAGGGGATTTAAGTTTCATTGTTGCATGACTAAGCGATGCTTTTTTGTCATCTGACCTACATCCATCGCACTTAGCATCTAAGACCAAATGTGGCGCGGTAGGGTACAGATTGATTGAGGCAAACGCTTTCATTTCATTCCAAGCGGGTTCAACTCCCGCTCGCGTCGCCACATGGCGTTACTTACAAAAAGTTAGACAGCTATCTTGAAATGCTTTAACCCTTGCTCTGTCCAATGGACACCATTGCGTTCTTCAACTTTGAACCAATGCGCAGCATCAGAGTCAGAGGGTTCAGACGCAATAGTGGTTATGGGGTTTGACCCTTTATCGCTGGCACGTGTAAGCATCAAAGAGGTCATTGGGCTGACATAAATTATTATTACAAATGTTTATATGTATGGCGAGATAGTAAGTGAAGGCTATTTCAAAGTGAATTTTTGATTGAGTGAAAGTTGCAAATCCCAAAAGGAGGTTGCCAATGGACATGTCAGTTATTTCCATAGAGAGCTTGGCTATTGAGTTTAGTCAAACACTCACTGCAAGAGGCTTTTATAAAGGAAGCCTCAGGCACTTTAGTCCTTATCAATCAAGTGGCGTGCTGCAAAGTAACCGAGAGGTGCTTGGTTTAGTTCTGCTAGGTGAGCTATTGGTTGAGTTCTCCGATAGTCAATGGGTAATCGAAATGGGGACTGAGTTTTTTCTGCCCCCAAATGTCTATTTCCAAGCCACTGCTGGAGAGCAAGGTGCACATTTTCTTTTTGCTCGTCAAAGAATACAACTTGACTATTAGATTTGAAAATTAAGAAATGATTGCTTAGCAATGTCAAATCAAGTTTGGCTGCCTGAAGATGCGGCATTATTAAAAGAGTTGCGTGAAGCGGCTCAAATTGATATTTCAGTTTTGGCAGGTGTTTACTCATTATCTAAAACGCAAATAAAGCAACTTGAAGAAGGTGGCGATAGTAGCTTTTATAGTCCAGCGATAAAACTAGCTACAGGGCGCAAGCTACTGATGCATTTTGGTGTTGATGACTTGCCTGTCGGTAAAACTGACAATCAAAATAAAACTCCAAAGATCAAAATTCCATTAGCAAATCTTCTAGAGGAAATGGAGAACAAAAAAACTAAAAGTTATTTGCGTTTGCAAATTATTGCTGCAGTATTGACACTTCTAGGCTTTGCAGCATTGAATGCTTACTTTTCTGATATGAGCACTCAATCACTTTTAGAAGGTCTCCTAAATAAGTCATCACTCACTATGCAAAGTGATCTAGCGACTCTTGAAGGAATTGCTAATGGGACACCCGCAATAACCTCAAAAGAAAAGACTGCAAAAAGTATTTCCGTTCACCTCGAAAAATGTAAATGGGGGAGTGAACCTTTATCCATTGTTGGCCATCAGCCTCATAAGTCTGGCGACTATGTATACGTAGTTGCAAATATCGACGCAGATATTTGCATAAGAGATTTCGTTGGTAAGTCGCAAATTTTGCAATTAAAAAGTGAGCAATCTCAGACATTTAGGGGTCATCCGCCTTTTGAAATTTTTAGTGATAGTTTGAGTGAATTCAAAATTTTTTATCAAGGTAATCTTTTAAAACTACCCAGAAGCGGTATCGTAAATATCACTTTGAAAGAACAAAGATATGAATGAAAAAAAAGCTTCTTTAGAAAGTTTGGAAGTTAGTCATAACATCGTCAGGGGCAGGGCGTAACATTTGTGGGTTCTATATCGGCAAGAGGCAAGGCATTCATCAACGGTATGGTCTCAGGTGAAATATCTGCGGATAATTTACATGTTGGAACGAGCGGGGTTATCAAAGGGAAAATCAAGTCTCGCGAAATGGATATCCATGGCGAAATCCATGAAGATGTTTCATGTGCAGAGCATGTGCTTATTCATTCGACCGGATTGATAAATGGCAAATTGATCTATGGAGAATTAGAAATTGAAAAAGGTGGTCGTGTTACAGGTTCTATGAACCAAACAAACACAAAGCTAATTAGCCCAAGATAATTTCTATATAAATTTAATTGCTATCTTAAATAGTTTATTTTTGAGACGTAATGAGCTATCTAAAAATATATCCAAAGCGCATCTTTGCTACCTTAAGTGGTGAGGGCATCTTCGAAGGATTATTCACGCTGCACATAGAGCAATACGGGTTGCAAGCGAATGACAAGAAATGTGAAGTAAAAATTTTTCAAGAAACTCACGAATGGAAAATCTGGGTGCAACCAGTCTCTGGATTGGAAACACCGCTGTTCAAACTATTTGTGGAGAGCTTGAAAAGCTATCTATTTTCAGTTTTGAAAATAAATCCTATCGAGGAATCTAAAGACTCCGAGTTGCCTTCAGTGGATGTGTTCTTTGATGATATTTACTTTGATATGTCAGGGAAGGAGCCGGTTATACAGAAAGTACCTAAGCAATAAAAATTAATTATTAAATTTTACTGCGTTAGGAACCAATAAAAGTCCAGAATTACCGATAGCTAATAATCGATTCGTATGTATAAAGAAGCCACTGACAGTAATATCAGTGGCTTCTTTTCAAGGCGTTTCTAGCTTATCGTGCCCGTAGCAAGGACTCTACTTCCAACAGAATAAATTCATTGTCGTCTGCCTTGTTGGGGTCGCGTGATGAGGAGAACGGCAAGTTGTTGTCGTTTCCAACAATGATGTGCTTGTCGTCCACCACATCCACGTTTTCAATGGTGAAAAAAGGAAAAGTCAAAACGCCGTTGTTCAGTGGCTTGCGTGACTTGCCTTGCGGATCTTGAATCTTCATCAAATCGATATAACCGATTTTGCGAACAGGGCCGTTCACATTAGCGTCATTCATTTCAATCTTCACAACTCGCTTAAACTTTGCAAGATCGTGAAAGCAATTGGGTGAAGCTTTGTTGTCAGCACAGCCGCGATCTGCAGTGCCTTCGCCGTTGTCGCGCTCAATGACCAAAGCGGTGTTGGCGTCGATCATGTTGAAGTCACCAATGGCCGTGGCACCTGGTGACAGCACATATTTCCAATGACGCCCTGTCCATTTTTCTTCAGCCACTGAAAACTCCAGAATGCGAAGAACCTGTTGGCCTTGAACTTTTTCCCAGTCTTTGGTGTTGTTGTCCCAAAGTGCACCTTCAAGCAAGCCATAGATGAACTTACCGTCTTTGCTGGATGCCAATCCCTCATAGCCACGTGAGCGGCCCAAATTGACTGAGGCGGGCAAAGCTTGGCCGGGAACGGGGGTTACAACTTTAAAGTGATCTGGCGACATGACAGGCTTGCCATCCGCCATGGTTTCAAAGACGGCTTCGATTTTGCCGTCCATAGAGGCACGGATTAAATAGGGACCAAACTCGTCACCAATCCAAAATTTACCGCCAATGATTTGAAAGCCCTCAGGGTCAAAATCAGCACCTGTGAGAAATCTTTTTGCGGTACCTTCATGAACAACTCTGAAGGGCACTTTTTTGTCGGGGTCGTGAAGAAATACAGTGCGCAAGCGCTCGATTTTTCCAGAGACCATGTCAATACGATAGTGCGATAGAAAGAGGGCGGCATCAGGTGAGTTGGCCTTTGCGCCAAAGCCGTTGTCTGTGAGGACCCAGTAAGTGCCGTCTGCCATCTTTTTGATGCCAGAGTGTCCTTGGACAGGTTGCCCTTTGAAGGGTAAAAATACACCTGTTGGACGGCCTGCTGAGCGTCCTTCAAAAGATCCAATTTTTTCGTTGCGAGTTAGACCATCTGTGAATTTGCCTGAAATTTTCAGATCTTCTGGCGCATCGGCAGGAGGATCGATAAAGGTTTGTGATGGCAACACAGCATGTCCTGCTAAGGTGGCCGTGAACTCTGTTTGTGCAAATGCAAATTGAGTGAAACTGGCCACCAGTATGACTGGCGCAATTAACTTGGCGAACATCGAAATCTCCATAAAAGTGAAAGGGGGAAGGAGTAATCTAAAAGATGTGGATGACAAAAAGATGTCGCGAAAATTAAGTTTTGACGTTGTTAGTTACTTTCTTCAGTTCGTTTGCGCCAAACTGTTTGCGTTAAAACCAGCCCTGATGCTCTTTTGGCTTGCAAAGAATGGGTAGCTGCGATCCACGCACTTGGCTTGTAGTGCATATCAGAGCGTGTGTGCAAGGGAAGACTCCTTTAGGCGTCTTCCCATTTTCTTGACTAAATTTACTTTGCTGTTCACAGCACTGTCATTATTTACCTTGAAAATAATTTTTTATTTAAAGGAGCTCGTTGTGAAGCGTAAATTTTTGTTTCCCGCCTTGGCTTTGACTTTCTTTGCTGCGACAGCGCAAGCCCAAACCGAAATTCAGTGGTGGCATTCCATGTCCGGCGCTTTGGGCGACTGGGTGGGTGATATTGCCAAAGACTTCAACAGCAAACAAACAGATTACAAAATTGTGCCCGTCTTCAAGGGCAACTACGACGAATCCATGACAGCCGCTGTGGCCGCCTTCCGCGCTGGCAATGCCCCACACATTTTGCAGGTGTTTGAAGTGGGCACTGCCACCATGATGGCCTCCAAAGGCGTGGTGGTCCCGGCAGAAAAAATCATGCGCGATGCTGGTTACAAGTTTGACCCCAAATCCTACGTTCCTGCCGTGTCTGGTTATTACACAGCGCCCAACGGCCAAATGATGTCTTTCCCGTTCAACAGTTCAACCACCGTGATGTGGTTCAACGTGGACGCACTCAAGGCTGCTGGCGTTTCCACCGACAAACTACCCCAAACTTGGCCTGAGGTGACTTTGGCCGCGGCCAAACTCAAAGCCAGCGGCCACAAGTGCCCGTTCACTACTGCTTGGCAAGGTTGGACCCAGTTGGAGAGCTTCTCCACTTGGCACAACACCGAGCTGGCCACCAAAGGCAATGGCATGAAGGGCATGGACGCCCGTTTGGTGCTCAACTCGCCTTTACATGTGCGCCACATTGAAAACTTGGGCAACATGGCCCAACAAGGCCTGTTTGTTTATAAAGGTCGCGCAGGAGCTGCCGGTGCCACGTTCGAGTCTGGCGAATGCGCTATGTACACCAACTCTTCGGCTGCTTATGCCGGCATCAGCAAAAACGCCAAGTTCAAGTTCGCTGTGGGCACCTTGCCTTATTACCCCGATGTGGCCGGTGCGCCTCAGAACACCGTGATCGGTGGCGCCAGCCTCTGGGCCATGGCTGGCAAGAAAGCCGAAGAGAACAAAGGCGTTGCAACTTTCTTCAATTACCTGTCTGACCCGGTCGTTCAGTCGGTGAACCACAAGCGCACCGGTTATTTGCCTGTGACCATGGAAGCATTCAAGATCACTGAAGCTTCGAACTTTTACAAGCAAAACCCCGGAACTGACGTGTCGGTTAACCAGATGATTCGCAAAACCACCGAAAAATCGCGCGGTATCCGTTTGGGCAACTATGTGCAGATTCGCACCATTGAAGACGAAGAACTTGAGCAAGTCTGGGCTGGCAAAAAGACCGCCAAAGAAGCTTTGGACAGCATCGTTAAGCGTGGCAACGAATTGCTTGAAAAATTTGAAAAAGCCAACAAGTCCTGATGATTTAGGTCTGGTCTAAAGGCAAGCCAGCTGGCGTTCGCGTCGGCTGGCTTGAATGATTTTGAGCAGCGATAAAAAAGTTATTTTTCGGTCCAACTGGTTACCTTGGGTGTTGATCGCACCGCAAGGCTTTATTGTTTTGGCGTTCTTCTTTTGGCCCGCAGGTCAGGCTTTGTTGCAATCGTTTCATCAGTCCGACGCCTTTGGCATGTCGGTGCAATGGAGCGGCTTGGACAACTTTGCCGCTTTGTGGCGAGATGACACCTACTTGGAATCGTTCAAAACCACGGCTTTGTTTTCAGTGTTGGTTGCGGGTTTGGGAATTTCGCTGTCCTTGGTCTTGGCCTTTTTTGCTGACCGTGTGGTACGCGGCATTTGGCTTTACCGCAGTCTATTGATCTTGCCCTACGCGGTCGCGCCTGTGGTGGCAGGGGTACTCTGGTTGTTTTTGTTCTCGCCATCGGTGGGCTTGGTGGCCTATGTGCTCGACAAGTTCGGCATTTCTTGGAATATTTTGCTCAATAGCGCCCATGCGATGACTCTGATCGTGATCGCCTCGGTCTGGAAGCAAATCTCGTACAACTTTTTGTTCTTTTTAGCAGGCTTTCAAAGCATCCCCAAATCCTTGGTCGAAGCTGCGGCTATCGATGGCGCAAGCGTTTGGCAGCGTTTTTGGACAGTGCAGTTGCCCTTGCTCACGCCCACCCTGTTTTTCTTATTGGTGGTCAATACGGTGTACGCTTTTTTTGAAACCTTCGGCATTGTGGACGCGACCACCCGAGGTGGCCCTGGTAAGGACACCGCCATCTTGGTCTACAAGGTCTACTTTGATGGCTTCAAAGCTATGGATCTTGGTGGCTCGGCCGCGCAGTCGGTGGTGCTGATGGCCATTGTGATTGGGTTGACGGTGCTGCAATTTCGCTACATCGAACGCAAAGTGCATTACTGAGATGGTCGAAAAACACCCTGTTCTGGACTTTCTGTCGCACACCCTGCTGGTTGTGGGGGTGCTGGTCATCGTGTTCCCCATTTACTTGGCCTTGGTCGGATCGACCCATTCAGCCCAAGACATGGCGCAGTCGCCGATTCCGATCTGGTTTGGCCAAGACGCTTGGTATAACTACCGCACCATCTTGCTGGGCGAAGGACCCGGCGTGACCAGCCAAGTGCCAGTGGCGCGGATGATGTGGGTCAGTTTGGTCACCGCCCTAACCATTGCGTTTGGCAAGATCGTCATCTCTTTGCTCAGCGCATTTGCGATTGTTTATTTCAATTTCCCTTTTCGAAAAGCGGTGTTCTGGGGCATCTTCATTACCTTGATGCTCCCCGTTGAGGTGCGGATTGTGCCCACCTACCAAGTGGTCGCCGACTTTGGCATGGTCAACAGTTTTGCGGGCTTGACTATCCCGCTCATCGCCTCGGCTACGGCCACGTTTTTGTTCCGGCAATTTTTCCTGACGGTGCCCGATGAGCTGACCGAAGCGGCCAAGATGGACGGTGCCTCGCCCATGCGGTTTTTTTGGGATGTGTTGCTGCCACTCTCGCGCACCAGCATTGCAGCTTTGTTTGTAATTCAGTTCATCTATGGCTGGAACCAGTACCTGTGGCCCTTGCTGATGAGCACCGAAGAGCGCATGTACCCCATCGTTATGGGTATTCGCAGCATGACTGCGGGAGCCGACTCGCAAGTGCAGTGGAACCTGGTCATGGCCACGGCCATTTTGGCCATGCTGCCACCTGCCTTGGTGGTGGTGCTAATGCAAAAATGGTTCGTTAAAGGACTGGTCGATACGGAAAAATAATATGGCCTCCATCACCCTCTCTCACCTTCAAAAAACCTACGGCACTGGCTCCAAGGGCAACATCGTCATTCAAGACTTGAGCGCCGACATCCAAGATGGCGAGTTCGTCGTCATCGTCGGACCTTCGGGCTGTGGCAAATCAACGCTGTTGCGTATGGTGGCGGGCTTGGAAGAAATCACAGCAGGCACTGTGTCGATCGATGGGTGTGTGGTGAACAACCTAGAACCCGCCGAGCGTGACATCGCCATGGTGTTTCAGAACTACGCGCTGTACCCGCACATGAGCGTGTTCGATAACATGGCCTACGGCCTGAAGATCGCCAAGCGGCCGATCGAAGAAATCAAGGCTCGGGTGGACAAGGCGGCAGGTATTTTGGAACTCTCCCACTTGCTGCAACGCAAACCCCGCGAGTTGTCCGGCGGGCAACGTCAGCGCGTGGCCATGGGACGCGCCATCGTGCGTCAGCCGCAGGTGTTTTTGTTTGACGAACCGCTATCCAACCTCGACGCTAAGCTGCGCGCGCAGACCCGGCTCGAGATTCAAAAACTGCACCGCGAATTGGGCATCACCAGTCTGTTTGTCACGCACGACCAAGTCGAAGCCATGACGCTGGCCCAGCGCATGATCGTGATGAACAATGGACAGTTAGAGCAGTTCGGCACGCCCGAGGAGGTTTACAACTGCCCAGCCAGCACCTTCGTGGCAGGCTTCATTGGTTCACCGCCTATGAACCTGCTCTTGAATGCTTCCAACAGCCAGGCTGGATGTGTGATGGGCATTCGCCCAGAGCACATCGACATCACCTCAGAGGCGGGTTGGACTTTGCAGGTTGAGACCATGGAGCTGTTGGGGGCCGAGAGATTGGTGCATGCCCGCTTGGGTCACGAGCCGATCACACTCCGCGTGGATGCCTCTCAAGCAGCGCCTGCACTTGGTGAATCTTTCCGTGCCACGCCGCGCAGCGATAGATTGCATTGGTTTGACCAGGCAACTGGTTCACGTGTGGAGCGTGTATGAATGACGCATCAACGTATTGGCTCACACATGCTGACGTCGGACAGCCCTTGCTGCAATGGGCTTTTTGACATCAAGAAGTCACAAAAACCCCTTTCAATAGAGATTCATTAAGGAGCTTTAATGTCGCACCACGATCACGATCCCGTCTTCAACACCTCCAACAACCTTCACTTTCAGGACGTTTTGGCCCAATCGTTGCAAAACCCTGCGCGCCGAGGCTTGCTGCGCGGTGGTTTGGGCTTGGCCGGTTTGGCCATGCTGCCCGGTTGCGCCAGCATGGTGTCGGGCATGGCCGCAGCGCCTTCGGCTCTGGGCTTTTCTTCCTTGGACAAAAGCCTGCTGGACAACGTGATGTTGCCGCCGGGTTACCAGTACACGGTTCTGCACGCCACGGGCGATGCACTGGACTCAACGTTGCCCGCTTACTCCAACAAAGGCACTGAGACCGATGACTGGTCACGCCGCATTGGTGACCACCACGACGGCATGGACATCTATTACATCGACGCCAATGGCCGCTACACCGAGAATGAAACTGGCCGCGCTGTGCTGTGTGTGAACCACGAAAGCTCGGCCGATGCGCACTTGATGCACCCCAATGGCCAAACATCCAATGGCGTGAGTGGCAAAAAATTCCACCAGTTTGGAAACTGGGATTTGGGTAATCGCCCCGAATTGGAAGTGCTCAAGGAAATCAACCACCATGGCATTTCAGTGGTCGAGATTGTCAAAACCCCACAAGGCTGGCGTATCAAGCAAGATTCTCCTCTGAACCGTCGCATCACCGCTCAAACACCGGCCCGCATCAGCGGCCCACGCGCTGAAATCGACAACATCCGCAGCTTCATGGTGACCCGTTGGGACACGGCCGGTGCCATGTCGCGCGGCACTTTGAACAATTGCGGCCACGGTAAAACGCCTTGGGGCACCTATTTGGGTTGCGAAGAAAACTGGGCGTTTTACTTCCAGGCCACGGGCACGGGCACCGGCATCCCCCCCAAAGAAGCGGCGGCACGTCGTCGCTATGGCGTCGCTTCTGCAGCGCCCGCTGCCGGTGTGCAAAGAGCCATCAGCCAAGGCTGGCACACCGTATCGGCCACCGATGACCGTTTTGCCCGCTGGAATTTGGCGGCCACAGGCGCCAATGCCGAGCGTGACTTCCGCAACGAAGCCAACACCTTTGGTTACAACGTCGAAATCGATCCGCTGGCCCCCAATTCCACGCCTGCCAAGCGCGTGGCCATGGGCCGTTTTGCCCACGAAGCCGCCGTTTGCAGCCTGCCCAAGGCGGGCGAGCCCTTGGCGTTTTACATGGGCTGTGACGCCCGCAACGAGTACATCTACAAATTTGTTTCCACCGCGGTTTGGGATCCGCGCGATGTGGGCGGCGGTATAGTGGCCGGCGACAAGTACCTGGGTGAGGGCAAGCTCTACGCAGCGCGCTTTGATGCCACTGGCCAAGGCCAATGGCTGGAGTTGACCATCGCCGATCCACGCATTGCCAACCACAGTGCCTATAAATTTGCCAACCAGGCTGATGTATTCGTCAACGCGCGCCATGCAGCCGATGCTGTCGGCGCAACCAAAATGGACCGTCCAGAGTGGGGCGCTGTCAACTACCGCAACGGCGAAGTGTATTTCGCTCTGACCAACAACGCCGCAGACAACCGGACACCCACCAAGGTGGACCCGGCCAACCCCCGCGCCTACATGGACATGGATGGCAAAAAAGGCACGGGCAACCCGCACGGCCACATCATCCGGTTCAACGAAACTGGTCAAAAATCCACGGCCAAAGCCTTTGCTTGGGACATCTTCCTGTTCGGTGCAGAAGAAGACTCGGGCGATGCCAACTTGTCCGGCTTGAGCGCCAAAAACGCGTTCTCATCCCCTGACGGCCTGTGGTTCAGCAAGGCCACAGGCATTTGCTGGATTCAGACCGACGACGGCGCCATGACCGACGAAAGCAACTGCATGATGCTGGCTGCCATTCCTGGCCAAGTGGGCGATGGCGGCAAAGTCACCGTAAAAAACAAAATGGTGGTCGGTGGTGTTGAGCAAACAGGCACCCAAGAAACATTTGTGGGCGCCGCTTTGGGTGATGCCAAACTGCGCCGCTTCTTGGTCGCCCCCAAGGGCGCTGAGGTCACCGGCATCACGGAAACTCCCGACGGCCGCACTTTGTTTGTCAACATCCAGCACCCCGGCGAGTTGTCTAAGCCGCTGGCTTCGGGCGAAGCCCCGGAAAGCGTCTGGCCCGGTAACCAGGGATACGGTGTCCAAGGCCGTCCACGCTCGGCCACGATCGTGATCACGCGCAAAGACGGCGGCGTAATCGGGCTGTAAACCGCGCAGACCACAGCTCATTGCCAAAGTGTGCATGGCTTGCTCTACATCCTGAGAAGCCTTCTTTATTTGGCTTTTTGCATTTGCATTTGCATTTCTCCCATTCAGATTTTGACATTATTAATGTCTACTGAATTGGGGGAATGCCAGTGTCAAAAAAGTTACAAAGTGAATTCCATAATTTGATGACTTTCAAGATCAATACCCCACTATCTAGTCATAAATTCGTCATATTTTATTTCTACAGTTCAATAATTGTTCATCTATTGGAATAAGGATAAGCATGAAAGTCGGCATCAATGGCATGGGTCGTATCGGTCGTTTAGCTTTGAGGGCAGCAATGGGTGCAGCAGAGCGCCCTGAAGATGATCCCCGAGGATCGAACCGGCTTGATGTTGTTCATGTCAATGAACTCAAAGGGGGAGTTGTCGCAACGGCACACCTACTCGCATTCGATTCCATCCAAGGCAAATGGAAAGCAGACATTCACGCAGATGGAGATGAGGCCATTCTGATCAAAGACAAACGTATTCGTTTCACCTCTTTCGGCACATCTGCCGAAATTCCATGGGGTGAATTGGGCGTAGAGGTTGTGCTCGAATGCACAGGGAAATTTCTCACACCTGAAACCATTCAAGGCCACCTAGATCGCGGTGCAAAGCGCGTGATTGTTGCAGCACCAGTGAAGGTTGGCGGAGTGCTTAATATTGTGGTCGGTATTAATCACGAGTTGTACAACCCTGCCAATGATTACATCGTCACAGCAGCATCTTGTACAACCAATTGCTTGGCGCCCGTTGTCAAAGTGATTCACGAAAACTTGGGCATCAGGCACGGTCAGATCACAACTATCCACGACCCCACTAACACCAACTTGGTGGTGGATGCCCCACATAAAGATTTGCGCCGAGCACGCAGCGCTATGGTGAGTTTGGCGCCAACATCAACAGGTAGCGCCACAGCGATTGCATTAATCTACCCTGAACTCAAAGGCAAACTTAACGGCCATGCGGTTCGGGCGCCTGTACTTAACGCATCTTTGACTGATTGTGTATTTGAGCTTCAACGTTCGACTACAGCAGAGGAAGTCAACGCACTTTTTGAAAATGCTGCAAATGGACCATTGCTCGGCATTCTGGGTTACGAAACTCGTCCTTTGGTCAGTGTTGACTATGCACGCGACACCCGCAGTTCAATCATCGACGCGTTGTCGACCATGGTGACTGACGGAACGCTCCTCAAGGTCTATGCCTGGTATGACAACGAGATGGGCTACGCATGCCGCATGGTGGATTTGGCCTGCTACATGGAATCTGTTGGTATTTAAGATGGAATCAAACAACCGTCAACTACCCGTCGTAGTTCCTGCCGTTAGAAATTACATGATCGTCACGGCAGCCTATTGGGGGTTCACACTCACAGATGGGGCACTGCGCATGCTGGTGCTTCTTCATTTCTACAAACTGGGTTACTCACCCTTAATGCTGTCTTTATTATTTTTGCTCTACGAAGCAGCTGGCGTGCTGGCCAATTTGATTGGAGGCTGGTTGGCGACGAGATTTGGTATCGCACGCATGCTCACTGTGGGACTGATTACTCAGATTATTGGATTCATGCTCTTGTCTCAACTTGATCCGAATTGGACTGCGGCCATGTCTGTGGCATGGGTGGTCATTTCTCAGGGTATTTGTGGCGTTGCAAAAGATCTAACTAAAACTGCCAGCAAGTCAGCGATCAAAATTACTCAGGCTGAAGCCAAAACCCAAAGTAATGGTCAGCTGTTCAAGTGGGTTGCTTGGTTCACTGGAAGTAAAAATGCCATGAAGGGTTTCGGCTTTTTCCTTGGTGGCGTTTTACTGCAAGCTGTCGGATTTCAGTGGTCGTTGATAGCCATGGCTGGATTACTGGCTTTGGTTTTGATCGGCGTAATCAGCAGTTTGCCTCCCATGATCGGCAAGAGCAAAGCCTCCAAATCGGCCAAAGAATTGTTTGCAAAGAACCAAGGCCTCAACGCACTTTCTGCTGCTCGCGTCGTACTCTTTGGAGCTCGTGATGTTTGGTTTGTCGTCGGAGTACCGGTATTTCTTTACTCTGTTGGCTGGACTTTCACCATGGTGGGTACATTCTTGGCAACTTGGACAATAGGCTATGGATTAGTTCAGGCCCTTGCGCCAAATATTGTCAAACGCAGTGAAGACGGTCTTTCACGCGAAGTACCAGCAGCTCGCTGGTGGTCCTTGACCTTAGCACTGATCCCCGCTGCCATTGCAGTGATTGTTTGGAAAGACGTACCTAATCTTGAGTGGTGGGTTGTTGGTGGTCTTGGATTGTTTGGATTTGCATTTGCAGTTAATTCCTCAGTCCACAGCTATTTGGTGTTGGCCTACGCAGGTTCAGAAAAGGCAGCTGAGGATGTTGGCTTTTACTATGCTGCAAATGCCTTGGGGCGCTTCTTTGGAACATTGATGTCGGGTTTGTTGTTTCAATGGGGAGGTCTAATTTATTCACTCATCGGATCTGCTGCAATGCTTTCTATATGTTGGATTGCCACTCTACGATTGCCTACAAAGCCAGTGCTGCAACTCGAGGTTAACAAAGAGTCGACATGAATGATGTAGTGACTCCAACACAGCCACAGTGGGTTGTAAAAGCGCTAGGCGCTTTAGCGCAAACCAATCGATTGAACATTTTTCGATTGCTAGTAGTTGCGGGGCAGGATGGCATGTATCCAGGTGATATGGCATCAGCTCTTGGTGTCTCAGCCAACTCACTCTCTTTTCATCTTAAAGAACTGCTTCATTGCGAGCTCGTATCACAAGAGCGTGAAGGACGAAATTTACGCTACCGAGCCAACATGACTCAGATGCAAGCCTTGCTGGGTTATTTAACTGACGAATGTTGTCAAGGTCAACCATGCGGTGAATTACCGATGATTGATTGCGGCGATCCAGATTGCAATAGCAAGGTCCGCAACATCAGTATGAGTGCTTAATCCCCATCACTATGTTCTAAAAGGAAATTATGTCTAATCGAATCATGAACGTCTTATTTTTGTGCACTGGTAACTCTGCTCGAAGTATCATGGCAGAAACTATTCTTAATTCGCTTGGCGCAAAACGTTTTCATGCCTACAGCGCTGGTAGTCATCCAGCTGGATCTGTAAATCCGATAGCGATTAATTGGCTTAAGAAAAATCACTTTGGCACAGACAACCTTCGCAGCAAAAGCTGGGATGAATTTGCTTTACCTGGTGCTCCAGTCATGGACTTTGTATTGACTGTCTGTGATAACGCTGCTGGCGAAGTTTGCCCAGTCTGGCCAGGTCAGCCAATTTCTGCCCACTGGGGTGTCGAAGATCCAGTTTCTGTTGAGGGCACTTCAGAAGAAAAAGAAAAAGCATTTAGCAATGTCTTCTTGATTTTGAATCGTCGAATTTCTCTTTTCACTAGCTTACCTATGGCCACTTTGGATCGTATTTCGCTACATCGTGAAGTTAAAAACATCGGACAGAGTTGACACCTTTAAAACCTTTAAGGCTGTTTCAGCCCTTACTTACTATTAAGTTTTTTAGTGGGTTACCGACTGCGAGCCTCAGCAAGTTGACTTTGGAAAATACAGCACGAGTACTGGCGGAAAAATGATTTACCGGAGGCGATATTTTGCTGAGCTAGTCAGAGGCCTTTGCAAACAGGGAAGGGCGATGTCATTTGAGACCTAAATGAAGATCTAGTTTTGATCTCACTCACACTAGCTACCGTGTAATAAAACGAGCAATAACTGCTAATAATTAGGCCAAAACAACACCTAAGTTTTGACCACAGAACCCCTGATTAACAGAAAACAGTTTGTTCACAAAACCCTTGTTTCGTGCGGCTTGCAGCGTGGTTTTTATTGATGTGTAACAAACTGTGTAATTGAGGCAATTTTTACTCTGGACGCTTGACATGGTATGGACGCTATCTTACTCTGGACGGTCAGGCGACTCTGGACACCCCCAGGGCGTCCAGATTCTGGACGCTTGTGGCACTCTGGACGGTACGAGTGGTCTGGACGGTACGATCACTCTGGACGCTTAATCTAGTTTAGTTAGGCGAGAGCGTCAAGAATCTGGACGATCAGGATTTGTTGGAGCAGGGTAGGCTGGAAATACCTTGCTTGCGGCACAACTCAGCAATGCTGTCCTCGCCCCGCAAGCCGCTGAGAACAGCTGATAATTACCTCCCCAAGCGGGTAGCACCTTCGCGTTTCGCTTACAAAGGGTCGGAGAGTCAAGGCCAGTAGGTCCGCCTTATTATTCGGCCTTGATGCCTGCGCGCCGAACGATCTGCGTATAGCGGTCAAGTTCCACCGCAATGATCCGGCTAAATTCCGCTGGCGTTGTGGCATATAAGTCAAAGCCTATGCTTTGCAGTTGGTCGCGCACTTCGGGCTGACTCAAGACAGCGGCGACTGCTTTGTAAAGCTTGTCGATGATTACTGGCGGAGTACCTGCTGGGGCGAGCAGGCCTTGCAGGTTGTCAGCCACCACTTCCGGAAAGCCCGACTCAGCCAGAGTTGGCACGTTGGGCATGACAGCGCTTCTACGTGCGCTGGTTACAGCTATAGCTCTCAGGGTGCCTGCTTTCACGTGCGATGTGGTCGGGGGGAGCGCGGAGCAGCCAAAAGTGATCTGATTACCCAGCACCGCATTGACCACCGGCGCTGCGCCTTGGTAGGGAATATGAACGGCTTCTCCATTGGCTGCCATCTTCAAGCCTTCGCAAGCGATATGGGGCGTGGTGCCAACACCAGGCGTACCAAAGGTGGTGGGCGAGCGCTTTTGCTTGAGGTGAGCTGCCAAATCTGCTACGTTTTGGATTGGCGAAGAAGGGTGCACATAAATAATATTAGGCGAAACCGCAGCATAGGTGATGGGCGCAAAATCCTTAATAGGATCAAAAGGCGCCTGCATGGCGGGGTTTGAAACTATGTTCGAGCTAGAGAACAGTAGGGTGTAACCGTCTGCTGGTGCTGTGGCCACGCTCTTGATTGCGATGTTGCCGCCCGCACCAGTGCGATTTTCGATCAAGATAGGTTGCCCCAAGGAATTTTTTAGGTGGTTTGCAATCACCCGAGCGATCACGTCTGTGGGACCTCCAGCTGCAAACGGAACCACAAAGCGAATGGGTTTGTTAGGGTAACCCTCAGCGCTCTGAGCTTGCGCGAGCCCTACTAAGCTTAGCGCGCACAAGGCGGCTATGAAAGTACTGAACAATCTAAATGTTTTCATGACGTGTCCTCTGAGGTTTAAAGTCTGCTGAACTGGTGAACTGGTCCTGCCTTGGATGGAGTTGATGCATTTTCTGTTGCGTTGAATTTGTCTGACACCACCAGGCGATAGGGATTGTTGGGAACATATAGTTCTTGGTACATCACAGCCTTGCCGGCGGCTTCCACCGCTAGCAGTTCCAACTTGACTCCGACGGCATCGGGTTGCAGTTCCATGACGCGTTGCAATGTTGCGCTAAATGGCTCAATCTTCATCGACTGCTCAATGTGCGAAATGAAAACACGGTAGTGCTTTGTCAGAAGCAACTTGATGTTGGCACTGGCCAGCTCAGCCGGCGGAAAAGTCATGAGCAACGGAAAACGAAGCAGGTCCAAATAAATTCGGCTGAGAACATGGAATTCTCTGTTGATTGAAATCTTGCGATCTATCCTCAAAACACTTTGCCCGTTTTGATTCAAAGGAACGGACCAAGGCCCCCGCGCTCGCATTAATTTCTTACCAATGAGTTGCGAATAAACAGGTAAGAAACCATTGGGCCCATCAAAGCGGCAGTGCAGTGGTTGTTCCAGCAGATGTTGAGGATTCGCGACAAAGCTGCCTGCCCCACGTCGACGAACGACCAGGCCCTCATTCACCAGGGAGCCGAGGGCGCGCTGGATGGTGCCGATGCTAACGGGAAGCAGTTCGGCCAGAGCCGTTTCAGTAGGAAGTTTTTGTCCGGGCTTGAGAACCCCAGACTCGATTGCTTCAACAAAGCCGTCATAAAGGCCGCCGTGTTTAGGCTTGCCTGCATAGGGCTTACTCAGCTTTCGCAAAACACACTCAAGCCATGTCATTGTCATCAGCAGAAAACCTTGTTCACATCAGAATCAAATTACTATATAGTAAATAGGATGTTTAAATCAATGTTTTCACGCTACGGGCAAACCCTCGAGCGGTCAACAATTGGTCTTGATAGGTATCCAAGTTGAAGGCGGCCCACTTTAAATACGTGCTGGCTCAATCTCTTGAGCACTGCCTTGAATTGCTGAGCGAGCACGGGGACGAAGCGCGGCTTTTAGCGGGAGGGCAGAGCCTGCTGCCTTCTCTGGCCCTGAGGCTGAGCGCTCCCGCTTTGCTGATCGACATCAATCGTGTTCAAGAGATCTCAGCGCAGCCTCAAGTCACCAGCAGTGTCGTGCGGCTGCCTGCGCTTACTCGTCATGCTGATCTCATCACATCCCCTGTGGTGCAGGCCTATTTGCCTTTGCTACACCGAGCAGCACCTTGGATTGCCCACCCTGGCATTAGAAATCGGGGAACGATAGGCGGCAGCTTGGCCCTGGGAGATCCGGCTTCCGAGTTGCCTGCCTGTGCCGTGGCCGCTGGCGCTACTTTAATACTACAAAGTAAGTCAGGCGGCTCTCGGCGTGTACCGGCCAGGTCTTTTTATCAAGGTATGTTTCGCAACACCTGTGGAGCCGACGAGATGATCGTGGCCGTTGAGTTTGCGCGTATTGATGGGAAGCAAACCGGCTTCAAAGAGGTGGCTCGCCGCCGGGGTGACTATGCGATGGTCGGGCTTGCCGGTCAGGCCCGGCGCAGCGGCCAGCGTTTGACGGATGTCGGACTCAGTTTCTTTGCCGTTGGTGATTACCCCGTCTTGGAAGCGGAGATTTGTCAGGCCATCGAAGCTGCCGACACTGCAGCCCAAGCGGTGACCCTGGCGCTTGATGTTTACGAGCGTGAGATGCAACCATCAGCAGATTTGTGGTGTTCAAGTCAAGCAAAAAAATACATTGGGCGTTCTGTGCTCGAAGATGTCATTCATGACCTATTTCAATGATCTGGGGCCCGGTACAGGGCTTAACATCGAATTACAACTCAATGGCCAGCCTGTGCGAGCGCAGGTTTCAGTACGCCAGAACTTGGGTGATTTTTTGCGAGAGTCGCAGGGGTTTAAAGGCACGCACATCGGGTGCGAGCATGGCGTATGCGGGGCCTGCACCGTGCGAGTCGATGGCCGTGCGGTGCGCAGTTGCCTTTCCTTGGCAGTACAAGCCGATGCCGCGCAGGTGTTCACCATAGAAGGCCTGTCTGACGATCCAGTTGTAAGGGTCTTACAAGACAGCTTTGTTCGTTGTCACGCTATGCAGTGCGGTTTTTGCACAGCAGGTATGGTGCTAACGGCTGCTGAATTGTTGCAAGCTCGACCTGAGCCAAGCCGCGCAGAAGTGCGGGAATATCTGTCGGGAAATTACTGTCGTTGCACCGGCTATGAATCAATTGTGAATGCTGTGATGGATGCGGCTCAGACTTTACGAAAGGCCCTTAGTGACTAGCGCTGAACTTGTTGCAAACCACAAGCACGAGGGCATAGGCGCCTCGGTACAGCGTGTTGGTGCCAAGCGCTTGGTGCAGGGTCAAGCTCGCTACTGCGACGATATTGAGATGGCGCGCATGGTTCATGTGTGCTTTTTGCGAAGCCCCTACGCCCATGCTCGCATTGCCTCAATTGACACCAAAGTGGCACGCGCCATGCCGGGTGTTGTCAGTGTCCTCACTGGCGCCGACTTGCGTGCGCATTGCGAGCCTTTTTTAGGAATATTGAGTCACTTGCCCGGCATGGTTTCCGCGCCACAGTGGCCCTTGGCCTTGCAAACGGCACGTTGGCAGGGTGAGCCGGTGGTCATGATCGCGGCCCAGACTCGCGCACTGGCCGAAGATGCGCTTGCTCTGGTGGAGGTGGACTGGAAGCCCCTTGAACCGGTGGTTGACCCTGAAGCTGCGCTGGCTCAAGACGCCACCGCCATTCACCCGGAGTTGGAGAAAGCCAACTTGGCCTATGAGGCGCGTGTGGACCGCGGTGACTTCGCTGGTGAAGTGGCCCGATCGGGTTTGTGCTTGTCCCTGAATATTTCCACGACCCGTGTCACGGCCGTCACGCTCGAGCCTCGAGGCTTGGTTGCTGACTGGGACAACGGCCGCGAGGAATTGACGGTTTGGATGGGTACCCAAGTTCCGCACATGATGCAAAGCGTGTTGGCCAAGCATCTGCGCATATCAGAAAACCGTGTGCGTGTGGTTGGCATGGAAACCGGCGGTAGTTTTGGTTTGAAAATACACGCTTATCCTGACGAGTTTGCCGCAGTGATGTTGTCTCGGCTGCTGGGCCGCCCAGTCAAGTTTATTGCCGACCGGCTTGAATCATTCAGCAGTGACGTTCACGCCAGGGCGCACAACGCGCGGGTGGAAATTGCAGTCTCGCCAGACCATCGAATTCAAGCCTTCGGTGTAGATGGCTTGCTTGGCATCGGTGCTTATTCCAAACATCCCCGCGGCAGCGTGAACGAGGTGCGCCACGTGGTCAATCTGCTGGGCGCGCCCTACCAATTTGCGGCCCTGCATGCGCATGTGCGCGTTGCTTTTCAAAACAAAACGCCTTATGGCATGTACAGAGGTGTAGGGCACCCCATTGTTTGTCTGTTGACAGAAATGGCAGTGGAATGCGCCGCTCGCAAACTCAAGGTGGATCCAGTTGAGTTCCGTTTTAAAAACTACCGCGCGGACTCGGATTACCCAGCTGAACTGCTGTCGGGCACAAAATTAGAAGCACTGTCGCACGAGGCTTGTTTGCGCCAGCTTGTCAGCCTGATGGACTACCCCGCGCTGCGAAAAGCTCAGGCGCAAGCACTTGCCGATGGCCGTTACCAAGGCATTGGCTTTGCCACCTTTGTCGAAAATTCAAACCATGGCTCTGCCACTTACGGCCGAGGCGGTGCACCCATTGCAGCCAACGATGGATGCACTGTTTGTTTACAGGTCGATGGCACCGTGTTGTGCAACAGCGGCGTCACAGATACGGGGCAAGGCACTGAAACGGCACTGACGCAAATCGTAGCTCACACATTAGACTTGCCTTTGTCTGCTGTTCGCATGCAATTGGGTGACACTGCTGCAGCACCCGTTAGTGGCGGGAACTGGGGCTCCAGGGGCACGGGCATTGCTGGTGAGGCAGCTTTGCAAGCTAGCCTAGCACTCAAAGACGAGGTGCTGCGTTGCGCAAGTGTTTTATGGGATGTGCCCCAAGGCCGCATTAGCCTGCATGGTGGTCATCTGGTCGACTCAATTGGCGGGCAATCGCTTGGCTCGCTGGCGCAACTTTGCCAGGCTGCCTATGTGCGGCCAGACTTGTTCAAGTCTTGCCCTATTCCGCAATTCGCCGTTACCCGCTTTTATGCTCAGCGTGAATACGACGGCGGCATTTACACCAACGGCGTGCAGGCCAGCTTGGTAGAGGTCGACATTCGCACGGGTTGCGTGAGCCTACTCAAACACTGGATCGTTGACGACTGCGGCGTTGTGATCAACCCGGCGCTCGCCGATGAGCAATTGCGTGGCGCGATTGTCCAGGGCATAGGACAAGCCTTGTTGGAAGGCTGTCTGTACGATGATCAGGGGCAACTGATGAACGCCACCATGGCGGAGTACCTCACGCCCATGGCTGGCGAAATGCCCGATATTTGCGTGGGCCATGTTGTCACACCGACTCGATCATCTGAACTTGGGGCTAAAGGTGTTGCCGAAGCGGGCATCACAGGTGCTATTGCAGCTGTGGTCAACGCTGTCAACGACGCGCTTTTTCCGCTCAACGGACAGGTCACGGATTTGCCCGTGACCCCAGATCGTATTTTGAAAGCCATTGGCGTTATTCACTGATTTTTAAACAGAGGTGTTATGAAATTGATCCAAGTTCGCAAGAAAATTCTGAGCCAATTTACTCAGGCCCAATGAGTTGCTTTTTGCACTGGCCATGTCTACCAGTCCTTGCGTTCGTGTGCGCTTAGGTGGTTTGCTTATGGATCAGATTTCCGTCGGCGACGGCCATCGATAAGTTCATTTCAACATACAACCAGAGTTTTAAATTATGCAAATTTTGATTTACGGTGCGGGCGCCATTGGTAGCGACTTGGGCGCCTTGATTAGCGCAAGCGGTGAGAACGTTCAGCTTTTGGCACGTGGTGCCCAGTTGGCTGCCTTGCAGGCCAATGGGGTTACTGTCGAGTACCAGGGTCAGCCAAGCTTTCAGGTGCCGGTCAAGGCGCAGTCGGCCGAAGAATGCCGTGGGCGCTTTGATCTGATTTTTGTCACCCTCAAGTCCACCCAGTTAGCAGCCGCTGCAAAGTCCATCGTGTCATTACTTGCACCCGACGGCGTGATGGTCATGATTCAGAATGGACTGCCATGGTGGTACTTTGACGGCGTCAAGTCGGCCCACCAAGGAGCCCGTCTGCCTTGCCTAGATCCTGAGGGCGTGCTCCAGCGCGAGATACCCTTATCCAGAATTGTGGGTGCTGTCATCTACCGGCCTGTGACGCAGACGGCTCCGGGCAAAATCTATTTGCCCAAAGTAATGCCGCCGCTACTGCAGATTGGCGAAGTTGACAATCAGCTTTCCGAGCGGCTGCAGACCATTGCGGATTTGGTTAGTCGCGCCGGCTTGCCAACTGAGGTGACGCAAGACATACGTCGCGCCAAGTGGCAGAAATTGATGATGAATCTGATTTGGAATCCCTTGTGCTCGATTACTCAGTCTTCGCCGGGCTATATCGTTCAAAGCTCGCTGGCCGCTGACATGATGGGATTGATGATGAACGAAGGAAGTGCCGTGGCCAGTAGCGTTGGTATTGATCTAAAGACCGACCCACAGGCCGAGTTGGAGCGTGTGCGTAGCAACTTGGCGCAGCAGCCTTCTATGCTTCAAGACGTCCGTGCGGGACGACCGATCGAGTTCGACGCTATCATGAATGCCGTTGTAGAGATGGCGCACCTCACAGGCGTGCCTGTCCCGACGCTTAAGTCGGTTGCGGCGATGCTTGACGTACTAAATGCGGGAATTATTAGGCAAGGACAGGGCATCGGCTTTCAAGCAAAGCAATAGCCCAATCTATCAATTCGTCAGAGGTAAATCGGGGCGTTGTCAATTTGCACGGGGAAATTTGAAGCTGGGCTTGGGGCTCGAACCAATCTTGGTGAAAGTTCGGATCTACGTTCGGAAGTCGAACTCGACATATTGAGCGGTATCGGAATTGAAAACCGTGGAATACCACGTGCGATTGGTTTGCAGTTCGTAGGCTGCTACTTAACCAAATATCTTGAATCATTGCAAGATACACACAACACTCGCTGTAATCTGATCAGGTGAGGGCGTCAAGAATCTGGACGATCAGGATTTTTTCGGAATTGAAAATTGTGTCCTGTCTCTTGTAGTCGGTTTTTAGTTTGTA
>Ga0209768_10000693_pt1 | contig 22376 bp, 20 predicted proteins | sample LauGreSBDMM110SD_3_FD_187564 | JGI IMG/M metagenome (GOLD analysis project Ga0209768, IMG submission 187564) | Freshwater lake microbial communities from Lake Michigan, USA - Sp13.BD.MM110.SD (SPAdes) (version 2) | ecosystem: Environmental > Aquatic > Freshwater > Lake | place: Lake Michigan... | reverse complement strand
TTTCCACTTCCAAATCGGATACGGCGCTTTGTAGCACAGGGTCCCAGCTGACCAAACGTTTGCCGCGGTAAATGAGGCCTTGCTCGTACAACTTCACAAAGGTTTCTGACACCACTTTGGACAACTTATCGTCCATGGTGAAGTACTCGCGCTTCCAGTCGACGCTGTCGCCCATGCGGCGCATTTGCTGCGTGATGGTGTTACCCGATTGCTCTTTCCATTCCCACACTTTGGACACAAAGTTTTTGCGTGCTTCAGCTGGTGTGGGGCCCATGTCGTGGCGGCTAATGCCTTGGCCTTGCAGCTGACGCTCCACCACAATTTGAGTGGCAATGCCGGCGTGATCGGTGCCTGGAATCCAAGCGGTGTTGAAGCCCATCATGCGGTGGTAGCGCGTGAGGCTGTCCATGATGGTTTGGTTGAAGGCATGGCCCATGTGCAGCGTGCCTGTCACATTGGGGGGTGGCAACTGGATGGCAAAGCTGGGCGCGTCTGCGTGAGGCGCCTGAGTGCCGCGGTGCCCTGCTACGCCATAGCCACGCTTTTCCCATTCAGGACCCCAATGGGCTTCAAGGGCAGCAGGCTCAAAAGACTTGGACAGGCTTTCAAGGCCAGGTTGCAGGATGGCGGGGGTGGTCTCGTTGCTCATGGGCTAGGTTTGTAGAGATTGCCAGCAGGCAATGTCATGAAATGACTAAAGCCATGATTTTACTGGGCTAGGGCCCATTTTTCGAGGGTAAAAACAGGATCTGGCTTAGTTCTTTGCCGATTCAATGCAATCTCTAAGCACTGATGCGTCTCCTACCTGATTGGCCAGCAGCAGAATTAAGCGCATATTGAATTGCTCGGATTGTTCTGCGCTAAGCCCCTCATGCGCATTCAGCAATTCCTCATAAAAGCCATCGGCGTCTTGCAAGTTCAGTTCTGTTTTCATCATGGTGAGTCCGAATTGAATCAAAGGCACAAAGAGGTGGCTACAGTGGCAACCAAATCACCGTTCACACCTTGGCCGGTATCTGCCAAATAACCGTCGGGTCGAATCACGGCCCAACCGCTGGCCGACAAAGCGGCACAGGTTCTTTTCAAATGACCCTGTTTGTCCCAAATATGTTCGCGGGCTTGTGCGCTGTCGCCTTTGGCAAGGACTTGCACGCATCTAACGGGCAGTCCTGAGGTGCTGAGCTCTTGAAGTCTTTTGAGGGATGCCTTGGACTGCTCGCCAAATACCAGAATGAGCAAACTGCCATCGGCCCATTGAAGCAGGTCGTTGAGCGCGCCTGTTTTGCCAGGACGCCATTGAATCTTGACGTTTTGAACAGAGGTGCCACCATTGTCTCCGCAGACCCTAGAGCTGCGGTAAGTGTTGGCAACGGCCATGCGCCCAGTGTTGATGAGTGAACGTGCGAAAGGGAACTGCTTGGCTAAGCTTATGGTGGCTTTGCGAAAAGCGCGTTCAATGCCATCGGCAGGTCGCAAGAATCTGGCTGTGCGTCGCGTCACTTTCACGTTTTCTTGAGCAGCTTCAAGTCGCTCGTCGTTGTAACTCTCAAGCAGTGCTTCATCGGCATGGCCACGCAAAACGGCTGCCAACTTCCAGCCCAAATTGTCAGCATCGGCCACACCGGTGTTGCCACCGCGAGCGCCAAAGGGGTTCACAATCTTGGCGGTGTCGCCCATGAAAAACACCCGGCCCATACGCAAGTTGGTGAGGCACTGGCTCTTGTAGGCATAAGGGCCCACCCACACAATATCGACCTTAACGTTCTTTCCAAATTGGCGCTCTAATCGCTCGCGCACCACATCTTCACGGCTGATGTAAGCCGCATCGGCATTGGGTTCCATTTGGTAATCAATGCGCCACACATCGTCGGCCATCAGGTGTTGCCAGACGGCGCGGTTTTCATTGAAGGGCGCTTCAATCCAGGTGTGGCGCTCGGTGGGGGGGTGCGTGTCAAAGCGCACATCGGCAATGCACCACCGGTCATCGCCTTTTTTGCTTTCCATGCCTACGCCGGTCCATGCGTGAAACGGGGTGTGCGATCCGGAGGCATCGATCACATGGTCGGCTTGAAGTTGGTAGGTGCCTTCAGGTGTTTCAACGCTGAGTGTTGCGAAATCTTTGTTTTGCTTGAAGGCTGTGACGCGTGATTGCCAGCGCAAATCGACAGAACCCAGTTCTTGAATTCGCTCTACCAAGTAGCCTTCAATGTAAAACTGTTGGATGTTGATGAAGGCCGGTTGCTCTGAAAGACTGAAATTGCTTTGTTGCCTGAGGTCGAAGTTGTAGACCTCATCGTCACCCGCAAATGTCCGACCCACACTCCACTGAATCCCTTTTTTGGAGATTCGATCAAACACGCCTAGTTTTTGAAAAATCTCCAGTGATTTTTGGGTGTAACAAATGCCGCGGGAAGAGGCGCCTTTGACCCCAACGGTGTTGTCTTCGTCGAGCAGAACGGCTTTGATGCCCAAGTTAGCCAAGGCGCAAGCCAAAGTCAAACCTGTGATGCCGCCCCCCACAATCACCACCGCATGTCGCAAAGTTTTGTTTTGTACCAACTCTGGCGGTGTCACAAAAGCATATTCGGGCAGTGTGTAGCCAGTGCCTTGAGTGAACTCATAGCCGTTGGTAAATTGAACGTCTTGAAAGGCGGACGTATTCATGGTTTTAACGCATCCCAACTTTGACGTTACCAAAGACTGTTTGCGCTTCTCGGGGCAGGCAACGCCAGTATTGCTCGCTCGCCTGGACTACCCCTCCCAATTCGGCAGCCGCTTGCCATGCCCACCGAGGGTTGAACAAGAAGGCTCTGGCAAAAGCAATCAGGTTGGCATCGCCTCGTTGCAAAATAGCCTCGGCTTGTTGTGCTTGCGTAATTAAACCGACTGCGATGGTGGGCAGGCCAGATTTGTCTTTCACTGTTTTAGCAAAGGGCACTTGGTATTCAGGACCGATTGCAATTTTTTGTTGAGCGGCAACCCCGCCTGAGGAGATATGGACAAAGTTAGCGCCGGCGTCTTTCAGGCTGACAGACAAGTCGGCTGTTTCTTCAGGGCTCCAGCCGTCTTCGACCCAATCGGTAGCCGAAAGGCGGATGCCTAAAACACCATTGAACTTAGCCCGCACAGCATCAAAAATTTCTCGAATAAATCGTGTGCGATTTTCAAAAGACCCCCCGTAGGCATCGGTTCTTTTGTTTGAAATAGGCGATAAAAATTGATGCAGCAAATAACCGTGAGCCGCATGAAGTTCAACCATTTCAATGCCCATATCTTGAGCACGCTCGGCTGTTTTGACGAAAGCATTTTTAATCCCATCAAGTCCTGCAGCATCCAATTCTGTCGGTGGCATCTCAGTTGCCAGATGTGGCAAGGCACTTGGTGCAGACGGTTGCCAACCTCCATGTGCTGAGTCAAGCAGTTGACCTCCATGCCAAGGGGCGGCGCTGGAAGCTTTTCGACCTGCATGGCTAATTTGAATGGCAACGGGCACGTGGGGTGCCAGTTTTCGAGCCCGACCTAATTTGTCTTGCAAAGCTTGCGCCGTAGTGTCATTCCACAAACCCAAACAACCGGGGCTGATACGGCCTTCCTCGGTCACGGCGGTGGCTTCTAGAATAACCAAGCCTGCGCCACTGTTCAGCAAAGAAGTCCAGTGGGACAAATGCCAATCGGTGGCCTTGCCTTGATCGGCTGAATACTGGCACATGGGCGCAACCACTATGCGATTGGCCAATTTGAGAGGCCCCTTGGGGGAGGGGAGTTGGTAATCAGAAAATAGAAGACTCATGATCGTTTGCTTTAAGTTGGGCGTCTGAATTTAAGATGCGATGAAAATTGCGATAATTTGAGGCATTAAAGGATTTTGCGCATGCTACTTCTATTGTCTCCTGCTAAATCGTTGGATTACGACTCCCCAGTGGAGGGGTTGCCACACACTTTGCCTCAATTTGTCTCTCAATCTGCAGAATTGATAGAGGTATTGAAACATAAAACGCCCGCTCAAATCGCTGAATTAATGGATTTGAGCGACAACTTGGCTGCTTTGAATGTGGCCAGATATGAAGCATGGCGGCCTAAGTTCAACGGCAAAAACTCTAAACAGGCTGTATTGGCTTTTAACGGCGACGTCTACGACGGCTTAGATGCTAAGTCCTTGAAACCCAAAGACCTTGAGTGGGCGCAAGACCATCTTTGTATTTTGAGTGGTTTGTATGGGGTGTTGCGGCCCTTAGATTGGATGCAACCCTATCGCTTGGAAATGGGAACAGCCTTGACCAATTTGCGTGGAAAAAATTTGTACCATTTTTGGGGTGCGAGCATTGCGCAGCATCTCAACGCGCAATTGGTGAAAGACAAAATACCGGTAGTCGTCAATTTAGCGTCGCAAGAGTATTTCAAGGCGGTTGATCAAAAGGTTTTGAAGGCGCGCGTGATTGAGTGCGTGTTTGAAGAATACAAAGGCGGCAAGTACAAAGTAATCAGTTTCTTTGCCAAGCGCGCACGCGGTTTGTTGGCGAGGTATGCCATTCAGAAGCATATTCAAAATCCGGAAAAGTTGAAAGACTTCAATTTGGAGGGCTATGCCTATGCGCCCTCGGAGTCTGGTGCCAATCGTTGGGTTTTCCGTCGCCGTGAAAAGGGTGCGGTATGAACCTGCCAGAGCAATCAGAGTTGGGCAAAAACAGCGCCTATGTCGATCAATACAATTCGTCCTTGTTATTTCCTATTCCGCGTGCGGTCAAGCGCGAAGAATTGGGTATTCTAGATTCGCCAATTTTCTTTGGCGCAGATTTGTGGACAGCGTTTGAACTCTCTTGGCTCAATCTGAAGGGCAAACCTCAAGTTGCCATTGCGCATATCACGGTGCCAGCGGAAAGCACTCACATCATTGAAAGTAAATCCTTCAAGCTTTACTTGAACAGTTTCAATGCCACGCAATTTGTCGATACCCAAGCCGTACGTGATTGCATGCGAGAAGATTTAGATGCGGCTCTGTGGCACGGCGGCAAAATTCTTGCACGCTGCGGCATCAAAATAATTCTGCCTGACGAGTTTGACAAGGAACCAGTGCACGAACTGGATGGCCTGAATCTGGACCGCATGGACATTGAGTGCACCAGCTATCAGCCTTCACCCGAGTTGCTCAATGCGCAAAAAAATGAGGCGCCTGTCACCGAAACATTCGTCAGTCACTTGCTCAAGAGCAATTGTTTGGTCACTGGACAGCCCGATTGGGGAAGTGTTCAAATTTCATACTCGGGCGATCAAATTGATCAGGCAGGCTTGCTGCAATACATTGTGAGTTTTCGAAATCACAATGAATTTCATGAACAATGTGTGGAGCGCATTTTCATGGACATTTGGACGCGGTGTAAACCTTTGAAGTTGTCCGTCTATGCGCGCTATACCAGGCGCGGTGGCTTGGATATCAATCCTTGGCGCACCAGCCACCCCCAAACGCCGCCTAAAAACATTCGCACCGCGCGTCAATAAGTTGAGGTTGCCGCCAGCTTGCTTTAGCCCAGAGTTTTAAAGCCTTTGAGCGGCGCAAGTGGCGGGAACTTCGCAGGTCTTTTTTCTTTGGCGGCCGCAATCGCTTCACGGATGTGCGGGTTGCTCCAAATGGCGCCTTGCAACCAACCCATTTGGCGCAGACTGTCTTCTACGCTGTGATCGCGAGCATAGTTCAGTGCTTGTTTGGTGCCCCAAATGGCCACAGGTGGTTTGTTGGCCATTTCTTTGGCACATGCCAGCGCACCAATCACCATAGCTTCTTGGGTCTCAAACACCTGAGTCACCAAGCCGTGTTTCAAAGCATTCTCGGCACTCAAGCGGCGGCCGGTATATGCCAATTCTTTGACCAAACCCATGGGCAGTAATTTGGGTAAGCGTTGCAAAGTACCCACGTCTGCCACCAGGCCAATATTGATTTCTTGAATGCAGAAAAATGCGTCTTGTGTGGCGTAGCGAATGCAGCAAGCCGTGACCATGTCGACCGCTCCGCCAATACAACCCCCCTGAATGGCAGCAATGACAGGAATGCGCATACTCTCAAGCAGAGTGAAGGTGGACTGCATGTCGGTGAGCGAGTCGAAGATGGCCGCACGGCCCTCTGCGCTGTCTGCGTCCATGGAGATGGCGCCAGAGAAAGTTTCCAGGGCCATGCCCGCAGAAAAATGCTTACCAGTGCTAGAGATGACCAAGGCCCGTGCCTGGCCGGCATCGTTCAACTGGCGCAGCACCGTATCCAGCTCGCGCCAAAATGTAGGATGCATGGTGTTGAACGACTCGGGCTTGTTCAGCACCAAATGTGCGACATGTTCATTCGTCGTCAAAGAAAAGCAATTGAGTTTGTCCATTGGGGCTGGCCTCGTTGAGTTCTGGTTTTGTAGATTGTTGCAAACGGTAGCTTGCGTTGGGTTCAGGTGCTGTCCCGTGCTTGACCAAAGACCCAACGCGTACGCCTAGCAGTCTGAGTTTGCGCGATAAATCCACCCGCTTTAAACACAGTCCAGCAAACTTTCGAATCTCTTTGGCATCTTGTGTGTAAAAGGTGAGGGTTTGATCCCGCGTCACACTTTTGAAGTTGTCATAGCGCAGCTTGATGCCAATGGTTTTGCCGTCGTAGCCCTTGCGCTTTAAATCGGCGGCCAATTGTTGGCAAAGCCTGGTAAATACCTTGCCCAATTCTGCCTTGTCGCGCACAGCATGCAAGTCGGTTTCGAAAGTGGTTTCACGGCTGATGCTGACAGGCTCGCTTTCGGTGCTGATCGGTCGGTCGTCACGTCCCCAAGCCGCCTCATGCAACCACGCGCCATACACTTTGCCAAATTGCGATTGCAGCCACTGAAGTTCGCAGGCTGCCAATTGGCCAATGGTCTGAATGCCCAGGAGTTTGAGTTTTTCATCGGCCTTTGGGCCTACGCCATTGATCTTGCGGCAACTCAGAGGCCAGATGGCTGTGTTTAAGTCTTCCTCATAGACGATAGAAATGCCATTTGGTTTGTTGAACTCACTGGCCATCTTTGCAATCAGTTTGTTGGGTGCAACGCCCACTGAGCAGGTGAGGCCAGTGGCTTCTAGAATGCATTTTTGAATCAAGCGTGCTAACACCCTGCCACCTTCACGCTGACCGCCAGGCACCTCTGTGAAATCAATGTAGACCTCATCTACGCCGCGGTCTTCCATGAGGGGAGTAATTTCCGTGATGATGCCTTTGAAGACTTTCGAGTAAAGCCTGTATTGATCGAAGTCCACCGGCAACAAAATGGCTTGAGGACAAAGTTTGGCGGCTTTCATGAGTCCCATGGCCGAACCAATGCCAAATTGCCTTGCCGCATAGGTGGCCGTGGTGATGACGCCGCGGCCGGTATAGCCCTCAATGCGCGGAAAAAAATCCAAGGGTATTTCAGACAGATTGTCGGCAGACCATTCGAAGTCAGGATGGGCTAAGCGCAAGCGCCCCAACAGGTCATCTTCTTTGCGTCTGCCACCGCCGATGACCACGGGTAGGCCTTTGAGTTGGGGGTAACGCAGCAACTCGACGGACGCATAAAAAGCGTCCATGTCAAGGTGGGCAATGCGCCGTGTGAGTGGCGATGGCGGTGCTTTGATGCCAGTCACAAACTCAAAGCAAAGTGAGACACTTTATTGAGGGAAAGTGCCTGGCAACAAGATGCTCTTGTCAACCGTGTCCATTTGTGTGCGGCCGCAAAAGGCCATGGTCAAGCTCAATTCGTTGTGAATAATTTGCAGTGCTTTTTCTACACCAGGCTGGCCCATGGCGCCAAGGCCATACAAAAAAGCGCGGCCAATGTACGTGCCTTGTGCGCCCAATGCGCGAGCCTTTAACACATCCTGACCACTGCGAATGCCACCGTCCATGTGCACTTCAATCTGTTTGCCCACGGCATCCACAATGGCGGGCAAGGCTTCAATGCTGCTTTGGGCGCCGTCAAGTTGACGGCCACCGTGGTTGCTCACAATCATGGCATCGGCACCACTTTCAACAGCCAGACGAGCATCTTCAACATCTTGAATACCTTTCAAAATGATTTTTCCACCCCAGCGTTTTTTGATCCACTCCACATCACCCCAGTTGAGGCGCGGATCAAACTGTTGAGCTGTCCAAGCTGAAAGTGAACCCATGTTCTCAACGCCTTTGACGTGACCCACAATGTTGCCAAACTCGCGGCGCGATGTGCCTAACATGCCCAAAGCCCAGCGCGGCTTGCTTGCTATATTGATCAAGTTGGCGATGGTTAATTTGGGCGGCGCAGACAAGCCGTTCTTTAAATCTTTGTGACGTTGACCCAAAATCTGCAAATCCAAGGTAATGACCAAAGCTGAACAATTGGCAGCACGTGCACGCTCTATCAGGCGCTCAATGAAATCTCGATCTCGCATGACATACAGCTGAAACCAGAAGGGGTGGCCGTCCGTGCCTTTGGACACATCTTCAATAGAGCAAATGCTCATGGTTGAAAGCGTGAAGGGAATGCCAAATTTTTTGGCAGCCCGAGCTGCCAATATTTCACCATCGGCGTGTTGCATCCCAGTGAGGCCTGTGGGTGCAATGGCCACTGGCATGGCCACCTGCTGCCCAATCATGGTGCTTGCAGTGCTGCGGCCTTCCATGTTAACTGCCACACGTTGGCGGAATTTGATTTTTTGGAAATCGCTTTCGTTGGCGCGGTAAGTGCTTTCTGTCCAAGAGCCGCTGTCTGCGTAGTCGTAAAACATGCGTGGTACACGTTTTTGTGCCAATACACGCAACTCTTCAATGGTGGTGATCACAGACATTTTTGATTTCCAATTCTTGTGGTTCTAGTCAATAGGCTCGGTATTGAAGCTGATTAGCTACAGCTGACGCTACCGCAGCCCGACATGGTGACATTCTTGACGACGGAGGGGTCGGCCAATGTTTCTGTCTCGCTGTCAAAGTTCACAGATTTCAAATGCAGGGCCAAGCCAGCGTCCATTGATGCGGCGTGTTGCGGAAACCATTCAGCCAAAGCCTCAGCCAAGCGCGAAATGATTTCTGGATCACCCTGTACATAGTGCGTTTCTACCGCACGCATAGTTTCTAGAATGGTGGCGTGTTGGCCTGCGTGGCAATTGCCTTCGCTAAAGCCTGTTGCCAGCATCCAGCGATCTTCTTGGGCGAAATGCTCAACGGTATGATTTAAAAATTGACGGTACAAATTCAATTGCTCTGTTTGTGGCGTAAGCAACAAGGCATTGAGCATGGTCACAAACTCTTCGTGCGTGTGGTCCATGCGGTCATCGCCTGTGTGCAAGTCAGCAGACCAGTTAAGACCAGCGGCATAGGGCGATATCGCAGATTGTTCGGTTTGATTGGTTTCCATCTTGACCTCTGTTTAAAAACCCAAACGCGCATGATGACGCGCAATTTGTTGCCTGACTTGATCTGGCGCAGTGCCACCTAAAGTTTTGCGGGCATTCAAGGACCCCACCAAGCTGAGACATTCGAATACATCAGCTTGAATGCCAGCGTTGAACTGTTGCAAAGTGGTCAGGGGCAGTTCGCTCAAGTCTAGGTTTTGCGTTTGCGCTGTTTTGACAGCATGTGCAACCACCTCATGCGCATCGCGGAAGGGCAGTCCCTTCTTGACCAAATAATCGGCCAAATCGGTGGCCGTGGCGTAACCTTTTTTAGTGGCAGCTTCCATGGCTGCAGCATTGACGCTGATGCCGCCCTCTTTTTGGCCCGTTTGTGGATTCAATTGTCCACCGATCATCTCGCTGAAGATTCGCAAGGTGTCTTTGAGAGTGTCCACGGTGTCGAACAAAGGTTCTTTGTCCTCTTGATTGTCTTTGTTATAGGCCAGCGGCTGGCCCTTCATGAGCGTGATGAGTCCCATGAGATGCCCCACCACACGGCCTGTTTTGCCACGTGCCAATTCGGGTACGTCGGGGTTTTTCTTCTGCGGCATGATGGAACTGCCCGTAGTGAAACGGTCGGCAATTTTCACGAAGCCAAAGTTTTGGCTCATCCATAAAATCAGTTCTTCGCTCAAGCGGCTGATGTGCACCATGCACAAAGAAGCGGCTGCTGTGAATTCAATGGCAAAGTCGCGGTCGCTGACGCCATCAAGGCTGTTTTGGCACACACAAGCTTGGCCCTGCTCATCGACCATGCCCAAACTGATAGCCACGCGCTCGCGGTCAAGCGGATAAGTGGTGCCGGCCAATGCGGCTGAGCCCAAGGGCAGGCGATTGGTGCGGCGACGCACATCGGCCATGCGTTCAGCATCACGCGCAAACATTTCGACATAGGCCAACAGGTGATGCGCGAAGCTCACGGGTTGCGCCACTTGCAAGTGCGTGAAGCCTGGCAAGATGACTTCCACATTGCGCTCAGCCACTTCAATCAATGATTTTTGCAAGTCCTCTAACAGTCCGCTGATCAGATCTATTTCGCTGACCAACCACAAGCGCACATCGGTGGCCACTTGGTCATTGCGGCTTCGACCTGTGTGCAGACGTTTGCCTGCATCTCCCACAATCTGAGTGAGGCGGGCCTCAATGTTGAGGTGTACGTCTTCAAGGTCCAGTTTCCAGTCAAACTGTCCCTTGATAATTTCGTCGGTAATTTGCGCCATGCCGCGCTGAATGTCGGCCAGATCTTGGCTGCTTATGATTTTTTGGGCCGACAGCATCTCAGCATGTGCCAGGCTGCCCTGAATGTCCGATTGCCAAAGTCGCTTGTCGAAAAACACGCTGGAGGTATAGCGCTTGACCAGGTCGCTCATGGGCTCGGAAAACAAGGCCGACCAGGCCTGGGATTTTTGATCGAATTGGTTTTTAGTCATTTTCAGATTTTATCGGTTTGCGGGGCTTGTGATGCCTGCGGCCAACTTAACAGGTCTTTTGTCGTGCTAGCATTTGATTTAATTGAAAAATTACGAACAAGTAACTGCTTGAAACCCCTTATGCCCTCTAATTTACAGCGCCCCATCGTCATTGCCACGCGTGAAAGCCGTTTAGCCTTATGGCAAGCGGAACATGTCAAGGCCATTCTTCAGTCTCGTGGCCACACCGTCGAGCTGCTTGGGATGACCACATTGGGCGATCAAATTCTGGACCGCAGTTTGAGCAAAGTGGGCGGCAAAGGCCTTTTTGTGAAGGAGTTGGAAGTTGCCTTGTCAGAGGGGCGGGCCGACATTGCGGTTCACTCACTTAAAGATGTACCCATGGACATGCCCGAGGGCTTTGAATTGGCCTGTGTGATGGAGCGGGAAGACCCCCGTGACGCTTGGGTGTCCAGGCAATATCCCACTTTGATGGACTTGCCGCAGGGTGCCGTGGTGGGCACGTCCAGCCTTCGCCGAACCGTTTTGCTCCGAGCACTCCGCCCTGATTTGAAAATTGAGCCTTTGCGTGGCAATTTAGACACCCGCTTGCGCAAACTGGACGAGGGTCACTATGCAGGCATTATTTTGGCTGCAGCGGGTTTAAAACGCTTGGAGTTGTCTAACCGAATTCGCCATATCTTTGAAACCGACCAAATGTTGCCGGCGGCAGGGCAGGGTGCCTTGGGCATTGAAATTTGTGCCGGCCGAGCCGATTTGATCGATGCCTTGACGCCCTTGGCCCACTCAACTTCTTGGCTGGCAGTGGCGGCGGAGCGTGCCGTCAGCCGCGCTATGGGCGGCAGTTGCTCCATGCCCTTGGCGGCCCATGCCACATTGTCTGGCGCTAAATTGAGTCTGCGTGCTGCGTGGGGTGACCCAGAGGGCGCTAGCACCTTGGTCACAGCTCAAACGGTTGCTGAAGTGAGCAGTCTTGTACAGGCTGAAAGTTTAGGGACCCAAGTGGCCTCAGAGCTGAGGCGTGGTGGTGCCCACTGATGTATCTCGCCTCAAGACCATGACGCAAGTTGTGGTCACACGGCCCGAGCAAGATGCAAGCGCTTGGGTCGATTCATTGAATGAAGCTGGTTTCAAAACCATTCGATTTCCATTACTCCAACTGACTGAATTTTTAACGACTCAAACTGCGTTGGATGCTCTAGCACTTTTAAAACGCAGCCAAGCCGTCATGTTTGTCAGTGCAAATGCCGTTCGATTTTTGGCACAAGCACTGCGCCATCAGCCCGATTGGGTTCATCACTTTCAGTTGGCGCGTGCTTGGTGCACGGGACCGGGCAGTGCGGCTGCTTTGGCGCAATGCGGCATTCCTCTTGGCCAGATTGACCAACCTGCAGCCCAGGCAAAGCAACTCGATTCAGAGGCCTTGTGGGAGGTTGTGGCTTCACAAGTGGGTCAAGACATGAATGTGCTGTTTGTTCGCGGCGCTGATGAATCAGGAACGACTGCTGGACGAGATTGGCTGGCCCTTGAGCTTGAAAAGGCAGGCATCAAAGTCTCCGCCATTGCCGCTTATCAACGCACCCCCACCCAATTGACAGAGGCTCAAAAGGTCCAAGTTCAACAATTTGTTGCTGACGGCGCCATCTGGGTCTTCAGCAGTTCGGCTGCCCTTCTAGCCCTTGTCGCTCAATGCCCGCAGGTCGATTGGTCAATGGCCAAAGCCACGGTCACACATCCCAGAATGGCAGACTTGGCTCAAAAAATGGGTTGGGGGGCTGTTGCTATTGCCCCACCAGGGCTCAGTTCATTGCAGGCGTCTATAAAATCGTTGGCATGAGCACTGAAAATTCCAAGGAACCAACTGTCCAGCCTGTGACCCTATCGGTGCAGGACACAAGAGCGCAAAAACGACCCTTGATATTTTGGTTGCCTTTGCTGTTGGCTATCATGGCGGTTATTTTCAGTGGCTTGCTCTGGGAAAAACTTTCTCGCATTCAAGGCCAACTGGCAAGGCAAAGTGCGGATGCCGGTCAACAGTCGTTGGAAGCCAAAGCATGGGCCAAGCAAGCGCAAGACAGTGTGAAAGACAGTGCCGCTCGCATGGCCTTGGTTGAGTCTAGGTTGGGAGAAGCTACATTACAGCGGGCTCAACTGGAGGAGTTGATTCAAACTTTGTCGCGCTCACGTGATGAAAACTTGGTTTTGGACATTGAATCTTCTTTGCGACTGGCCCAGCAGCAGGCTCAATTAACCAGTAGCTTGGAGCCACTGTTAGGCGTCCTCAAAACCGCCCAATCACGCCTTCAAAGAGCATCCAATCCGCGCTTGATTAGCATTCAAAGAGCCATTGATCGCGACCTTGAGCTTGTCAAATCAGTTCAAATTACTGACCTGCCCGGCATGTTGTTGGTGTTGGATGAAATTGTGGCCCTGGCCGATGAGTTGCCCTTGGCCAATGAAATGAACCGACCGTCATTGATCGTATCTAAATCAGCCGATGTCAATCTAACGACCCCTCAAAATTCGGCTTGGTGGAGTACGGTGCTTGATCGTTTCATGCTTGAAGCGCGTGGTTTATTGAGGGTGAGTCGCATCGACAGTCCTGAGGCGGCACTCTTGGCCCCTGAGCAAGGATTTTTTCTGCGTGAAAATTTCAAACTCAAATTGCTCAATGTAAGACTGGGTTTGTTGGCCAGACAAAACGATGCAGCCCGCGCAGACATGCAGGCTGTCGCCGTGATCTTGAAGAAATATTTCGACCCTGGGTCTCGCAAAACACAACATGCACTGCAATTATTAGAGAAAGCGCAAGCATTGAGCAAAGGCAATGCCATTCCAAGACTCGATGGCTCTCTGGCTGCATTGGCCACGGCCTCTTCTGGAAAGTAAAACGGCATGCGTGCAGCACTTTGGCTTGTGAGTTTGTTTGCGTTGGCTGTGGCCACGGCCTTGCTGGCTTCAAACAACGTCGGCACGGTTGCCATTTTCTGGACTCCCTACCGCGTCGATCTCTCTCTGAATTTGGTTTTGTTTGGGCTGGTCATGATTTTATTGACCTTACATTGGGCGCAACGGGCACTCACAGCCTTGTTTGAGTTGCCTCGGCAAGCCAAGCGCTGGCGCTTGCAACAAAAGGAACGTGCAGCTCATGGTGCCTTGCTCGATGCCATGGCCGAGTTTATGGAAGGCAGATTTTTGCGCGCGCGCAAATCAGCCGAGCTGGTGCTTGTCAGAGAAAAGTCTTTATCCGATAGTGGTGAAATATTGGAGCATGCAGGTGCCTTGCGTTGTGTCGCTCATATTTTGGCCGCTGAATCTGCCCATGCATTGCATGACAAAGCCACACGTCAGTCCCATTTGGACCAGGCATTGCAAGAGCCAGCTGGCGGCTTTGCCAATCTGCGTCAATCGCTGATGGAAGGTAGCATGCTGCGTGCCGCTCGGTGGGCGCTGGATGATAGAGATGCTTCAGAGAGTTTGCTTTGGTTAGATCGCTTGCCACTCGGTGTATCACGCAGAACATTGGCCATGCGATTGCGATTGAAGGCTGCTCGCTTGGCGGGTGAATCATCGCAGGCTTTGGATACCGCGCTGTTGCTGATCAAGCATCGCGCTTTTGCTACAGAAGCTGCCGAGAGCATGATTCGCAGCTTGGTTTTTGAATTGATTGCAAAAACGCATGAGTTAGGACAAATGCAGCGTCTTTGGGCCCGCTTGGGTCAGGCGCAGCGATCATCACCCGATCTGGCCATTCAAGCCGCACAGCATTGGCTAAGCCTCAAGGGAGAGTCGGTTGTGATCAGGGCTTGGTTAAAGCCCATTTGGGTCAGGTGGCAAGCAAGCCCTCAGACTTTGTCCAAGGCGCAACAATTGAAGCTGACCCAAGCTTTAGAGAAAAGTTTCACTGGACAAGATACAAGCGAAGAGCGTGATTGGTTGGCGCTTATTGAGTCCGCTCAAAAAAACAATCCACGTGAACCTCTTTTGCAGTTTTTAGCCGGACGCATGTGTCAAAAAAGACAGTTGTGGGGAAAGGCTCAGTTGCTACTTTCGCAAGCTGCACCTGCGCTAGAAGATCCTGTCATACGCAGACAGGCTTGGCGCTCATTGGCAGAGCTTGCCGAACAAAGAGAAGATCTGCCGGCAGCCATAACGGCCTTGAAGAAAGCGGCAATGGAATAAAAAAAGGGACCCTAAGGTCCCTTTTTTGGCAGGAGCAAGAACCTCAGGTTCGGTGCATCTTTTGTTCACTTGCTTCAATTAGAAAGGCAGTTTCATGTCGCTTAAGTCTTTGCGAGTTTCCACCAAGACCAAGGGCCCTTCATCGTGTAGGACGACAGGCGGTCGGATACGCGGAATATGCTCGACTTTAGGCTCGGCCGCAATGGCAGCTTGAACTTGTGCAATTTTTTCTGGATCAGAGTTGACCCACTGCAGGCCTGAGCCTTCTGCGACTTGCATGAGGCTTGCCATGGGCAATTCGTAGGCTTGAACCCTGGGCAAGCTTGTAACTTGAGCGAGGGCTTGAGTTGGAGTTTGAATTGAAACAGATGTTGCGACTGGTGCTGCGCTTGCAATTGGCTCTGCTTTGGCTGTTGAGTCTGCGGGTGCAACGGTGTTTGCCGTACGGTCAAAGTAGGATCGCGTTACGGGTGCTTCTTCTTGAGATTGCACTTCTTGCGAAGCTTGATCAGTTTGCAAATTCTCGGAATTGTTGCCGTCGCTGTTGGTGTTGCGCTCTCTGCGATCGCGGCCATAACGATCACGGGAGCGACGTTCTCTGCGTTCTGGCGTTCCGTTTGCAGAGTCTTGCAGATCCTCACCTTGAGCACTTGTCTCTGAAGCGCCATTGGGCTGACTATCGTTGTTGTTGTAATTCAACTCAGCTTGAGCGGGACCAAGATTCTCTGTGCTTTCAGAGTCGCTGTTTTGACGCGTATTATCGTTATTACGACGATCACCACGATCACCACGATCACCACGCTCTCTACGGCCTTCGCCACGCTCGCGTCTGCCTTCTCCTCGAGGGGCTCTTTCCGAGCGGGCTTCGTTGCGCTGGGCTACCTGTGTTGAATCAGTGGCGTCAGCATTGACATTTTGAGTGTCGACAGCATTGTTGCCATTGAAATTGGCACTTTCACGGCGTTCGCCGCGTTCTGTTCTGTCACCCCGTTGACCATTGCGATCGCTGCGTTCTGAACCTCTGCGGTTGCCGCCATTTTCGCGCTGAGCGCGTATTTCTGTGCCTTCATTGCGCTCGGTTGTGCCTTCATTGCGTTCGCTGCGATCATTTCGATCGCCACGACGGCCGCCGCGGCCACCGCGGCCACCCCGGCGATCTCCGTTGCGTTCACCGCGGTCATTTCGCTCGCCATCTTTTGCGGTTCGTTCTCCACGCTTGCCCACATTTTTGGCCGGCTCTTCTTGGGTTTCTGTCTTGCCGCCAAATAAGCGTTTCAGCCAACCAAAGAAACCGTCTGAGCTTTCAGCTTTTGCCGCGGTTTGGCGGGCTTGAGTTGGGGCTGACTTTGTGGTTTCAGCTTTCGGCAAGGCAGCTGGCGCAGGTGCATCAGGCAGCACACCTTTGATAACCGGTGTTTGGCGGTTGGTGGGCTCTTGCGAGCGGCGTGTCACAGTGGTGGGATCTTCCACCACTTCAGCCATGGTATAGCTGGCTTCAATGTTGTCCAGGCGAGGGTCGTCGTGTTTCAAACGCTCTAGCTTGTAGTGCGGTGTTTCCATCGATTTGTTGGGGACCAGCAATACATTGATGCGCTGTTTCAATTCAATCTTGGCAATTTCTGGACGCTTTTCGTTCAACAAGAACGAAGCCACCTCCACAGGCACTTGAGCGTGCACTGCGGCGGTATTGTCTTTCATGGATTCTTCTTGAATGATTCGCAAAATTTGCAAAGCCGAGCTCTCTGTGTCGCGCACGTGGCCGGAACCGCCGCAACGAGGGCATGGAATAGAAGAGCCTTCAGCGAGCGCTGGCTTTAATCGTTGGCGACTCATCTCTAAGAGACCAAATTTGCTGATAGAGCCAAACTGGACTCGAGCACGGTCTTGACGCAATGCATCGCGCAAGCGGGTTTCGACATCACGTCGGTTGCGTGACTCTTCCATGTCAATGAAGTCAATGACGATCAGGCCGCCCAAATCGCGCAAGCGCATTTGGCGTGCTACTTCATCGGCTGCTTCAAGGTTAGTGCGGGTGGCAGTTTCTTCAATATCACCGCCTTTGATGGCGCGAGCAGAGTTAACGTCGACAGATACCAAGGCTTCCGTGTGATCTATCACAATGGCGCCACCAGATGGCAATTGAACAGTGCGCGCATAAGCCGATTCAATTTGGTGCTCAATTTGGAAACGGCTGAACAGCGGTGCGTCGTCGCGGTAGCGCTTCACACGAGGTGCAAATTCGGGCATCACGTGGCTCATGAACTGCTGAGCTTGATCGTAGATGTCGTCGGTGTCGATCAGGATATCGCCGATGTCACTGTTGAAGTAATCGCGAATGGCGCGAATGACCAAGCTGGACTCTTGATAAATGAGGAAGGCGCCTTTGGCACCTTGCGTGGCGCCGTCAATGGCGGTCCACAACTTAAGCAAATAGTTCAAGTCCCATTGCAATTCGGGCGCGCTGCGACCGATGCCGGCAGTGCGCGCAATGATGGACATCCCTTTGGGGTATTCCAACTGGTCCATGGCTTCTTTAAGCTCAGCACGGTCATCTCCTTCAATGCGTCGGCTGACGCCACCACCGCGTGGGTTGTTGGGCATGAGGACCACGTAGCGTCCGGCCAAACTGATGAAGGTGGTGAGGGCAGCGCCCTTGTTGCCACGTTCTTCTTTTTCTACTTGCACCAATAGCTCTTGGCCTTCGCGAATCACATCGTTGATGCGGGCTTGGCTGACTGGAACGCCTTCGGCGAAGTATTGGCGGGAGATTTCTTTGAAAGGCAAGAAGCCGTGGCGCTCTTCGCCGTAGTCGACGAAGCAGGCTTCAAGAGAGGGCTCGACACGTGTGACAACTGCTTTGTAGATGTTGCCTTTGCGTTGCTCGCGGCCTTCAATTTCAATTTCGTAGTCGAGGAGTTTTTGTCCATCGACAATGGCCAAGCGGCGTTCTTCAGCCTGCGTGGCGTTGATCAACATCCGTTTCATGATGCGTCCTTCTTTTCAAGATGTCAGTCAATCAAGCCCCGCCAAATTTGGTGTTGGGGCAGGATTGGCTGTTTAACAACCAGCTCTTAATGAGCCAACGGTGCCAAGACTGACGTTCGAAACGAAGGGAATTGCCAAGTGATTCCGACATTCATGAGCGCAAATTTGTCGCTGGAATGTGGAAAGGGGCGCGTGGAAGATTCGAGGTTGTGAGCGCGTGCAGGCAATAGTGTCTCGAGCGGCGCAAACAGCCACTGCAAGAAAGACAGCAAAGATCCAAACAGCACATTCATTTCGATTCAATCCGTTCAGTAGCTGAAAAGCTGCTGAATAAAAATATTCCGTATCTGGGTTTCAAAGCATCGGTCCAACCAAAAAGGGTCTTTTGCCACTGTTGGCCATGGCCTTCAGTCTGCAGATTTCGCTCTTGGCGGCATCGAACTTGCGGCGCTTGTTGGTGGAGAGTGAACTAAACTCCTGTCATCAGGAATTCATTTCCATTCAAATCAACCACTTACAGCATTACGCCGGTGAATCGCATTATAGGGCCTCAAGCCACACATTCGGACATTTCTGCGGCCACTTTTCCCGCAGTGGAGGTCAAATGGCTCACTGTAGACGAGGAGTCGGCCGGCCAACGCTTGGACAATTTCCTCATTCGGCATCTCAAAGGGGTCCCCAAAACGCACGTTTATCGAATCATTCGAAGTGGTGAAGTTCGGGTGAACAAAGGGCGTGCCTCGGCAGATACACGCATTGAGACGGGTGATGTTGTTCGGCTACCGCCTGTGAGAATTTCGGACAAAGTTGCTGAAAAGGCGGCCAGACCAGCGCCGGGCAGAGAATTTCCCCTGTTGTTAGAAGACGACGCTTTGATGGCCATCGACAAACCAGCGGGTGTCGCCGTGCATGGGGGCTCTGGCGTCAGTTTTGGGGTCATTGAGCAGCTAAGGCAGGCTAGGCCCGCGGCGAAACTGCTTGAATTGGTACACCGACTGGACCGTGAAACCAGTGGCATTTTGTTGGTGGCCAAGAAAAGAAGTGCACTCAAGCACCTTCAAGATCAATTCAGAGAACGGGAAACAGGTAAGACTTACCTTGCCCTGGTGCAAGGCAGCTGGCCTGAAAAGTTAAAGGTCATTGACAGTGCGCTGCACAAATTCCTTTTGCCAGATGGCGAGCGTCGTGTAAAGGTCACTTCTAACGCGGACCCCGATGGCATGCGGTCCATCACTTTGGTGAAAGTGTTAGAGCGCTTGGTGGGTTGCACATTGCTAGAGGTCACCATCAAGACTGGTCGGACCCATCAAATTAGGGTGCACTTGGCCTCTCAAGGACACCCCATTGCTGGAGACGATAAATACGGTGATTTCGATTGGAACAAAATACTTCAAAAACAGGGCCTGAAACGCATGTTCCTGCATGCTTGGCGCCTGCAGTTTTCGCACCCTGCTACCGGTAAGCGAGTCGAGTTGAAATCAAACCTACCTTCTGAGCTGCAACTGTATGTCAATCATGCCAAACCCAAGTCCCCGTCCCCGTCAGTTTGACCTGATCGCCTTTGATTGGGATGGCACGCTGTTTGATTCCACCGCCATCATCACGCGTTGCATTCAGCGTGCTGTGGTCGATGTTGGCGGGCAAGAACCCAGCAAAGAAGCCGCGTCTTATGTTATTGGCTTGGGATTGATGCAAGCACTGGCGCACGCTGCCCCCGATGTACCGGTTGAAAAATACCCAGAACTTGGACAGCGCTATCGTCACCACTACACGGCGCACCAAAACGACATTGTTCTTTTTGACGGCGTCTTGCCCATGTTGGCAGAGTTGAAGTTGCGGCACCATTGGTTAACAGTGGCAACTGGCAAAAGTCGCAAAGGTTTGAACGAAGCCTTGCATGACGTTGACTTAAAGGGCATGTTTGATGGCTCACGCACAGCAGATGAAACAGCAGGCAAGCCAAGCCCAATCATGCTGCATGAGTTGATGCGGGAGTTTGGCGTGGAGGCTGAGCGCACTCTGATGATTGGCGACACCACGCACGACTTACAAATGGCATTGAACGCGGGATGCGCCAGCGTTGGGGTCAGTTATGGCGCTCATGAGCCTTCTGCTTTCCATGATTTGAAGCCGAAGTTCATTGCGCATTCTGTGTCTGAACTGCGCCAATGGCTGATTGAAAATGCTTGAGAACGCCGTCATTCCTTTGTGCCATTCAAATGACCTGAGCGATGGGGGTTTGGCGGTTCCTTTTGATGTGATTTATGGTGGCCAAACCTGCAGGGCATTTGCTATTCGTTTTAAAGGCGTGGCGCATGCTTACTTGAACCGTTGCAGCCATGTGGCCATGGAGATGGATTTTCAACCCAACCGTTTTTTTGACACAACGGGACAATTCCTAATTTGTGCCACACACGGTGCCTTGTACCGTCCCGATTCTGGCGCTTGCGCGGGCGGGCCTTGCAATGGTGGTTTGATTCCAATCACCTTGTCGGAGCAAGGCGGTGTGGTTCACTGGCATACTGATTTCAATTTAAAACCTTTTGAGTTCTCATGAGTTCTGAAAATCCTGAATCATCCATTCCACCCAACCAGACCATGGATCGTCAGGCTTCCTTGGGTCAATCTGCTCAGCCTTCCGTTCAAAGCGCTGAGGTTAATTGGGAACGTCAGATCTTGTCAGATTTGGTTCAGTCCAATTTGAAAGAGCAACAAGCCGCGCGTCGATGGAAGGTGGGCCTGAGGCTGGGCTGGTTGTTGTTTTGGTTGGTGGTGCTGTGGCAGGTGTTTTCACACAACCAAACTTCTACCAGCATCACAAAGCCGCATACCGCTCTGGTCAATATCAAAGGTGAAATTGCCGATGGCGCAGATGCCAGTGCAGAAAATGTGGTGGCTTCAATGCGCGCCGCCTTGGAAGATTCCGGCTCGCAAGCCTTGATTTTGCTCATCAACTCTCCCGGCGGCAGTCCCGTTCAGGCCGGCATCATCAACGATGAAATCGTTCGACTCAAAGCACTTCATCAAAAGCCTATTTACGCCGTGGTTGAAGAGTCATGTGCATCTGCGGCCTATTACATCGCTGCGGCAACAGACAAAATTTATGTCGACAAAGCCAGTATTGTGGGCAGCATAGGAGTGCTGATGGATGGCTTTGGTTTTACCGGCTTGATGGACAAACTCGGTGTCGAAAGACGGCTCATGACGGCAGGTGAAAACAAGGGATTTTTAGACCCCTTTAGCCCGCAGACCGAGGCGCAGCGTAAACATGCGCAGTTTATGCTGAACGACATTCATTCGCAGTTCATTGCGGTGGTTAAAAAAGGTCGTGGCGATCGTTTGAAAGAAGCACCAGGCATGTTCAGTGGTTTATTTTGGACGGGTCAGCAAGCGGTTGAGTTGGGCTTGGCCGATGAATTGGCCAGCCTCGATCAAGTGGCCCGTGATGTGGTGAAAGCGGAAGAACTGGTTGACTATTCACGCCATGACAATGTGGCTGAGCGTTTGGTCAAGCGCTTTGGCGCAGCCATGGGAGAAGGCGCATGGAAAGCCATGCGCTCAAGTACCGTCATTCGTTAATCGATTTTCGAACAGTTTCAAGTTGCGGCTTTGTTGAATGGGCCGCTTAAACGCCAATTGCAAAAACAGCTGGAGTCTGATTGTTCAGACCTTCAGGCATTCGCCCTAAGGGCAACTTACGCCACTGTTGCGTTGTCGAACTTTGATTGATAGCACTCGTTAATGTCAAGCCGCTGCTAAAAGCCAGTCGGCTACCCGGCTGCAAAGTTTGAACCAGTGATGACCAAAGTGCCGCGTTGCGATAAGGCGTTTCAATGAAGAGTTGAGTCTGTCCTGACTTCAAAGCGCATTGTTCTAACTCCTTAATTTTTCGGACGCGGTCTTGGGGCTCCTGCGGCAGGTACCCTACAAACGCAAAATTTTGCCCGTTCAAGCCACTGCTGGCCAATGCCAGTAACAAGGAAACAGGCCCGATCAGGGGGATCACTTGGATGCCAAGTTCGTGCGCTGCACGAACCACTGAGCTACCAGGATCGGCGACTGCCGGCATGCCAGCTTCGCTGACCAAGCCCATGTCTTCGCCTTCCAGGGCAGTTGTCAATAAGGGCTTGGCATCGAAGCTGCCCAGATGATCGCCTTTCTTATGCACTTGTCTTGGCAACTCGACAATGGTTTGTGTTTGGACACTGGCTTTCAAAGGGGTGCATGCATCGATTCGCTTGAGATAGGCGCGTGTGGTTTTGGCGTTCTCGCAAACCCAGTGTGTGATGTTGGCGGCTGCCGAAATGGTTCCCATGGGCATCACTTGTTGCAGATCTATGTCTTCGTCGCAACCAAAGTCAAGCGGCGCTG